>OGTB01000155.1_pt1 | contig 60122 bp, 99 predicted proteins | sample 1553611 | NCBI WGS metagenome assembly OGTB01 (sample SAMEA2580032, study PRJEB22360) | human gut metagenome | biome: human gut; feature: human-associated habitat; material: faeces | place: Denmark | collected 2008/2010 | reverse complement strand
GCAGAGCAGAGCAGAGCAGAGCAGAGCAGAGCAGAGCAGAGCAGAGCAGAGCAGACTTGCGTTGACGGAACAATTAACGAGCCAAGAGAAAAGCAAGTCGGAAACTGCATTAAGGCAAGATATGACGCAGGAATCTCAAACTTGCGGTCAGACGGAAACTGTATTGTTGAAAGGAATGGTTGATAAACAATTAGAACCACAAGCACAAAAAATTGACGTATCATCAACGCTTATGTCAAGAGATTATAAGGGGTTAAATAATTATGGAACCAATGGAGTGATTGAATGGAACAAAAAATAGGAAATATATTTGGCTTTACAGGTGGAAATTATGCAGGAAATGTGTATGATAAAGACCATTTAAGTCCTACTCTAAATACTATGCAAGGGGGATGTAAACAACCAATGATTGTAGAAACAAAATGTGTCGGTGGATTAGGTGAAAAAAAGTCAAACAATGGAACACAATATTATCAGCAGGAAAGAGTTTATCAGATGGGAGAATATTCCTTATGTTTACCGGCGAACTTACCCGGTGGCAGTTATAACTATATTACTGATGAAAAAGTTTGTGTTGCTATGCGTGGCCGCAATCCAACAAACCAATCAGACTGTACACCGGGAATTGAGTTGGAACAGACACTTGAAGCAAATACCAATGGCACAAGTAATTGTTTGACGAGTGTGCAGAAAGACAATTTGATGTTGGAAAAGCCTAACCAGTTAGGATTTATGGATAATGGGACCGGTCAGCATCAATCAAACACAGTATACGATGAAAAAGCACTATGCCCTAATATTACTACTGTTAATGGTGGCGGCACACAACAAATAAAAGTTGCAACACAATACCGAATCAGAAAACTGACACCGAAAGAATGTTGGAGATTGATGGACTTTTCGGATGAAGATTTTGAAAAGGCAGAAAAAGTTAATTCAAATACGCAGTTATACAAACAAGCCGGAAATTCCATTGTTGTAAATGTTCTTGTCGCAATTTTAGGGCAGTTATTACAAGAAAAAGAAGATTTATATAAGGAAATTATTTAAGAAAGGAGCAATGGCGTGGACGAAATACTTTATACGTTGTGCCAACATAATGTGGCAATTATGGATAGTTGGTATCCGTTTCCAGCAACGGCAATAGCAAGGTCACTTGGTTTAAGCGTTGGAAAGGTAAGATACCATCTTAGAAAACTAAAGAAACAAGGGTTTGTAAATAGTTTTCATTATGGTGGAATGACGGAAGATGGAGAGGTATTTTGCCTTTGGGGTTGGACGATTACTGAAAATGCAGAATCAACACAGGAATATGCAAAGGCTTATGAAAAAGAAAGAAAACTTTGTAAAAAGTGCTTTGATATTGACATAGGAGAAAGGAAGTGATTGAATGAAGATTTTAAGTAAGAAGAAGTATAGCAAGTTGCTTGACGATTTTAAAGAATTAAAGGATAAGTGCAAAGACCTAGAAAGAGTAAACAGAAATTTGGAAGAGAAATTAGGAGATAAGAAAACGAGTTATAAGGTAAACAGCGGTAAAGAGTTTTGTTTCAAGTGTAAAAATTCCTACAGGTACAAAACATATTGGGGAGGAATGGAAGTTGAAAAATGCGGTTGTTTATTAAGTGTTTCTTGTGAACAGTTTAAAAGGGTTGACGGAGAAAGGAACAATTATGAGTAAGCATAAGACAATATCCAAAAAACAAAGACTTGCAGTGTATGAAAAGTGTAACCATAGATGCGCTTATTGCGGTTGTGAGTTGGATTATAAGGATATGCAAGTAGACCATGTAGAATCACTACATAGATATGAGACAGCATACGCAATTGGAGAAGCGGACTTCCTCGATGAAATCGAAAACCTTATGCCGTCTTGCAGACAATGCAACTTTTATAAGTCAACATTTAGTTTGGAAGATTTCAGACAACGGTTGCAAGTTTCCATGATGAACAACCTTAGAAAGAACTTTGGCTATAAGCTGGCTTTGAAGTATGGGTTATTGGAAGAAAAAATGAAACCGATTAAATTTTATTTTGAAAAAATAGGAGGTGATAACAATGACTAACGCAGACAGAATCAGGAATATGTCGGATGAAGAGTTGGCAGAGTTTATACAGAAAATAAAAACCACTTGCTTTGTAGATTTTATAGGATATGCAGATAAAGACTGCGGGCAAGGTAAAATTTCTTGTAAAGATTGTCAAGCGAAAGCACCAACAATACTTGAATGGCTTCAATCAGAAGCAGAATAGGAGGAAAAAAGATATGTATTGTAACGGAACGTGCAAATATTTAAACAAACGCAAACACAAATGTGAGCTGACAGGAGAAAAACTAAGCTACATGAAACAAACCGGAAGTTTATCTTTTGCAGTTCATGAGCATAGAGGAATTTGCAAAGGAGATAGAGAGAATGGAAGATAGATATTTATTTAAGGCAAAGAGACTTGACAACGGAGAATGGGAAATTGGAAGTTTAATAATACTTCCAAATGGAGAATGTGAGATTTGGAACAGATGCAATAATCCACCTGATAGTGACCCTATGTGGCGCAGATGTGTAATTACACACAAAGTAGAACCATCCACCATCTGTCAATGCACAGGAAAAAGAGATAAGCACAATAACCTTATTTTTGAAAATGACCTTATGGATGGTTTTAGTTATCCGTATCTTTCTGGATTGGATTCAGAACATGATTACTTTGCAGAGGTTTGTTGGTGTGATGATTTTGCAGGATTTGGAATATGCACACACAAATACAAAAATTCGGATGTTCGTGGTTCAGCGGATGGAGAGGTTGATTTACTGGAAGATTTTGATTCCAGTAAATGGGAAATTATCGGCAACAAATTTGACAATAAGGAATTGTTAGAGAGCGAGGAATGATTATGAAAGAGAGTACAAAACTGTGTCCGAATTGCAGAGAGATAATGAAACCCTGCCTGTATCGGGCAGATAGCGACGGACAACACACAAAGTTGGAAAACAAACTGTATACATATGAAGGAATTATTGTCGGAAAAGTAATGTATTGCCCTAAATGCGGAACATTAGCGGCGCTTCGAGTGTAAAGTAAAAATTGTAGGAGGTGAAAAAGATGAAATATGAATTAAGTCAAACAAAAACAGTTACAAAAGAAATAGAACTATTGCCTTGTCCATTTTGTGGAAGTGAGAACATAAAACCTATTCATTATGATGGAGAATGGGGGTATCGTCCTTCAAAAGATTATGTGATTTGTTGCTCTTGTGGTGCTACTGGTGGAAATGTAGAAGATTCTGACATAGAACGTGCCATTGAGAAATGGAATCATAGAGAAAATTGAGAGGTGAAAAGAATGAGACTGATTGACGCAGACAGACTACTTGCTGATTTGAAAGAAGAAAATGTCGTACCAATTTATATTCAAAATTTAACAAAGAAAAACAAACAAATTATAAGGTTTGAAAATATGATATATGAGCAACCAACCGCTTATGATGTAGATAAGGTTGTGGAGCAGTTGGAAGAAGCGAAAAGCATGGTTCCGGTTAATAGAGTGCTTGATGATATTACCAAAGACAAGCCGAAGGAATTAGGTCAGCTTATAGCTTATGATAAATCAATCAAGATTGTAAAGGCAAGTGGCATGAATAATAATTTAAAATAAGTGACTAAGTAAAAATACTAGAAAGGACGGATAACATGGCAGTAAACAAAAGAGCAGCAATGCGGAGAGAAAAACGTGTGCAGGAGAAATTGACCGGCGGTAAGCCAACACAAACAAAACTTATGGCAAGGGCATATATAACTGGTAAGAATGAGGGATTTGAACTTGCTACCGGAATTATGTTTCTTGCACTTTGCGAAGAATTTGGATTTGGAAACAAAAGAATCAATCGGCTTATTGAACGTATATCCGATGAATCAGTAAAGATGGATGAAGACCCAACAAAGTTTAATGTTGATTGGTACATAGATAAAGTCAGAGAGAAATGCGGTGTCCGAATCCTTAAATCAGATGAGGATGAGTGAGGTGTTTGTTTGAGCAATATCTATCAAAAACGATTGTACGATAGAAGAAAGCAGAACGGACTTTGCATTGATTGTGGAAAGCCACTAGATAGAGACGGCTTACGATGTATAAGTTGTCGCAGTAAAAAGTCGGAGAACGAAAGAAGAAATAAACAATGTTATAAAGAAGTTGGCATATGTCCTATTTGCAGAAAGGTTCCAATCGGCAGTAGTGAATCATCATGCCCGGAATGCCGTGCAAATGAATCAATACAATGCCATAATCGAAGAAATAAAAGTGAAGAAGCACGAAAGAGATATAACCAAGAACACAAGGAATGGGCGAAACTTACATATAAGCAGGACGTAGAAAAAGGTATTTGTCCACGGTGCCGTAAGCGAAAAGCCGATTACGGGTACTTGACTTGTGGAATATGCAGGGAGAAAAGCAGAAATAGTCAGAGAGCAAAGGCTAGCACGAAAAAGAAAACATGGATTGAAAACGGCTTGTGTTGCTTTTGCGGTGAAAAAGTAAAAGATGGATACAAGGTATGCGAAAAACACTATCAGATGAATGTTGAAAAAGCACGCTCACAGAAAGCGAATGAAGCAAGGAAAGAATTACAAGAGAGCGGAATATTATATTATAAAAGGAGTAACAGACCATGGAAAGATTATCAGAAGAACAGTACCGAGAAGTAATTGCGGAAATCAAACATAGTGAACTTCCGAGAAAAACGCAGGAGTTTTTAATTGCGTTGGTTGATGAAGCCAATAAACCAAACAAAAAATTATAGGAAAGGAAAAGGCTTATGAGATTAGGAAAGTATTTATCCTCATTGACTAAGCCGGAACTTGATGAAATTGAAAAAATTTGCAATTTCACAGAAGATGAAGAACAAATATTCAAATGCATATCAAAAGGCTATACATTAAGACAAATAGAGATGAAATGCAATATGTCGGAATCAACCGTCATAAGAAGAGTATCAAGGATTGATTGGAAAATAAATAAGGCAAAGGAGATGATGGAAGTGAAGAAAGACATTCCAGTATGCGAAAAGTATAACCTTACTATTGAAGAAGCATCCGCTTATTTTAATATTGGAAAGGATAGAATGAGGGAAATCGTGAATGAAAACAGAAATGAACTTGTTCTTGTTATAGGAAGAAAAAACCTTATAAAAAGGAAAAAGATGGAAGAATATCTTGACAGGACAATGGTTTTATAACTTCCTATAAGTACCTATTATTTGCTATAGAGCGTTGTTAGTGATATAATTATCCTTTAACAATGCTCTTTTCTTTAAGAAAGGAGAATGTGTATGCCAAGCAGAAAAGATAACAAAGGAAGAGTATTAGAGAAAGGAGAAAGCCAAAGAACTGACGGCACTTATATGTACCGATGGACTGATTTATCAAAGAAGCGTCAAACAATATATGCCAGAACATTAAACGAACTACGACAAAAAGAGTTACAAGTAACAAAAACAGAAATAATATCTGGTGTTTCTTGGGAAAGTAACAAAATAACAGTCCGGGAACTGATAGATAGGTATTTATCGTTAAAAAAGGTTCGCATAACAACAGAACAAAAGTATAGATACCTAATAAATATGCTTGACAAGATACAGATATTGGATATTCCAATCAAAGACATAAAAACATCGTTGGCAAAGCGATATATGATTACCTTAAGCAATATAGGGTATTCGTATGGAACGGTTCAAAATGCAAAAACACTTTTGAAACCGGCTTTTCAGATGGCAGTTGAGGATGATTATATAGTCAAAAATCCATTTCTATTCACTTTATCGAACATAATCGAAAACGATTCAAAGCAAAGATTTTCGATGAGTGAAGAAGAGGAAAACCATTATATTGAATTTATTTCCAATCATGGATGGTTTCGACATATTTATGATGATGTAGTGATTCTTTTGAATACTGGAATGAGGGTAAGTGAATTATATGGACTTACATTTAAGGATGTAGACCTCAAAAACAAAAGAATAAATGTAAATAAGCAATTGCACAGAATTGGTGGCAAATACGTTGTTCTTCCACCAAAATCAAAAGCAGGGAACCGTATACTTGCCATGAATGACGCAACAAGAAAAGCATTTATGCATAAAAGAACAGAAATTAGACCTAAAGTAGAATATGCAATTGACGGATATACTGGATTTGTTTTCATAAACCACTTGGGTTTTCCAAAAACAAGAAGAAATTTAGAGGGTTCAATGAGAGAAGTACGAAAAAAGCATATTGAACTTGGTCTTGGAGAGTTGCCGCAAATAACACCTCATGTATTAAGGCATACATTCTGTAGCCGCATGGTTGAAAAAGGTATGAATGTAAAAACATTGCAATTAGTAATGGGTCATTCAGATATTTCCACAACATTAGATGTGTATACCCATAAGAAACCGGATGATGTTGCGAAAGAAATGGAACAATATGTTGCTATGTAAAACGGTGTATTTGGTGTAAATTTGGTGTAAGTTAAAAAATAAAACGCTTAAAAGTGCCGAAAAATGGTTGGTTATAAAAACTCGTACCATTTCGCCGCCTTTGAAAATTGAAATGTTCAAAAAGGCGAAAATGCGTTGTTTTCGGTATATAGAGGATTTTTAACTTTCGCATAAATATATATAAATAACTATATTTTTTATGAAAATGGTGTATAAATGGTGTAAATAATTTAATACATTGTTTTACACTAAACAAAGTACGTGATTGTAAGAAAAGAGCATTGTTTCCAATAATACATATGAATAAATTTTGAATGATTTCTGACGGTTTATCCGTCTTTTTTTGGTGTAAGTTTTAATTGTAAGGAGTGATTGATATGTTCAAAGACGAGATTCTTGAAATGATTTTTAGCGAAAATGAAATGCAGAGAATACCTATTGGAACGCAGGCTACAGCCGTTAGCGTGTTTGAAAATGTTATTGGTAAAATAAGAAAGGAGAATCCGGATGCAAAATTATCAGAGCTTTTATCCGATGAATAATGGATATGTTCAAAATCCATACGCAGAAAGAATGAACTTTTTACAAAATTGTCAGCAGAACTTACAACCGCCTATGCAAAATTCTCAAATGCAGGCAACATCACAACAGACAAGTTTTATTGGAAAAGTTGTTGATAGCATTGACGTTGTAAAAGCAACAGACATTCCGATGGATGGGAATATATATTATTTTCCAAAAGCAGACGGAACGGAAATATTTGGAAAACAATGGCTTGCAAATGGGAGAACTCATATTTTGACTTTTAAGCCAGTTTTAGATACAGAACCTAACAATCCGACACAGGACAACACAAAAAGCAAAATAGACATATCAGAAGAGGTCACAGAAGTAATTATGAAAAGATTCGATGAGTTAGAAAACAAAATCTCTAACTTGGAATCGTCTTTGACTAAAACTTCGACTAAATCTTCAACTAGAAACACTAAATCTTCGACTACGACTAAAAAGGAGAGTGATACAGATGCTTAATCCAATTAGTTTTATGAAAGCAATGAGGAATCCACAGAAATTTTTAGAAGAAATTACAAAAAACAATGAAGTTATGAGTAACCCTATGGCGAAAAATGCTATTGAGATGTATAGAAATGGAGATTCAAGAGGATTACAGGAATTTGCAGAAAACGTCTGCAAAGAAAAAGGAACTACACCGGATGAAATAAGAAAATCAATTATGCAAAGATGCAATTTACGTTAGTACATTTTGGGTTGTGCGCTTAAAACTAGTTTCCCATTTGTAAATAAAACAATGGAGGTAAACAAAATGTTTAACGGAAATTCACCTAGTCTTGCCGATATTGCGGCAGTGACAGGAAACAACAAAGACGGCTGGGGCGATGGAAACGGCTGGTGGGTCTTGATTATCTTGTTTGCTATTTTTGGCGGATGGGGTAATGGATTTGGCGGCGGTTACGGCAACGGCGGTGACAGAGCATCCGTTCCTTGTGCTACACAGGCAGATGTTAGAGCCGCAGTAGACCAGCAGACGCTTATTAGCAAACTCGACCAGCAGACATACGGACTGGCAGACAGTAACTATGCGCTGAACAACACAATCAACAGCAATTTCAGAACTCTTGATAACTCAATCTGTACGCTTGGTTTTCAGAACCAGCAGGGATTCAATGACGTATCTCATCAGATTTCCGACTGCTGCTGTGCAACAAGAGAAGCTATTCAGGGCGTGAATTACAACATTTCAACGCAGACAAACGCACTCCAGAACTCTATGTGCAACAATACAAGAGATATTATCGACAATCAGAACGCAAACACAAGAAGCATCCTTGACTTCCTTGTAAACGACAAATTGTCTACTTTGCAGACTGAAAATCAGAACCTTAAATTGGCGGCTTCACAGTCAGAGCAGAACCAGTATCTTGTAAGCCAGTTGCGACCTACTGCCGTACCAGCTTACATCACTTGCTCACCTTACCAGTCCGCTTATGGAGTAGGTCTTAACAACGGTTGCGGTTGTTGCTAATATGCAGAAGAATCAAAACAGAATATCAGAAAAACTCGCCGAACTAGGCTGATTATTACTCTATGGGATAGGTCTATGGCTTATCCCATATTGATTTTTAGGAGGTAGATTATGAGTAATTGTAAAAACGTATGCAGACTTTGCAAGAAATTGATTATAAGTCAGGCAGTAAATTTTACTGCCGGTACTGGTCTTGTTATCCAAATCCCGGAAGGAAGTTATAACGATGGTTCAAAATATTGCATTGTTGTGGCGCAGAACATTCCGGCAGAAACAACAATTTCTGCTCCGGTATATATCCAGATTGGAACTGGAGCGGTGCTTTACCCATTGACAAAATGTGATTGTACGCAGGCAACGGCTTGTAGTATCAGAACAAGAACAAAGTACAGTACAAGAGTTGAAACCACGTCAAATAGCGGGGTTTTCAAATTGCTTGGAAGAATTGCTTGCGCCCCAGACAACAGATTAAATGCAATAAACGGTGATGGAACTATTGTTACAACCGGTGGAGGTGATTGAGATGGATATTAAAAGAATGCATTGTATGATTGAAAAACTTTCCGAATGTGCCAAAATCAAAATGGAATCTGGCATCGAAAATGTTGATACTTGCGAAATGGGAAAAGTAGTAGACATGATGAAAGATTTGTCGGAAGCAATGTACTACAGAACCTTAACAAAGGCAATGGATGAATCAAACTTGGAAGAAACGCTTGAAATGTTTGAGCGTTACGGAGACGGAAGAAGATTTTATGACAAATACCGATACGCTGACGGAAGATTTGCTCCGAAAGGACGTGGAACGTACCGTAGAGGATATGACGAACCATACTACCATATGACACCGGAAATGTACCGGGAACATGACCCGGAATGGTACAGAGATATGGATAAACACAGAGACGGTCTTATGTATTACACTGATACCGGAATGGATAAAAACATGAAGATGAGAGATTCCAGAGAGGGCAGAAGCGGAATGAGCCGTATGTCTTACATGGAATCAAAAGAAATGCACAAAGCAGACACACCGGCGGATAAGCAATACAAAATGAAAGAGTTAGAAAAGTACATGGGTGAATTATCAAAAGACATTACGGAAATGATTGCGGATAGTTCGCAGGAAGAAAAAAATTTACTTAAAACCAAAATGCAAACATTGTTGCAGAAGTTTTAACAAAAACAAATTAAGGGGGCGTAATTGCCCCTTTTTGATTGGAGTGGTTAAATTGTATACTATGAATGGTTTTGTTTGGAATATAGTAACAGTATCACCGTATAGCAATATGCTACAAAGAAGTGACGGAAGTTATACTTGCGGAATGTGCGATAGAAATAATCAAACAATTTATATATCAAATATTTTGCGTGGCGGTTTTTTACGCAAAGTTTTGCTACATGAGATATGCCATAGCGCAATGTTTTCATACGGAATTGATATGACTTTGGAGCAGGAAGAAATGTTTTGCGACTTTTTGGCAACATACGCAGATGAAATAATTAGCATAACAAACAATGTATTCCAAACATTAAGAACTGCATTATAGACAAATATAGTCAAATATGATAATATACAATCAAAAATAAAAGAGGAGGGATTGCTCATGGCTTTGATTAAATGCCCGGAGTGCAAAGGTCAGGTAAGTGATACGGCAGATAGTTGTCCACATTGTGGTTATATAATCTACAAATCAAAGGAATTGAAGAATTCGTTCATTGCAAATATGTTAGCGGCAGTAACCAATGTTATTAGTTTAGTTGGAATATTGGTCGAAGAATATTATCTATTGGCACTTATTCCGCTTGCTTGGACGATTGGTTTCAAATGCTATAGCTCATTTAGAGCAAACGAGGGATATGATGTTCAATATTATAAGAATCTTACGAAAGATAACTTAATTTCTTTTCTTATTATCCTTTGTTTTTCTGTGTTTTGGTATATAATGAAGAGCGGTATTTTATTTAGTTAGTATAGAGAAAGGTTGTAATTCATATGTGGAAAAGACTTTTGATAGTTATTTTGATTTGCATTATATTCTTAGCAGTTTTTTATTTTGGCAGGTCATGCGTGATTGTGTATGATACTGGAGATAATATGCAGAAAGTAAATGAAATGCTTGATAACTAGATTTATTGGATAGAGACAGTATAATTTTATATTGTCTCAGACTGTAGACAAAGTGGTGCTAGGACTGTTGTCCTAGCACCATTTTTCTCTGTTTGCAGCAATTGTTCGCCCAAAATGATAAAAAAGTCGATATTAAGCAGCCTTTCCTACCGCTTTTTTGAAGCATCATTGCTAGTTTTTTTAGATTCATGCAGGCAAAGGTAAGCCCGACCTTCATTTCCATTCGAACCTTACCATACATCTGTGTATAACGAAAACCATGATTCTCCTTTGCTGTTCCAAAGATTCGTTCAATGGTTTCCTTTCTTTGCTCATATAATTTTTTCATTCCCAAAGTATGACGAACATCTTCACATTGCTCCATATAATTTTCCCATATATGTCGTGTTATCAGTTTCACATGATTTTTGCTTTCTGTACATTGAGATAAATATGAACAATTTTCGCATACATTTCCACAGCTTTTATATTCACGATATCCATCACGATTGGTTGTACTATATTTCAAAACTTGATTGTTTGGGCAAATATAGCAATCATAGTATTCGTCATAAGCGTATTCGTATTTTTTAAAGAATCCCTCTTTGGTCATTGGACGCTTGTACGGAAAAAGTGGTGTAACTCCATCATCTATAAGAAGCTTTGCTATTGCTGGAGTTTTATATCCGGCATCTGCAACAAGTGTTTTTATTCCAATATTTTTAATTTTATCATATAATCCTTTAAATGTTCTGCTGTCATGTAAGTTTCCAGGGCTGACTGTATAACCTAGAATCCATCCATTTTTATCACAAGCGGTTTCAACGGCGTATGCAAAAACATGTTTATGTTCACCTTTACGAAACCAACCACTTTCCGGATCAGTGGTACTAGATTTTATTGTTTTTTCATTTGAAGTTCCTCCGCCAGACAAAGGAGGGTGATTATTATCGTCTTTATCTTTTAATGGTTTTTTGTGATGCTCTTGTCGATCTTTATTAATTTCAGTTTTTAACATATCTTCATAAAAAAGAGCTTCTACCTTAGCAATTCGTTTTTGCATTTTTCTACTGTTTGCACGGGCTTTTACATGAGTAGCATCTACAAAAATCTCTGTTGGGTCAACCAATTTAAACTTGTAGCATTCTTCTAAAATATGAGAAAAAATCTGCTCAAATAAGTCGGTATCTTTGAATCGTCTTGTATAATTCTTTCCAAAGGTTGAAAAGTGTGGAACTTTATCTGTCATATCAAGACCAAGAAACCATCGATATGCAACGTTTACTTCAATTTCTTTTACTGTCTGACGCATGCTCTTGATTCCATACAGATACTGAATGAGAGGTATTTTAATCAATGTCACAGGATCCATGCTGGGCCGACCGGTATCGTGCGAATATTTGTCTTTCACTAAATTATAAATGAAAGTCCAATCGATTGCTTTATCGATAATTCGAAGAAGATGATCCTTAGGAACCATTTCATCCATACATAACAAATGAATTTGTTCTCTCTTTTTATCAGCATTTTCAGTCATCATATGAAATCACCACCTAGTATTTTATACTTCTATTATACCAAAAAAGCACCGAAAAGTCGCTAAAAAATCGCACTTTTCAGTGCTTTAATACGAGAAAAATCCACGACATTTGTCGTGGACTTTGTCTACAGTCTGAGACAGTATAATTTTATATTGTCTCTATTTTTTTTACATTTAGGGGTTGACTTATGCCATTGCAAATGATATACTTATGCCATGGCAGAAAGTGAGGTGAATTAAATGCCAAGAAAAATGGGTAGACCTCCAAAAAACGGAACTTCAAAGAATGTAAGTTTGCAACTTAGGATTACTGAAAAAACTGCAAATGAACTGAAAGAATGTTCTGAATTTTTAGGTATATCAAGAACAGAGGTAATTGAAAAAGGTGTAGAAGAACTTCATGGAAAGATGATAAAAAAATAAGAGTAACCGGCACCATAGACAAGTAACAGTTACTCTTACAAGTACCAACCCGAAAAAGATTGATAAATTTATTCTATCATCTTCTTTCGGAAAATCAAGCATTATTTGAAAGTGAGGAAAAACATGGAAGAATTATTAAAAATTGCTTATCGAAACTTTATGGACACAAAAGACATGAACAATTCCGAGGAAGTTTGTATTATCAACAAGAACTGGGAAACAGCGGAAGACGCCATTGCTCGTTTGAGAGACATATTAAACCCGAGTCTGTTTCAGAATATAGATGAATCAATTCGCGATGGCATAGCAGATGTACAAGAAGCATCGTTCATTGCAGGATTTTCATACTGTGCTAAATTTCTGACAAACGGAAAGATTGATTTCTTCCCAGAGAAAGGTGGTGTTTGCTAATGAACGAAGTAATTACTATTGAAAATACAGAAATGCAAATAAGGGAGTATGACGGTCAGAGAGTTGTTACTTTTAAGGATATTGACAAAGTACATCAAAGACCAAAGGGAACAGCAAAAAGAAACTTTACAAGGAATAAAAAGCATTTTATCGAAAATGAAGATTACTATTCAATAACTAAAAAAGAGTTCGGGACGAAATTCGTACCGAATGAAAAGTCATTAGTCGGTAATCCCAATTTAGAGGTTATATTGCTAACAGAAACCGGCTATCTCATGTTGGTAAAGTCTTTAAGAGACGATTTATCATGGGATGTGCAGCGACAACTTGTTAAAGCGTACTTCAAAGTAAAGCAGGAGATTCCGGAACGCAAAACCTATCCGCTACTCGTAGAAGATAGGTGGCTTGCAGAAATGGAACCAAACTTTGAGTATCTTTGTAAGGAATACAAACTTACGAGAAAAGGATTGTATCACAAGATTCTTTTAGATATTGGGAAATCATACAATGTAGATGATTACAAGATACTCTATAAGTACGAAAAAGGTTACGAATCAAGGTTTGTTATGGAAGTTGTATCGTACTTTGCGGAGTTAAGAGAAGAAGCAGAGAAAACCATACTAGAACACGTTGCAAGGAAGAAAAATAAGAAATAAATAAGAAGTAGGAGCCTAAATTATGGAAAAGGCTCCTACTTTTTTGTCTAATTGGCAACCGGGGAGAAGAAGTGGTTGCCGTATTATATTGGCTTTAGACCTTTACAGTGTACCATACAATCAGATGATACACAAATGATTTTTCAATGCGTTTTCAACACGTTTCTCGCTGATACCGATATATCTTTGCGTAGTGGAACTGGATGAGTGCTGGAGCAGGTGCCGCACCAGTTCAATATCATAATCGTTATTTAGATACATTTCCGTAGCATAGAATTTCCGGAAACTGTGAGTTGATATTCCGTCAATTCCAAAGAAATCCGCTACGATTTTCAATTGTTTCTGTACGGCTCTTTCGCTGATTGGAAAGATTCTTGCGGTTGGTGCAATGCCGTTATCCTCGGTGTACTGCTTTAAGAACTGGAATAATTCAGTTGGAACCGTGAAATTTCTTCCCTTGCCGGTTTTCTGCTCTACAATATCCAGATGATAGCGACCGCTCTCGTATACTACGTCTGAAAGCGTAAGGTGCAGTATATCAGAGATTCTAACTCCGATGTTTGCTTGCACTACCAGTAATGTAGCAAGCCGTTTGTTTGGTTTGAATACGTGTTCTCCGTAATTGAAGCCTTTGCGGATTGCGGTTATGATTTCTTTGTAGGTTTCCTTGTCTAATGCTTTTGTCTTTTTGTTCATGATGAACACTCCTTTCTTTTTACACCCGGTAAGCAAAATATTTTGATACCCCCATACCTTTCAAATTTTCAAGGTTGGAGAGAGATTTTTTGCGTTTTCGGAATTTTCTCCCGATAATGCAAATTTTTTGATACCCCCCGGGGTTACTGATTTTTATAGTTGCAGGGTGAATTTTTTCAAATTGATTTATATTAACAGTTTTTGTACTGTTTTTTACTTTGCTGATTTTAGATACACTAAATAAAGGCTTGCCCTTGTGAGACGTTCCAAGGCTCTTATTTTGCCTTTTTATCTCGTGAGCCTATAAACACACTTGCTATAGATATATAAGATCAGTATACGGTTAATATAAAGCGTTGTCAAGGTGCTATGTGTTTTTACATCCAAACCAAACCGGAACACATCCGGCAGGGGGAAAACAGCCTTTTGTTTTTTTGGTATCGCAAACACACCGCCGGAGATTTTCGAAAAGCAAAACGGCAGCAGGGCGCACGCCCACCAAAAGCAGGTAGAGCACACGACAAAAAGCCGGAACGCATCCGGCTAATTGTGATAATAAATGTAAATTGATGAATAAAATCCGCGCGGCTCAACCTTTATCCCGGCATAGTGCCTTGACACGTGCCGCCGGATTTCTGCCAGTGTTGCGAATTGTTCCGCCGTTGGTGATTGTCCTTGGTATGGCGTTGATACCTCCAACGCTTCGCCACCTCCGAAAAGTTTGATTTTTTCCGGATTATAACCGGATTTCTCTAGCCATTTCCGCAGTGATTTAACCATGTCACCGCCTCCAATCTTTTTTATTTTGCCAAAATGCAAGAAAAGAAACCGCCGGAAAAAACCGGCGCAGCTTCTTTTTTGTCTAATTCAAGCACTCATCAATTTTTTTCGCAAGATGTGGAAAAGCTTCTTGTATTTCTTGCACTGTGTCGGCGTAGTAATCGCCAACTAATTTTCCGAAAATTCTAATATTTCCGGTGTAAAAAGCGCCTAAATCGTTAAAATAAATGTCTAAACTCGTAGCTTGTTCTTTTTTGTCACTGTACCACATATCAATTTTTATCATAATATAACCACCTTCCTATTTTTTATTTTTATCCCTCAAAAGGGAAAAGCAAGCCGGGGAATCGAACCCCGGAACGCCAACCTTGCTATTAAATTGCTTCTTTTTCTTTGCTTATTTCTGCCGCTATGATTTGCTGTTCTACGAAATCACGTAAAACACCGCTTCCAAATCTTTCTATATAATATTCCACAAGTTCAGAAGTGGTAAAGTCATCTAAGGCGGTGCCTATATCGCTATAGATGCCGTATATTGTTTTTTCTCTTTCAGCTATTGCCTTGTCTATCGGATTTTTTGGTTCCTCCTCTTTAACCGCTACAAGTCTATCGGCTCGCATTGTTCTAGTATGTTCGTTCCCGCTTTCGTTGGAGATGATAACGCATTTAACGCTTTTCCCGCTCTTTGTAGGCTCTACGCTTTTAACTGTTTCCGTATATCCATAATTCCAAACTGTAACCATTCCCGGCTTTAATTCTGACGCCGAAATTGCTTTTTGCGGTGTGTGCATTCCTTGCAAATTAATTGTTTTCATATAATCAACATCCTTTCCATAATTCGGCTTGTCTCATCAGTTGGAAGGTTGCCACCCTACCCAAGACCGCCGCGCGGCGGTTTCGACTATTTCACTTGTTCTAAAATCTGTGTATATATAGACTGTTTCGATTCGTCAACCTCTTTATAGACGCATCCGCTATATACTTTATTTGTTGACCCTTTGCAGGACTTTCCAAAACTCTTACAGTTGTAGCACATTGGGTTATACTCCAATGTTTCAATGGCTTTTCTGCGCGCCTTGCTTCTTTCTATCTGCTCATTTGTTGCAACCATTATATATTTTTCCATGTTCAAAACCTCGCTTTCGTTTTCTGGTCTGCCATCATCAGAGCCGGGAGACCATCCCGCGGCTGACGCTCCGAAGCTGGAGCGTTTCGGCTAACTGTAAATATATTCTGCTTTTCTAATCTTTCCTTTGTTGATAAGATTTGAAAAATGCTTCGTAGCTCTATCAATACCTTTATCATTTTCAAAATCTTCATAGAAGTAATAAATCACTCCGGTTTCTCCAGATGAAAAATTAAATGTGACTTTTACACCAATACCAGATATATCTTTTCTGTTTAATTTATTTTGCATTTCCTGTCTTGTCATTATTCTATCCTTTCTGCACTCGTTACCTCCGGGGCGGAGCGTTTTGGCTATTTCAATAACTCATTTATTTTATTTTCATAAGTTACAACCATTTTTTTATTGCAACTTATTTTTTTCAGTTTGGAAAGTTGTTCTACGAGCCGGTTTTTTATATACTTATGCCACTTTTCAAACTCTTCCGGGCTGTGCTGTTCCTTGCTTGCTACCCCCTCAATATAAAATTGTATATCTTGGTCGATTAGAGCCGTAAGGCTTTTAACTGATACAAACATATCAATACCCCCCTTCTTTTTCGACATATGCGAAAAATCTAGCTGCCTCGGAGTGTTCAAGGCACTTTATTTTGTCCGCATCCTCGCAAGCCTCCAAGGCGTCGGCGTCTACCACGAAAAAACGTTCTTTCGTTTCTTCTGGCAGACATTTTTTTATAAAGTTTGCGCCGGCTTCCGCTGTGTTAAACTTTGCGACTGTAACAACTTTCGTTATTCCGTCGTCCTGTGTTTTCTTGTCAATCTTGTAGGCAACCGCCCACGATAATTTATTGATTTTCATTTTTTCCACCTCCTACAATAATGACGCCAATGCGATAACTTGCGCCTCGCTTAAGTGGTCAATAACTACTTCCTCGCCTTTGTATAACTCGAATTCGTTTTCGTTTGTTCCGAATCCGTTATACTGGTTGCAAACGTAATAACCCTTTTCCTCTAATTTCTTTATTGCTTCTTTCATGTCTTGCACCTTTTCGCCAACTGTGTTATAGTTGGCTTACCTTTCTTTTTTGATTGGTGCCGCTCGTGGTTTGGAACGCCGGGCGGCTTTTTTATTTGATACATATATAATACACGAAAATAGACACAAACACAATAGGTAATAATACACAAAAATAGACATATATATTTGTGCATGTTGCTACATAAAAATAGACGTTGACAAAAAAAAAGTAATCTATTATCATATATATAAAGGAGGCGAAGAAATGAGCGGAACAATAAACAAAAAAACATATGGCACAAATGGAATTATAGATTTTTCTCGCTTATGGGAATTGCTAGAAAGAAAGGGCTATAATAAACAATGGTTGAGAAATAACGGCATACACTCGAACACAGTAGCAAAATTAGCAAAGAATCAAAATGTAACTTGCGAAGTTATCGCCAATATATGCCATATGTTAAATTGCCAGCCGTGGGAAATCATGGAATATAAAAAAAATGATAATATATGAAAATAGACTATTGACAAGTACACGAAAATAGACTATAATATAATTAGTTCAAAGGAAATGAACTAATTGCCGTTTGGTGGATGGCAAGAGAAGCCAATCGGAGAAAGGGGGAAAACATGGAAGATATGGCAGTATTCAAGGGGTATCTGAGAAGCCTTATGCGACAGTTGAAGCAGTTAAAAAAGTCCATAAAGGAAGAAAACATTGAAGAAGCGGAAAGGCTTATTGATGAACTTATCGAAGATACACAAAATAACATTGAAGATTAGTAAATCGGAGTACAGAAAGGGCGGACTTGCCACCGCCCAAACTGTAAGAATAGTATAACAAAATCAAAAAAATAAATCAATCAAAAAAAAGAAAGGGCACGGCGCAAGCCGTGGAAAGGTGAAAATTATGAATACAATTAGATTATTGCGCGGGGAGTGCAGAGCAACAAACGAGGAACTGAAGAAATTCAAAAAGGGCGATACCATTTGGGGCAACGATACCGACCCGGAAGAATTGAAAAGATGGACAATTGAAGAGAAAGAGGAAGCCAAAAAAGAGCTTTCTAATCTCCGTTGTAAATACGTTCGCTATAATGAGCATTTGACGGACGTTGAAGAATACGCCTTAGAGTATTTCAAAGCAGACGAAAGCGGCGAATTTGTCGAGGGTTCCGATTTTGAACTTGCAAGGATGGATTTCGATTCATTCCATCAGGAAGCCCTGAAAGGGAACGGAGTTCAGAACGACGCCGCCAACGTCTGGGTTGATGTTGACGGAAAACAGTACACTGTCGATATTTCCGATGTTCTTGACCATGAGGAAACGGAGCCGTTCGAGGCTTCGGATGCGTTGGAAAGCAATTTGGACGCCGACGCATGGGAGGAATTATATCGCCAGTATCTTGGCGAGTGATTCCAGAAGAAAAGGGCGGCTTTTTAGCCGTCTTTTTTTGTGCGTTTTTGTTATCAGTTTGTTATCTACTTGTAATCATGTTGTATACAGTTCCGTTATCACTTTGTAACCAATCCGTTTCCAAAACGTAACATAGAATAGAATAGGTTAGGTTAGAGAAGATAAGTATATATATAGTCGGGCAGATTCCCCGACGCCGCACCTGAATATAAAAAACGGCTTGAACTCGGCAAATAAATATTATAAATTTATTATTGACATGGAGTTATATATCGTGTATAGTAAGGGCAGATATTAAATTACTGCTCTGGAAACAGTAGCACACAGACGGTAGCATATATAAACGCTGACGCAAGAGGATAACTTTTTATTTTTCTTGTGTTGGCGTTTTTTTATTTTTTGAATGTTTGGAGGTGATGTCATGAAGGATAATGCAGTTAAAAGCGAAGTAGGTATTGAGGTATACCAGAACGACATATACAGGTTAGTTGATGAGTACATAGATACCGAACTAGATGGAGATACTGAAAGTGTAGCAGATAACTTTGTATCTATGATTTTTTATATCGCTGACAATATTCAAAAGCCTAGTCATGACGATATAGAGCTATTAGATAATTTATTTAATATTTACGTCCGTTTATGTGCTAAATATAAAGTGTTACCAACACTGGAAGTATTTAGTTTTTTAACGGGTATACACAGAACAACATTTACTGACTGGGCTAATGGATTGTATAGAGTTAGTAGCGCACATGGCATCACGGTAAAAAAATGGTTTGATATTTGCAAATCGTTCACACTTAACCGCTTGCATAACCAGACCGGCACGAATGCCAATTTGATATTTGTTGCAAAGGCGGCTTATGGTATGGCTGAGACTGCTCCGGTGCAGGTCGGAAACCAAAACAATCAACCATTAGCCGATAGCGAGCTTCCAAAATTGACAAATCCGGCACAGGAAGTCATTGAAATTGAACAAAAGGACGGATAAACAACGGAAAAATGTTAAAGTTCGTATAATTGTAGTTTTACGAACCGAAAAAATGGAGAACTAGCAGCCTACCCCCTGCCCCTCTATTGGGGAATTAAAAAACCGCCTACTAAGTCCCACATACTCCCGAAAAAATAAAAAAGGGGTTTTGAGAATGGAAAATGAATTACTGAAAACGGAATACTCAAAAGCGTTTGACGATAAGCGGAAAGCGTTGATATGTCAGAGCTATTACAAGTACGGCAAGGCAATTAGAAATTTTGCAACCGGAAATGTGGATGCGATTGGAAGTCTTAAAAAGTGTCTTGCGAAGTTTGAAGAAACTGGAAACACAGAATATCTTTGCGAAGTAGCAAATTACGCAATGTTCCGTTTCATGTTTCCACAGAACGGAGAGTATTTCAAGAATACGGATTCGGATGGTTCGGCAGGAATTGTTGGAATGAGTGTAAAAGAAATGGAGGACTTCAAGGATGGACGATAACGAAAAACTGTGTTGTGGAAATTGTAAATATGCTGCATATAGCCGTGAGAATGGTTTTGTGTGCGAGAATATGAACAGTGACTATGCATCTGATTATGTCGAATACGACCACGGATGCGAAGAGTGGAGGAGTCGTGATGATTAGTTTTTTGATTCGATACATTACTGTGGTTTATTTTGGATTCATAGTGGTAGTTTCGTTTTTGAACATAGTGTTAGGCGAAAGACCTCGTGATAGAATAATGTCAATAATCAATTTTTGTGCGTCCATTGTGGCGATATATTTTATAACTCATTAAGAGTTTTACCATATCCCTTGAACTCTTAAACGTGATAAGGAGTGTGAATCACAAAGAGGGGCAATGTATATCCGTTCTAGCCGAGAGCGAATCGGAATACAACACCGGCAATTCGGTGTATATGGTTTGTTCATGTTTTTGCTTTTGCATGAACCTTTCTTGACCCACTAGCGGAAAGCTGATTAAAGGACCGTCACAAGGTCCGGTGGGGTTTATGGTTTCGTTGCGATAGTTCCCAGTGTCCAAAGTAGCCGGACGCAAAAGAATCGCAACAGTGCGGATTAAAACACAGATGCATGTATGCCAATCCGTACTTACGGCAATAGCATAATGGATAATGCGTTGTGTAGAATCCCACTATACACAAAGAATCGTTTCAAATCCACGGTTGCCGATTTCCCCGATAGAGGGGATGATGCAATGCAAAGGTACCTAGAATTTTCCTGTTTTGCGATATAATCATTAGTCATTTGAATGGGTGCCTTTGCTGATGTGTGGCGCAAAGGGTAGACGCAGGAAACCACAAGTACAATGCCAAAGTGAGCCGAAAGGATATGGACAAAGGCATCATGTGAGGTTCGATTCCTCACCACATCAATGTTCCGGTTCGCTACCGGATAAGCAAGCGTTTCGGTATTCCTTGCTGAAATAATTAAAATGCTTGTGTTGGTTGTCTGACAGTAGAGTATGGACAGAATAGTAATAAGTGACCAGATAATACTTTCCAACACAAGAAACCGAATATAACTGGAGGTGTAAAATGGCAAGAATAGAAAATATCAAGGTTTTTGGAATTGAAGATAGTTTTAAGGCAAGCAAATATCCGTTTGCAGTAGATATAAATGCTGTGAATGACGAATTTACCGATAGAATTGATAATCTTGGAAGATGTGACATAGGCACAGGGCATGACAATTTCCTTAACGGAGTGATTGTTCAGTTTGATTTGACATTCAGCAATAAGGCGTGGGTGGAATTGCAAAGATACCACTTTATTGACTTTGTATCGAGTCAGTCAACAATGCACTGTATTAGCAAAATGGATATTAAGTGTATGTGCAACGGTTATGTGTCTGATGCAGTTATCGCAGAAGTCGAGAGATTGAAAGAGATTTACTTGAAAACAAAAGACAGCGAAGATTATTTGCAACTGTTATACAATATTCCGTCTGGATTTGAGTTGACTGCGAGGATGACAACAAATTATCGCCAGTTAAAGACGATTTACAAGCAGAGAAGAAATCACAGACTACCAGATTGGCATATATTTTGTGATTTTATTGAAAAATTACCACATAGCAAGTTGATAACTGGAAAGGATGATTAGGCATGTGTGAATTTTGCAAAAACATTTATACCAAAGATTACACAAGCACAAAATACAAAGATTACATATACAAAGATGAACACGGTGTTTATATACATTTTGCAACCGGAGATAGTTTTATGGATTTTGATTATGAAATCAATAATTGCCCTATGTGTGGTAGGAAGTTGGTGGATTGATGATTACACAGCAAGATGTTCACAACCATATAGTTTTAAATGCAAATGATTGGCAGAAAAGATACTTGTCTATGCAATGTGGAAATGATGTTGAAAAATTAAAAGAAGTTGAAAAAAGTATGGCTAATATGGTAAATGGTGTTGTAAAGGCATTGAGAAATAGCGGTGTTGATTATTTAAACAAGATTGTTTGAGGTGGATTATGAAACATGAAAAGGAATGGTATACTTGCGACAGGTGTGGGAAAGAGATAAAAGTAGGGCTGTTGTGTATGAAATCAATCACACAAAATGGCATATTAAATATTACCTACGATTTATGTAATAAGTGTATGGAAGATTTTGAGGTGTTTATGGAAAATGAGTGATGTAAGATTGGTTGGTAAGATTGATTCACGGAAATTGGTTCCTTGTTTCAACGAAAATAATAGAATACCTGCAAATATGATTTCGGAAAGTAATGCGATTTTGAGTTTGGGTGTAAAAGCATTAAGAGAATTGCATGATTGTGGTATAGAAAATTTTGTTTTGCCTAGTGAAGAAATCACAGAAAGGGTATTGAAGAGGTGATGGATAATTATGCGTTTTATGTTTAGAAAAAGAAGAAAACGAAAATCAAAACAAGTAACATTAAAAGACTTAAAAAAAGATTTTGATAAAAACGGAGAATACAGATATGTTCTTGTTACGATTGAAACAAAAAAGCCATATGCAATTGCAAAAACATACAAAGACGCAATGGAAGTGGTGGAAAGAAGTTACGAATATGATTATCCTTTATACGTTGTTGATTTGCTTTATTGGAAAGGATAGTGAAAATGAAAATGCTATTTAGATTTATAAAAAACATAAAGTCTTTTTGGAAATTCTACAAGGATTATGAGTACAACGGAGAAGATTGCGAATTTATCATTGAGAATTATCAAGAGGTTTTGTGTGGAAGAACAAAGACAATGAGTAAGCCTACATATCGTGCATCGGCTGTAATAGCGGAAATAGATGAATGGTATAATGAATCTTTGAAATCAGTATATGGATGCGAGCCAATTGAAAAAGAAAAAATCAAGATAATATCTGACGGAGAAACCGCAAAGCTATTTATTGATGGTAAAAAAGTGCCGGGTAAAGATGTTGAATTACATTTCAGTGCCCATGCAGGAAAAGAACCAATGATTGTAATTGATGCAAATTGGATAAAAACAGATGAAAACAATGTACCAATGTTAAATGAGAAAAAGACGGAAGTTTTAACAGAAGGTATTAAGATAAATTGTTAGGAGTGTGTCATTATGAAAATAACAGAAATGAATAATTGCATTGAAAAAATGAGAGAGTGTTACAGTTTTGATGATGATAAAACGGAAATATGGCTTGGAGAAGATGTGCGTAGTTCATGTAATAGATATATTTCTGTTTGTACAAAAGATGAAAATGGAACACAAATTGAAATGACAAGGCGTGCAGATGAATTAGTTGAAAAGTAATTTCCGATTATCGGAGGAAAGGATAGTGAAGTAAAAATGAAAAAGATACCTACGTTGTTTGAAAGAAAATATATAAGCAATTGCGTTGTAGAAACACTTCCGATTGTAACAAAAGGTATGGAATGGGTTTTGAATGGAGATGGAGTCGCAACGGTAAAATTTGATGGTTCATGTTGCGCGATTATCAACGGAGAATTTTACAAGAGATATGACGCAAAGAACGGTAAAACAGTTCCAAAAGGAGCTATTAAATGTCAGGAAAAGGCAGACCCAATTACAGGGCATTTTCCATGTTGGGTAAAAGTTGATGATAAGAAACCGGATGATAAGTGGTTCAGAAAAGCATATGATACTGCAATGCAGTGTTGTTTAAGTCCTTTAACTGATGGAACGTATGAAGCAGTTGGAAAGCATTTTAATGGAAACCCGTACAATAAAGATTATGATGACCTTATTCCGCATGGAAGAATCATTGTTGAAGTAGAACGAACCTTTGATGGAATTAAAAAATATCTATCCGAACATTACATAGAGGGTTTGGTATTTTGGAAAGACGGTATTCCTCAATGCAAAATTAAAAGGTCGGATTTTGGATTTGAGTGGAACAGTAAATAATTAAATTTCCGGCTAACAAACGGAGTTAGTCGCTAACCTAGAAAAATTATAGGCAGGATGCCTATTATAGCATCTCTGCTTGTGTGGAGGTGCTTTTTTAATGCATACAATTGAAGATGAGAAAAATATAAAAGAATACGAAAAATACATATTACGGAATGGAATAGACCGTAGTGTAATAGATGCATATTGCGAAGCAAGTAAAATTATACTTTGCGGAAGAAAAGACCGTGAATACGGATTGAAAGTTTCTACAAGAGCAAAAGAACTGATTTTTGAGTATATAAAATCAATTACAAATGGTGCTGACTTTAATTGGCTTGAAACACAATCTCAAAAAAACAAGCAGTCGTATGATATTTTAGATAAATATTACGATTTACTGCTTTATGAAGCACCTTACATTCTTGATAGTTACATTCTTTACATAGAAAAAAACAGACCTAAGAAAGAAAGATTTTACGAGCCTAGAAGAAAAACACTCAAACAAGTTGTCGATAAGTTGCAGGAACTTGAAGATGGAAAACTTGATGAATTGTTTATTCACATGGCGCCAAGGGTTGGTAAGAGTCAGATAATAACGCTTGCTATGTCATGGCATTGTGCAAAAGACGCAGAAAAAAGCAATTTGTATGTGACATACAAAGAGGGATTAGGCGGAGCATTTTTAACTGGTGTCATGGAAATCTGGACAGACCCAACATATTGTTTTTCCGATGTATTTCCAAAAATAAAAGTTGCTGATACGGATTCAAAAAATCATAAAGTAGACCTTGTGAGAAAAAAGAAGTACAAAACACTTTCTGGAAAAGGATTGGAAAGTGGACTTAATGGAGAATATGACGCTTACGGATGGATGGTATTGGATGATATTCTTGAAGGTATTCAAGATGTGCTTAACCCGGACACACTCAAACGAAAGCAGATTATCTTTGACAATAATGTAATGTCACGTAAAAAGGAACAGTGCAAACTAATCCATAATGGTACAATTTGGAGTTTACACGACCTTTATAGTGATAGATTGGATTTCTTGCAGAATAACCCAGAAGCCAAAAATATCAGATATGACATTTTGAAGATACCGGCTTTGGACGAAAACGATGAAAGCAACTTTGATTATGATTATGGTGTTGGATATACAACGCAGTATTATCGAACATTAAGAGCAAAGTTTGAAGAAAACGATGATATGGCATCTTGGTACGCACAGTATCAGCAGGAACCAATTGAACGTGATGGAGCAGTTTTTAATCCGGAATACATGAGATTTTACAATGGTGTATTGCCGGAAGAAGAACCTTACAGAATATGTGCTGCTTGTGACGTTGCTTTAGGGGGAGAAGATTTTCTTGCATTTGCGGTAGCTTATATGTACGAGGATGGTTCAATTTACATTGACGATGTTGTTTTCGACAACAGTGAAAAGAAAATAACAAAACCTAAAGTAGCAAACATGATTATTGATAATGACGTTGGAAGTGCGTTTTTTGAAGCAAACCAAGGTGGAGAGGGATATAAGGATGAAATCGAAGAATTACTAAAGAAAAAAGGACGAAAAATAAATCTACGTTCTGAATATGCACCTACAAACATGAGAAAAGCACAAAGGATATGGGATAAGGCTGGAAGTATTAGAGAGTTTTATTTCCGTGATGTTGGATGTCGAAGTCATGAATACAGAAAATTTATGACAAATTTATATAGCTTTACGGTTACTGGAAAAAACAAACATGATGATGCGGCGGATTGCCTTGCGTCTTTAGCATACTTCATTGAAGGAAATTGGAGCATGGCAAAAATAGAAGTGCCAAAAAACCCATTTAGAGGAGGTTATAGAAATTATGGATACTAAAACATATTTACAGCAAATTAGTAGACTTGACCGAATGATAAACAATAAGTTATCTGAAATACAGCAATTTAGAGAACTGGCACGAAGTGTTTCTGCTGTAAAAAATGAAGAAAGAGTAAAAACAAGTCCTAACTTTGACAAAATGGGTTCTACCTATTGCAAAATTGAAAAGATGGAAAAGGAATTGGATGATTTAATCGACACGTATGTAGACAAAAAGAATTTTATTGTTTCGCAAATTGATGGAATTGACAACGAAACTTATTATCATATTTTGTTTGCAAGGTACGTTGAGAAAAAGACATTTGAGAAAATTGCAGATGAAATGACGTATTCATGGAGACAAACAATTAGAATACATGGAAGAGCATTGCAGGAATTTGAAAAGTTATATGGAAAAACATACAAAGATTGATAATATGTCATAGTATGTCATATAGCAATTATTATATAATATAAAATGAAGAAATCAAAATAAAACACTGCCAAAAAAAGGCGGTGTTTTTTTTATTGCAAGAAACGAGGTTTTTATGACGGAACCAAAAACGATATATTGTCCAAGATGTGGAAGAAAAGTAGCCGTATGGGATGGACGCTCCAGTATGAATATTTCTGTGAATTGTAAAAAATGCAGAAAAAGAGTTGTTTACCATGTAGATACCGGAACTACAGAGTTGAAAAAAATATTACAAAGGACAACATCGAGTGGAATGACGTTTTGTTAGTGAGGTGCTTTAATGTTTAAGTATTATGGAAAAAACATAAGACCGTTTACGGCAGTAAATCAATGCAATTTTGGAAGAAAAGTAATTTCTACAAATAAATCCAAAATTACAAAATTAAATATTGTCGAAGAATTAAGCAAGGCACTTTCGATTCACAAGCAGAATGCAAAAGAAATCAATTACCTTGATAGATATTACAGAGGAGACCAGCCTATTTTATACCGTAAAAAGGTAAATAGACCGGAAGTAAACAACAAACTTGTTTTAAATCTTGCTTATGAACTTGTTGAGCGTAAAACTGCTGAAATATGTGCAGAGCCTATTCAGTATGTGTTACGTGGAACAGACGATAAGAAATCAGAAGAGATTACGGAACTAAATGTTACGATGGATTCTGAAAGCAAACAAGAAGTAGATATTGATATTTGCCGTTGGAGAAGTATTTGCGGTACGGCTTATAGATTTGTTGGAAATGACAACGGAAACGGAGATTTGCTTGACGAAAGCGACTTTGCTTTGTTTTCGGAAAACCCACGCTATACGTTTGTCGTTTATTATTCAAATGGAAAACCCGCTTTTTCTTGTCAAATTAGAGAAGATGAAAACGATAATTCAATATATTTTTGCTATACGGAAAGAGAGTATTTTGAAATTGTTGACGGAAAAATTAAAAGTAGTGGGTTGAACGGAAATAACGCTATTCCGGTTGTGGAATATCCAAATAATGCAAGAAGATTATCGGATATTGAAATTACAATTCCTATTACGGATTCAATCAATACATTATCTTCTGACCGGGTAAACGGCATTGAGCAGTTTGTTTCTGCATGGATTAAATTTGTGAATTGCGAGATTGACAAAGATACATTTTCGCAGATGAGATTAGAAGGTGCCTTAGTTGTTAAATCAAACAATGGCGAAAACAAAGCCGATGTTGATGTTATGACAAATGAACTGAACCAAACAGAAAGTCAAGTTGTTTTTGATGATTTGTTTGAAAGGTTTTTGAGTATTCAAGGCTTGGCTAATCGTTCCAACAACAATGCCGGAGGTGATACTGGAAATGCAGTAAACCTACGAAACGGACATTATGATGCAGGACTAAGAACGGCAATCAACGAACCGATACTAAAAAAATCGGAAAGAATGTCTCTTAGAATTATACTGAATCGTTTGCGTATAAAGCGAAATTTTACGCTTATGCCAAGCGACATTGAAATACATATCAACCATAACAAAATAGATAATCTGCTTACGAAATCAGAAGCACTTAAAATGTTACTTGAAGCAGGGGTTGATTACAAAAGGGCAATTAAAACCGTTGATTTGTTTAGTGACAGTGAAGCGGTTGCACTTGAATCAAAAGACAGAATGGAATATCTGTACCCGACAAGTAAAGATGCAGAACCAAACAACAATCCAGTAAATAAAGAGGTAGTCGAATAGACTATCTCTTTTATTTTATAAAAATTTGCAGTTGTGCGTAAAACAACAGAACAATTCAAGCGGAGCAAACCGTGTTAAAAAACGTGAATTGATGGAGGTAATTATGACTAGAGAACAGGCAAAACAGAAACTTATTTCTTTTGGAGTGGCAGAGCCGACGGATGAGCAGATTTCAGATTTGCTTAATTCTATCAATGCTGAAACAAAGAAAGAAAAAGAAAGAGCAGATGGCTATAAGGAAAAAGCTAATAAAGCTGACGAATTGCAGACACAGCTTGACGAGCTTAACAGCCAGAACATGACGGAGCTTGAAAAAGCAACAACGGCACTTGAAGCGGCAAACAAACAAATTGCGCAGCTTGAAAAGAAAGACACAGTTCGCACACAGAGAGCAAATGCAATGGAAAAGTTTGGGTTGACAGCAGAGCAGGCAAGCAAAGTTGTTACAGATGATGGTGCTACAGATTATGAGGTTCTCGGTCAGATTTTTGCCGACAGTAAAAAAACGGCTATTGCTGAATATGAGAAACAGAAACTTGACGATACACCTAATCCGGGTGGTTCTACAGGTGGAAATGGAGAAGAAAAAACAAACGCTGAAAAACTTGTAGAGAAGTATTACAGCGGTCAGAAACAGAATAATGACGTTTTATCACATTATGTAGGAGGTAATTAAAATGATGCAGTTTGAACAGACAGCATACGAGGGTGATGTAAACATCCTCAAAAGAAAACCGTTTGAGGGTATTCCTATGACACTTGATTTTACAAGTGTAACAGAGAAATTGGCGAATGGGAAAAAGGTTGTTAAGGCTGGAACACCTATTGGAAAGACAGGAGTTGCAGACAACACAGCAACAGTAGTTGGTATTTTGCTTCATGATGTAACCGAAGATAGACCACAGGGTACATTGCTTAAAAAAGCTTATATTGATGAAACAACAGCCAAAAATCATTCGGGTGTAACCATTGATGCAGCAGTTAAGACAGCACTGCCAATGATTGTATTTGAGTAATTAACAGGAGGTAAAAAGAATGTTAGTAAATGATGTAGTAGATACAAAAGCCATTGCGCTTGCAGCTACAAACGATGCAAGCAATGATATTCCTTATCTTGGATTACAGTGGTTCCCGGAAAGAAAGAAATCGGGACTTGATTTAAAGTGGATTAAAACACACAAAGGACTTCCGGTTTCGTTAAAGCCGTCAAACTTTGATGCATTGCCTACCATTCGAGCAAGAGAGGGATTAAAAACAGAAAAGACACAGATGGCATTTTTCCGTGAACAGATGGTTATTACAGAGGAAGATGCACAGGAAATCGACAGAATTAAGGATGAAAACGACCCGTATTTACAGGGAGCATTACAAAGTATCTATGATGATACCACAACACTTGTAAGAGGTGCAGAGGTTGTTCCGGAAAGAATGAGAATGGCTCTTCTTGCCACAGCAAAAGGACACCCAACAATCGGAATTGAATCTGATGGCGTTAAGTATGAGTATGATTACGACCCTAACGGAGAATATACCGCTAAGCATTACTTAAAGTTGCAGGACACAGCAATGTGGAGCGACACAGTAAATTCAAAGCCACTTACCGACCTTAATAATGCAAGAAAAGCACTTGCAAAACTTGGTAAGGTTGTAACATATGTTCTTATGAACTCTAACACATTTAATTATCTGTTAGAGAACAAGCAGGTTAAAAATGCAATTCTTGCACAGAACCTTACAGCAAATATTGAACTTACAGACGATAATGTAATTTCAATCGTTAAGTCAAGAACAAAACTTACCATTGTTCTTTATGACAAAATGTACATCGGTGATGATGGCAAGGAAGCATATTTTTATCCAGATGATAAGGTTACATTACTTCCGGCCGGTGCTCTTGGCGGCACATGGTTTGGTACTACACCAGAAGAGAGAACAGCTTCACAGGTGGCTGATGTAGACGTATCTATGTACGGAGTAGGAATTGCAGTAGCAAAGAAAGTTGAGTACGGTCCACCAGCTATTACATCTGTAACCGCTTCTGAGATTGTGCTTCCATCTTATGAAAATATGGATTCAACATTTGTAATTGAGGTTCATTCACAAGAGTAGGAGGTATTAAGCATGATATATCCCTATATCGTAAATAAGAATGGTATTTGGTATGCAGCAGGAGAAGATGTTCCAGAAAATAATTCAAAAGAGGTGGAGAAATCCACCTCTAGTTTTTCTGAAAATACAAATCTGTCTGCTGAGAAGTCTTATACCAAAACAGAAATCAATCGTATGTCTACCGCTGATTTACAAAAACTTGCTAACGAGCAGGGATTTGATAAAGCGGAAGAGATTAGCGGCGCAGATTTAAAGAAAATGTTGATTGAAAAATTCGGATTATAGGAGTTTGAATTATGGATGAAGCAATGGAAGTAGGACTGCAAGAAGAAATTATTGCAGATTTGACAATTGAATATGGAAATGAGCCTACGTTTAATGCTGACATAATTTCAGTAAAGGTCAAAGATGCTATACGAGAAGTTAAGAACAGAAGAAACTATCAGGCAACATCTTACACAGATGATGAAGTTGAGAAAGACCTTTACGATAACTACTATTCCGTAATTAAGAATTTGGCAGTATATGATTTTGCACAGATGGGCGCACCATTTGAAAGTAGCCATAGCGAAAATTCAATTTCAAGGACTTGGGTTAGTCGTGATGATATTTTGAAATGTGTTTATCCATTTGTGCAGGTATTATAGAAGATTGTGCGTGAGTTGTTTAGAGTATCTAAATTTCTCGCAGGGCGTTTCGTGTAAGCGGTGGAGGGCAACGAAACACTATAATTTACGGAAAGGCGGTAATGTATGAATATTGAGATTGCTTTACTTATTAGCGTTATTTCCGTTTGTTTTTCTGTTTACTTTGGACTAAAGAATAATAAGCGGACAGACACAAAAGATATAGAAGAACGCGTAAAAGACAACACAAGAATCAATGTAAAACTTGATGATATAGGTCAAGATACTAAAGCGATTAAATCAGAAATATCATCCATGAGGGAAGATATTAAAATGCACAATGACAGAATTATTAAAGTTGAAGAAAGTTGCAAGCAGGCTCATCACAGGCTTAACGGACTTGAAGAACGTCTCAACGGAAAGGAAGTAAGAAAAGATGGATAGTATTATGAGTTATGTAAAACCGGAACTGATTGTAGTAGCAGTTGTTCTGTATATTATCGGTGTCGGAATTAAAAAAATGGATGTTATCAAAGATAAGTACATTCCTTGTATTTTAGGTGTACTTGGTATTTTGCTTTGTGCCATTTGGGTAATGGCAAATACATCTATTGGAACAGTACCAGAAATGCTTATGGCAGTGTTTACATCAATTGTTCAGGGTGTTCTTGTTGCCGGATTGAGCGTATACGGAAATCAGCTCATTAAACAGATTAAATCAAGTGAGTAGGTGGTTGCCTTGATGACGTTGGCATCTAACAAACAAAGAATGTTTTATTCTTTACAAGATGATGAAATTCCAATTTACGAAAGTTATACAGACGAAGAGGGAAATGTAATTTACATTACGGATGATGATGGAAACAAGATTGAAACCGGAGAAACAACAATTGGTTATACAAAACCAGTTGAGTTTAAGGCAAACATCACAAATAAGTTGAATGAAGTTGTATGGCAAGACTATGGTATTGATGATAGTACAAACTATGCACAAATCATTGTCAGTAAAGGTTATTTGCCTTTGAAATCCGGTAGCGTGATTTGGAAAAAGTCGGAAATCGTATACAAGGATGATGATAACACAATTCCAGATGAAAGCAGTGCTGATTACACAGTAAAAGGTGTTGCAGATGAAGGATTAAATGAGGACTTGTTCTTGTTAAAAAGGAATGTGAAATAGTATGGGGAAAAAAACATTTACTGCGGACTTGTCTGTAAGTGGATTAAACGCCCTTAAAAAGCAACTTTTACAGTATAGGGATGATTTACCTATCAAATGTAAACAACTTGTTTCTAGACTATTACAAAGTGGTGTAGAGGTCGCTGAAACAAATATATCAGAGAGTCCATTAGGAAAGTATGTTACGGTTTCGACAAACATATCTGCTGACAAGATTGGGTGTAACGGTATATTGCTTGCCAAGGGGCAAGTAAAAGAACAAGATGGTTACGCACCGTTTAGCATATTGCTTGCTATTGAATTTGGTGCAGGTGTTCATTTTAACCCAACGAAAAATCCATTAGTAGGAAGTAAATTTCCTTATGGCGTTGGTACATTTCCGGGTCAGACACACGCTTATGACGATATGTGGTGGTACTGGAATGAAAAGGAACAAAAATGGATGCCTACGCATGGTGTAAAAGCCACTATGCCTATGTATAAAGCCGGAGAAGATATAAGAAGCAAAATTATAAAGACGGCGAAAGAAATATTTTGAAAGTAGGTGGTGCATATGTCGGTGGAATGGGATGAATTAGTGCCATCTACTGTATTCACAAGGATAAAAACAAACTTTTCCGATAGTTTGAAAAAAAAATACAAAATGACAGACAAAAACTTTTCTTCCGTTGGAAGTAGTAATACACCAGCGGTTTTTCCTTTTGTAAGATTGCAATTGTTACCCGGTTCAGAAATCGGAGAAGATTTAGAGGGTGACAAAATCAATGCGGAAAAGTTTTCTTTTCAAATTGATGTGACTGATAATAAATCACAAGCAAGAGCAAAAGAAGTTATAAGGGAAGTTAAGAGAATTATGAAAACAATGCGTTTTCGTGGTTCTTCAATGCCTACGCAAGATGATACAAAAGACACTTACCGGCAAACTGCTAGATTTAGCAGAACAATCGGAAAGAATGATGTATATTGACGTAAATACAAGCCGAAAGGCTTTATTTTTTTATCAAATTTAAGGAGGTAACAAGATGGCTTCAACAAGTTATTTGGCAAGAATTATCTACAAAGAACACAGCGAAGATGGATTTGCAGGAACATACAAATTGATGTTACGTGCAAAGTCAATTCCATCGCCAACATCTGCACCGAACACTGTAGAAAGTACCACGATGGAGGATGATGCACAGACCTTTGAAATGGGTATTAAACAGTCTGACGCAAAAGAGTTTACAGGAAACCTCGAAAAAGATGATTTTAGTGCTCTTTTGAATGTTGAGGGTAAAAAATGCGACATTATTCAGTTGTATGGAACGGATGGCGTTGGTGGTGTTGCCAAAGCAGCATATGTAGGGCAGATTACACCTACTGTAAATGATGTAGGCGGCGTAGATGAAATTCTTGAAATGACCGCTACCGTTGTTCAGAATACCGTGCCTAAATGGGTTACTGACCAACTTACAGTCGTTGATAACAAGGATGGTACTTTCACTGTTACAAAAGTGGGGTAACAAGCTATTCAACGAGAAACACTAAAAAGGCTGTGTTGAGTAGCGAGGATGAAGAGACAGCCGAACCGGAACTCGAATAATATATGCAGTAAAAAAGAGAGCCACCTTTCGGGGTGGCTCCTTTCCACTAAAAGTGGGGAAAGGATAAATCATTATGGAATTAAAGGTTAAAGGTAAGGAATACAAGGTTAGATTTGGATATAACAGTTTCTGCGACACAGATTTGATGGACAGAACAAAGGATTTGCTTGGAATTTTTGACAGTGAAGAAGTTGAAAATGACAGTGATGTTGGCGGCATTGGCAAGGTTAAAGAATTGTTTTGCTGTGTTCGTGATTTGCTTTACGTTGGATTTCAGAAAGAAAATCCAGTTGAGAGCGTTCAGGAAGTAGGAGATATTCTTGACGATTACCACGATGAATCGCCAGATAAAGGAATCCTTGATTTGTTTACGCAGTTGACGGAGGAATTGATGAGTAAGGGTTTTTTGGGAGACCTGTTAAACCAGATTGGGGAGACAGAGGAAGCATCGGAGAAAGTAACGAAACTTCCGCAAGACCACAAGAAGCCACAGAAAAAATAAATAAGTCATACTCGGATTTTATATATGAAGATGTAATACCTCATTATCTTTCCTATGGAGTTTCTTACGATAGGATTATGGAAAGTTGTCCAAAAGACTTATATCCATATGACAAAGCGCATGAACTCCAGTTAAAAGAACAAGATGAATTGCAACATATATGGTGGGGCAATTATGGCATATCTGCTTTGATTGTAGCCATAGACAGTTGCTTGAATGGTAAATCAGCAAAATCGGAATATATTAAAAGTCCAATTATGGAAAAAATGTTTGAAGAAGAATATATAGCAGAAAAAGAAACAGAAGAACAAGAGATAAAGAAAGCAATTGAAATTGAAAAACAGTGGATGGCAAGGTCTATGAACAAAGGATTGCCAGAAACAATCATATAAGGAGTGTTAAAAAATGAAAAAAAAACATTCAATTAGAATTGACAGAAAAAAGTTACATCCATGGTTAAACTACAAACTTGGACTTTTGCTTAAAGAGTGTGCAAAAAATGGAATTTATCTGATTATCACAGAGGGATTTCGTACAAAAGCATATCAGGATTCGCTTTATGCAAAGGGAAGAACAAAGCCGGGCAAGATAGTAACAAATGCTCCGGGAAGTTCTTATTCTTCGCAACACCAGTTGGGAATTGCTTTTGATATTGCAATCAATGATTCTAAACTGCTTTATAACGATAAACTGATTAGAAAAGTTGCTAAGATTGCAAAATCAAAGAAAGTTGGTTTGAAATGGGGCGGCGATTGGAAGTCTATTGTTGATACACCACACTTCTACCTTGGCAAGTGGGGAAGTACAACCAAAAAGTTAATGTCCACATATGGCTCTTTTGATAAATTCAAGAAAACATGGACCGGTAAATTACGTTGCAACACATATTTGAGAAAAGGACGTTTGTTTACGTCTAAAAAACTTATGACAATTCAAAAAGGTGAAACCGTACGGATTCTGTGGAAATCAAAAGTAAGAAGAGTTGCCAAAATTGAGTATGCAGGAAAGTACGGTTTTATTAGATTGAAAAATCTTGCGTAATGCAAATGATAGATAGTGAGGTGTTAGTATGTCAGAAACAGTTGAATCGTTGGAGATTAAAATAAATGCAACGGCAAAAAGTGCCAAAGATGAAATTACAAATCTTGTTGGTAAAATTGATGTATTAACATCTTCACTGTCTAAGATTAACGGTAGCAATTTAAGTGGACTTGCAAATGGAGTATCAAAACTTGGAAATGCTACCAAAACATTAAGCGGAGTAAAGGCAACCGACTACAATAGAATTGCAAAAGGATTTGAGCGTTTTGCGAAAATTGATGTTGGTGGATTATCTCGTACTGCCAGTGGTTTGAATACACTGGCAAATGGTCTTAACAATCTTGGAAACATTCAGAATCTTGGTGGCATTACATCTGCCGTAAATGCAGTTAAAAACCTTTCAAAAGTGAATATGGCTGGATTTGATACATCCAAAATGACAGAGATTGCAAATTCTGTTTCAGATTTAGCAACCAAACTTAGCGGTGTATCTGCAATTGAAAGCACTGTGACACGTGTTGTGGGTTCTTTAGCAAGGCTTTCTAATAGCGGTCAGTATATTGGTAATGTAACAACAGAATTTCCGATTTTAGGCGAACAAGTAGTAAAACTGGTAGGCAAATTATCTTCTGCAAATGCAATTGATATTAGCATTACAAAAGTTGTAGAGGGTATTGCTAAACTTGCAAATGCCGGAAAGCGTGTTGGTGAAACAGTTGCAAACCTAGATAAACTTGGTAACGGTGTAATGAATTTGCTGAAAAAACTGCAAAATGCACCTCAAATTAACTCAAGCGTAGCCAACACAATTCAAGGTCTTGGAAACCTTGCGTCAAGCGGTAGTAGAATTTCCACTGTTTCTGATAGAGCATCAACAAGCACTAAAAAACTTGGAAATGCACTTAGTTCATTAAAAGACAAATTAAAAAGCGCACATAAATCATCAAAAGGTTTTGTAAGTAGCATTGGTATGTTCTATGCTAAGTTCTTTTTGGTAATTCGTGCTGTAAAGAAATTCGGTCAAGCAATTGGTTCGGCGCAGGACTACATTGAGGAATTTAACTATTTTTCGGTTGCGCTTGATAAAGTTGGAAAAGACAGTGCTAACCAGTTTAAGAAAGCCGGTTATAATAGTGCGGAAGAATATGCAGGAAGTTTCCGTAAAAGATTTGGAAAACTTCAAAAACAGTTGACTGGATATGATGTTGATTATAATACTGGAGATGCAACAAATACTTTTTCACACAACCTTGGTTTGGATTTAACAGAGGTAATGAACTACAACGCCGCCATTGCACAGATTACAAACTCTGCTGGTATGCTTGGTGAAACATCAATTGCCACTTCAAAAGCACTTACTATGCTATCAGCAGATTGGGCGTCTTTAGCAAACTTAGACACCGCTGACGTTATGCAAAACTTTCAATCTGGTTTGGTAGGACAGTCTAGGGCGTTATATAAGTATGGAATTGACATCACCTCCGCAGGCTTAGCACAAACTGCGATGAATCACGGTGTTACAGAAAGTATTAAGAACCTTTCGCAACAGTCCAAAATGCAGTTGCGTGTTTTGACTATGTTGGAACAGTCAAAGGTTGCATATTCCGATTTGGCACGGACAATTAACCAACCTGCAAACCAGTTGAGGATGTTGCAGGCTGGATTTAAGAAATTATCTTTGACAATTGGCGCCTTGTTTATGCCGATTGTGCAGAAATTGTACCCATATATGAATGCTATGGTTATGGTTTTGCAGGATTTTGCACAGTGGGTAGCGAAACTGGCAGGAATCAAACTTGGTGATACGGATGGTCCACGGAAAACACCAGAAGTACCGGACTACTCCGATGCGGCAGACGATACGGATAAAGTTGCTAAGAACATGGATAAGACGGCTAAAAAGACAAAAAAAGCCGCCGACAATTTGCAGGGATTTGATATTGTAAATAAATTGCAGGACAACAGTGATAGTGATAGTGGTGATACAGACCCTTCTGGTGGAAATGCTAATATTGACCTTTCTAAGGATATTAGCGACGCATTAAAGAACTATGAAAAGATATGGGATAAAGCCTTTAAGAGCAACCAGAACAAAGCAGTTGAATTGTATAAGAAGATGAAGAAAGCAATCCTTGACGCATGGAAAGGCGGAGATTTTACTTCTCTCGGTTCGGCACTTGCTAACTGGATTAACAAGGGAATGAGAAACATTCCATGGACAAAGATTAAAAAGACTACGAAGAAGATTGCTAAATCTCTTGCTACGTTCTTGAACGGATTTGTTAAAGACCTTGATTGGACAAAACTTGGAGAAAACTTTTCCGAGGGATTGAATACATGGTTTGAAACATCATACACATTTTTCAAGACGTTTGATTGGCTCAAATTCGGTCAAAGTATTAAAGAGGGTATAACGGCTGCCATAAATACTTTTGACGGTGATTTAGCAGGAAAATCGCTTGGAGCGAAGTTGCGTGGTATGATTCAGTTTGCGTTTGGCGTTATGGTAGACTTCCCATACAAAAACCTTGGAAAGAAAATTGGAGATTACATCAATGGATTTCTCGAAGAGATGGGAGAAGTACGCAAAAATACTGGATTAACTGGATGGCAGGAGTTAGGAAAGACAATCAGTGATGGAATTACTGGAATACTTGATACGATTGACACCGCACTTTCTACCGTGAATTGGTGGGAAGTAGGAAAAGCAATTGGAGATTTTCTTTCTGAAATAGAATGGGGAAAAACACTTTTGAAAGTAGGGAAAATAATAGTCAAGGGATTATTCAATGCTTTGAAAGTGGCTATTTCGGCATTCATTAGAGACCCGTTAGGTATTGCGTTCAAATTATCAAGCGTTCTTGCCGGAGTGTTTGCGTATAAAAAATTAAAAACTCTTTGGACTTCGCTAAAAACTGTATTTGGTAATGGAATAAGTAATTCCTTAATGTCGGCAAAAATAAACTCAAAAGGTTTGACGGATAAATTTAGCGGTTTAGGGAGTAAAATGGGAAGAGCAATGGGAGTTGCTCTTGTTGCCGCCTATGGATGGTGGGAAAATAGTATTACTGCCGGTGGAGACGCAAAAGGCAATGTAAAACGGTATGCGAGCGGTACCGATGATAAGTCTATGTTGCTTAAAGAAGTTGTTCAGATGATGGACAAATTCGGTTATGGTTCTAATACCAATACAGTGGATAGACTTGTTGGACGTCTTAATAAAAAATTAGAAAGTGGAGAAATATCGGAGAAAACGATAAGAAAAGCACTTGATAAAAATTATAAGACAATGACTGATAAACAATCCGTACAGTCGGCAGCAGACTTTTTGGATTTGCTTGGTGAAAGCAAAGGTAATGTTGCTACCAAGATAGATAAAGGCAAAAAAGAACTCAATGATTATAAACCAATAATTACACAAACGACGAAATATTCAAAGGCCGTAGATACACTTAATAAGAAAATGAAAAAACTTGGAATTTCATCTTCCGAAAGTAAATCTATACAGGACAAACTGAAAAAAGCACTCGAAAATGGTGAAATTACATGGGAAGATTACAGAAAGATAACAGATAAGAACTACAAGTCAACAGACGCATTGAAGAAAAAAATTGATTCCTTGAAACCAAAATCAGTAAGTGTTAAGGCTGAAACATCTGGCGGTGATGATGTTGATAGTTTGCAGGGGAAAGTAAACGGATTGCAAGGTAAGACGATAACTGCTGGCGTAAAGACATTTGGCATTAAGAATCTTGGAGATTTAAGTGTTGCGATGAAAACCATGAAAAACCGTGACATAAATGTGAATATCGACCCTAAACTCCGTAAAGGTTGGTATAACGCAGTTAAAACACAGTTACAACAGAAAAAGTTTTCATTGGATGTTTCAGCTTCAATTAACAATGTGACAGAGGGGAAATTAAAATCTTCTGTTAAGTCGATGGACGGAAGAAAAGTAAATTACGGAAAATTGACTGCTGCTATAAATAATGCCAAAAACAGAGTGACAATAGGTCAGCAAGGACAGATATTCGTAAGTCATGCAGAAAAATCACTAATCAAAATGCTGAAAAAGTACGGATTGAATTACGAGACTTATGCTAACGGTGGATTTCCGGAAGATGGATGGTTCCGAGCAAGACACGGCGAAATGATGGGTAAATTCGACAATGGTAAGTCCGTTGTCGCAAATAACAAACAGATTACGACCGGTATTTCTGAAGCGGTTGCACCTGCTGTTTATGCGGCTACAAAGGCGGCAATCAAAGAGGAACTATCGAATGCAAATGTCGGTGGCGGTGATGTTTACCTTGACGGAACAAAAGTCACAACGGCAATTATGAACAACGCAAAGAAAATATCCAAGAACAAAGGAATTTCTTGGAATATGGCTTAAAGAAAGAGGCTCATGCGAATGGGTCTCTTTTTTATGTGAAAAAGTTAGGAGGTGTCATATGGCATTTACGTTGAAGTTTGGTTGGACTAAGGACAGTTTAGAAGATATGCCAACACCAAAATATGAGGGATGGAAAATCTCACGAGAAAAAGTGTGGAACGCAAAAGCAGGAAGAAGTTCAAAAGCACTTTACAACGGAAAGATAGTTGCAAAGAAAGTAACGCTTGACATGGCATTTCCGGCAAATTTGACGCCAAGCGAAATCAAAAAGTTGATGAAGTACGCAGACCCGGATGATTTATCAAACCGGTACGGTTACATACAGTTTACCAATGAAAAAGGAGAAAAAGAAACAAAGCAGTTTTATTTTGGCAACCCTAGTTTTGACGCAATGACTTTCTTTAATGGAAAGTTTATTTGGTCTAGCATACAGATACAGGCGGTGGAGCGATGAGTTATACAGCAAAAGTTTTTTATGTTTTGGAAAGCGACCCTACATATACATTGAAATATGATTCACTTGTAAAAGATGTAAATATCGGAGATTCGTTTAGTTTGTCTTTTTTGGATTTTGACTATAACAAAACTCATTACTACGTAAAATACGCTATCAATAACGGAAGTGTGTATAAACGTGGCGTAAATACGGTTGATTGTAAAAGCATGATGATTTCGGATGATTATAGGTATATGTCTTGGTACGTGTTCTGCACAGAAGATGAAACAGATATTACTGGAGACTGTGCAGTTTCCTATATTGACATAGCAACAGAATTATATTTGAGTATAAGTACAGGAAATTCGGATAGTGTAAGCACAAGAGGAAAAGAAACGCTAATATCTGTAAGTATATCGCAAGGTTGTGTTAGTGATTCATTTGCCAGTTATGGCTCTACTTATAGTCCTACTATGAGTTGTGAAATGTATGCAGAAAATAACGATTTTACGGATGCCCTTATTGCAAAGACATATTACGATAATACATTAAAAGGAACTATTGTAAATGCATGGATTATTATAGGGAATGAATTTGCATATCCGGTACCTATCGGAAGATTTGTTGTAAAAGAAAATCCAACATACAACGGTGATACTGTTTCATTTACTGGAAACGGTTTAATGAGCGAATACATGGATAGAGCAGAAATCGTCATTAGTTCGCTAAACGAATATCACAAAACGGAATTGGAAGAAAAATACGTACCTAGCCAATTGCAGTTTATCTACACACGTGACGACGTTTATTATTGGGAGTATTTGCCGCAAGACTTTTTGCGTGTCACAGGATGTCCGCTATACATTGATAATTGGAAAGATGTTTTATCGTCAATCAAACAATATAAGTTGTACCATTTGATGATTCCTATGTTATCAAATTTTGCGGACAATGATGAGGATGGTTACGATTGGGATTGGGAAAGCAGAATCACATGGAGAGATTTGTTGTCTGGTATAGCAGTTTTGTTACGTGCAAATGTGATTGAAAAAAACGGTGCTTTTTATATTAAGCAGTTACCAGAGTTGCAAGCAGATAACAATTACAGACCTATATTTAATGGAGATACCTATGATTCTAATGCGATTTTCGGAAACAACCTTATGTGTCCAAACAACGTATCTGTAAAGGCTAATAATTGGTACTTTTACGAGACAAACAGTGACTATGTTGGATTTGGATATTACGAGGGTGAATCCACGGTCGTATTGAATGACAAGGCAAGCAGTGTATCGAATGTAGAGAATTATCCAGTGACGATTGAAACACCTTGGATATTATACGAAACGCTTGACAGAAATACGGTTCATACGTATTTAGGACAAGTTACGCCAATGCAGTGGAAAACAGGGTTATCCTTTTTGGACAAGGCGTTTGTTTACCATAAAGCGAATATCGAAACAATGTACTGGCATCCTCTTATGTCGGTTGGTGAAATGCTTACGTTCGAGGACTATGACGGAGTTAAGAAGTATGTGCTTGTCGGAGAAATGACGCTGCACTACGATGGTGGATTTTATGCGGAGATTACATCACCGTGTGAAGTGCAGGAATCAAACTCATCGTCAGTTGGTAGCAGTGGTTCAAATAGTTACAATAGTGGAACAATGGCGCAGGCAAGCGGAACGGTTACTAGTACAATCCTTGGTGCTATTTTCAAGGATGGAGTTATTACAAATAGTAAAATTGCGGATTCCACGATTGAGAATAGTAAGATTAAAGATTCTACAATCACCAACGCAAAGATTGCGGATGCTACGATTGAATGGGAAAAGGTGTCGAAATCTTTTATTACGGATTTAACGGCAGATAATGCGTATATTGAAAATCTGAAAGCAACTATCGGTGAGTTTGGATATATTACTGCCGAAAATGCTGATTTGACATATGCAACTATTACATCACTGCGAGCAGTAGATGGAAAGATAGATACATTGTACTCAAAGGCTATCACTACAGAAAACCTTAGTGCAAAGGTAGCAGCCCTAGGCTATTTGTCAGCGGAGATTGCAGATTTAAAATATGCAAACATCAAATTATCCAATATTGAAGTTGCAGATATTGCTACATTATTTGCAGAAGTTGGTCTTATTGATAGAGCAACAATCGTAGAAGGACATATCACTGGTTTTTTAGACAGTGTTGAAGTCAACGCCGCAAACATTACGGCCGGCACTTTAGTGGCAGACAGAATATTGCTAAAAGGCGAAAATGGTTTGCTTTATTCGCTGAATAATTTAGGAGAACTTCAAAGTAAAACAGTTGATACTTTGGATGGATATATACTTACTGACCGGACCGTAAATGCAGATAAAATCGTAGCAAAAAGCATAACAGCAAATGAACTTGATGTTGAAAAGGTTTTTGCGGATTCTGCTGTTATTAAAAAAATATTTTCGCAAGACGTGACGGCAACCGGAACAATCACTGGTGCAACATTAAAAGGTGCAAATGCAGAGATAGATAACGGTTTGATTGGTGGATTTAATATAAAGGAAGATGGAATATCAAAAGCATACACGAAAAGTAGCAGTGGAGCTTCCGAAAAGCAAGATTCATATGAATTAGACATATCAAGCAATGGTATTCCTTCATTTAAAGGAACTAGCCAAATATGGAAAGATAACAGTACAAAAGTTATTTATGAATCAATTTTTGATAACACATTAACAATAGACCAGTATATGTTTTTAAATAATTCAAATATAAAACAATCATGGTTTAGAACGAAGTTTGCTGATTCATATGCCGGAAATATAACCATATCCGAATTAACACCAGACGGAGTAGTGCGAAAAAAAACTAGTTATGGATTAGGGTATGTGGCTAATAGTTTATATGAAAATGGAGAACTCTCGGAAACATTTCCATTTACGGTCGATTCCCCCCTTAAAATACACTCTAATCATAATGCATCACTGACGAATTACGACTTACAAATTTCGTCTAATACTGGAAATCATATGAATCTTGGACAAAGAACGATTCAAGCAGTCGACAAGAACAATGCTGCGACAACTTTATATTTAAACAGTTATGGAGGAAGTATTTCAATTGGTAGAGTTAATGGGGCTGGAACCACTACATTAAATGCTAATGTTGCTTTTGAAAAGCATTGTTCGAGTGTGACAACAACGACGCCGAGTTCAACTATCTTATATGGCATTACCATGAATGGTGGTTTATTCAAAGCCGTAGTATTTCGCAACTATTCAATTGCTTCAGCATCACCTTGGGCGAGCATTGTTCAAACAGAGCTAATGCCTGGTGATTCCGGTGCAGCAGATGTTGTCCAGTATCACAACATGGTAACTGGTAGAGGTGAATGTGTTAGAGTGGCTTTTAATGCTAAGACTGGAAACCTAGCCGTTAATGCACAGTATAACGCCATAACCAATGATAACCTGAATGGAATAGCGATATTCCCAGTGTTACAATAAATAATTCAAATTAGGAGGTAAAAAGAAATGGATGAAAACAAAATTACACTCAATGACTATGTGGAAAAGAAACTGTCTGCTGAAATCGCAGAACTTAAAGTTCAGCTTGCAAAGACGGAGTTTACGTTTCTTGCTTTGCAGGAAGAGAACGAGCGGTTGAAAGCACAGTTGGCAGAAAAAGAGGGAAAACCCGAAAAGGATGAATAATATTTTTGAATCCTACATATAATATATTACATGGTAATCCCATGTAATCAAGTTTCGGTTTGGGAGAGGGGTTGCAAATTCCCCTTTCCCTACAATTATATGCTAGGAGGAAATTTATGATAGGAGAACGCAGGAAATATAGAAGAAAGTTGAAGAAAATCATTTTTCAGATGAAAAACGTAGATTCGTTGAGATATTACTGTGAATACATTGCCGAAAAAGAAAGATTAAAAGGCAATACTTATAAGGTATAAAAAAACGGAGTAGGATAAAAACCCTACTCCGTTTTTTTATTTATACAAATTATTATTTAGTATCAGTTTTGTTTGCTATCCAAAGCAGGTCAATTCCCTCTAAGATATATTTTCTGGCTTTCTCATCGAGGGTATAATATTTCTTAATGGCTTCTTTTAGTTCTACATCTTCTGAAATATGAGCGTCCAAAAGGGCATCTTCTTCTGAATATGTTTTATCTTTTCCATTAACCAAATAATCAATAGAGCAATCTAAGCATTCTGCAATTTTTCTAATTTTTGAAATTTTAGGCTCACTTTTACCCTTTTTCCAATCGGAAAATGTACTTTTGGGAAAATCACAATATCTTGCTACTTTTGCATCATTTAAACCTTTTAAATCTCTTAATTTACAGTATCTTTCGTACATAGAAAATCTCCTTATCAAAAAAAGTTGCAATTTCTCAACTTTTAGGGTTGACAAACAAGACTTCCTAATGTATTATAAAAACAAGTTAGGAAATCTCAACCAATTCAAAATTGAGAAATTTATATTATGTTTTTTGCACAATTCATAGTATATACGATTTTCTAACTTTTATCAAGACATAGTTGTGAAAATCGAACAACTAAAAAGGATTTTCGGTAAAAAGACTGTTAGTGTGCCGTCACTAACAGTCCTTTACCCCAATTTTTATACCGTATGCACTTTGCAGTCTTTCGACGCATTGTACGACACCAATGCTTCTTAAAGCACTCTGCCACTTATGCAGTTTGGGTTCAGCATAATTTATTGCCATTAGTTGGCAGATTGCAAGGAACAAGCGGTGTAGTGTGACAAATATCGGAATGTCAACCTCGAGTTTTTAACGAACTTCTCTGTTCGGCTACGCTACACTTGATGTTACATTTCACTCCATTTTAACGTGCTGTGGCTTCACGATTGCGACCTTGCAAATGCGGAACAGGCAAATTCAAAATTGCTTTCAAGGTATACACCTCCTAAGATGAATTTACCTAAAATGGCTTATTTATTATAACGAAAATCCTAACGCAAGTCAAGAAAGGAGATGAGATTTTGGACAAGGGAAATAGAAAGAAAAGTTTTAAAAAGTTAGAATTGCTTGTTAATTCGAGAAACATTACCTTTTATAAATTGGCTGATGAACTCGGATTGGCTAGAAGTACTTTTTCGGATTGGAAATCTGGGAAATCAATGCCAAAGACGGATAAACTGATTAAGATTTCGAATTACTTTGGTGTAGAAATTTCCTATTTTATTGAGTAAAGAAAGGAGTAGACATGAACGATTTACAGATTTTTGAAAATTCAGAGTTTGGAAAAATCCGTACCATTACAAAGGATAATGAGCCTATGTTTTGCTTGGCTGATGTGTGTAAGGCACTTGAACTTACAAATAGCAGAAGTGTAGCGGATAGATTAGAAGATGACGAGCGGTGTAAGTTAGACTTACCCCGTCAGGGCGAGACTTGGTTTGTTACAGAAAGCGGATTGTATGCTGTTATTCTTCGTAGTGATAAGCCGAATGCAAAGAAGTTTCGTAAATGGGTAACTGGCGAGGTGCTTCCATCTATCCGCAAGAATGGCGGTTACATTGCCAATCAGGAGAATCTTACTCCAGAACAGATTGTAGCCAACGCATTAGTTGTGGCACAGAACATCATAACTCAAAAGGACAAGCAGATTGAGGAAATGACACCAAAGGCGAATTACTTTGACGCTTTGGTAGATAAGAAATTGAATACCAACATCCGTGACACCGCAAAGGAACTGGGTATCGGAGAAAAAGCATTTGTTTCTTTTCTTATTGAAAAAGGATATGTGTTCCGGCAGGGGAAACACAAACAGTTGCGTCCATATGCCAAATACGCAGAGAGCGGAAACGGCTTGTTTGTCTTAAAGGACAAGCACAACGAGCAGAACGGTTGGGCAGGACAGCAGATGTATGTAACTCCAAAGGGAAAAGAAACATTCCGTCTGCTTTTGGAAGAAAGGGAGTGAGCCTATTATTCAGAAGATGATATTGGCGGTTCTGACGTTTCTTCTTATTATAACGGTGGCAACAAGCGTGTTTAAGGATGTATACGCTTACGAGCCGGAATATGCACAAGAAGATACGTTATTTATAAAAACAGAAGAACCGCAGGCAAATGTGATTCCAAACGCAAATATGAACAGTTCTTTGGAATCCGCAAAATACATAAAGCAAAAGAAAAAGAAGTACAAGAAAAGAAAAGGAGTTCAATTCTTAATAACTGCATATTGTCCTTGTTGCGATTGTTCAGAGGGGTACGGAAAGATAACTTCTACTGGCAAGATACCGAAGCAGGGAAGAACAATAGCGGTTGACCCTAAAGTCATACCGTACGGAACCAAGGTAAAAATCAAAGGTCTTGGAACATTTATAGCCGAGGATTGCGGCGGTGCGATAAAGGGAAATCGAATTGACATATACTTTGAATCTCACGCAGATACAGCGAGATTCGGAGTACAAAGAAGAACAGTATTTATATTAGGAAAGGATGAGTGACAATGATTAAGACAGATGCTAAACCGGCAACACCGGAATTGATTGCAAATTTAATTGAACTTGGTGCAATTTATGTGAAAGACGGAGAGTTTTATGCAAATGAACCGGGAACATACAGAAAAGAAAAGGAATAGCACCCTTGACCGCAAATCAAACTGCTATTCCAGTAGTAAATAACTATATGTTATTTGCGCTCATTTTATCAAATAAGGAGTGAAAAGTCAAGATGAATACAATTTTATTAAGAGGTACCGTGGCGAGTAAGATTAAATTCTCTCATTCGTCGCATGGTGAGAACTTTTATGAATTTCTCTTAAAAAGCGAAAGAAAAAGCAATAAAGATGATATTCTAATTTGCTTGGTTCCAGAGATTATTTTGGAAAAGTGTTTAATCAAAGAAAACGAGAAGATTGAAGTCCAAGGAGAAATTCGGACTATCAATAGGAAAAATCATAAGCACATTTATGTATTTGTGCAGGATGCCATGTGCGGTGGAGAGGTAAATTTATTGTCGGACGTAAATGAAGTAAAAATGGATGCGTATATTTGCATGCAACCTAATTTACGGCGCACATCTGCTTCCAATAGAAGAGTATGCGATGTAATTGCCGCAAGCAACAGACAATACGGCTCCGACTATATTCCATGTATAGCATGGGGGAGATATGCTACATACGTTTCAAAATGCGATGTAGGTACTCATCTGGAAATTACCGGAAGATTACAGAGCCGTGAATATCACAAGCAGATGGACGATGGCACAGTAGCAGTAAAAACCGCTTTTGAAGTATCAGTTTCAAAAGTCAAAGAAATCGGAAAGGAGAATGAAGAATGATTTTGAAATCATTGCACTTGGAAAATTTCAAAGGGATTAAAAGCCTTGATGTAAATTTTTCCAAGAAAACGAAAATTAAAGGTCAAAATGCAAGCGGTAAAACAACGGTGTTTGACGCTTTTACATGGCTTTTGTTCAACAAGAACAGTGCCGGAGAGGAGAAATTCAATGTTCGTCCATTAGATAAGGATGGAAAACGCATTGATGATGTGGAAATTAAGGTTGTTGCTACCTTAGATGTGGATGGCAAGGAAGTTGAACTTTCAAAGGTTCAGAAGCAGAACTGGGTTAAGAAAAGAGGAACAGATACAGTTTCTTTGCAGGGAAATGTCAATTCATTTGAGATTGACGGCTACCCAAAGAGTGAATCGGATTTCAAGGAATATGTTGCCGGGCTTGCAAAGAGCGAGGATATGTTTAAAATGCTTACAAATCCGCAGTATTTCAACTCTATGAAATGGAAAGACCAGAGAAAAATCTTAATGAAACTTGTTGATGATTTTTCGGACGTAGAACTGGCAAAGACAGACGAAAGGTTTTTACCGTTGATTAGTGAATTGGAAAAAGCACCGTCAGTTGAAGATATTCGCTCAAAATTCCAAAAGATGCTTTCGGAGTGGAAGAAGAAACAAACTGAAATTCCGGTCCGGATTGATGAAGCTGAAAAATCCAAAGTTGATGTAGATGCCGCAGAGCAGGAACTTAAAAAATCAGACTTGGAAAGACGCATTTCTGAAATTGACGAAAAAATTTCAGATACTAATGGTGTATTAAAGAAATTGCGAGACGAGGACATGAGATTGCAAATGGATATGTCAGGTATTTTGCAGAGCATGAACGATTCCTTGTCTGAAAAGAAAAGAAAAATCGAATCGTCCAATGCGGAAGTTACTTGTGAACTGGAGAATACAAGAAATAAGATTCAGATTGCTGAAAATGCAATTAAATTAAATGACAGAAGTATTTCTGATGCTGACGCCGAACGAAAGAAATTAGGCGAACAGTACAATGCTGAAAAAGCAAAGGTATTTGATGAAACACCGTTTTTGTTTGACGAATCGAAATGGGTGTTTGATGAAAGCAGTACCGTATGTTCTTTATGCGGACAGCCATTGCCGGAGGACAAGGTTGAGCAGTTAAAGGCTGACTTTGAATCAAGAAAAGTGAAAGCCAAAGAAAGTGCTGCTAAGAGATTGTCGGATGCCAAAGAAACGTTTATGTCAGAGAAAAAAGATAACTTGGAACGCATTAAAGCGTTTGGTTTCGACAAGAAGCATACCATTGACGGTTTAACAGAAAAGAACAAGGAATTAAATGTAGAGATTGAATCCTTGAAAAAACGTGAGCAGGAATTACTTGCAAAGAACGAAGATTTTTCCAAACAGTTAGATGAAATCCCTAAGGAAGCGGACTATACGCAGAATGAGGAATACATGAAACTGCATGAAAAAAGGGAAAAGGTTCTTGCTGAAATTGAGAAAGAAAAATCTTCCAAATACGACGAGCGAATCGCAGAGTTGCAGGACGAGAAGAAAGAGATGCAATCTGAACTGGATTCTGTAAAAGGAATCCTTGCTAAAGCATCTATGAATGTTGGGATTGACGAGCGAATCGCAGAGTTGCAGGACGAGAAGAAAGAAATCGGACAGAAAGTTGCCAACCAAGAGCAGATTATTTATCTTTTGGAAGAATTTGTTCGGTTCAAACTTAACAAGATTTCTGAATCCATCAATAGCCATTTTGATACTGTAAATTTCAAACTTTTTGAAATGCAGTTGAATGGTGGTATGAGAGATTGTTGTGAATGTACGGTTAATGGTGTACCGTATTCAACTTTGAATAGCGGTCACAGAATCGTAGCCGGACTTGATATTATCCGCTCTTTGAGCAAGATATATTGTGTTGAATGTCCTATTTTTATTGACAATGCTGAATCACTGAATGAATATAACGTACCGGATATGGATGCACAGTTAATTCTTTTGAGTGTTTCAGAGGACAAGCAGTTGAAAGTGGAGGGTGCGTAAATGTCAAGAGTAGGAATTGGAAACAACATCACACATCCGGATGCACGGTGTATGTCATGCAAGCGTTGGAAGAGTGGAAGTAAGAGAGGATTCTTTGGTTTTGCGGAAGCTGGACACTGTTCTCTTCCATATTGCGAGAAAGATGCGAGAAATAAAGGAAAGAGAGGTCGTGTACATGGATGATATTGAAAAATTGAAGGCTGAAAACTCGGATTTGCGAACAAAGGTAGATGAACTTTGTGGTAATAAATATTACCTTGAAGAAAAACTTAGAAAAGCCACAGAAACCATCGAAAGACTTTTGCGTATTCTTGAAAATTTGTCAAATGGATATGTGAAAAAGGAGGGTTAATGATGCATTATATCAAAGCAAAATTTCCTAACAGTACCAGAAGCTATACATACCGCACCGAGGATTCTGTAAAAGCCGATGACACGGTTGTAAATGCAAAAGGAACGAAATTGACGGTCACTGATGAATCAGTTGATATGAAGTGGGTTGAATCATATGGTGCTGAAAAAGTAGCAGTTGTAAAGAAGTATGAAGAGCCGGAAACGGCAGAAAGCGAGGGAAAATAAATTATGTCAGAGAAAAACAGTTTAGAGGTACAAAAAATCAACACTGCGGTCAGTCAGTGGACTAATTCAATCACAAACCTTGTTACAAAGGATTTTGAGTTATGCGGTGTACCGTATGATGATTATTCCAAACAGTGTGCCATGTCGGCTATGACAAGTATCTATCAGCTTGTTAAGGATAGCGATAAAATCAAGGACTTAAATAGACTTGATACATCTAATCTGCGCGAAGTTGTCGGTCAGTGTGCAAGCCTTAAACTCAATGCTAATGCAGTGCCGAGAGAGTGTTATTTCCAGATTAGAACAAAGAAAGTCGGAGACAACTATGTGCAGGTTGTAGAAATGGGAATCGAGGGAGACGGCAACGATGCATTACTTCGTAACTATGGAGAGAATGTAGATACCGTATATCCTTGCTGGCTTGTCAAAGATGGCGATGAGTTTTCATATCCAAAGCATAAAGGAATCGAAATGACAGCACCGGAATGGGAAGAAAAAGGACTCTCACAGAAAGTTGTCCGTGTTGTTTATCCTCTGAAATTGAAGGACGGCACATTTCAGTATTTGATTGCAGAGAGAGACAGCGTAAAAGTTAATCTGTTTGCTCATGTGCGCAATAATCTGATGAATGAGACTTTCGGTATCTGCCAGAATCGTTACAAGGCATCTGCTGAACAGTTAGGCAAAATCAAGAAAAGGAAAGACGAGATTTTCGATGCTTTGAGAAAATGTGTAACAGTTGACGAAATGCTGGAATGTGAATTAGCACGGCCTTTTATCAGTGCGGCGTGGCTTGATACGCCGGAATCTATGATTGTTCGTAAAATGCGCAACAATGCAATCAAGAAATATCGCAAGGACTTCAATAGCATGGCAAAGCAGTCATTCAATCAGCTTGATGAAACCTATGTACAAACGCAGGAAGAAATTGCAGAAAATGCCAACTCAAAGCCATTTATTGTCGATGTTGACGCAACAACAGTCATTGAAGATTGTGCCGCAACAGAACAGGATAAAGAAGTAGTTGATGATGAAGATTCCAAAGATGATAGCAATGAAATTGACTTTTTGAATTAAAAGAAAGCGAGGAATGTTTATGATTATTAGTAGTGATAAAAATGTGGAAATCAAAGGAAATGAAGATGAAGTAGCAGATGATTTTGTTTTAATCGTATTTGAACTTCAAAAAATCTTTGGAAGAGAAGACCTTATAAATTTTTTTGCTGGAGCGATTGCCGCATCGGATTGCGCTAAGAGGGAGGAAAAATCATGAGAATTATAAGCCAAAACGGAACAATTGATATGCCATACGATATGTGTTGTGTTTGGAGACAGGAAGAGGTTATTTACTGCCGTGCTATTGGAAGTGATGATAATGTCACGATGGCTACTTATTCGAGTGAAGACAAGGTAGAAAAAGCAGTTGAAATGCTTAGAGTTGCATATATCGGTATGCCTATAGTAATGCAGAATGTTAATGTTTCGGAAGATTTAGCAAAGGAATTTGAAAGATTAAATAAATGCGGTGTGGTGGTGCAAGCAGAAAATCAGCCGTCAAAAGTAGAATGCATTAACAATGCTATATTTCAGTTTCCGCAGGATGATGAAATCGAGGTGGTTTAAATGCTTATGCGATGTTGTGGTTCATCATCGGCAGGAAACAGTTACGCTTTAATCAGCAACAATGGTGAGATTCTTGCCATTGAAGCCGGATGCAAATTTCTTGATTTTAAGAAAATGATTGATTGGAAAATAGCAAATGTTTCCGGATGCATTGTAAGCCACGAGCATGGAGACCATGCACGTTATATAAAAGACTTTATGCAATCTGGAATCACTGTTTACACGGCAATCGAAACTCAAAAGGCAATTGAAGATTCTACTGGAGAACGTACAGTATCCATACAACCGCTTAGAGAGTACCAAATCGGCAGTTTTACAGTGGTACCGTTCAATGTGCCGCATGACACAGAAATTGAGTGTTACGGCTATTTAATCAAGCATGAGGAAATGGGGAAGTTACTGTTTTTAACAGACTTGGAATATTGCAAGTATAACTTCTCTGGATTGCAAGTAGAAAACGTCATGTGTGAATGTAACTACTCGATGGAATTTGTTGACCGTAACGAACCGAATTATGAACACCGTCTACGAGGGCATATGAGCCTTGATACGGCACTTAAATTCATATCTACTAACGATAATCCGGCATTGCGAAATGTCGTGCTAATACACTTATCAGATAAAAGCGGAAATCCAACACTTTTCAAACAAAAGGTGGTAGAAACGCTTAAATATGACACAGAAGTTTATGTTGCAGAGAATGGTTTAGAGGTTGATTTTAACCTTTATCCTTTTTGAAAGGAGAAAATATGAAAGTATATGAGTTGATTCAGGAATTGTCACAGTTTAAGGCTGATACAGAAGTGGAGTTCCATTTAAAAGCGACATTCGATACCGATGTTGAAGCGGAATTTGACCGAGACAATGAGGATGACACGCAGGAAGTAACTGTAACCGCAGAATTTGATGATGATGTCGATTTGGAAGAAATTGAGGATAACGAGAACCGCATATATTATCCGAATGTCACTATCAATCTTGAATATTAGAAAGGTGGAATGACTTATTAACAAAGTAATTTTAATTGGCAGATTAACAAGAGACCCAGAAATCAGATATACGCAGGGAGAAAATTCAATGGCAGTAGCAAGATTTACTCTTGCGGTAGACCGCAGATTCAAAAGAGATAATCAACCTACGGCTGATTTTATAAGTTGTATTTGCTTTAGAAAAACGGCTGAATTTGTTGAAAAATATTGTAAAAAAGGAACAAAGTTGGCGGTTGATGGCAGTTGGCAGACTGGAAGTTATACCAATAAGGATGGAAATAAGGTATATACAAATGATTGCCTTGTTGATAATTGCGAGTTTGCTGAAAGCAAGTCAACCGAAGAACAGAATCAGAAAAAGGATGATAACACTGGAAATGATGATTTTATGAACATTCCGGATGGTATTGAGGATGGATTACCTTTTAACTAGAGCCTATGGCGGTTGCCAAGCGTGACCGCCAAATAATAAGCAGAAAGGAAGTGATTTAGATGGTTATTTTTGAAGATGAGGGGCAGCAGAGCGGAAAGCATTTGAAAAAACATCATTACTGGAGCGATTCCAACATTGAGGTTAAAAGAGTTCCGCTTCCGGTTGGTGATTACATAATTGCTAACGAGAAATCTATTGATGTTATTTCACGTAAGGAAGATAGAGGAATGAAAGTTAAAAAGATGGATTTCCTTGGAACTTATGATGTATCTGTAGATACTAAGAAAGATATGCAGGAGATTGTAGGAAACATCTGCGGACGTCAGCATGGAAGATTTCGTGATGAGTGTATTCTTGCTCAAAACAACGGAATCAAACTTTATGTATTGGTAGAAAACGAAGATGGAATCAAATCCATTGAAGATGTTTTTAAGTGGAACAATCCACGACTTCACCGATATAACAAAATTGCTTATATGCACCGGATTGGTAAATGGAAAACAACAAAATTGCCAAAAGCAAGACCTACCGCCGGTTCCACGTTGGCAAAGGCAATGATTACTATGGAGAAGAAATACGGCGTTAAGTTTGTTTTTTGTTCGCCAAGAAATGCAGGAGAAAAAGTTGTTGAATTATTAAGCAAAGGAGTTGAAACAAATGGCTGACAAGCGAATGTTTTCAAGAAAATTGATTAGTTCGGATGTGTTTTTGGACATGCCATTAACTGCACAAGGATTGTTTTTTCATCTGTGCATGAGAGCCGATGATGATGGATTTGTAGATGCTCCAAACCGAATTGTAAGAGAATGTCAGGCAACTCCAAAAGACCTTGAAATCCTTGAAAGGAAGAGATACATACTCACGTTTGAAAACTCTAACGTGGTACTTATCAAACATTGGTTTCTGCACAACTCGATTGCAAAGGACCGGTACACGCCAACACTGTATACAGATGAAAGGTCGAGAGTCACCTTAAAATGTGGCAAGATGTACCCGAATTGTAGCAAGAGTGACAACAAGAACTATACGGAAGTAAAACGTACAGATAACGACTTGGAAACGAATTGTAACCAAGTTGATAACAAAGTGGAGCATAGAGAAGATAAGGTAAGAGAAGAAAAGAAAAGTGATATTGTCGAGCAGAGCACGACGGACACTTCTTTGGTGAAAGAAATTATTGATTACTTGAACGAAAAAACTGGTGCAAGTTACAGATACAGTACCAAAAAGACACAAAACCTTATCAATGCAAGGCTTAAAGAAAAATTCACTTTGGAAGATTTTCAACGTGTAATAGACAGTAAATGTAACGATTGGAAATCAGACGAGAAGATGAAAGAGTATTTGCGGCCCGAAACTTTGTTTGGAACGAAGTTTGAGAGTTATCTTCAAAATGCTCCAAAGATTTTGAAACCTAGAGCAGAGCCGGAAGAAGTTGTTCCGGAAGTTGAGGAAGAGGAAGTAGGTGCTGACTGGTAATGCGATATAAAGTTTACGAGTTTAACCCGGATGATGCTTACAACTTTGCTCGTCATGTTGGAATTGAGGTTAAGGAACACGGTGGCGAACTGTTTTTTAAGACTTGCCCTTATTGCAAGCCAAGAGCCACAAGGGGAAATGTTCGCACCTTTTCCATAAATCTTAAAACTGGACAGTTTAAGTGTTTAAGAGCCAGTTGTGGAATATCCGGCAACATGGTAACGCTTTCAAAGGACTTTGACTTCTCACTTGGTAACGAGGTTGACGAGTATTATCGTCCAAAGAAAAAATACAAGCGGTTGAAGCAACCCAAAGAAGCAATCAAACCAAAGCCGGAAGCGATTCAGTATTTGGAAAGCCGTGGTATATCCGAAGAAGTTGCCAAAAAGTACGAAATTACCGTACAGACTAGTCATCCAAACATTCTTGTCTTTCCTTTTTATGACGAAAAAGGTGTACTGCAATTTGTCAAGTACAGAAAAACGGATTTTGACAAGGCAAAGGACGCAAACAAGGAGTGGTGCGAAGCAAGCACAAAACCGATATTGTTTGGAATGAAACAATGTGATGATAGTTTTGATACGCTCGTACTCACAGAGGGTCAGATGGATTCATTATCAGTTGCTACGGCAGGAATACCAAACGCAGTGTCCGTTCCAACCGGTGCCAAAGGCTTTACATGGATTCCCTATTGTTGGGATTGGCTTTGCAAATGGAAGAAAATCATCGTTTTTGGAGATTTTGAGAAAAGCTCAATATCTTTGTTGGATGAACTAGCAAAACGTCTAAAAGACCGTGTAGAACACGTCAGAGAGGACAATTACAAAGACTGCAAGGACGCAAACGAGATACTTCTCAAATACGGAGCAGAGCAGGTTAGAAAATGCGTTGAAGAATCGGTTAAGTTGCCAATCGACAACGTGATTGATTTGGCAGATGTAAAAGAACTTGACCCATACAGCATCGAAAAGATACCGACCGGTATTGCGGATGTAGACAACTTGCTTTGCGGAGGAATCCCATTCGGTGTTGTTACCATCGTTACTGGAAAATCAGGAAAAGGAAAATCAACTTTTGTAGGGCAGATTATAACAAGAGCATTAAACAAAGGTGACAATGTTTTTGTATATTCGGGGGAAATGCCAAATTATCTTTTTAAGAATGCGATTGATTTTCAAATTGCTGGACCGGCAAACGTAGTGGAAGAAGATAGGAGAGATTATGTAAAGCGTTACGTTCGCAAATCTGCGAAAGATAAGATTGTAGAGTGGTATCGTGGAAAATGTATGCTTTACGACCGCACAATGGTTAAGGATGAAGATACTGACTTGCTAAATACGATTGAACGTATGATAGTAAGTCAAAATGTAAGAGTTATTGTGATTGATAATTTAATGACAATGATAAACAAAACGAGAGTTAAGGGAAGTAAGTTAGAAGCACAGAGCGAAGTTTCAAACGCACTAGAGGATATGGCTAGATTTTACAATGTTTGTATTATCTTAGTGGCTCACAAGAGAAAAGATAGTGGAATTGATGATGAAGATATGGACGATTCGATTCGTGGCGATTCCGATATTGTCAATTCAGCAGGAGTGATTATTCACTATAACGTAAATAAAGATGAGAATACGATGGAAAATTATCCGAGAATAATTTCGGTTACTAAAAATCGTGTATTTGGAAGAACTTCTTACAGAGGTTGGAAAGTACACTACGATGAAAAGTCCAAACGAATCTACGGAGACCACGATGATTTGAATATTTGTCTTGGTTGGGATAATGAAAGCGGTGGATTTGTTGAGGACTACGATAATTCAATATTTAGTTAGGTGGTGTTTGTATGGGAAGCGTAAATGCATCGCAGATTCCAGAAGAACAGCATATGTGGACTGATATTTGGAATTGGCGTAAGAAATATTACTACCCGGAAGATGATGATTCCTGGTGGAAAGAGTTTACGGAAACAGGCATTGCAATCGGAGAAAAATATGCAACTAAATTATCGCATGAGATTATTTTTGCAATTTTTAATGATGTGCAAAATCGCAGTAAAAAATCGAAATCAACGGAGGTATTGAAATGAAAGAAGCAATTAAATTAGTTGAAAAGGCTCTTGAAATTTTGAAGAGTGAAGATAAAAAGGAAAAGGTTGTTTTGAGGTCATTGAAACCGGGCGAAACATTCATGATTGGAGAACATGAATTTATTGTTTTGGAACAGAATTACGAAACGACAAACGTAATCTCCAAAAACCTTATGACTGAAAATGTTCGGTTTGATGGAGATACAAGAGATTACAATAAATCTGCTTTGAAAAAGTATATTGACGAAAAAATCAAGCCTATTATTTTGGAAAATGTCGGTGCTGGAAATCTTGTTGAGCATTCCGTACCATTGACGAGTGTTGATAATCAGAACGAGTTTAATGATTGTATTTGTGAGGTTCGTCCTATTACTTTTGACGAAGCGAGAGAATACAATGATTTACTTGTTAATGAAGATTTGCCAGATTATTATTGGACGCTTACTCCGTGGTCTACTGATGAAAGAGGATTGAAGTATGCTATTGCAATTGTTTCGCCGTCCGGCTACTTCAACGGCATCAATTGCAACGACTACTGCGGTGTGCGCCCATTCTGTATCTTAAAATCTAATATCTTTGTATCGAAAGGAGAATAAAATAATATGGACTTAGAAAAAAGAGTTGAAATGCTTGAAAAGCGGATTGACAAATTGGAAAGTGAAAATATGAAAGAAAGGCTTACTGGATTAAAAGTTGGCGATTATTTTGAGGTTGCCGGAACAAAATGGAGAATCCTTGACATCAAACCTTGCGGATATGTTTGTCTTTCAGATGCATTAGAGGAAAGAAAAATTTTTGATTCGGAAACAAATAATTGGGAATCAAGTAGTTTACGTGAATATCTCAATAACGATTTCTATAAGAAAATTGTTGATGAGATTGGGGAAGAAAATATTCTTCCGTTTGGTCGGGATTTATTGTCTCTTGATGGACAGAATGAATATGGAGATTGCACGGATTATGTATCTCTTCTTTCCGTTGACGATTACAGACAATACAGAAAGTTGATTCCTAACATTGACAAGTGGTGGTGGCTGCTTACTCCTTGGAGTACACCTTGCAACGGATATAAAATACAAGTTTCGGTTGTTTCGCCGTCCGGCTTCATCAGCAACAACATTTGCGACAACTACAGCGGTGTGCGCCCGCTTTGTATCTTTTCACCTAATCTCTTTGAATCGGAGTGATGATAATGGCAAGTAAAGAACTTACTGTAATTCTAAAAGCAAAAGATTTAGCAAAGCACACTTTGCTAAAGACAGCGGATTGTAACCACTATCCAAAGAAATTTAGATTTTCTCTTGTGGACAAGATGCAGAATAAGTCGCTTGAAATCTACGAATGTTTGCTTGAAGCAAATAGGACGGATATAAAAGCATACAAGAGAGAACGATTAGAGTTGCAGACAAGAGCAATAACACATTGCGATGAACTCTTGTATTACATAGAGTTATCAAACAGTTTAGGACTAATCAACATAAAATGTGTCGGTCATTGGTCGAAAATGGTTTGCGATGTAAAGCATATGGCAATCGCATGGAGAACAAAAGACAAAGAAAGATAAAATCATAGGTTATGCGCTGCTTAATCGGTTGTTTCGCCGTCCGGCAACATCAACAACAACAATTGCAACAACAACAGCGGCGTGCGCCCATTCTGTGACAAACAGACAGTTAGAGTAGGCATTAAGCCGAAATCAGAGAAAGATACAGAAAAGCACATGACCTTTCCTAAAAGGATAAATACAAAGGAGTTTTTATTATGGATGATAAAAGTATTATATGCAATTTTGAGAACCTTTATAACGCTTATAAACGTGCTAAGGCAGGTAAAAGGCGCAATGAAAGTTGTGCTAGATTCCAAACAATGAGCCTAGATGGCGTTCATATCTTGCTAGAGCAGTTGAAAAACAAAACCTACAAGATGAATCCATATAACGAATTTAAGGTCTACGAGCCTAAAGAACGATTGATACGTTCTTGTTCGTTTAAGGATAAGGTTGTTCAGCATTGCTTATCTGATACGATTTTACATCCAAGACTGGAAAGCCAGTTTATCAAGACAAACTATGCCGGGCAGAAAAACAAAGGAACATTGTTCGGCATGGATTGTCTGAAAAAACAGATGTTAGAGTTTTACCAAAAACACAAGTTAGATGGATGGATTTTGAGATGTGACGTAACTAAATTCTTTTATAGTATCGACCACGAGATATTAAAAGATATAGTTGACTATTACTTTCCGGACAGTTACACAATGTGGCTTAACCATTTGCTTATTGATAGCACAGATGGTATTGGAGTGCCATTAGGAAATCAAGTGGCTCAAATATATGCTTTGCTTATGCTTGATGGATTAGACCATATGGTTACTGGCGAACTTGGAATCAATCTTTATGGAAGATATATGGATGATTTCTATTTGATACACCACGACAAGGAATATTTGAAATGGTGTCTTGATTGCATAAAACAGTTCGTAGAAAGCCTTGGTTTGACGCTAAACGGTAAAACGCAAATTGTTCCGTTCAAGTGCGGAATACCTTTTCTGGGGTTTCACCACTACATAACTAAGGATGGAAAGTATATACGCAGGTTAAAAGGAGAAAACAAGCGAAAAATCCGTAAAAAGATAAGAAAGTGGGTAAAACTCGTTAAGTCCAAAAGAATGACTGAAACAAAATTTTATGAGAAATACAATGCATGGAAAAATCATGCGTCACACGGAAATTGCGTTAAGTTGTGCCATTCAATGGACTTATATGTGGAAAAGTTGTTTAAATCAAACATAGATAGCAGGTGATGATATGAATGAACAATTAAATATTTTTTCTGTATTTAGAAGAGATTTTAGAATAAATAACAAAATTCGTTTAATTGAATTATTTGCCGGAGTAGGTTCGCAAGCTATGGCACTTAAAAGATTAGGCGCGGACTTTGAACATTACAAGGTTGTCGAATTTGATAAGTACGCAATCAAAAGTTACAACGCAATTCACGGAACAGATTTTGAACCTACAGACATAACTCAAATAAGCGGTTCTGATTTGAAAATAGTTGACACTGAAACCTTTACTTACCTACTTACTTACTCTTTTCCTTGCCAAGATTTATCGGTTGCAGGTAAACAAAAGGGAATGGTTAAAGGTAGCGGCACAAGGTCCGGACTATTGTGGGAAGTAGAACGGTTGCTGAATGAGGTTGGCAATTTACCACAAGTGTTACTTATGGAGAATGTTCCGCAGGTTCACGGAAAGAAGAACATGGAAGATTTCCAAAAATGGATAGCATTCCTTGAAAGCAAAGGTTATTCAAATTATTGGCAGGACTTAAACGCAAAGAATTATGGTGTTGCTCAAAATAGAAATCGTTGCTTTATGGTTAGTATTTTAGGAAGTTATAACTTTACATTTCCAAATCCTATTGAACTGCAAAAAGTGATGAAAGATTATCTGGAAGATGAAGTTGACGAGAAGTATTACATCAATAACGAAAAAGCACAGAAATTGATACAGAAACTAATTGACAACGGAACACTTCAAAATACAATCACTAGAGCAGAGCAGAGCAGAGCAGAGCAGAGCAGAGCAGAGCAGAGCAGAGCAGAGC
>OGTB01000142.1_pt1 | contig 62582 bp, 68 predicted proteins | sample 1553611 | NCBI WGS metagenome assembly OGTB01 (sample SAMEA2580032, study PRJEB22360) | human gut metagenome | biome: human gut; feature: human-associated habitat; material: faeces | place: Denmark | collected 2008/2010 | reverse complement strand
CCATACAACTTTTAATATTCATTGTGTTTTGATGAATATAATGTTAAATCTATCTTAATATTTCCATTGAGCCTAAATCATTTCCAAACATAGAAATATTAAGCGTTGCTATTTTTTCTCTTTTCTCAAAAACATTACACAAATTAAAAATGAGTGGGTCTATGTAGCTTTTTTTATAAAGCATATCTGCATTAAATTTGCTCAAGCATCTATTCTCTTGCAAACTCCACAAGCCAATAAAACATTTCTTATGCAGCTTGTTATACATTATATAGGGTGTAGCGGCTCGATTATAGTCAACAGCCAAAGTTCCGCAATCGAGTATTTCGCATAGCTTATCTATATTTAACAATTCAAAATACAGATATTGCAAGTTACTGATTTGATTTTTATTGAGATTGCCTAGTGCATATGTGTCGATAAGCAGTGTAATCTTATCGTTCTCTACGCTTGACCTAGTTTCGTCAATATAATCTTCTTTCAGTAATTCCGTAATTTCAACCCACTGCTTTTTCTCTAGCGGAAAGAGTGGCATAGAAGCCACTAAACGTTCGGGAACGTATCGGCAAGAAATATTCAAAGCGACATCATGTATTCCTATTATAATAGTATCTCTTGCAATAGTTATAATGGCTGATGATAAATCATATTCAAGCCGACCGATCGTCATACAGTAATCAAGCAGAACCAAATCTTGCGTCCTGTCTAGTTCCAAGCATAGAAACCCGTGATCTATCCCACAAATATCTTGTAAATCCTCAAAACCACCCCTACGTTCTTCTTTAATAATTGGATTGTCAGTTAGCTTCAGAGCTGTTCCATATATTTTGTCATTATTTTTGTTGTTTGTAAGTATAAACTCGTTATAGCATTTATTGCATACTAATTTTATTAATTCTTGTAAGACCATTTTTACAACTCCCTTTTAATTTTAATCTTTGCAAAAAGAACATCTGTTCTAATATGCTTATACTATACTATAAAACAAATGTTCTGTCAAGTGATTTATGTCCATTATTTTGTACAGTATATTTTACCACACAATTAAGGTAAATATTAGTAAAACTAATTCCCACTGCCTTAATTTTATCACCATTCAATACTTAAATCAATGATAAATTATTCCCAAAAATAAATACACGATTTAACAGCGACAATAGTTTCTTCGGAAGTTCCATACAATTCCGATATAAACTTCTTTTCGGGTTGATGGGAATGAAAAAGACTCTCCATTCTCATTTACCCATATCTCATGCGACCCCTTACCTCTGCGTGAGTATGAAAACCCACGCTCGGCAAGCAGCCTTCTAAATTTGTTTATGTTCATTTTGTTTGTTGTTCCTTTCTTTTCTAATTTTGCAAGATTTGAAAACAAAATTTGCATTTTATTTACTTTAGCCTGTTACATCACACTTTCTCAACATTCTAATAATACCGCTCTGACCCTTTGGCGTTACCATAGGAGTGAGTCCTATTCTGACTTCGCCATTCTGTATGTATGAGCTTTCTTTAAGCTGAAACCATGGCTGAGTATCTATGTACCTCTGATAAGGCATATTCTTATGACCGTCCCTACAGCCTAATACTTTCTTCTCTCTCAGAAAATTAAATAGCCTTGTTCGCCCTATCTTTATTCCGTTCTTTGTTGCTAACTTTGCCATATCATTCATTGAAATACAATCTTCAGAGGTCTGTATATGGCTTGCAAAATCCACAAGAGGCTTATCCTGTTCTATCTTGTTATTAAGCTGTCTGATCGTTGACAGATTGAGCCTGAACAGTTCTCTCGTCTGAGTATCGGCATTTGGTAGATAAGTGTTAATGAATATCTCGTCATTGACTACATAACCGCCTGTCTCGCGTATAGTAGGAAGAACTTCAGAAGTGACCCAACGTTTAAATGTTTTAGCCTTTGGCAGCTTGCTTCCGAGAATAAGGGAATACAAACCAGACCCATTAATAATAGTCACTGTTTGTGTTCCACCAAGGACGCCCTGAAATGGGGCATCGTTTTTATCATCATCATCAACGTGTCTTGCAATGGCGTTTCTTGCTTTTGCATACCCTAAAATCTCAGCCACATCTTTTCCGACAAACCAAGGCTCTCCGTCCTTGACTATTGTCCTCACTGTTCCAAATTCCTTGTTTGTGAATGTTTTAATTCCGTCCATTTTCTTTATCCTTTCTGTTCTTAATTTACATTATTGTTTGAAATTTCCTGCTTGCAAGCATAAAAATACACCTCTACAAATATAACTAATACTTGACAGAAGTGCATACCTATGATATAATATATCTATCAAGGATATGCACTGATATAACAGTGTGTGTATTGATACCTTTTACGATACAAGCTGTACTTTTGGACGAGGCAGCTTGTATTTTTTATACATCATTTTCTAGCAAGCTCTTTAATGCTTCATGAACTCTTTTGTAGTCATCAGTTCCAACTGGATAAGATGGACTTCTTCTACCTGAAATTTTACCGTCATAAGCCATTTGAACCTTTGCAACCCTATGGAAACCATCTTCCCATACTTCATCACCAACAGAAATAACATATTCTGCGTTTTTATGTGGTGGAGATGCAGGTATTCTAATCATTGCTTTTTTATTGGCAAAGTATGTTTTAGCCATAATATCTTCTCCTTTCTATAGTTTTAAAGGACTATAAATCCTTAGTTCTATTATACTATAGTACCTTAGACGTGTCAACACTTAAAATAAAAAATCTTTCACAAATTTATCCGTTAATTTTCATACAAACTAACGAATAAATTTTACAAAGTTCCACAAAATAGTATTGACAAAATGAGTATAGTATGCTATACTATAAATGATGAAAGGTAGTTATTTACCATTTCCGCTTACCAATATGCGGGATATAAATGGTTGGGTTGAAAGTTTTCCGCTTACCAATATGCGGGATATAAATGGTTGGGTTGAAAGTTTTAAGCCTTGCCGTTATGGCAGGGCTTTTAATTTTGGAAGGTGAAAAAATAATGGTTGAACATGGCTTTTATATAATTGATGATTTATTCTTTGAGAAATTCAATGATCCTTTTCTAAAAGGAAATAAATCCGAAAATCGTCCTCATTACTATTGTTTTAAAGATACTAATGAAGGACTATATTGGATAATTCCTTTAAGCTCACGCATTAACAAGTATCAAAAGATAATCAATCAACGCTTAAAAAATCATAAGCCATGTGATATATTACATATTTGCACTCTGAGCAATGGAAAGCAAAGTGTATTTTTAATACAAGATATGTTTCCCATTACTCAAAAATATATCAAGCGTAAATATACCATTAACTCCAATCACCTCATTCTTAAAAATCAAAATGAAATACGAATTATTAAACAAAAAGCTGAACGTATTCTTAATCAGATCAATCGAGGTCAACATTATATTCCAACTTGTGCCGATGTACTATCTATCAAAAGAGAACTGCTGTTAGAACTACAAACGGAAACACAAATGATAACCATTTAACCTGTTGAAAAGAGGTATTCCTATGTCCGAAATTAAATCAATAACAGACCAAGAAATATTATCATATTGGAACTCAATTAAATCCGTGAGAGGAGTTGCCATTAAACTCGGTATCTCATGGCAAAGAGTTATTAAAAGTCTTTCTAGTTTAGGTATTATAGTCAACAATACCCACGCCAAAATCACTCAATACCACAAAGAAGGGAAGTCGGCTAATGAAATTGCCGACTTAATGAATATGAATGTTAATGTTGTGAAAGCCTATCTCCCACGCAACAGACCTCAATACAAGGTTAATCAATCTAAAAATGCTCTAGCAGTACAGAGGAGTAAAGAACGCCACAAGAAACGCTAAAGGGACTTTTAAAAGTCCCTTTTTATTTTACATACTTATCCACAACTTCCTTGCCCACTTCCATTTTTAACATTTGCTCTTTTACGAGTCTGCTATCGCAGCCACTATAATGTTGCTCAGTTATCCTCAAATCAGAATGTCCTAAGCTCTGACAGGCAATACGCAAATCTCTAATAACATCTTCGCTGCCTTTTTGAATACAACTAATATACACGGAATGTGTCTGCCTAAAGCTATGAGTGCTGTATTTACCTTCTATGCCATGTTTGGCGGTTATATTCTTTAGAAATGTTGTAACGGAATTAAGTTCCATAGGGGCTATCCTGAGCGGTCTGCCGTTCCAATCGTACTTCTCATTAGTATATACAATTTCTTCTTCTCCGTCCTCATTCAAGAAAATGTCCTCAATATACTTCCTCTTACGTTCTCCACTCTGAAAAATATAATCTTCTGGGTCAAGTCCATAATACTTGATTATAAAACTCAGCATTTTCTTCACAGTATCACAAAGCCATGCCGTTCTCCATTTGTCCGTCTTGTCCTCTTGTAATGTCAAGTAATCTACAATTTTGCCGTTGTTATCGGTTAAATCCTTGACCCTCAAGGTCATTATATCTCCGTAACGATAGCCTGAGTTGCAAGCAAAAATTATAATATTTGCCTTAAAATATTTTTTACTCTGAAACAAATCTTCCAAAATCACATTTAGATCATCAGGTCTGAACCAGCTTGCAGACTTCTGCCTGCTTGCCGTATGTTTTGTAATAGCATTTCTATGACCTTTTTTTCGCTTTGGCTGTTTTGTTATCTGTATTCTTGTCGGAAGTCTATCCGATAAATCGAAAATTTTGCAAGTTTGAGCCGTACTAATATTCATTTTCATTCACTCCCATCATATACACAATGTAAATATTATTCCTGCTATCAACATAACGCTTGTAAAGAGCAAGCCAAAACCACCATAGACAACGTTCTTCACTATCATTCTAACTTTTCTCTGGCGTTCTTCTCTGAGCCTTTGACGGCGTTTTGCTTTTAAATATACCTTCCGCATATTATAATCTTGTTCTTCCTCTATCTTCCGTAGCTCTTCTTTACGATCGTTGTCTAGCATTTTCACAAAAAGTAATGTATTCGTATTTTCATTTTTCATATTTATTCCTCCTATATTTATTCCTGCATAAAGAAATACTCCTATCAATCAATGTAATTAATAGGAGTATTTATATTTATTATATTAGTTTTATACACACAATCGCTTTCATATTGCAAGTAAACTGTCTATTTCTGCAAGTCTTTTAAGAAGCTTTTCACGCTCCACTTTTAAGCTTTCCACGTCTATATCAGATACGAGTTTAACGCCCTCGTGGTCTTTGATTTTGCTATAAATCGTTTCAGGAACACCTTTTACACGAACGATTGTGTTCTTATCAGCCGCTATTCTAGGACTTTTGGCAGAGCCACCCGAAGTGGCAAAGCCACCGTTTATAAGCATTGCATTGTCGGAAAAAATAACCTCTCTGTCACGATAAAGTCTTTTCAGAACAACGATTGAGCCAACTCTGATTTCTCCGTCCTCGTAACCCTCAGTATAAGTATCGAGGTCAAGATCTACTGTGACAGTGCTAACCGCACCAAGTTCTCCGCATTCACCATAGCATTCGATGAGTAACGCCTTGACAGCTTCCTTGTTCTCCTCTGGGAAGACCCAGCAAGGGGCGTTCCACTTGCCCTGTATCTGCTTTGCCCCTGCGACAAAGCTCTTGTTATACGGACTGTTTACCTTGATTGTCTCGTTTTCAACTGCAACTTTCATGTTTTATCTCCTATTATATTATATTACTTCTTATTGTCAGGTATCTTAGCCCACATTTTCCCTCGATAAGTCAACTCTTGGCTATAGGTTTTATGCCATTGCTTATCCAGTTCTTTTCGTTCCTCAAGCGTAAGACTTCTACCCTCATCAATAGCCTTATAAAAGGCGTCATCATAAATCTTTTGAGCTTTGTCAAAAGCTCCAATTGGATTGTATTTTCTGTTAATTTCTCTCCGCTTATTTTCGCTGTGGTTTACCCACAAATAGATAATAAGCAAAATTATTGTAGCAAGTAACATTGATTATTCCTCCTCGTCCAACTCATACTCGTCATAAGTTTCTTCATTATTTCTGATATTGTATACAATATCCTCATCGGGATATGCTTCTTTAAAATAACACTGCAAGTCATCGGGTGTTGTAGCTATATAGATTGGTTCATAACTGCCCTCAAGCTTACTGCCTTTGATAGTTTTTCCGTCAACTTTGAACTCAGCAAGAGATAAGCTAATCTCACGCTCCAGCGGTGCGGTTTCAATGCCGTCTCCGTTAATTAGGTTTTCGATAGTCTCGCCCTCGTCCTCGTTTATCTTTTCACATTCAGCAACGAAATAGACTTCACATCTAAAAAAACGCCTTGTTGAAAACACTGTAAAATTAGTTATGTTTATAATATCTGAATGATATTTCTTCAATTCTGCTAAAGCTTCCACCTCGCTATCATAGATCTTAATAGGGTTTCCTATGTTTTCACACAAAGAAACTATATCAAACAATCTCTCAGGGAGCTTCCTTAACTCTACTCTTGACTCGAAAATTCCATATTTCATACAAATTTCTCCTTTGTTTAATTAATTATACCACAAAATTCCTCATTAGTCAACTAGAATTTTGTCGAAAACGTCCATAAAATCGGACAGTATGGCTATTTTTATTAACCACGTTTTGCACTCATTATCAGTATAGCCGTTACACTTCATTTGTGCGATATGTAATCTAATACGCTCGTTCCGTTCCAACGATCTAATACGCTCCATAAGATGCTTATCAGGGTGCTGTACTACCATGTTATTCTGCTTTTCTGTCATACCTTCGTAAACTGTTATTCCGTCAAGCCTATTGAATGTAACATAATTATTCCGTTTAAAATCCTCAAATGATACAGCTTTCTTATACATTCTCAAAAGATGTGTTCCATAGTCATATAAACTGCAAATACGACTACCTATTTTTAGCTCAAATGCTCCAGACTTTTTATAAGGTTCGCTATCACGTTTGAAATGTTCAGCCCACATCATAAACTCTGTTTTAGTATAGATGTTCGCCTGCCAATCGTCATTGTTACGTCCCTCAGCATCATTATTGCAACCCTGCAAACTTAAATGCATGATTCTACCGTCTGAAAAATTGACAAACTTTGTTTTAAAAATAATTGGATGACCCATAACATTATTCCTCCTCATTGTCTTTTATATTTTCAAGCTCCTCAGCGACTTTTAGCAAAAATTCCTTTATGCTATCAGCATCATCGACTAACACTCTTATGCTGTTAGGCACTTCTCTTTCCCCTCTTAAATTAACCCACATTGAAGCGTGTTCATCAGCATCAAAAATCATCGCCATTTCTCTAAATGCTCTTATAAAGTCTTCAGAAGTGCCGTTATAAAAAAACAGTTTCAACAACATCTTCTCCAGCATCGGAATAAAATTCTACCTCGTGATAAAATTCATTATTATCGGCTTCATATTTCTTCGATAATTTAACCTCATTGTTTTCCAAAACCTTAGTAATCTTTTTGTTTAACATAATAAGACCTCCGTTAATATATTTTTTCATTGCTATACATATAAATGAATGGTACTCTGTATATAAGAGGGGAATAATTCCCCTCAGAATGTTAAATCAATCCATTTTCTTTGAACTCTCTTATCAGTCCGTATTGTGTGCCAAGCTTTCTAAGTTTATCTTGTATTTCAGCTAATTCCGCATAGCTTATTGAGCTTTCTGACAAATCAGCTTGTAATTGTATTGCAAGTTCTCTTGTTCTTGCTTTTCCTCTTGTGTATTTGTTACTATTCATATAGTCAAGCCTCCTCATCGTCAAGACCATCGTCAATAAGGTCATCAATTTCCAGCTCATAACATAGGTCATTCAAGACCGCTTCTTGAGCAACTATATAACGATAAACATCACGCTTTTTAGTGTTCTTTTTATCATTGTTATATTCCTTGTCTGCATACTCAAGTGCTTCCACTGTCTCGTTATACATTTTTATAATAATCTTAATCATTTCTTCTCTTGTCATGGTTAATTCCTCCTTAAAACAGATATTTTATTTCCACCACGTTGACATTCTGTCATTTAGTCTTACCGGCATAAGTAACATAAGCTGACTATTATATTTATTTTCCTCAACATTTTTGAAGATTATAGGTTTCAATGCCCCACTATGGAGCATTTTAATTCTGTCGCCCTCAAGATTTTTAACAGCATCCGTAAAGCGTGTGAGATCATAGCCGCTGGTTTCCGAAATATTCAAGCCCTCAATATCAACGTTTCCATAAGGTGAGACAAGTCCATTATTCTTGATTGCAAATATATTCATAGTCTTATTAGTTTTAATTTCTTTAAGGTATTTCAAGTTTTCAAGCATATTCTTTTTCTCAAATTCAAATTCAGAGCTAAAGGTACATGGAATAAATGCCTCCCATTGAAAATACTGTCCTTTAAGATTCCTGCTCAAGAGTATAAAATCTTCCGATACAAGATTAAATGCTGTTATATCCTTAAACAATGCAATATCACATTCACCCTTTTTGAACTGCTTCAAGATTGAAAACGTATTATTATTCATTGTAAACTCATTTTCAAAGCTCAAACCACTATCTTCCGTATCAGTGCTTACTGCTACCCTACAGCCGTCCAGAGCTACCATTTTATTTTCCTTGAAATTAATACCCTTTAATATAGGCTTGAGATCGTCTTTTGTGTATATAGCATAGCTTATTGAGTTATAACGCTCCATAAGCTTCTCAATCGTGTATGTATGCTGCTCAAGAATGTTTGAATTATTTGAATTAATATTATCAATCCAAACTTTTCCAAGATGTGTAAAAAGAGAATATGTATCATTATCATTTACATCAGTTATTCCAGCTTTAAAGGACTTTTTGCCGTCCTCAAAGTTGCACGCTTTATCACTATCAAACGTGATAGTTGTATCGCTGCCCTTGAAATATTTAAGAGCCTTTATAACTCTTTTTACGTCCTCAAGAGCAAACATGATCTTGTCATCGGTTATACAGTTTATAGTCTTGCAGCCGATAATCTCAAGATTATTTGCGAAAATCTTCATTTTCCCGTCCTCAGCCTGGATAAACGCATTCCCCAAAAGATAGTTAGATGATTTTGTATCGATGATCTTCTCCACCTGCTCGAGGGCTGTTGCAAAGTCCTTTGTGCTTGTGATGATTTTTGTAGTTTCCATGATTTTTACCTCCTCTAAAGATTATAACAAATTAATAGTTACCCAACGTTTTGCACTTGCTAAAGTTTTGCAAGTTTTTAAAACTGTGTGACCATCGCAGTCTATTACATCAACCATACCATCATACTGTAATTCCAACCAATAATATTTATTTTCTCCTGCCTTATAAATATATACGCTAGGATTTCCGTTATCATCATCACAGTCATGCAGTATTTCCCATTTGTTTTTCATTTAATTTATCCTCCGTATTTTAAAATAAATGTTTTATTCGCTTTCAAGCGTGTTATTGGTACTCTCAACGACTTCATGCGGTCATTTTGAGTATATAGGGCGGCTTATATAATCGCCCTCAGATCATCTCTAATGTATGATTTAATGTGATCCATGCCATAGAAATGATCGGGGTTAATGGTATATGTATCGCTGAATGTAAATATCTTGCCTGGATACCATTTAGGCACACTCTTAATATTTGGATGCTTCTCATCCATGGTGTACTTGATTTGCGCAAAGATCTTAATTTTGCTACTCATAATAATTGACCTCCTCAAAGTCTTAAAGTTGTTATAACGTGTAAATAATGGTTATGGTATCCGCTCCACCTCATGCAGTTTCGTGGATATAAGGGGCGTAAACCCCTTTAAAATTATTGCCGCTCAATATCTCTTGAGCCTTGCTTAAAAATTCCGCCTCATATTCATCAACATAGTAATCAATATAATATGCCGTCACCTTGTCCGCAAGTTTATCGTCACTCTTGATATAGTCAATTATATTACGACGATCAACGGGGAAATTAATCCCAAAATCTTTGAATTTTCTAACCGCCTTTATAAGATCGTTTTCGGAAATTTCAAGAGCAGCCGCAAATTCTGAAATGTCATTAAAATAGTCGTAAACGTCATCATAATTCGGTAAATCACTATAGATAGTAATATGATCGTCATTGAGCCATGAATGACCGCCCACATTTACAAACGTTTCAAGGCGTCCTATTTTTGCATCTGCATCATAGTAAAAATATACGTCCGTTTGGTATGGGTTCAAGTCGATCTCAAATTTCCGCAAGATCACCGCAAGTTCAGATACAAGATCATTGATATTGACAACGTCCTCATCGGTGATATAGGGCTTAATTGTACTCATTTTTGATACACTCCTTTTAATAGTTTTTAGCTTTAACTTTTTTTTGTTTACGTTTGTTTTGTCTGTTTTGTTTTTTTTATTGTCTCATTTCTTTTTGTTTTACACTTGACTTTTTGTTTTTTTTGTGTTATCTTAAAAATATGGTTGATTAAATTCAGATCATTGCACTGGATTTAATCGTGTTAGCGGTTAAAATAACCGCTAAAAGTTTAGCAGATGCCCTTTTTTTATATCCCAGAAATTCGGAAAACTGGATTAAAAGCATTTTGAGCCTATTGCTTTTAGGATTTTCACCGCCTACATTTGACGTTGTTCAATTCGGTTTTAGCCGGTTCGCACGGTGAAATATTTAATTTTCAAGATACGCAAAGACTAGCTATCACATGACCTTGCAAAAGTCAACTAGATTTTTTGTTGTGCGGGATCAACTCCATTTCATTTTAGATTTTCCGCTTTTTAGTATTAGCAGTAAACTTAATTGTATCTGGTAAAGGGTTTTGCTTTTTGGTTTTGGTTTGTTCCTTTCTCTACTGTATCTATAGTATAACATATAATAACCTAGGTTACAATAGGTAAAATGCACAAATAACCTAGGCTACAATTATACAATTTGCATATACAACATATTGTATATAATAAAGAAAATTGTAGCAAAAAGCACTATATATAGTGGCTGAGCTGAATTATTACAACAATAAAATATTTGTACGTTGTTACAAATAATACAACAAATAGAGGTGTATTTATGGATAATTTGCACAAAAAGTCAACACAAACAGAACGTACCAGAAAATATAAAAATAGTAAACAAATTAAACAATTAAATATGGATTTAAACCCAGAAGAAATGCAGTTACTTGAAAATGTACTAAAAAAATACAACATGAGAAAAAAGCAATTTTTTGTAAGTGCTTGTAAATACTGTATAGATCACGATATTAATTTTGACGACTAACTAAACCACAATATATAGTTGCTAATACAATATTTATTACTTGCAATATACAATATATTGTATGCTTGTATTTTGAGCTATAAGGCTACTAACAAGCGTCATATACTGTTGTGTGCATGGGTGGTATAGTTATACTTGATAGCCGTTAGAATGGATTTTAGAGCATACAATATATTGTGGTATTGTAGTGTATTATGTGTGCGTGTATACTATATATTGTGGGTAATGGTTTATGTGTACTATATATCATGACCTTGCAAACAAAGATCTTGCAAGGGATCTTGACGTGTATATGTGTGTATGTATGTATATATGTGTACAAATATTTGGACTGTTTTAAACGTTGAATAGCGTGAAATAACTGTACGATTTTTTGGACTTATAAGGATCTTTGAATGGTGATTTGTTAACGTTGATGCTAATGCTAATTAGTCAATTTGCACAACTTTAAAGGCTAATTTTGTATAAATCGCTAGTTTAAAATAGGGAATGAGTGTTAAATTTATAGGGTATTTTGGTGAGTGTTTACCACTTTGGCGGTAAATAAGGGGCGAAATAGGGAATTGATAGGGAGATGATTAAGGGCGTTCGGTATGTCGAATAGTAACCACCGAAAAATATACTTGACAAAAATCAAATATTAATAATAAACAAATACAAAAAAAGGTCAACTATTGACTTAATCAATGATTGATAAAAGTCAAATATTATAAAGTCGTTGAGCCTACACAAAATCGGCAGAAATTATATTAACATTCTATGAATTATGATACAATTATTTATATGTGTGATTTTGGCAAAAACACATATAAACCACGCAAATAAACGGTTTTATGGATATGTTAATATACTTAATTAAATAGCTTTGGAGGGGGTGGCTTTACATTTATGGGAACATATGGAAAGCAGATTATCCCCTTAGTAGTTCCACTCTATCCACACGCCCTAAAACCAAATCCAAAATCAAAATAGCATTTTTTAAAATTTCTGCACACTCTCCCACTATCCCATCAAAAACTCCAATTTTCATTCGGTAACACGTTCGAGTAAACCTCGTATCTACGCTATTTTTTAAACTTTTCCAAATCTTAAAATATGCCCAAATACACCGAAACACACCAAAACTAATTCACAAACATTGTTTATACACCATAAAAAACCAACCTATCACTCCCAAAAAATACACTCCATTAAAGACTATAATAGGTCTTATTTTTTTGTCCTAAAATGGCTATAAATCTAGTTTTACACTTAAACAATCACTCATTTAAAATTCAATTTTAATTCACTGTCAACTCATTAAATTACACTTCAGAAATAATATACTATCACCGAAACATCTTAAAGCAATAAAAAACTATCAAAATATCATTTATAAAACTCATAAAATAACCTATCGTAAAAACGAAAAAAACGTTTTTACACCTTGATTTACAAGCAAAAACAACGAATAAGCTATCGTAATTTTACCGAACGCTCCGAAACAAAATGCTTAGACGAAAACAAAATGTTTAAACAGTTGCCAGACAATCCATACAAACATTAATCCTTTAGCTGAAAAATGTCTGTGAAGATTAGCGTGACCGTAGGGAACGGTAATCAAGCAGGGAAGTTATATACGAGCGTAGCGAGAATATAACTGACTAGCTGTGCGCAGCACAATAATACAAAGCTTTTTCAATAACATAATGTCAATACATTATCATTAATTATCATTATTGGTTATTATTGCTTTATTGTTCAATAGATATAATCACCTTAATAGATGCAATCACAATAATCTTCATTTTAGGCTAATTAATTTCATGTCAGCTATTTAATGTTCTGTCTTACATTATTTATTTTTAATTTCACTTTTCCTGAACCTCTCTTATTTTCTGATTTTTAAATTTTATTTCATTTGTCTTGGCTTATGTTCTCTAAAAATGTAATTGACTTAATTGTCCTAATACAATAACAAATTAACATAAAAGTTACATATTTATGTTCAACTTGCTATTGACACATCTCAAAAGTAGTAGTATAATAGCCATAGAATCTCAAAAGTAGTATAGTAAAATTACAATATTAATATATCATATTGATTATTAATTGTCAACAAGAAATTTATTCCTGTAAATAATTAATATTCAAAAGAAAAAAACCTACACGCTTTAGCGGGTAGGAAGGATTCTCCTCTTACTAAAGATATCTAATATTATTCTACTCTACACTTTGACCTACACCTTTGCGTACCTAAATGCAAACTTTTTTGCATTTTGACCTACACCTTTGCGTACCTAAATGCAAAAATGGAGAACTAATAATGAAAGGTGGTGATAAATTATAGTTGACAATTATTTTGTAAAAATGCCAAAGAAGTATATATACGCTGACTCAGCAGACAACTTTGAAATTTTATTATATCGTTGTCTTAGCTACCTATATAACGCCAGAACAGAAGTGATTAGCACGTCTTTAAATGAGATTTTAGAGTTGTGTAACTATTCTCTCTACAGTAAGAGTAGTAGAGAAATTACTCATAGGATAAAAGCACTTTTCAATATTTTTATTGCCAGATCAGATTTGACTTGGGATAACCAATGTGACTATAAATCATCAAATAATGTCAATGCAAACGCTCATTTAAGATTTAAGGTCAACAAAGCGGTGTTTGATCCTCCAGATAATTTCGTAATATTGTATGACACAGAATGGGACAAACTAATGTCTATTTCAAATAGGCTGTCTAAGTCAATACTTCTTCGTGTTTACCTATACATAAAGTCATGGAATTTTCAGAATACGAAAATTATAACAGAGAGTGTTTGTGGCTGCTACAAAAAAGAAACGGTAATAGCGGAAGAACTACATATGTCGGTCAGACAGCTAGATAACTATTTAAAGGCATTATGTGATAATGGGTTAATAGTCAAGCACATTACAGGCTCTTATAAAAAGAATGGCAAGGTCTATAATGCTCCTAACGTTTATGTACTTAGTTCAGATCTGAACGTACAACAACATATTCAAGAAGCTGTCGATAGACTAAAGTACGCCTATAAGGTAGATGAATTTCTACCAATGGTACATAAGAACAGAAAAATGAGAAAGGATTGATAAACGTGATAGATAATAAGATTATAGTATTTGAAAACGAGGACTTTGGAGAACTTAGAACGGTTGAGATTGACGGAGAAGTTTGGTTTGTAGGTAAGGACGTGGCAATGATATTGGGTTATGGAAATGGAAAAGTTAAAAGTAAGGCTTTAGCTAACGCTATAAAAGATCATGTAGATATTGAAGATAAAAGGTTCTTAAACTATGATGAACTTAAAGCGTACCAAAATGGTGACCTTAAAAATATTAGCCACTATGGAATGACAATTATAAATGAAAGCGGTCTATATTCTCTTGTATTTGGAAGTAAATTGTCAACCGCAAAGAATTTCAAACACTGGGTAACTTCTGAGGTTCTTCCTTCACTTCGTAAAACTGGTACATATAATACGCAGGCTTTTGAAGAATTAAAAGCAGAGGTAATAAATCTCAAAGAAGAATTAGAGAAAAACAAATTACCCAAGAAAACATATAGTCCATGGTTTGGTCGTATGCACCCTAAATATAAATTAATAGAAGATAGTCTTGGTATTACTAGGGGTGCATTGTATAGAGAAATTCTTAAAGAGCTTGCTAACAGATACGGACTTGATACATACCAGATAGAACAAGACTATTTGTATGAAAATTGTTTGGATAAATGTTATCCTCTTGACCCATATCAGTGTGTTCCGCAATATCGCAATATGATAGAAGATATTATTAATGAGTATTTAATCAGTAACAGTTTAGCTGATAAAAACGATATTATTGCGACTAAGAAATATCAGACGATATTTTCAAAAACTAATTCTAAGACTGATTATAATGAGTCTTATCTTAATACAGAAGACGGTGATAATAATGAGTAGAAATCGCAAAACAGCTTCTTTACAAGAATTATTCTCTGAAGATTATACATACGAGGCTCAAGACAAGCCTTTAGACGACAATGAAGAATATTTAAGGTTTCGCAGTGAGTATTGGACTATGCTTGCAGAAACTGATGATATATACGCAGAAGATTATATGTAAGATAAAATAAAGGAGACAACAAAATGAACAATTTGAAACTTGTAGAAACAGACGTATTTAATGAAATCGCAACTTGTGACTTTTGGGGTAACATTAATAATGAGTATCTTGTCACAAGAGAACAGATTGGTAGGGCATTGGGTTATAAAAATCCAAGTGAAGCAATTAAAAAGATTCACATGAAACATAGAGATAGACTTGATAATTATAGTTGTTTAATTAAAAGTGACTTTAGTCGAGGGGTGCGTTCTGGGGCTATCGACTCTAATGGTGCAATTCAGGACAGAATGTTTTATAACCGCAAAGGCATTATGGAGATTTGCCGTTGGTCTAGGCAACCATTAGCAGATAAGTTCATGGATTGGTGTTGGGAGATTATGGATAGGCTTATCTCCAATAGCTTGAATACCGTAACATTATCAAGAGAAGAATATTCTATGATTGTTAATGCTGCCAATGAAGTGGGTCAGCTTAATAAAGTTAATGAACAGCTTACACGTCAGTTGCAAATCATTTCTGCACAGAATACTACAATGCAGGATAAGCTTTCTCGTATATGGCAGAAAATAATGCTTATTGTTCCACCGGTACATTATTCTTCTTGGAAAAACAAGATGTCTCAGAAAATTGTTTCGCTTGCAAAGATCTTAGGTTATACAAATGATGATGATAGAAAATCTATTTATGGCGATATTTACAACATGATGAAATCAGGCTATGATATTGACCTCGACTCCTACAAAGAAAATTATTTGTTATCGCAAACAGATTGTAAAAACGTAGCAATGATAGATGTTATTGATAGCGATACAGTTCTTAGAGATATTTTCGAGGAAATCGTTGACCGATACATACAAATAAAATCAGGAATGGAGGTAATGAACAATGCCTAAACTAACAAAACTTACAGAGAGTGAGTATGCCAATGGCGTACTCGCAGAAGCTAAAAGAATAAACAATAACGAGACAATCCGTAAACAACCGCCTACAGAACAGCAAGTTAGATTGTGTCTTAGAGTGCTGAGAGATTTTCACATACATATAAATAAGGATAATATTCCTAGATTTAACAGCGTTCAGGAGCTAGAACTTTGGCAAAAGAAAATGATACACGATAAATTATATGACAGCAACTAAAATGGAAAGGTAGATTAAAATGACAGAAAACAACAAAACTATGGTAACAGTATTCGAGAGCAAAGATTTTGGCAAGGTAAGAACGGTAGATATTGATAACAAGATTTACTTTTGCGGCTCTGACGTGGCAAAGGCGTTGGGGTATGCAAGACCAGCGGACGCAATAACATCTCATTGTAAGGGGGTCTGCGTTTTACCGACCCCTTCGGCTGGAGGTGTGCAGAAAACAAAATTCATCTCAGAGGGTGATGTTTATCGTCTTATAGCACATAGTAAACTCCCTTCCGCAGAACGCTTTGAGAGTTGGATATTTGACGAGGTACTTCCAACCATACATAGAACAGGCAGTTATATTATGAAAGGCTCGGAAAAGGACAATGAATTAAAACTATTACAAGCTACGGTTACTCAGCTTCAGAATATGTTACTTGCATTATCGGCTAAAAAAATACCAAATGCAAAAGCTCTAAATATATGGAAGAAACAAATTAGCACTCCGCTTATAGTGAAGTTACAGGATAATGCTTTACGAACTACAGGTGAGGTTGTTGAGTTTGCAGATATGCTACATAGAGTTTATACTCAAATGACTTCAATGTTTGGCTTTTGTACTGTTACGGCTCTTAGTGAGTTTACAGATAAGTACAATTGTGATTGTACTACAATACAGCCAAGTATTATAAATGCTATTGCGGATAATCATGTATATCAGGCTTGGTTTACTCAGGCTTGTAATCAGCTTATGATTTGTGTAGGTAATGGGGATAGGTTTACATCTGACGATGGTTGTACTTATAATGCTACACAGTTTACTTTAGAGGACAGCTTTGATTTTATTGCTTACACACTGGCAGAGGTTATGAATGATAGATCGGCTCACCATGCACACACGCTGTCTATAGTTTACAAGAAGATAAACACCACGAGAGGTTGGCATAATCAAATGACTAGGAAGAAGGTTAAGACTAAGAAAGATGTAATATTGTCTGATAGAAAACAGTTTACTAAATTTGTGTTAGTTAGCAACGAAATTATAAAGGAATTGGGAAGGAGTTAAATCTATGAAAACATATACGGTAACAAGTAAAGTTACCGCAGAGGAACGTGAGGTTACAATTAACATTTCATGCGAGAATGGCGAATGGGTCGCTAATTTGTATACTTGTATTGAGAAGTATGCCAACAAATGCAAAAAGCAAGGTTGGAAACAGATTGATGAAACAAGACACACTGACGGTACGTTTATCGGAGCTACATTTATTGCTCCTGCCAAAGCCATTAGTATTAGAAACGCTCACCCAACTAAAAGAGTTATCTCAGAAGAACATAAACAAAAGCTTTTAGCTGCGAGAAATAAAGATTAGTTAAAATTGTACATTAATTGTGTTAATTTTACAGCTAAATTGTTTTGAGTATAATTTTACTTGTAAAGTATTACTCTTTAAAATTTAACACAATTAATGTATGTTCCTGACGGTAGAACGTAGATTATGATAGATATAAAGATAGGAGATATAAATGCTTACAGCACAAATTAATAATCAACCTATAAATTGTTATGACAATAAGTATGATAGAGATACTTTGAAAAAATGGGCGGACAAAGGAATTTTGCAATGTCCTGTTTGTTATGGAAAGTACGAATATTGTCATGGCAAATTGGTAAGCCCTTATTTTAGACACAAAGACAAAACTAAATGTGAGATAATTTACTCTGAACCCGAAACAGAAGAACATATTCAAGGTAAAATAGCATTATTTAATTGGATTAAGAAACAAAATGGTGTTGTCAAGGCTGTTATGGAGGGTTATATAGAAGAAACAAAACAAAGACCTGACATCATGTTTGAGTTTGGCGGACAGCAGTACGTTATAGAATTTCAGTGTACGCCAATAGCAAGTGAGCAAATAGAACGCCATGAGTTGTATCAAGCTGCTAAAATTAATGACATTTGGATTGGCGGTAAGGAAAAATATTCAACTGGCAGGACACATATTGAGAATATTGCATATGCAATGTTTGACTATCAGAAAAACACTTTGTCTAAAGTTAAAGATCTTTTGAATAAAAACTTGTTACCTTATAATAATTTACCGCTTTGGAATTTTAACGAAATACCTTTAGAGAATGTAATGTTTGACGGAAAATTTACTTTTGTAAATCAAATTATGGAAAAATATGTTGATTTATCAATGAAAAAACACAATGCGGAATTAAAAAAGCAAGAGCAGAGACGACGTATTCATAGTTTGGTAGAGGTTTGTAAAGTTATTCCAGAATGGTATGCGCAAGTATGTCATCATTGTAAAATCGACATACTTGAAGGCAAATCATCTTCCCCATATTTGATTATGATGAAGTTTGCAAGCGATATTACTGCTCCTTTCACAATGTTCATCAAAGAAAATTTGATTGATGTGTGTGTAACCGAGATGTATAATCGTAGGATAAAAAATAATTCCACTAATTGCGGAAAGTGCTATTGGCAAAAAGCAACTAAATTTGTAAAAATTGAAACACTTAAATATTCGGACAATCAGCAGTTGGTTTCTGTGATTAAAGAATATTTTTCAAAGCAATTACAAAAGGCAGTAATTAATAAATATATGGGAGGAATAACAAATGGCTAAACAACAAATGTATCAGCAGTTTATTTTTAAGTTGCACAGTTCAAGAATTTTAAAAGCACCTGATAAAAATTTAAAGATCTCTATACAAGAAGCTAGAGATAATAGGGAAATTATTTCTCTTGCTGACGGACAAATTTTACAAATGATTGATGAGATAAATTCATTAGATAGAAAATTTACCGCAGATAGGATAAAGGAAATTAAGAGAGAAATAAAGCTTTTAAAAAAGCAGCCAAAGTCGAGAAATACGAGTGTACAAATCAAGAAATGTTATCAGGACTTAGATAACATTCAATGTAAACTCGACTATGTTGCAATTATAATGAATAATAAGGAAGATATTTTTAAACTGAGTTACGGATTCAGAATAAACGGAACGTACTATAATAGACTTATAGGCACAACAAATGGTATAAAAAAGAACACAGTTATTTATGCTGCCGCAAAGAACTTACAGCATATAAAATTATGTGAGGAATTAACAAGACGCATGAATAATGGAAGAAACTTAAACAAGGAGCTTGTGCCTGCTAAGTTTGAAGCTTATAAAGCATTAACTTGTTCAGCTTCTGTGCCTGTGACACATCCAAAAGATATTCTTGTGGTAGATGATTTGATTGTAACTTGTAAAGAAAAGGTTATAAAAATAACAGATGAGTTTGATGGAGAGCCTGTATTAACTGAGCCTGACAATCCTGAAATTATAGAAGTAAATGACAGTGACGGTTATGGTTTAATAACGCCCACATTGTCGGAGACATGGGGTAAAGATGTTCTCGAGAACTATATACCTAGTGGGTACTGTATCAGAAATAGCTTTTGTAAGGGTATGGTGTTCACGTTTGACTTTCACAAATTTGCCTATGAATATGGTACGCTTAATGAAAATGGTGATTGTATTGTTGCCGATGTCTGGGGAAATGAACATAATATAAAGAATGTAGACTTAATACTTACAACTTCGATGTTAAAATTATGGGATAGCTATGACAGTATTGATTCATATTTGGAAAATTGTAAGAAAAACGGATATGGCTTTAGAGTAACAAAAGTGTGTCCCGAAAAACTTGAAAATGAACGTAATATGAATTATCAGTTCCTGCAAAGCTATGAATTAACAGATGAAGAAATTCAAGAATTGATAGCCCCTACGGTCAATGAAATAAAAGATGTAATTTACGGAGATATTGATAAGACCATATTGTTCTTAAATGGTGCTACCTCAGATGAAGATTTTAGTTTAAATGAGATTGATAATGTTACTAAGTCGGTTATGATAGAGCCAAGTATGGCAAATGACCCATTTGTTATAAATCGTATTAACTATATGATTAAGAAAAAAATCACACAGGCTAAAATCGGTGTACTTAAAGTGCATGGCAATTACGCTGTTATTTCAGGCGACCCATTTGCTTTGTGCCAAAAGATTTTTGAAGTTAAAGTTGAAAATGATGATTATGGATTGCTCAAAGCTGGAGAAATGTATTCAAAATATTGGTCTGACTATGGGTCTGATAGGGTTGTTTGTTTCAGAGCGCCAATGAGCTGTCATAATAATATTAGGGTCATGAATGTTACAGTTAATAAAATGATGTCTGAATGGTATAAATACATGACAACTGTTAATATTGTCAACTGTCATGACAGTATGGCAGCAGCGTTGAACGGCTTTGATAAGGATTCTGATGCTTTAATTACAACAGATAATCCGATATTGCTCAAAAACACAAGACCAACTAAGACAATTATGTGTGCCCAAAAAAAGGCAAATAAAGAAATTATTTGTGAGTCCAATTTAATGCAGGCTAATTATAACAGCTTTGGTGAAGAAATTGGTAAAATCACAAATAGAATAACTGCAATGTATGATGTTCAAGCAAAATATCCAAAAGAAAGTAGGGAATATAAAATACTAGATTATCGTATTATGTGCGGTCAGCTTCTCCAACAGAATTTTTATCTAAAAGTTCGCTTGTACGGTAACGTGCTTGAAAAATAATTCATTGAATTGCTGGAAAATCCTAAAGTCTAATATACTACAACGCAAGGTTGAAATACCTAAACGTGAAAGTGACGAAAGTAGAAAAAAATGTTAGAATGACACAAGGTTAAATCCTAAATGTTTTAAAATGGATAATCAGCAGCCAAGCTCCGAATAGGAGAAGGTTCAGAGACTAAGTGCTTTACAAGTGATTGGTAAAGCCAGTGGTGAACTCCCAAGCGGAAGAAGATATAGTCCGAACTCTATTGAAAGATAGAGGGTGTGTTACACACCAGCGTTGAGTAGCGTCAATATTGTCTGTTATATATAAAGAAAAAACAAAGAATAAGGAGGTGTTTATTGTTGGATTTAACAGGGATGAAATTCGGGAGATTAACTGTTTTATCTTCTGCACAATTTCAAGCAAGTAAAAAGATAATGTGGAATTGTAAGTGTGAGTGTGGCAATTATGTCACTGTTAGAGGAACATCTTTAACAGGAGGCATAACAAAATCCTGTGGCTGCTTGCAAAAAGAATTAGCCTCAAAAAAACATAGTAAGCATAATGGCTATGGCACAAGACTTTACGCTATATGGGACAGTATGAGACAAAGATGTAATAACAAGAACTGTCGGGCTTATCATAATTATGGTGGCAGAGGAATTAAAATATGTGATGAATGGGATGACTTTGCTAATTTTAAAGAGTGGGCAATAATTTCAGGTTATGATAATACTGCAAAGAGAGGTACTTGTACCTTAGATAGAATAAATGTAAATGGAAATTATTCCCCTGAAAATTGCAGATGGAATACGATGAAAGAGCAATCAAATAATAGAAGAAATACGATATATATGACAGTAAATGATGAAACACATTCATTGTCAGAATGGGCTTCAATAACAGGTATTAAGTATGATACCTTGTGGAAAAGGTATAAAAAATACGGATGGAGTCCTGAGCGAGTTGTTTCATAAATAAAATATAACAGACAAAAGCTAAACATAATTGGCAATAGATAAAGCAAAAGGTATTATATCCAAGCCTATGCCTGAGGCGTGGTACAACAGATTTGCATTAAACTACAATGATAATGATAGTGACGAGGAAAGAGTCGCAAAGGAATTTAACAAAACAATCATTGCTGACAAGAAACCATATTTTATGTGTTACATATATCCGCAGGAAATGTCAAAATATAAAAATTATATTGAAAATAATAATGCTCAATGTATAAATTTATTTGGCATGACGATTTCTGAATTAGAGGTTCTTAAAGATAAAACGGAAGATCAACTAAAGTATTTGGATTGGTATTACAAAAAAATGCCTGTCAGTGTTAATGATTGTACCATGAATCGTATTTGTAGGGCTGTTGAGTTGGCTTTTGAAAATTATAACACGGAAGTTAAATCGTCAGCTAGATTTGATTATAAAGTTATGCAATGCAGGCAAAATGATAAATACTCTGACTATCCAAAATTAAAAAAAATGTATGAGAATTATACAAGGGATATAACTCAATACATGGTATTGTCTAAGAAACAACGTTTCGATAAAGAACAAATTGATAATGACAAGATGATAATGACAGAAAATTATCGTAAGCTATGTTCTGAGATTTGCACAGATGAATTTGTGTTGTGTGATATATTGCTTGATATATGCTATAAAACAGAGAAATCTAAGAAATTTGTATGGGATATTTGTGGTGACACTATTATTGAAAATCTTTTAAGATTAAATGATTGGCAGATGTCTTATTATGTACCCGATGAAACTGGAGATATTGAGTATGGTGGAACAAAATATAGAAAAGCCGTAAGAAAGGTTGGTGTGTAAATGGATATATATTTAAACGAAATTGCCGAGGCAGAAAAAATAATTGAAAGTAAAGATTTAGGTGTAAAACCATCACAATCATTGTTTTTGTTGGCTAAATATTACCGATATGTTATGAAGTATAAAAAATCTAAAATAATTACTGCACTAACTGATTTTATCAAATCAACAGGTATAAATTACAGACCTTCTGATTGGGAGAAAAGCGTTGAAAGACAAGTTGACAGAACACGCAATAACCCACCAATTAATATTGAATACATTGGCATAACACAAAAGGAACTTGAAGATATAGCAAGGCTTAAAAGCCCACCAGTTGAGAGAATAGCTTTTACGGCATTGTGCCTTGCTAAATATAGAAATATTCTTTGTGTAAGAAATAATAATTGGATTTGCACTAGCCATAAGATGCTGTTTTCTCTATCTAGTGTTAATAAAACTAGATATGAAAAAGAAATGATGATACATAAGTTAGTTAAAGCAGGAATGTTACAACCAGCATTGGCTGTCGGAAATACAAATCTTCAAGTAAAATTTATTGATGATAGTTCTCTAATAGTGCTAAAAATTACCGACATGAAAGAACTCGGCAAAGAATATATGCTGTATAGAGGTAAAAAATACGCACGTTGCGAAAATTGTGGAAGGTTATTTTATAAGAGATCAAATAGTCAGTTGTACTGTAAAAATTGTAAAGGTTATCAAAAAATTAAAACCAAGGTCTTGACCTGTTGTGATTGTGGCAATGAGTTTGTGGTTGATGCAAGAGTATCAAATAAAGTAAGGTGTGACGAATGTCAGAGAATTAAAGATAAAGAACGTAAACGCATATGGAAACAGAACAGTAAAAAGTAGACGTGCGTTTTTTTAATAGAAAATACCCAAATACCTCGCAAACCCTTTATTATTGGGCGTTTGCGAGGTATTTTTATTCTATGGTGTTATTTCTTATTATGGATATAGATAATAAACAAACTTATCCATGATATATTATATCACGTACAAAGTCAATATTCAATAGGCATTGTGTACAAAATTAAAATTGAAAAGGTGGTTATTTTACACATGATTTTCGTCACAAAGGACGAGGCGGATTATCTTCGTCAGAACATTAAGAACGTTAAGATTTTCAAAACGTGCCGTCTGAAAAACAATGGCTCTAATCGTGGTAAGAGATACGCAGAGGAAACATCTGCGGTTGTTAATCTGCTTGCCAAGTACAGAGCTGATTAAAAAATATCTTACAGTACGTCTGTAAGGGTGGGTATATCCCACTAACTTATTTAGAAAAGGAATTTATTTTTTTATGACAGTAACAGAAGAACTTCCAATTTCCATTGTAGATAGTTTGGATAAGAGAAAGTACCCTACACCTGAAGAGTATAACTATTGGAAATCAAGAGAAAACAGAACATTTTTCATTGATTACGAGGTAGATGAGTTTTATAACCTCATTGAATTAAGCAAAGTTATTATTCAGATGAACATGGAAGAAAGAGAAATTAAAAATCCAAAGCCAATCTTTATTTTCATTCATAGTTATGGTGGAGATATAGAACAGGCAAATTATTTTTGTGACCTGATACAGAGTAGTCATATTCCTATCGTTACTATTGGAATGGGTGTTGCTATGAGTGCAGGCTTTCTTATTTTTCTTGCTGGCAAGCGTAGATATGCGTTTGAACATTGCCAAATGCTCGTTCATCAAGGCTCTGCTGCTTTTCAGGGTAGTGCTGCTGAAATTGAGGAAGCTCAGAAAAATTATAAGAAACAGCTTGAGGGCATAAAGTCATATATCCTCGCAAGGACGGATATTGATGAAAAGACTTTTAATAAAAATAGAAATAAAGATTGGTATTTATCTCGTGATGAACTTGTGAAGTACAAAGTGGTCGATAAGATTGTCACATCGTTTGATGAAATTAATTAGGCGGTGTTATCATGGGCAAGAAAAATAATAATACAATAACCTCGTATGATAACCCACCTGAGAAAATTGACGGTGATCTGTTTTATAGTCTACAATTAGATAAAGAACAAGAAGAATTTGCTAATGCAATTTGGAACAAGGACAATGATATTATTTTCTGTAATTCCAAAAGTGGAAGTGGCAAAACTACTATTGCCATTGGTATAGCAAATTTACTTGTGCAGTACCAAATGTTCTCAAAGATTATTTATATTGTTTCGCCTTGTGCAGAAGGCAGGTTGGGCTTTCTACCCGGTGATGTAACTTCAAAGAGTGAGGTTTACTATGAACCACTCTATAATGCACTACAGACACTTGGTATAAATCCATTTACGGCTGTATGTACAAATAGTCTTGTTTCTGAGAAGTATGAAGAAGGCTATATCAAACCTCTTACGGACGTTTACCTCAGAGGTGTAAACTTCAAGGACGCAGTTATTATAATTGACGAGTCTCAGAACGCAACTTTTGACAATCTTAAAAAGACTTTAACAAGAATAGGTGAAAACTGCAAGACAATTTGCATAGGGCATACAGGACAAATTGATTTACCTAATCATAAGGCAAGTGGATTTGAGAAATATCTAAATCATTTTTCAGGAAAAGAACATTGTCAGATTTGCGAGTTACATACTAACCATAGAGGTTGGGTGTCAACTTGGGCTGACGAATTGGAGGATTAGAATAAATGGCTAAAATAACAAAAAAGAACGTTCTGTCGGTACAGGGCATTGTAAACATAGAGAACGGAAAAATAACATTTAGTGTTGAAGATATTGAGGGTGAAATTGCCCTTGCGGAACTTATGTCAGATTTCAACGGTCAGGAAGTAAAACTGTCTGTAAACCAGACAGACGAAATTGCATAATGGGAGGAATTTAAAATTTCTACATACAAAAGATTTGAAGGCGAGTCTGATGACGAACTTATATTTAGGATTTGTAAAGACAAAGAAAAAATAGGTACTTGGAATGATGTTAGAGATATTTTAAATGAATTACTTAATGCTGATTTTGGCGAGTCAACTTATCGTAAGAAATTTCAATGCTTCGAGAAAATGTTCAATGCAAATCAGAAAACTTTTGCAGATACAGAAAACACCCTTAATGAAATTCAAGACCAAATTCGTGAATTAAAGAAAGAGCGATACAAACTTCAAACAGAGAAGTTGGAGAATAATAGGTGGCTTAGGGAAAATGCACGAGATGAATTGATAACTGAAAAAATAGTCAATGCAATTTCTGATATAGACCCTATTATAGTTCCTGATTATTTGTCGGGAGTAAATAATAGCAAATCTGCGATATTGGCATTTACTGATTGTCACTTTGGCATAGAGTTTTGCATAAAAGATCTATTTGGCAATGTAATAAACGAATATTCTCCAGAGATATTTGAACGCAGAATGTGGAGTATGCTTGAAAAAGTTGTTGACATAATTGCCAAAGAGGATTTGGCAGAAATTAATGTTTGGGAACTTGGTGACAGCATATCGGGACTTCTCAGATTAAATTCTCAACTGATGCACCTTAGATATGGTGTCATAGATTCGGCAATAAAGTATGCTGAATTTCTTGCCAATTGGCTCAATGATCTTTCGCAATATGTGAAAGTGAATTTCCAAATGGTTAAGGACAGCAATCATTCACAACTTAGACTTCTCGGACAGCCTAAGAACAGTTTTCCCGATGAAAACATGGCAAAGGTGATTATTGCTTTCATAAGGGAAAGACTTAAATATAATCGAAATGTAAATATAATTGAGAATGAAACAGGCTTTTGTTTCAGCGATGTTGAGGGTTATAACGTGCTTGGTTGTCATGGTGAAGTAAAGGATTTACAGAATTGCACAAGTTCTTTTTCAAGAGCGTACAATACAAACATTGATTACGTTTTGGCAGGTCATGTGCATCACCAGACCTCAAAGGAAAATGCAAAACATTCAGAGGTGCTTACAGTACGTTCTATGGTAGGTACTGATGACTATGCGATGTCCTTACACAAAACTTCTGACACAGGTGCAAGCCTGTTTATATTTGATAATGAATTTGGCAAGATTGCCAACTATGATATAAAAGTAAAGTAGGTGAATACTATGATGATTAAAAAGAGTTATAACGATTTTGATACTTTCATGCAGGATATTATTGATGTTTATCTCGAAAATGAGGGCTTTAGTGTTTTATGTGATTACAAGTTAGCCTGCAAGATTATTAAGAAGTTTTTATCATTTGACGATAAAACTAAAATTAATTCTATTTCTATTGATCCGCCTGAGTGGAACGGATATGGTGGCGAATTTGTTGTTTCAACTTTTGAAAACGAGTTGTTCTGTGAAAGAGCAAGACGTGACGATAAGCCAATAATTGTTGGTGATGAGAGTATTGTTTTCGTTCAGCGAGATTTTGTCGGCAAGGATTTTACTGAAGAAGATTATGTTCCAAAGCTTTATTTTGGTTTTACAATTAATGAATAATTTGTAGTTAAATACAACTCCTTTTATTATATTTTGCAGGATAGCAAGCGTTATCCTGCATATTGTCGGATAGCTCAATCGGTAGAGCAATGCACTGTTAATGCGGAGGTTGTGAGTTCGAGTCTCACTCTGACAGCCAAAATCACAAATGAAGAAAATATAAATATTATGTTGATTGAGTGTACATAAATAATTGACAGAGTTTATACAAGTAATTTATGAGCTAGTATATAGCCGAGAGTGGTTTGGTACACCAACTCGTAAAAATAAACATACCCCATGCTAAATGACAATTTTCGTAGGGGTAGTTCCTACATTTAGCACCAAAACAGAACTCAACACGCCTCTTAAAAATGCGTACCACGTTGAGTCTTTTAAATGAAAAATCTGACGAGATTTTTGCATGGATAGTTGACAAAGTTTTGTTGACTATCCTTAGTTTTAATTACAAAGTAATTCAACCTTACGCACCTCTTAACAATGTGTCCCAGTGAGGGGTATTTTGAGTTATGGTTTTGAGAATTTTGTATTACTCCAAAAACAAAATTCAAGCCCTTATGGGCGAAATAAAGAAGATTAAGTGTGAGGGCAACACTCTAAAGAAATCCCATTTGAAGAACAAGTGCTAAAAGCGACACTCTAAAGAAAGCTTGATATTAGAAGAAAGGAGAGGTTGAAATGGCTAAGAAAAGCAAGCGCATCCAAGTACATGATGACAAAATACTTTCAAAAATTAATTCTAAAACAATGAAACTATGGAACAAATATAAAATTGATATGTCACTTAGAGAACTCTCCGAAAAGACTATCGCAGGCTATCAAAATGATTTAGAGTCTTGGTGGATATACATATATAAAAATCAGGGCAATCAAAGTATTATTGACTTAACGGAAGATGATATAACTGAATTTTTATATTTTTGTAAAACTGAGGGTAATAATTCAAGACGTATGAAAAGGCGTATGGCTTCAATTTCAGCTTTTTATAAATTTCTGCGTAAGAAGAAGTTAATTACAGAAAACCCAATGGAATTTATGGATAGACCTAAGAAAGATACAGATGTTATTACTCAGACGTTTTTAACTGTTGAACAGGTGCAGGAATTAAGAATTGCCTTGCAAAACTTAGTACAAAACGCTGACACACATCATAAGAAACATAGGGCTTTACAATATCAGTGTTATGCTCTATTTTCATTGTCTACAATGGCTAGGGTTAATGCGGTTGCGAATACTAAGTGGGAACAAATTGATTTTGACAATAGGGTTGTCAATGATGTAGTTGAAAAAGAAGGCTACGTTGTAACTCTTTATTTCTCGGAAGAAGTTAAAGAACTGCTGTTAGGTTTACTTGAGTACCGCAAGACAAATAATATTATTGACAATGGATATGTTTTTGTTTCTTATACAGACGGAAAGTTCGATAAGGTAACTAATGGTACATTAAATTCTTGGTGTCATATTATTGGTGAAATGATTAATGTTCCAACGTTACACGCTCATGACTTTCGCCATTCGGGAGCTACGCTATATAAAAACGCAGGTATGTCACTAGAAGATGTTTCAGCATTGCTTAATCATAGTGGAACTGACGTAACGAGAAAATTTTATATTAGGGTTGATAAAAAGAAAATTAGTCAGAATAAGGATAAATTTGATTTTTGAGCGATTAAGCACTCTGATTGAAAATTGGAGTGCTTTTATATTGGCTTGAAAATTAAACAAATAAAAAGGAGGTGGCTTGATTACGCCAAGGAAAAAAGTAAAAACCCCTGTAAGTACAAAAATATGTACAGAATGTGGCAAGGAAAAACCACTGTCACAATTTTATACTACTAGAAATAGTAATATTTCTACTGATGGCAAAACGGTAAATATATGTAAGTCTTGTGTTAAAAAGGGTTCTTATAATTCTGATGGAAGCTTAAATATAGAAGCGTTCCAAAAGAAACTAATGTTAATGGATAAACCATACATACCAGAAGCTCTTGACTCTGCTATGAGTGAAGTAAGAAGATCATTAGAATTGGGCAAGGGTAGAACCGATATTATAGGCTGTTATTTTAAGAATGTGTCAACATTGCCACAGTATACGAAATTATCTTTTTTGGACTCTATGAATTTGTTTAATCAAGGCAAGTCTATTACTGAGGCAGTAACTACAACGGAAAAACGCAATATACTTCCTCGAAACGAAGAAGTATATGTAAATATGGTTGATGATTTTGTTGTTACAAACGATATTACCGACTTATTTGGCGAGGGGTACACAAAATCACAGTACCGAAAAATGAAGAAAAAGTTTGATAAATTAAAAGAAAACTACTCAATTCAAACAAACTTACACGAGGAAGCTTTAGCAACCTATGTTCGTTTTAAGGTGAAAGAGGAAGAAGCCACAGCAGCAGGAGATGTTGGAAGTGCTGACAAATGGAATAGAGCTGCCCAAGATGCTGCTGATAAAGCAAAGTTGACTCCAAAACAATTAACGCAGGCTGATTTGCAAGGTGGAGTAACTTGCATTTCGGAAATATCAAAAGCTTGTGAACAGGCGGTTGATATTGTTGAAATATTACCTAAGTTTAAGTACCAACCTAATGATGCTCCTGATTTTATAATATGGTGCTATATTAACTATGCTAGAAAATTAAAAGGATTACCTAAGTGTGAGTATAAGGAAGTATACCAATTTTATGACGACATGAAGAATGAGTACATTTCTCAGTATGGAGATCCCTATGGTATTTTTACTGATGATACATCGGAAAAAAATAGGAGTTCTGTTGAAACGTTTATAAAACTGCCAAAAGATTATGAGAATGGTGACAAGTAATGAACTGGCAAAGAATAAAAGATTTTGAAAAAAATAGTGATAGTGTATTTGGCAAAAACCTACATAATTATTACACTTTTATAAGTTGGGCTAAGTGGTATCCTGATTTATTACTCGACTTAATGAAACCTGAAACAGGTGGGTTAAATCTGCATTTAGATCAACGCATATTTTTGCGTTGTGACGTTAGATTTATGAGTATGTATGGAACGTTTAGCCGTGGATATGGTAAATGCGTAAGTGGAGACACTATGTTATTTACCGATGAGGGTATTAAAGAGATTGGTGAATATTTTAATTATCAAAATAACGATGTAGAAACCTATTATCCTACACACGCAAGGGTTGTAAATAGATATGGTAACTTAGAATGTTCAACTTTAGGTCTTTATAATGGTAGAAAAAATACTATAAAACTGACAGATAGTAAAGGTTATTCTATAACAGCCACCCCTAATCATAGAGTACTTGTTATGAAATCAAATGGAAGTGTAGATTTTGTAAAAACAGAAGATATAAAGATTGGCGATTATTTGGTTATTAATCGCAAAAATAATATCTGGGGTAATAATAATAAAGTTGAATATAAAAATGAAATTGGTGCATATGTAGAAAGCTTATCTCAACAATCACGTTCACATTTGAATATCAGAGCAATGCCAGATGGAATTACATCTCAATTAGCATTGATTTATGGATATTTGATTGGAGACGGTTGTATGACTTCAAAAAATACAATTATCTTTACTAATATAGGTGATGAGATATTAGACAAGTTTAAAAATATTACGCAGAAATATTTTAACGTTGATGTCAAAAAAAGAAGTGGCAATAATTACGACTATGAAATTAATGACACTTATTTAAGAAAATATCTCGAAATTATAGGATTTGATTATAGTAGATCATATGATAAAAAAGTACCTAAATCTATAATGGTAGCTAGTAAAGATGTTGTGTCAGCATTTTTACAAGGCTTATTTGACACAGATGGTACAGTAGACAATAAAATTATATCTTTAACAACAGTGTCGGAAAAGTTGGCAAATCAAGTTCATTTTTTATTACTGAATTTTGGTATTGTTTCTAAACTAAGTATTAAGAAAACAAAAAGTAAATTTGGTAAAGCATATCAAATTTGCATATCGGGGAACGATGTTGGTATTTTTAAATCTGAAATTGGTTTTGGTTTAAAGAAAAAGGTTGATAAACTTGATAAGTTGTGCAATAAAAAACATAACACAAATACGGACATAATACCATATCAGAACGAATTAGTTAAATCTGTACTTAATGAATTGAATTTACATTGGAGCGTTTCAAGGGAGTTCAATCATATTACAAGTGGAGAATGTGATTTAACGTATTCTAAATTAGATAGGTTAATTGTTCTATTGAACGAAAAGGGAGTTGCAAATAACACTTTAAACGAGTTGTATGCAACTCATTATTTTTATAGTCCTGTTGTTAATATTGAACATACTGTTTCAGATACATATGATTTTCATTTACCTCAAACACATTCATTTGTGAGTAATGGAATTATAAGTCATAACACATTCGACGAGGTACTTGCTATGGTCGTAGTAGCAATGCTGTTTCCAAATATTGAATTAGCTCTTTCTGCACAGACAAAAGAAAATGCGGCAGATTTGTTGAAGTCAAAGTGGAATGAAATTGTAAAATTATATCCACTTTTAAAGGACGAAATAAGAGAAGCTAGATTCTCAAAGGGAAATGCTTATATTGAATTTAAAAATGATGCGACCATAGATGCTATTGCAAATGCTCAAAGCACAAAGGGTCAAAGACGTAGAAGGTTAAAAATAGAGGAGTCTGCATTGCTAAATAATGCACTGTTTCAAGATGCTCTTGAGCCTGTAGTTGAAGTTCCAAGACTTACGGTTGGCAGACTTGCGATAGTAGACCCAATGGAACTTAATCAGCAAATTCATTTTTTTACAACGGCAGGATTTAGGGGTTCAGACGAATATCAGCGTAGTATTTCAATGTTAGATGATATGGAAAATCTAAAGGGAAAAATAGTTTTGGGAAGCAACTGGCAACTTCCGTGTTGGTATGGTAGGGGAAGTAATAAAAGCAAAATACTTTCAAAGAAGAAAAATTCTTCTGTTGTAGCCTTTGCTCAGAACTATGAACAAGAATGGGTCGGCTGTGCTGACGGTGCGCTGGTTAATATTAATAAACTAATGAATTGCCGTACTCTAACGGAAGCGGTTTTACAAAATCCAGATCCAGAACAGGAATATTATATGGGCGTGGATGTAGCAAGAAGCCAAAAAACTTCTAATAACCAATCTTCTATTGCTGTAGTGCGTGTAATTAGAAGTAAGGATAAAGGGAGAATTATTTACATTGATGTGGTGAATATTATTAATATTCCTAACGTACTTAATTTTAATGCCCAAGCTGCTATTATCAAAAAAGTTCAAAAACTTTATATGGCTAAAGTAGTTGTGTTAGATGCTAATGGACTTGGTGTTGGATTGGCTGATGAACTTTTAAAAGACACGATTGACAATTCTACAGGTAAGGATTTGGGCTGTTGGGACACTATTAATGACGATAATGTTCCAGAAGTTCCTAATTCGCCACAAATACTTTACAATATGAAAGCTCAGACTTGGCAAAATGAAATTGTAAGCACTTTTATAGATATGGTGGATAGTGGCAAACTTAGATTGCTGGAAAAAAGACAAGATAATGATTTTACCGATAATGAATGGGATAGTTTTGACGATAAAGTTAGACCTTTTATTGAGACAGATGCTTTTATTGAAGAAGCCGCGAATTTAAAGATGAAACATCTTAATAACGGCAACATTACTATTGAACAAGTTGTAAAAAAAGTAAATAAGGATAGAGTTTCGGCATTGATCTATGTGTTGTGGTACGTTAATAAATATGCCCAAGACATAAATAACGATGAATACGATTATTGTTGTTTATTCAACTAATGTAAACACAAATGAAAGTGAGGTGAAGCTATGCCTGAGAATATTGTAGAGAATACTGAGAATGTTATTGAAAACAATCAAGATAAAACAGAAAATGTTTCAGAAACTAACTTCGTGTCAAATACACAAGAGCGTTCCTATGAGTCAAATGCTTTTTATGAAATGACATCTTTTTGGGAAGATTGTATTGAAGATTTGCCTATTAATATTGAGGACATTAAGAAATTTGCTCATAATCCGCAAATACATATAAAAAATATTCGCAAAATTTGTCGGTGGGCGTACTATGAAAATGGTTCTGTTATGACTTCTATCAACTATCTTAAAACCATGTTCACCTTGGATAAGGTGGTTTATTCAAAGTCAAAGACTAAACGCAAGAAGAAATTTGAAAATGCAAGACAGTTAATGCAACAAACTCTTGACACAATAAGATATAAGGAAGTTATTCGAGATAATTTGTTTAACGATATGATTGAGGGAATGGACTTTAAATACTTTGAAATTACAAAGTCCGTATTCGCTGACAAATATCTTGATGATATTGATACTTTAAATATTGTAGAGATCAATGAACTGGGAGTTAAATGTGCCGTTATTAATCTGCCTGTTGACTATTGCCGTATAGTTGGCAGAAAGAATGGTTCACCTATTGTTGCTTTTGATTTAAGATATTTTGACGGTATGGTAGAAGATGACAAAAGAAGAAAACTACAGGCTTTTCCAAGAGAAATTCGAGAAGCGTATAGTAAATATTCAACTCACAATAATATTAAGCCATGGAAAGTTTTAAATAATGATAATACAATGGTGACAAAAATTAACTGTAAGGCTATTAATCCTTATGGTGTTCCACTAATGATTTGTGCGTTGGACGATGTATTGTACGCAGATTATTTCACTTCTACAAAGCGGAATGTATTAGATCAGTTGAACAATCAAATTATTTATCAAACATTTCCTGAAGCAAAAGACGGACGTTGCACTTTGACAGAAAGTCAGCAGAGAAACCAACATAAGGTAGTTAAAGATGCTATTACTACAAGACAAAATAAATATGGCAAGTCATTTTTCTCGCTTGCCGCAGGTACAAAATTAAATGATATAAAAGTTGACACTTCTATTTTTGATGAAAAGAACGAAAATGCCAATAAATCAAAAGTGCCTGCCGATTTGGGTATTGCTAGTAGTGTCCTTGACGGTAATACTACAGGAAACTATGCTGTTGCAACACTTAATTTGGAGTTGGTTGCAGGAAACGTATATGATTGGATAAATATGTTTATTATGGAATTGAATAAATGTATTAACGCCAATATTATTAAGGATAAAAAGCTTTATATGGAGTGTGCTATTTTACCTGTTACTTTTGTAAATAGAGATAAACAGGTTAAATATATGACCGACCTTTATGCTAGAGGTAAGGGGTCTTTGACAGCTTGGATTGCAAGCACTGGTTGGGATAGCGATGTATACTTGTCACTTATGGATTACGAACTGGATAATGATTGGGAAAATAAATATCCAACGCATAAGACGAGTTATACCATGAGTAGCAAAGATAGCGACCCAAGTGATGCAGACCACTCAAACGGTGGTAGAACTAAGGTAGCTGAAAAGACAAACGAAAATAGCATAATGAGCGAAAATCTAAATGGAAACGCTCAACCAAAACCTTCAACAACAAACTAAAACCTAAGTTGCGTTTAGTGACTAGGTTTATTTTATGTCAGAAAAGAGGTGAAAGTTAGTGTTTCATTGTGAAATAAGCGAAGCAAAGAGGTCGGACGGTCGCAGACGTGTAAAGTTGGTACTACACGAAATTCATCAAGACCGTAATCACTATAACAAAAATGGTATTAGTTACAATGAGCAGTATGTTAGAAATAATGCAGATAGTATTATTGGTATGCCTATTTGTGCAACATTTTTGGATAGTGAAAAAGATATTCCATACGACCATGGAATGACAGGTCAAGACGGCAATATGCCATTATTTGAAAATTCTGTTCAAGTAGGTTCTGCTGATGGTTGGTCTATTGAAGATATTCAGATTGATGGTGAGAAACATAAAGTTCTTATTGCCGAGGGTTATATTAATCAGCAACGTTATCCACATTTTGTTGAATGGCTTGAAAACAAAATTAATGATGGTGATACAATATATGGTTCTGTTGAATTTGTTGGTAAAGGCAAAAATAAAATAGTGTATGACGGAGAGCCTGTCGAAAAAGGTAGAGTACCAAAAGTTTATGACTATAGTGGATATTGCATTTTAACTGTCGAGCCTAGTGACGATAGTGCAATACTGATAGAACTAAATCAAAAGATAAAGGAGGACGAGAAAGTGGACGAAAAGACACTTAATCAGATTATTTCTGCTGTTGAGAATAAGATTACTGAACTCAATACTAAAAATGCAGATTATGAGAGTAAGATTGCTGAAATGAATGAGATTATTTCTACAAAAGATGCCGAGATAGCAACTCTTACAGATGAAAAGGCAACAGCCGAAACAAATGCTTGTCAGAAAGACGAGAAGATTAATGAGCTTAACGGACTCGTTGAAACAATGAAAGCAGAATTGAATGAACTTAAAAAGTCTGCAAAGATAGCAGAACTCAATTCAGCTCTTGGAGATTTTTCAGACGATGAAAAGAACATGGCAAAGGATAAGCTTGACAAGTTCAACGCAGATCCTATGGGTTGTGGTATCGAGGTAAACGATATTGTTACAGAAATCAACGCTTGCATTGGTGCTGAGATAAAGAAGAAGGAAAAGGCAATGGCTGTTGAGATTAATTCTCAGAACAATTTTGCCGCTGACATATTTGGTTGCGTAGATACCGACAACGATGATGATAAGAATGACAAACTCGATATTGATAATCTGTTTGTATAAAAAATACGATTGGAGGAATTTTAAATGATTAAATTTGCAAATATTGGTGATTTCAAGGTAGCACAGAATTTTGGCTATCTCAAGACACCTGTTGTTCTTGAGAACGGCATGGCTGTTACATATGATCTTAAAACAAAGGCTGTTGCTCTGCCAACCGCAACAACAGCAAAGCAGGCTGGTCTTGCAGTTGTAATGAACAGAATTGATAAGCCTGAGACACTTACACCAAATGATTATAGAGTTGAGGTTGGTGAGTTTCCACGCATTTTTACTCTTGCTTCTCTTGCAGGACATCTTTTTGATATGGACGATGCAGTTGTAACAACAGCTTACAATACACTCGCAGTAGGTGACAAGCTTGTAGTTGGTACTGATGGCAAGTGGGCTAAGAGTGCTGATGTTTCTGGTTATGCAGAGTATCTTGAAATTGTGGAAAAGACAAGTTTTGGCGGTAACGGACTTAGAGTCGTTGTACACGCTTAATTAATGAATGTAAAATAAAGGACGGTGTTTTAATAATGATTAATACTTCTTTTGAACTTAATAATCTGAATAAGTCTGAGGTTGCTGTTAAGAACGCAAAGGCTTTCAACGAAGTAGTTGAGATTTGTTCTGCTCTTTTTGCAGGCAAAGATACATCAAAGTACGGTCAGAAGGTGGACGCAGTACGTTCAAGAATTTCAAAGTTTGGTGAGCAGGCACTTGCAGGCGATAGCAGAGCAGTTGCAGAGATTAATACTATTGTAAAGTATATTATACAGCCAAGGCTTCTCGAGGCAACAAAGGTATTTAATTTCCTTGGTAACTATCGTGAGATTGGCTATGATGAGCAGCCAAGAGTTAAGACTTATTCTTATGAGGGTCTTGATGCTAGGCTTCAGGCTTCTGGTTCTGATGTAAATTTTGCAGGTAGAAAGTGGGTAGAGTACCCAATCGTAACTCAGACAATATCTTCTGGTATGGCTATTGATTATCGTGAGCTTGCTTCTGGTAATTTTGCTGGTACTGTAGCAGAGGAAATGGCACAGGTACAGACCGACATGAACAACAAGGGCGTTGCTTATGTATTTGATGTTATCAAGTCTGCACTGAAGAACAACACTGAATATGTAAAGTTCTATGGCGAGTATGACTCTGCTCCAACTCAGACACAGGTTGATGGTATGATAAATAAGGTTAGAAAGCTCGGCAAGGTTGGTATTGCAGGTGATTTCTCACTTATTTCTGGTATCTGCGATTGGAACGGTTATAAGACAGTTGGTTCTACACCAATCCCATTCTTCAACGCTACACAGGTAGATGAGATTGCTAGAACGGGTCTGAATGGCTTCTATAAGGGTTCAGCTCTTATTGAACTTGAGAACCCATATAACTTCACAAAGCCACTTGCTGACAAGTCAGGTTTTGACACATACTACAATCCAAACGATCTGTGGTTTATTGCACAGGGAGCAAATTCTCCAGTAAATATCTTCAGACGTGGCGGTATTACAACTATGACAGGCAATGATGTTGAGACAGGTACGGTAAAGACACGTTTCGATATGGAGCTTGGTGCTGACGTTGTAAAGGGTAGAGAATTTGAAATTGGTCTGCTTACAAAGCAGGGTTAATTACATAATAATTATTGATGTGGCGAGGGTGTAAGCTCTTGCCACATTATTATTATATTTGAAAGGAAGATTAAAAATTTGGCAAATGTAAGAAAAAATACAACTACTGCCACAATTAATAACGATATTACAGAAGTAAAGTCTAAAAGGGAAATTCAGCTTACCGATAGAGTGTTTCTTAAAAACACTCGTAATTGGGAATTGGGTTTTAGGGCTGTGGAAACACAAAGAGATATTACTATTCCACCAAATGCAAAGAAATTTGCACAGCTTAATGTTGGAGAGGTTATGGCTCAGATACAGGAAGGTAATGGAATGTTCTGTGGTACTGATGGCTTTGGCAATAATGCTTATCTGAAAATTCTTGACGAGGATATAAGAAGATACGTTTTTTCACTTGACGAGAATGATAATAATGAACCTGTTATTCTTGATATTAACAGTGTAAAGGCACTTCTTGGCATTAGCAATAAAGCCGATTTTATGGCTGAACTCTCAAGACTTGTAGTTACTGAAGGCGATAAGAAAATGATTATTCCACTTGCCAAAGAAGTTGGAATTGACAATGTGGCAGTTTATAAGCGTAACGAAATAGAAAATATTTCAGGCTATAAGTTTTAAGAAAGGGTGTGGTTAAAATGGCTACTACCTATGAAGATGTGGTCGCTGTTTTTGAGTCCACATTTCTTGAAAGGATTGCGTTAAGTGACGACCTTGTTTTTCAGTGGTTTAAAATGGCTTGTGGCGAGTTTTCAACTCAAATTAGTCAGCTTTATTTTAATAATGAGAAAAAAATATTTACTGATATTGACGGAAACGATATTGTTTTAAATCAGATAGTTGTTAATATATTGGGTTATACAATAAAGAGATTTTATTGTGAAAGACAATATAGCAAAATTGTCAAACGTAGCAACATAGTTTCTAAGGATTTATCAATAAACAACTCAGAGGGTGACAAAAGACAAGCTAAAGTTGAGATTGATTGGGTGAACTTTAAAATAGTTGACCTTTATGAGCAACTTAAAGACACTGCGTATAATTGAGGTGGTTGAATGAGTAAAGAATGGTACTTAATTCGGCAGCCGTATTATACGGAAGGTTCTGAAAAACAAGATTTATTGTTTGATAGTGAAATGTCATTTAATGACGTTTTAGATGATAGCGTTATTGAAGATGATATTATTCTGTGCAGTGGAGTGTTTAACGGTGAGGATTTTGAAAATGAATTTGCTACAAAGGGCATAATTCAGAATGAAATACCTGATACGCCAACACAAGCTTGGCAAAGACAGGTTTTAACCTATATTAGTACAATATCGGACTATAAGTATATTAAATACGATAATAAGATTTGGCTAATATTGACCGAGCCTACAAATAACAAACTGTATGAAAAATCTATTTTGTATTTGTGTAATTATGTTATTAAGTGGCAAGACGAAAACGGCATAGTTCACTATAAGCCGTGTAATATTCAAAATGCTTCACAGTATAATTCAGGCACAAATGAGACAAAAATAATTACCATTGGCTACGATCAGTTGATGATGTACATTTCGCTTGACGAGGAAACGAAATATTTTCCTCATGATAAGCGTTTTTTTATTGATTATAATGACAAAGAGCCTACACCTTATAGAATTACTAGACCTGATACTGTCAGCTTCTCTTTTGGAAATAGCAGATGTATGCACATTATCTTGTCAGAGAGTCAATACAATCCGCAGACAGATAGAATTGACCTTATGCTATGTGACTACTTTAAGCCTAATGATGCAACCAAACCTGTTGAAATATCTTACAGTGGTAATGCAGAAATTCGTTGTGGTGGTACAGTTAAAACATTTACTGCAAAAACAGATAAGAGTGTCACTTGGTCTTTGAAATTACTTGATAAGCAACAAGATTTTATTACCATGATAGTAAATAAAAACAAGGTAAAGATAAAGTGTTTAAACAACAATGCTTTAATCGGTAGCTCTTTTAAATTGGTTTGTATAGTTGATGATGTTTTGTCTGAATTGTTAATTAATATAGTGGGAGGTATGTAAAATGCCAATAAATTCTGTTATATCGGAATGGAAAAATAAAGCTATTTCTATGATATTATCACAAGATAATATATTAGATTTATTTGAAAAGGACGAGGAAGAACTAGAAAATATTGTGTATTCTAATATATACCCTTTTTTATATATACCTTACACTCAAACTGATGTAGAACTGTACCTTAATATTGAAGTTTCAGTTCCGAAAGTAATATGGGGGGCATTTAAGGGTTATCCTCAAATGATAATCCAAATAATTTGTCACCAAGATAAAATGAGACTTAATAAAGCTGGCATTTCCAAAACTAGAATGGACTATGTGTCTGAATTATTAGGTCAGTTATTTAACAACTCAGATGGTTGGAGCGGTAACAGAATACAACTTATTTCAGACGTACCTGATAATTTGTCGCCTGTTTATAAAAGGCGTACCTTAATATTTCAAGGTGAAGAACTTACGATAAATCCATGTGAGGGTAATTAGTTATGGACGAGCTTTCGATTTATCGTAATAAAAAAGAAACATTTATGTTAGGCAAGTTTGAAATTCACAACCCAACTTTGGACGAGATTTCAGACGAGTCAAAACTAGGTGAAAAACAGTTTTGGGTCATTGTGTCTGACATAATTTCAACTCCATATGATAGAAGGCTATATCTTTGGAGCAAGGGTATTGATTTTAACTCAGTAGATAGTTTTGACTTGTTTTGTGATATTGTCGAAAATCATTTGCTAACTGATGTTTCATTTATAATCCGTAATATTGATTTTGGTAAGATGAAACGCTATATTGACACGAATAGCGGTGATATTATTTTATTTGATGTTTATAACAATATTCAAATAGGTAAAGCAGATTATGAACTGCTTACTGAATATTTCAGGAAAATGCTTAATATCGCTGATAATAATATTAAAGACGGAAATGAACACACCCGAAAATGGAGATTACAATATGAATTAGACAAGCTTGAAAGACAATTAGCTAGGGGTGAGTATCAAGAAAAAGAATTTCGTTCTATTTTGTTGCCATATATTTCAACATTAACAAATATTGAAGGGTTTAAATACAACTGGGACACGGTTTGGTCGTTACCTATTAATGTTTTTTATGATTGTCTTTTAAGAAATCAAATCATAAATCAAGCACAGAAGCTTACCACAGGTTTGTATAGCGGTACTATTTATTATAAGGACATTAAGAATAAAGAAGAATTAAATTGTTTCCGTACATGGTAACGGAAACAATAGAAAATAAAGGAGGAAATAATATGTTTAATCCAGACAAATTGCTTTTTAAACAAGCTATTTCAGGTCAGATGTTTTCGCCTACTGACGGAGTGCTGTTTTGGACTCTTGAAGATTTGAAAGACGTAAACATTCAGACCAATGCTACTTCACAGGATAAGACAGATGCAACAGGTGCGGTAATTGCAAAATACTATGATGCTGATACAGCTCAGATCACAGGTAATACATCGTTCCTTACGCTGTCACTTCTTGCTGCTCAGTGGGGTACGGAAAAGAACGTTGCAAGTTCTACTAACAAAATTCTCATTCCTAAAAGAGAGAAGATTAAGGTGGGTAGCGACATAACAAAGATTACTCTGAGTAAAGTTCCTGTGGGTGGAATATCATTCATTTATCTGCTCAATGAAAGGAAAGAACAGGTTGCTTCTTACAAATATGCAGCGGTAAATTCAGAAAAGGAATTTTCACTTGATGCGGCTAAGAAAGAAATTACACTTCCGACAGATACTGCTATCAAGGAAGGAATGACTATTCAGGTATATTATACATATGAGTCTGAAAATGCAGTTGACATTACGAAGAGTACGAATGATATGCCAAAATCAGGTGAATTTTGGCTTGAGTCAATCTTTACAGATATTTGTGATAAAAATATTGAATATCATGGTTGGGTTGTCATGGCATCTGCACAGCTTTCTCCTGAGACTCAGATACCGCTTGACAAGACGGGTGACTTCCCATTTACTATTGACTCTCTGAAGGACTATTGTAGTGACGAGGGTCAGCTTCTGAGATTTGTTATTCCAGAGGATTAATATGGAAAACAATCATGAGTGTGTTATTTGCGGTAATGGATATTATGCGTGTAATAAATGTGATAAAACAAATAGCTGGAGAAGATATGTAGACACACCATCTTGTTATCAATTATTTTTAATCATAGAAGAATATATGCACGAGGTTATCTCCAAAGCTGAAGCGAGAAAACTACTTGCTAATATTGGTATTACTTTTAAAACATTAAAAAAGGAAGATTATAAAGAGTCGGTTTATAATGTTTTGGCTGATATTACAAATTTCAAAAATGGCACAACAAGTAAAAAAACTAAATAAAATAGAAAGGGCGGTTATTATGATAAGTATTGACCGCCCTTATTTTTTTATAAAGAGGTAGAAATGACAGATAGAAGCAAGTTTAATGTAGATAAAGACAAATCAAAACGTAGTTATAATGGTATTATTTTCGACTCAGTGTTAGAAATGAAATATTATCGTGATGTACTTTGTCCCTTAGTGGAAAGCGGTGAAGTGATTTCGTATGAGTTACAGAAACCATATGAACTGCAACCGAAGTTCGTTCACGATGGCAAAACTGTGTTGCCAATTAAATATGTCGCTGATTTCGTGGTTACTTATAAAAATGGTGTCACTGAAGTTATAGATACAAAAGGTATGCCAGACTCAGTGGCAATACTTAAACGTAAATTGTTTTGGTATTGCTATCCAAACATTACATATAAGTGGATTACTTATGTCAAAAAGTTTGGTGGGTGGATTGATTATGATGAGTGTAAGAAACTGAGAAACGCAGAAAAGAAACAAAGAAACGCAAGAAAATGGAGGAAACTTGAATGAAAAATAGGCTTAGTTTTGCGGAAATGCAGGCATTTATAAATAATGTAGTCAAGGGTACAGTTGAGTACGGAGTAGGATATGAAGAAATTTTGCGTAAATATTACGTTGTCACTCTTTACGGAGAACATAAACTTTCATCAGATGATATTGCAGAGATTTATGATAGTGGAGAGCTGGATAGGGAATATAATAACATTGCTTGGGAGTTGATTGACAGAAATCAGTATTGCCTAATTACTAAAGCTATTGACAGTGGTATTAACATGAATGTTAGATACAAGGCGGCTGAAAAGGTTATGAGCATGGCAAACATAGCTATAACGGAGCTTGCGAATAAGGCAAAAGAAATGATAGAACAGACAAACAATACTATGAAGGATTTTGACACTGGAAGTTTAAATGAGGTACTGAAAACATTGAAAGACAGTAATGACATGGCAAATAAAATTGTAATTTCAAACAACAAGGACGGTGACTAATATGTTCTTTGCAGAACAGGAAATAACACCTGGAATAGTTCCTAATGCTAGGAATATTCATAGGTTTGTGTATTTTACACAGGTACGTCCCTCTGTGGTTAATCTGACAACAGATAGAACGGTCAATGGTAAATCAATTATAGGTCTTTGTAGCCTTGGTTTAAGAAATGGTGACAAAGTTACGATAGAAACACATAGTAAAGTTTCTCAGGAGCAAGCTGACGAGGATTTAAAGCTTGTTGTAAAGTGGTTGCGTGGTGAGGAATAAATGGTTGTAAAAAACCTTAAAGAACTAGAGCGAGAACTAAGAGCAAGAATTGATTACGCTCTGCTTACAGATGTTGCCGAGGTTGTTACCACTGTTATGCTAGATCATATTGAAAGAGATGTTTACGATAGTTATGTACCACATGAATATGTAAGACGATACGATAATGGTGGTTTAATGGATATTAATAATATTAATTCTTCTATCGAAGGTGACACTTTAGTTGTTGAAAACAACACAATGGCTAACCCTTATATTTTTGTACAGGGGAAAATGATTAAGTCAGACAACGCAGGTCAAGAATTAGCACCTATCATTGAAACTGGTTGGGGGTACGATTTTGGAGATTGGACGTATTATGGTGTTGCTAGACCATTTGTATATAACACAAAAGAGGATTTAAGTGATAACAAATATCACGTTATAGCTTTAAAGCAAGGACTTAAAAGACAAGGAATAGAGGTGAAGTGAAATGGCAGATGATTTAAAAATACGAGTTCCTGTGGAACTTGACACAAGTAAAGTTAAGGACGACATACCTAAATTAAATAATGTACTTGCAAATGATAATAAGGCTCATGCTAAAATCATTGGTGAGTTGGACTTGAATAAAACACAAAAGAAAATTCAATCTCAACTTGCTACAATCAGCAAAAATCTAAAAATAGATATTGGTGGTTTAAATGTAACTTCTATTCAGAGTAGTATAAAGGCTGCTGAAAAACAGGTAACTAGCTCTGTTAAAAATATAAAGCATGAGATACAGAATATTGACACAACTCTTGCAGAAACTTTTAAGGCAGGTTTTAATAAAGACGGACAGATAGATATTGTTAAAACTGTTGAAAATGCAAGAAAAGTTTTGAGTCAGTTTGGCAATCCGACATTTTCATGGACTAAAGATAGTTCAGGTGAAGTTACTCAAATTACGGCAGAAGTTACAAGCTTAACAGGTCAAGTTGAAAAACTGAAATATGCTCTGAACGAAACAAATGGGTCGTTTGACTATCTATCGGGTAGCAGTTCTGAAAAAGGTATCTTAAAGCTGATTGCAGATATTGATAAGGCTAAGTCAAAATACACAACACTTCTTTCCGAGTTTAAGTCATCAAATTTGGGCATTGAAACAGGACTTACTAAGGAAATCGCAGATGTTAATAATGCTATTAACAACCTTGGTAAAGGTGGCTCCGTTGCGGAAGTTGATAGTTTATTTAATACTCTTAAAACTACTGCAAACGAGATTAAGCAAAATCTTGATACTACTTCAAGTTCATTTAATAAAGTAACAAATGCTGAAAACACTTTAGCAAAAATGCCTGCCACAATACAAGAAATTTCAAATAACTTTTCTAAGCTGAAAAATCAGCCACAAGAAATTGTGGATTTAATTCAAGGTTTAAACACTCAATTAACCAAGGTAAAAGATACCGAGGAGAATTTTGGACGCAATAAACAATGGTCTGAAGAATATCGTGAGTTAGTTGTTTCTGTTAAAAAAGCAGAAACAGAAATAAAGAACTTACAGTTACTTGAAAAATCTGATAATTCTGAGGCACGACAGCAAGCTCATTATTATAATAAGATGTTTGGTGAAATCAAACAGATTAATAAGCTTAAAAAGCAACAGGTCAATGCTGGCGAGCAAGAAAATGTTGAGTTAAAAAGGCAGATTAAAAATCTTGAGAGTAGAGTTTCTTATGACGAGAAGCAGCTTAAAAAGAAGAAACTGATTACAGAAGAACTTGAAAGACAAAAGAATGAGTTAATAAACATTGGTAGGGAAGAACTTAGATTAGCCAATTCTCGTTCTGCTGATAAATCGTCAGCTACATCTACTAAAACAGAAAATAATGTAGCTAGACTTACGCAAAATCTCACCACCTTAGAAACAAAATGGAAAGAGTCGCCTATTTTTAATGGAGAGTTTCAAGAAAAGTTTAATGAGTTAAAAACAAGTTTGTCTAATGTAGGTGGTGATCCTAAAGCATTAGACGAATATCGTATTAAACTCAATGAACTAACAAATGAGTTAAAGAGGGCAGATGTAGCTTATAAAGCTAGTTTTTCTAGCAATAAATCACAACAGAATATAGAAGCTACAAGGCAGAACATTAAAAAGTTAATATACACAATTCAGACATGGCAACAGGCTAATACTAAAGCCATGGGCGAGAATACTTTTAATGGCGGTACATATCAGGTTGAAACTGATAATATGATAGCCTCACTCAAAAAGTTGCTTAATGTTAGCGATTTAACTGCGAGTGATTTGAAAGCAAATGTTGATAGAATAAATCGTAGTTTTAGGACAATGAGTTCTGAAGCACAGGCAGCAGGTGTGAATGGTTTAAGCTTTTTTGACAAGATTAAAGAGGACGCTTTAAAATTCACAAGCTGGATGAGTTTAACTACTGTGATTTCAGGTATATCCAGAGAAGCTGTTAAGTTCTATAATAATGTTGTAGATATTGACACAGCTATGACAGAATTGCGTAAGGTTACTGATAACACAAATCAGCAATATGCCGAGTTCTTTGATAATATAGGTCAAAAGGCTAAAGATTTAAAGATTGATTTGTCTGATCTTATTTCTCAAACCGCAGAATGGGGTAAACGTGGTTATAGTTTAGATGAAGCTGAAACACTTGCCACAAACTCAGGTATTTATTCAGTTGTTGGTGAAGTAGATAATGCAACAGCAGTACAAGACCTAACAACAGTTATGAAAAGCTATAACATGACAGTTGATGAGTCTATCAATATTGTCGATAAGTTTAACGCAATATCAAACAAGTATGCTGTTTCAGCAAGTGATATTGGTGATATGTTGTCAAGGTCAGTATCTTCACTGAGCGTAGCAGGAAATACACTAGATCAGGCAATAGCAATGGGTACAGCCATTACAGAAATAACTGGAGACGCAGCCGAAGCGGGAAATAGTTTGAAGGTTCTATCAATGCGACTTCGTGGAGCAAAAACAGAACTTGAAGATGCAGGCGAGTCAACAGAGGGCATGGCGGTATCGACCTCAAAACTGAGGGAAGATATTAAAGCTCTTACTAACGTAAATGGTACAGGCGGTTTTGATATAATGAAGGACTCTCAGAACTTTAAGAGTACCTATGAAATTATGAAAGGTATCGCCAATGTTTGGAACGACCTTACTGATACATCAAAAGCCGCTGTCATAGAGAAAATCGCAGGCAAGCAAAGAGGCAATACAATTACTGCATTGCTTACGAATATGAGTCAAGCGGATAAAATTGTTAATGACTCAATAGGCTCTGCTGGGTCTGCTATGTCAGAGTATGAAAAATACCTTGATTCCATTCAAGGAAGAGTACAGGGTTTTCAGACAAGTATCGAAAATTTGTCGGCTACTCTGATTAATGGTGATTTAGTTAAATTTGGTATCACCAGTGGAACACAAATTATTGATGTTCTTGATAATCTCATTAGTAAATTCGGTGTTTTAGAAACACTTATTCCTGCTGTTATGGCAGGATTATCATTCAAAAACGTAGGTAAACAATTATTAAAGATGCCAACCTATGCACAGCCACAATTCATATGTGCATAGGTCACACACGTTTTAAAATAAGGTTGCCAAATTGCTGGGAACGGCTAAAGCTTTGCAACTACTTGTAACAATGGTATTACAAGAGTGAGGAAACTCTGAAACAATAGCAAAGATGACATATGCTGAGATAAAAGCCTATTATACTATTATAATAGGTGCTAAGTGTTGTTAAAAATGTCAGGTCAGCAGCCAACCCCTATCGGGAGATACGGACTAGGTTCAGAGAGTAGACGGTAACTATCTTGTGGTGAGATAAAGGTGTACTCCAACTATAGGTAACACCTATAGCGTTTCCAAAAATGAATTATCCCTCATTTATTTAGTTTTGTCCTTTAACAGTAAGGGTGGGATAAAACTGTTACCAATCATTTTGCATAGTGATTTATTTTACACTATTCATTTGTGTATGTCAACACTAAATTTGTTCGTTAATAAAAATTTTACATTTATATTTACACAATGTTTGTTAATGCAACCAATATATGGCTTGACATTAGTTCCCAAAATGGGTATACTGATAATAGAAATATGCGTTAAACGCATAATTTATTATTCACACGCATAATTTATTATTCATACGCATATTTTAGGTGTTTACCCCTATAATGTAATAGAGGTGATACCGTATGGGAGAAACTAATAACAAAAAGAATGTACGTAAAAAGATGGAGGAGTTGATAGATATGGCAGTTATGAGTAAACCTGTAAATCTTGTCTTCGTTGTTAGAGAAGATAAAGCGGACGAATTTATTAATTCCAAGTCCTCCGCAGCAGTTATTTCAAAAATAAAAAAACAGGCAAGAGAGATGATGAAACATTCGACTTTTAACGGACAGCCATGGGACGAAGATATTAGGAAATCACTTGAAGATTAGTTTTCGTGAGATAGACGAGGGTAACAAATTAATATTATCTAATTTCATAGTGGCAATGATAGTATAGACAGTTATTTTAAAGGTAAATGCGAAGCAATGACAGATACTTCTGCTAAGTCTTTTGTAATTACTAACGATAACACACAAAATGATCTGCCTGATGTAATTGGTGTCTATTCTTTGTGTTGTTCTGGCTATGTTGTTGGTTCTTATAGGCGTTTTTATATTTATCCAGCGGTTGAGATAAAATATTTTGCAATCAACGAATATTACCAAGATATTCAATATTCAGAAAATGCTGAAGATGGTTGTCTTAGTAGTAATATTTTGGCAACGATTATTGGAAGAATTATTAGTTTTACTGATAGTCATTGTGGGGCTAATAAAGTGATATTGTACTCTGTCCCTGAAGCGGAAATTTTTTATCAACGTATGGGGTTTCATCTTTTTGCAGATTATATGCAGAAAAACAATGAAAGATACTTAGAAGGGTGTATACCAATGTATCTTGATCTTGATACTATGGAATAATGCTGCAGAGGTGGTATATGAAGGCAATAAAAAATATACATGAGATGTCAAACTGTGTTAAGTGGTTACGAAATAATAAATTTGAAAACTTTGCCATTGAGAAGATTTATATTAGTCGTGCAAGAAGTGAAATCTATGTAATTGCTGATTTTGACGATGACAAAATAGATGAAGTTTTGGACGAATTTTATAATACAACTTGTGCTTATACAGTTAATTACAAACAGGATATTATTTTCATGATTACTTCTGAAAAGAGTTTGATGACAACAAGAATGCCCAAGTTTGAGGAAATAGTTGATGTAATTCCTAGTATCTGAGCCAAAGCATTTGTGTTCTGAACAAATGCAACGGAGCGTTTCTAAGAGATAACGTGGACTACATAATGAATAACCATAAAATAAGACCCTAGATTTTCTCTAGGGTCTTTTGTTATACATGAACACACATTGTTTACTTTCGCCTATTTGTACACTTGTGTACACTCATATACTCATACACTCGTATTCATTATCTATTCCCTCAAATTAACATTTACGTTAATCCAATCCTTGCCGTCACGTTCCATGGTGACAGTATAGTACAATCTGCCCTTAACGCCAAAACTATTTTCAGCGTCCACATAAGATGATACGGTATAGCTATCATTATGATGTGTAATAAAGTTTTTATCATACATTGGATAATCTGCCGTGGCAGGGGCTTTTAACTGTTTATTTACATAGAATTTAGCTGCTGTGTAAGCTTCTTGGCTGTAGTCTTTATTATCATCTAAACAAATTGTAATTATTTTGACAATAAAGATTATTATTCCAAGTGCTGTTAATATAAGAACAAAGACAATTTTAAGTGGGAGATGTCCTTGTTCTTGCTGTGTTGTAATATTGTTTTCTTCCATTGTTTATCCTCCTTTTTATTTCAAAACTATAAAATATGATTGTTAGGTCTTTAAATCAATCATTGATGACAATGGGGAAAGAAATATCAGCATATTAGGAAAGACTATTGCTGATTGGAAAAAGGGCAGTTCCGAAAAAATTACTTTAATTCCTGCAAATGAAGTAGCAAATGTCCGTCAGTTTAACAATCTTTTGGCACAGGGCAAATCGGTCGCTGAAGCCGAGTCAATAGCTTTAAAGGGTTGCTCTGAAACAACTCTCAATGTTGCTAGAAGTGCTAATGGTGCAGCGGTATCAGAAGAAATACTTTCCGCTTCTTTAAAGGGTGTTGCAACTTCTTCTAAGCTTGCTGCCGCTAGCATGAAAGTATTATCAACAATTGGTAATATGGCTTTTGGACTAGGATTGTCTATCTTGCTTGATGGTATTATAACACTTTTTGATAATATTGTCAATGGTGCAGATAACGCAAAAGAAAGTTTAGCTCAGTTCACAAGTAGTTTCTCTGACTCTATTGACAAATTAGATGAAGAAAACAAGTCAGTAAACGAATTAGTAAATCGTTATGTAACTTTGGTTGCGACAACAGATGACTTGTCAACTGTTAAGGACGATTTGAATACTATTCAGGACAACTTAATTGACAAGTACGGTAATGAAGCTAAGAGCCTTGACTTGCTTAATGGCAAAATGTCTGAAAATATTAAGAAAATCAAAGAGTGGAAAAAAGAAAAGGCTGAAAGCGAACTTTACCAAGAGTCAGATATTACTGATCCTGATGACGAAGATAGAAAGCTGAGTATTAAAGAAGCCTATGATTTAGCACAAAAGAAACTAAAAGAGGGAAGCTCTTTTAATAAAGGTTTTGGCAATGCCAATTATGGTGGCAAAGGGCAAGCCTATGTATCAGACGGTCTATTTAGTGGCTATAATTCTAATGCTGATATCAACAAGGTCGGCTCTCGTGGTTATGGTGATTGGTACAGTTACAAGAATGACATTGAACCAATTCTCAAAAAGTATAATAACGTTGGTATAAGCACTAATGCTTATAGTAATTTACTTTTCGCAGGTACAATGCAAGAACGTATTGATACCATGCAAAAGGTTTATGATGAATTATCCGAGAAATGGGCAAACATTTCAAAAGACGATAATCGTAACAAGTGGTTGGCTGATTTGCAAAAAGAAATTGCTACCACAACAGAGGAATATGATAAACTTTCTAATGCCGTTGATAAATACAACGAAATTCAGAAAACACTTGAAAACTATAACACAAGTGAAGAATTTAGTAAAGCATTTGATGAAGCTCAGAAAGCTACTGAAAGTTATAGTCATGCTGTAGCAAATAAAAATATTGATGATGTTGATAGGCTTTATGATTTAACTCAGAAATACAAAGATAAGTTAATCAACTTGGCTAATGGTGACGAGGATTTAATTGACTATGTTAATACTTTCTTTGAAACTTTACCTGCAAAATTAACAACAGGTACTTTTGATATTTCTGAGTGGACGGACGATATTGACGAAGTTCAAAATAAAGCAAAATCACTTAAAGATACCTTAACAAGCCTGCAAGACGGAAGTATTTCGGATAGTGATTTGGTCGAACTGTTTAAATCATATCCTGACCTAGCTAAATTCTCAGGCAATACGGAAAAGCTGACAGAAGAAGTTAAGAAACTGATAAGACAAAACCCTAAAGAATTAATAAACAGATTAAAAGAACTATCAAACAGTTTGCCGAATGGCAATGATAAGGCTAATGTGGAGGGTCTTATTTCAAGCCTTGAAAAACTCGGAGAGGTAGCTTCTTCTATTTCTGAAGTCAAACTGTCTGTAGATGATATTGAGAAAATTTATGAGGAAACGTTTGATGACCTTATAGATAAAGCCGAGGACGAGAAAGATGTTCTCGAAGAGCAAAAGAATATTCTTACAGAACAAAAAAACCAACTTGACGATATTATTTCTCAGTACGAAACTGTTGCAAACACAGTGGAGTCTTATATTGACGAACAGAAATCAGCTATTGAGGACAGATATAATGCTGAAATTGATGCCATTAAAGCCGTTAATGAAGAAAAACAAGATACTATTGACTTACAGGAGAAGTTAAATAATCTTGAAAATGCTAAAAAGAAAAAGGTAAATGTTTATTCTGAGGCTAGTGGTTGGCACTTAGAAACCAATACCGAGGAAGTAAACAAAGCACAACAGGAATATGAACAGGCTAGTGCTGATAAACGTGTATCTGACCTTGAAAAACAGCGTGATAAGGAAACTTCACTATGGGATAAGTATAAACAACAGTGGCAAGACCTTATAAATAGTTCTACTGATACAGAAAATGAACAGCTTGCTAAAGATATTTTAGGTGTTAATTGGACGGATAAGATAGCACAGCAAGACACGAATATTCTTAATGACTTTGCGAGCAAATATCAATCTTATCGTTCTCAACTTTCAGATCAGGTTGAAAAGGAAATTGAGAGCGTTGACAAAGAGATAACGGCTAAAAGCAAAGAAATTGAGGCATACAAGAAAGAAAAAGAAGCTTTATCGAAGTATGTTACAGATATTACGAATAAGAACAAAGACTATATAAAACAGTTGACAAACGTTTCTGAAAAAGAAATGCAAACTATGGAAGGTAGGACTAAGTTCTTAGAGGATTGTAAAAAACGTGCTAGGGAAGCTCTTGACTATTCTGATATTTCTGTTGAGGGTGCTAAATCGAATGGCTTGTATCTTGTTCAATATGACGGTGAAACTGTTGGAACAGGGCTTGATGAAGCACAAGCAGAACAGTTAAAATCTGAACTGTACGGCAAAATGGTTTCATCAGAACTCTTGGCTAATCCTATGCTTGGTAAGAACAAGGGTGCATTAACAGCTATTCTTAACGCTTTAAAGAGTAAGTTTAACATTATTAAGCCATATCGTTCAGGCGGTATTGATGATTATACAGGGCTTGCTCAACTTCATGGAAAGCCAAATGCAGTTGAAACTATCTTCAATTCAGAGCAAGGCAGAAAGCTATATAATCTTGTAGCTAATACAGACAACCTTGTCAATTATATTGGAGATAAGATTTATAACGGCATAACAGATTTGGTAAGGACAAAAATGTCCTCACCAAACAATATTCAAAATAGAAATGACACAAACAATAAGACTATTGTATTCCAGATTGATACTGTCAATACAACAGACGGCACAACATTCTTAGAGCAGATGAACGCTTATCTGCAACAGGCTGATTTGGATAGAATAGTCGGTAAAAATTATTAAATAAACACAAAAGTAATAAAGAGCCATTAATTATTTAGTGGCTCTTATCTTTTGGAAAACAAGAGAGGTGACAAAAATGATTATGACTCCTACATTGGTATTTCCTGATGATGAGGTTGTAAAGATAGATAAACATAAGGACGTAAATGGTGAATATGATCGTGCGCCACATTTCAGTTATCAGTTTAATTGTACGGCAGGCTCGGCTATGCGTTGGGCATTGTGCGAGTACACAAACCTTAAAACAGGCGAAGTTAATCACTCTTATTTTCCAAAGGGTGGTGACATAAACGCCTTTTACAATGGTGATAAAGTCGGTGTTAATGAACTGGTTTTTAATGACATTGCAGAGAACGGTCATGATTACCAATATCAATACATTCTTTTTCAAACAGACCCTACAACCATAGCTGATGATACTCAATATGGAGATGGTGTTGGTTTGTACGATATGTATTTCTGCCGTGGAAAAGTTCAGAGAGCAGGTTCTTCAACATCATTTTATATAAATAAGGAAATAGGCAATTTGAAAGACGCTTATTATTATGAACGTGCTGACGGTTCAAATTACCTAGTTGGTGGTGCATACATGGAGATAGGCGAGGAACGTAGGTTTATTGAAAAGTATGACTACAAAACAGGCATGGTTACATTGAAATCTGCTTTTACAAATACACCAACAGTAGGCACTGAATTTAGGATATTTACTAATTACTTTATAGATAAACCGCATTATGTAAAATGCAGAAATGACCCTGGTTGTATTGTGACGGCTGAAGTAAATGAAAACAATTCTACTAGACCAATACATTGTGAAACAACGTACACTCACCCTAATCATGTCGGCTTGAAATATTATAAGTATTATTTGTATCAGATAATTAATTCAAATGTAGTCTATGACGGAACTATTCAGGACAGCACAAATGATACAACGCAGGTCAATCTTGGTAAAAGTATAGGTGAAAATATAGTAAATAAGTGTATTACTATAGAGGTAGAGCCTAGTGGAACAGAGGGTCATGTTACCGAGGGTATTAATGGTTTTATTTCTAACTACAATACCGCTACTGGAATGGCTATAATTTATTGCCCTGCAAATACTCAGTTTGTGAAAGGTGCAAAATTTACTGTTTATAGTGAAACACAGAAATTGATTGGCGAGAGTCCTGCAATTTATAATTTCAGACTCGACTATGATTTCTATGCTATGCAGGCAGGAAATTCGTATTGTGTTGTTAGTGAGATTATGACACTTGACGATAAAATGTATCATTTTAGCAAAAGAGTATCGTTCCAAGGCAACGAGTTAGGTGATTTAGTAAACAACTTTAATTGTCTAATAATTAATAATCGTATAGCAATGCTGTCATGGAATACAACTCTTAGTGGTACTGCAAAGATTTTTAGACGTAATGTAAATGAAGAAGATTATGTTTTTCTTGGTACTACTAATACAAAGAGCTTCTTTGACACAACAGTTGGCAATAAGCAGACTTATGAATATTATGTTTGTTACGGAGATTACAAACCATATAAATCAGAGCAAGTATCGGTAAACAAGGACGGTTGGTTTATATACTCTTTAACCGATTTGGGTACAAAATATAACAAAAAGTATTATGCTATTTCTGAGTGTTGGGAGTTTATAACAGGTATGACCGATAATGATATTACATCAAATATTGGTCTTGCGGTACACACAGGAACAGGTATTAAGCCAAAAACAACTAGAACAGTAACAGATTATGAGAGTGGTTCTTTCTCTGCTGATCTTTTAACAATTAATTGCCCTGATGGGCAAATAGTCGATAATATTGACAGAGTAAAAGCATGGACTAAATTTATTAAAGGCAAGAATGATTTTATGTTAAAATCTCATAAGGGCGATGTTTGGATTATAAATATCTCAGATAACCCTACTAGAATTTATGATAGCACAAGTGTATTAGGGCTGACTAATATTAAGTATGATTGGATTGAAGTTGAAGATATAAATGATGTAATAATTATTAGATAGGAGGTAGGAAAGTATTATGGATTATTATAATAAAATAGACAATGCTTATCTTGCCGAGTTACATAAACCAATGCGAAAAATGTATGTCAAAATGGAAATTTTATCACACTATGAAGGTGCTATTGGCGAAATAACAAGTGACCTATCTTCTACAGATGGTTCAATAACAATTAATAAAGAGCAAGGCTGCCGTAGGTCTTGCTCTTTATCTATTATTGATAGAAGCGGTAAATATATACCTCAAAAAAATAGCTCATTTTGGTACAATCGAAAATTCAAAATTTTCATCGGCTTGCAAGTTGATGAGAATATTTATTGGTTTCCGCAAGGTGTTTTTGTTACAAAGTCAGCAAACTCTAATGGTAGACGATTAAATGTTGAGGGTGTTGATAAATATGGTTTTCTTGACGGAACATTAAATGCCAGAATGTGTCTTGTCGAGTATCAGGCTAGTGTAACCAATTCTAAAAAAGGAACGAATATTGCGACTTTAATTAAGGACACGCTTATGCTTGATTTGGGTAACAATATACCTCTTGACCCTGTTGAGCCGATTATTGACCCTATATTTTATAATGTAACTTTGTATGACGATATTGTAGTTGATGAGGGTGGTTACCTTGGTGAGATTTTCGACAAGATTGCTGAAATGTATGGTGCTAATATCTATTACGATGTCAACGGCAGATTGAGAATGGAAAGAGTTTTCAACTATAACTTACCTTCTTGGTATCGTCATTTATCACCTCAATTTGAATTGAGTGAAACCGAAATTACAGAAACGGATATTAATTATACTTATAATTATGACGGTGTAAACATTATTACAGTTACAACAGACAATACAAGTGGTAAAATTTATTCGTACACAGCTAAAAATGAAAACCCACAATCACCTGTAAATATAAATGCTGTTGGCTATAAGGGTTTGGACGGTGGCACTTATTATATACCCCTAGGAGATACAAGTGAAGAAAGCGGAGAGGAAAAGTGTAGGCAACAAGCCGAATATATGTTATTACAACATACTTGTATGAGTACAGGTATAAGTTATAATCTACCGATCACTCCACATCTGAATGTTGATAATACCGTTAGGGTTAGTAACGATTATTATAATTTTGACAAACAGTTATTTATCGTAAACTCTATTACAATGCCTTTATCGGCTACTGAAATGAGTATTGAAGCCACTAATCTACAATGGCTGCCATTTGATACGGACTGTATTTCGATTTACTGTGAAACTTTAAGTGATACAGTGACAATATCTTATAACACGAATGGTGGCAAGGACAAAGATGGAAACACTATCACTTATAAAAGTATTAACCAAACCCCTAATAAACAAATCGTTTTACAAGGTGGGGATATGTATAACGAGAATAAATTGCTCGCATGGACGGATAGTCAAGGCAATAAATATAATTATGGTGACGTGTACACTGTACCAAACAACAACACAACATTGATAGCTCAATGGATAACAGGAAATGAAGTTACAGTTACCAATACATTGTCGGCAGATAGTACGGTAGAATTTCAATCTATGTCACCGTCACGTTGCTTGATACGTTATGATGACAACGAAGTAGCCAGACGTAACACAAACACAATTTCAACATTTAAAAAGAATTATTCTTTGGGTACACACAATACAACTATTGTGTCTGAGAGTGATGATTTAACTAACTTTGACAATGCTTTTGACAAAGAAACAACCACAAAGATAGATTGTTCCAAAGTAAAAGCTACCTACCTTACTTCACCTATGGGAAACGGATTTGAAAATATGACAGACTTTGTTTTCCCTGCTAATCTTTCAAATATTTTGACCAGTAAGGGTGTGTTGTCAGGTTGTAAAAAGCTTACCAAGATTACATTTCCTGTAGCATACTGTGATATTTCACACCCTGAATCGTTTCTTGCTAATAGCACATTTGTTAATGGTTTGGAACTACCTTACACCTTGAATTTCACACCAATGGTTTCAGTTGATAAGCAAACAGGTGTCGAAGAAATAAAACAAAACGAGATACTAAAAGGATGTCATGTTGTTGGAAACTTAAACATCAAAGCGGCAACTACAAATAAATGTGTAGTGTATGTAAATAAAGAAACAACAAGTTTAGTTATTTATCCCGCAACAGTGCAGGGAAGATTTTATCTTATGGGCAAAGGTATTGAGGGAGATTTATCTAGGCTTCAAAGTATACAAATTGGGCGGTCTACTAACATTAACGATACCGATGGTTTTGGAAGTAATACATCAGCAAACATAAATCTGAGTTTAGACTTTCAATCGGGTAATTGTACTACTAAAATACCTAAAAACGCTTTTAATGGCTATGGTGGTAATATGATTGATGTTGTAATTTATGGTAATGTGACCGACAGTAACGGTATTACGCTTGAGGACGGAGCTTTTTGTAATATGCCTAATATGACAAAATTGCCAATGACAAATAGTACAAGCTTAAAAGTTATACCTGAGAACTGCATGAATAACTTATCTTCTTTAATATCGGCGGCTACAGGTTATGTAGTTGACGTTGAGGGTTGCAACGATATGTCTAATCTGACAACTCTAAGAATTGAAAGTTCTTGTGAAATAGTTAATGGATTTAATAACTGCCCTAAATTGAAAAGTTTGTCATTCATGAGTGACGGAAAAGTAAAAGAGATTGGTGGTTTAAATAATAATGCTATTACAACATTTTATATTCCAAGTATGGCTTTGTCTGTATCGGGCGTGAATAATTGCTCTGCATTAACAACGGTTGTTATTGGAGCTTCCTTGACTAGCTTTACAGGGTTTAATAATTGTCCTAAGTTAAACAAGTTTACTGTGGATAGTTCTAATACTACTTTCAAAGTCGTTGAGAATAACCTCTACCAAGGGAACAAACTCTGCCGTGTTTCAATGAGTAAATCAGATATTGTAGTAGCAAATGGTACAACGGAAATCATGAGCAATGCCATTCAGGTTACTTTTGTAAACAGCATTTCTATTCCAAATGGTTGCATTTTAGCTAACGGCTCAATCAAATGTCAAAGTGTAGGTCAAATTATTTTCCATACTTCTTTCAACACAGAAACTGGGAAATATAATAATTTAACTATGACCGATTTTAGTACCCTTGATAATGTACAAGTCGGAACTATTTTCGCATATGGAAATGGTATAACAGATACTACAAACGCAAATTGTTTGCCTGTTGTAAAATACTGTATAGAACATAACATCAATTATGTTGATATGAATGAAACAAACACTAACGCTCGTGGAGCTATTGGAATAAGCGGTAATGCAGAATTGGACGGTGATAATTAATGATAAATACTTATACTTGCATACCAAATCAAACTTCATCAGAAACCGTGTTTGCAGACCTTAAAATATTTTTTGAAGATAAGTGGACTTGGAGCAAAATTGAAACAAATTATCCTGACAGTGAGTCCACCGATTATAACACTTTGACATTTTGGATTGATAATACAACGTACTTTAGAATAATGTTTGATCCTGCAAAGTCACGTTATTGGGCTGGGTGTGGTGAATATGACTCTTCCCAAACGTCACCATATGCTGATTATGTCAGCTTTACCTATAGCAAGTTTGATAGTGTCATGTTATATACTACAAGTCGGGGAATGTTGATTTTGTTTAAAAGTGGAGATAATGACTATGTATTAGGTGGGGCTATTGCAAAAATGAGAAAGTTATCTGACAATACAGAAATTACAGGTTTCTTTACACCAACGTCAAACTCAGGTCATCAAGGAAGCAAAATGGCAAGCTTGTATAATATGTTTAGTCAAAGTTTACACAATGGCGGTACGAACCTTGTACCACAAGTTGATTTTAATATACCATTGAACAGTACAATTGAGGGTCAGTACGCTGCTAAAACTGACGGAATATTCTATGTTTATATGGGGCAAAGTAGTGTATTTCCTGCTGACGGAACTGTTGTAAAATTTACAATGAATGGTGTTAATTATGTAGGTAACTGTAAAATGGTTTTGGCTGATTATTCATAAAGGCGGTGCGTGGAATGTCTAAAATGAATAAGCTAATTAAGGAAAGTCAAGATAATAAAAAAACACTTGGTTATACCTATGGAACAGTTAAAAGCTACGACTCTACAAACTGCACGGCTGTTGTTTCGCTATTAGAGTATAATGGTGCTGAAAAATCTTTCTTGAATAAATCAGGTGAGATTTTAAGCATGGGAGATAGTGTGTGGATCTATTTCCGTGGTGGCGGTATAAACGCTGGCTACATTGCTATCAGGAATGGCAAGCCCGTACCTCTAGGAAGTCAAAATTCTAGTGTAGGGCGATTTGTTGAATATGTTGATAGTAGTGGTAGTAGACACATCTCAGAAAAGTTTAATTATTATGGCAGTTCTTATTTTTATACTATAGGCCCTGATGGAACAGAACAGATTACTATTTATCTTGAAAATATTGCTCATGGCGATTATAACCATCTTGAAGGTCAAGCAAACCACTGCTACGACTATAGTTATGACAGCAATAATTATATTGATTTTTCAGAAATGAAAACAAATAGCATACTGCGTATGTTGGTAAACTATGCTCGTGGAAATAGCAGTTTAAATTCCTTAACAGGTTTTAATAATACTAGCGTTGGTGGGTTTTCTAATCACGTCAGCGGTATGTGGAATACGTCTGAATATAGCATAGCGATTGATTGTAGTGGTGCAAAAAATACTATTTCCAATTCTCGTGATATATATGTTAATGGTATAAATAATATGCTAGAGGGTGTAGCTGATAGTATTGTAGTTGGCACATTGAATACTGTTAAGGGCGACAAAACTAAAGACCAAATGGCAAAATGTAATGCCGTGTTTGGATATAATAACGAAATTATAAATTATGATAATTGTTTCGTTGCAGGCTCACATAATCGTGCTACAGCAGATAACCAAACCGTTATAGGTGTCAATGCAAAACGAACTGATAAAAGCTCAGAAAACGCTGACATACTATTTAATATAGGAAATGGTTCTGCAAGTCAAAACTCTGCAATGCAAGTAGATTTTTCGGGCAATGTTTATGCTGGCGGTGCGTATAAAACTATTGGTGCTGACTATGCCGAATATTTTGAATGGCTTGACGGAAATGTTGACAATCAAGATAGGATCGGATTATTCGTTACGCTTGACGGTGATAAAATCAAGCTTGCAAATAAAGACGATTATATACTCGGTGTTATATCAGCCAGCCCATCTATTGTTGGTAACTCTGCCGAATTAGATTGGCATGATAAGTATAAAACAGATGTTTATGGACGGTTGATTTATGACGAGTCACACAATCTTATCTTGAACGAAAACTATAACGATACGCTTGAATATATCCCTCGTGGGGCAAGAAAAGAGTATGACAAAGTTGGCTTATTGGGACAATTAGTAGCTCAAGATGACGGAACGTGTGAGGTCAACGGATATTGTACGGCTAGTGTGAATGGCGTGGCAACCAAGTCGGATAGTGGTTATAGGGTTATCAAACGTATTGATGAAACACATATAAAAATAATACTGAAATAGAAAGAGGGCTAACAACCTTCTTTTATTATTGGAGGAAAAGTTATGAAAGAGATTATTACTCAGATGATTACAGAGTATTTACCTGTAATTTTAACAGCGGTTATGACGGCTATTGTAGGCTTTGTAAAATCGAAGTATACAAAAATCGCAAATGACAGCATTAAGAAAGATGTAGCGGCTACAACAGTTAAGTACATAGAACAGATTTATAAAGACGTTCACGGTACAGAAAAGCTTGAAAGGTCTAAAGAAACTATGCTTACTTTGCTCGAAGAAAAGGGTGTCAAGATTTCTGATGTAGAGCTTGTTATCTTGCTTGAAAGTGCTGTTAAGGATATGAATTATAAATCACTTACAGATTTTATTAATGAGGTTAAGAATGGCGGTGAGTAATTATGAACGCAGTTAAGGAAATTGCTACCTACTGTGGAAGTATTACAACCATTTTAGCATTGATAACAATTATTGTTAAACCAATAAGAAATAGATTTGTAGGGTGGATCTCAAAAACAAGTGACAAAGATAATCTAAATAAAAAAATAGATAAACTAACAGCATTAGTGGAAAGACAGGTAGAACAGAACAAGGGCATGGAAGCCGAACTACAAAAACAGAGTTTGGCTTTGCAAGCTACGTTAAGAAATTCGATTTTAGTGATTTACAATTCAAGAATGAAAGAAAATAGTATTTCATTATATGAAAAGGAAAATCTCGCAAGGCTATACGAAAGCTATTCGTCTATTGGTGGCAATAGTTTTGTACATAACTGTGTGGACGAATTGAACAAGCTGCCTGTAAAGGAAGATTAATTGGAAAGGAAGATAAATATGGCAACAACAATAAAAGGTATAGATGTTTCACATTGGCAGGGTACTAATGTAGATTTTAACAAAGTAAAAAAGGCAGGATATGACTTTGTTATGATAAACGCAGGCTACGGCAAATATATCGATCAAAAAGATGAGTGCTTTGAAACTAACTATAAGAAAGCTAAGTCAGCAGGGCTTAAAGTAGGTGCTTACTGGTATTCATATGCTCTAACATCAGCAGATGCCGAATTAGAAGCTGAAGTATTTCTTGAAGCAATCAAGGGCAAAACTTTTGAAATGCCTATCGCTTTTGATATAGAAGATAGTTCACAGTATGATTTATCGGCTTCTACTATAGGTAGTATAATTAATGCTTTTTGCGGTTATTGTGAAAAGAAAAAATACTATGTTATGCTTTATAGCTATGCTGCTTTTCTTAACAGTAAAGTTCCTAGCGATTGTAAAAACAAATATTGTATATGGCTTGCTGAATTTGACAAGTCAAAGCCTTCATACAGTGGTAGCTATGGTATGTGGCAGTACACAAGTAAAGGCTCGGTTTCAGGTGTAAACGGAAACTGTGATTGCAATTATGCCTATAAAGATTTTACTGCAATTATAAAAGAAAAAGGTCTTAATGGTTTTAAAAAGCAAAAGACAAAGGAACTGCCAACACTTGAAAAGTCTGGTTATAAAAAGGGCAATAAGACCAATGGCGTACTTGCATTAAAAGAAATGCTCATTATAGCCAAGGCAAGAAAACTTCATAACGTCACACTTGACGAGAACAGTATTTTTGGTGACGGTACTGAAAAGGCTGTTAATGCTCTGCTGAAGAAGTGGGGATATAAGCAGAATAGTATTGCAGGCGAGAAGTTTATTAAGAAGCTTGCGAGCGCTATTAAGTAATATCATTATTAAAGGGCGAGGTAACACAGCTTCGCCCTTGTTATATTTTAGTTATATGAAAGGAAGATGATTTATGGCGTATTGTGCTACAAACGGAAACCTGTACGAAAATGGAAAAGCTTTTGAGCTGAAAGTTGGCATTGGTGCTGACTTTAAAGTACAGGCTTCGGGAACTGGCAGTTTTCAGGTTGTAGGAAAACTGACTCAGAATGGTGCAGAGGAAGTGCTTATGATGGTCGATCTAAGTGACTTCTCAACAGTTGATACGATTACAACGGAAAATGTTTATGCAGGAGATGTTAGTGGCTACTATAGCGTAACTGTTAAAAATGTCAAGGGTGTAAACAAAATTTGGGGAACTATAACATATTAAGGAGGTGGATTTATGGCTACAGATATTATTGCCAGAGGTATGGCGGCTAATGCTAAAAAATCTGTTACCGAATTAGGTAATAAGGTTGAAAGCGAAAAGTGGATTGGCACAAAAGCTGAGTGGGAAGCCGTTGATAAATCCACTATAAAAGACGGAACAATCGTATATATCACTGATGATAAAACGGTGATTTTATACGATAAAGCGGAAATGGAAAAGATAGCCACTAAGGTCGCAGAGGACAGAACAGCCGCTGAGACTGCCGCACAGAAAGCAC
>OGTB01000134.1_pt1 | contig 64318 bp, 60 predicted proteins | sample 1553611 | NCBI WGS metagenome assembly OGTB01 (sample SAMEA2580032, study PRJEB22360) | human gut metagenome | biome: human gut; feature: human-associated habitat; material: faeces | place: Denmark | collected 2008/2010 | reverse complement strand
CATTATCTGCTTCAATGATAGCTCTTGCAGAATGAAGTAATTCTTCACTTATCTCTTCATATCCAGGCATTTCTTCAATGCCTTTTTTATAACGAAGCTGATGTTCCAACGTTGCCCAAAAATCCATCCCATTAGTTCGTATTTGAAGTTCTACACGCATAGGTGTTTTACCCTTAGCAAAAAATACAGGAATCTCAACAATCATGTGATAGCTTCGATAGCCATTTGGTTTGGGATTTTTTATATAATCCTTTACTTCAATAACTTTGATATCATCTTGTTGTGTGATCAAATCAGATATCATATAAATATCATCAATAAACGCACAAACTATTCGAACACCCGCTACATCATTTAGATATGTTTGTATATTCTCTGTTGTAAAATCATGTCCCATTTTCTGCAGTTTATTATAAATACTATTGGGTTTCTTAATTCTTGTCTTTATAAATGAAATAGGATTTCGATTGTTCTCAACTGAAAATTCATCATCCAAAACCTCAAGCTTAGTTTGTATCTCCCGAATAGCACAACGATACATCATCATTAAATTATAAAATTTTGTAGCATTATTTAAAAACTGTAGTGATTCCGGACTGTTCATCCTGAGTTTTTTTACTTCATCTTTTGTCATGGAACTTTCCTTTCTACCTCATCCCTGATTTCAAAACATTGCCATACTTCAGCAGACGGTAAGCAGCCGTTATCGCGGTAAAGGTCTTGCCCGCACCTGTTGCCATCTGTACCAGTGCCTTGGGGCGGTTATCCGCGAAGGACTGATCCAAGTTGTTGATGGCGTTAATCTGGCACTTACGGAAGCCGTTGGTGTCCAGCGGCGGGAAGTGCTTCATATTGTTCCGAATGGTATCGGGCTGCCTTAGCAAATCCCGCAGCGTTTCCGGGCGGTGGAACGAGAATACTGTTCTGGAACGATACTTGATGTCCTTATAATCGGTAAAACGAATGATTTTGTCCGTTGCTTCATAGGCAAACCGAATGGCATACTCGTTCTTTATCCATTTGAAGGTGCTGTTGGCATAGCGGCCCGACTGCACTTCCACGTCCGTGATATGCTATCCGGCTTCTTCGCGCTTGGCTTCGACTACGCCCACGGGCTTACCATCAACAAAAAGGGCATAATCGACCTCGCCCGTACTGGTGGGGAACTCACGAACAGCCACACCAAGAGAAGCGGAGAGATTCAGCCGTTTCATGTCTTAAATCACCCAGCCGGATTGATTCAGCTTTTCATCAATCGCAAGACGCGCCTTTTCTTCCGGGATCATGTTCTTCGTCATCCCTTTCGTCTATATACTCCATAATGTCACCGTAATCGACATTAAGTGTGCTGCATATTTTTCCAAGGACTGTAAGCGTGACTTCTTCATCTCTGCGGAGTTTAGTCATTGTGTTCGGTGCAACGCCGGAGGCTTTCCGCAAATCGGCTTTGCTCATTTTTCTATCGACTAATAGTTTCCATAAACGGTTATACGAAACAGCCATGACGCCCTCCTGCGTATACTTTATTATGATTATACCATTCATTGCCGCACCTCGCAAGAGTGTGCGAAAGTTTAGCAAAGCAATCGGCAAAATAATCTTCAATTTCAGTTTCTTCCATTACTATCCCGACTTTATGACTTCTTGAATGCTATCTGAAAAAGAAAAACCGCTGTGCAGCCGACAGCGGTTCATCGTCATATTCTGTTTTCAGAATAGCCAAGCAAATAACGCTGATGCAGCGACAATCAAGGCACTTCCCGCCAGTGATAGCAGCATCGGTGCTGCAAATGGGCATAACAGCAGCGCCACAAGCGCCGAAGCTGCCGCCTGTGCATAGCTGCCATCCAGCAGCGCGAGGAAGGCAGCAAAGCCGCCCAGCCCGGCAAGAACCATACCAATACTACCGCAAATTCCATACAGAAGATTAAGTACAAATCCTGCCGCATACAGCAGCGCAATCACTGGCAACGCAAGTATGCGTACAATCCACAGTACAACGATGTTCTGCCAGTTCTTTGACCTTTTTCAATGTAAGCATTTTGTCCACCTTTCTGCCGTTCGGCTCCGGGTGAACTGAAAAAAGCAGCAGAAATCGTCTCAGATTCACCCGTTTTTTTTAAACGGGAATCTAAGATTCCTCTTGCTGCTTTCTACTTTTGGGAAGTCCCTATACTAATAGGAATCCGCAGGGGCATTTTGGAATACAGTTTTAAAAATTTTTTTGAAAAACAAAAAAGGCCGGAACAGGATGAACTACTTGCAGGCGCACTTCTGCGCTGCTTTCGCTCATTCTGTTCCGGCCAATATCACATATTGCTACGGTATCGCTCTAAACAAACAGATATTATATTGTAGACCCAAAAGAACATCTGATGGAGCTGGTCGGCTAACTAAGTGCCGCCTAAACTTCCACCTCTGCACTCTCAGTGTCCGATGAAGGATTCTGCTTCAGGCGTCTTTTCGCTGATCCTCCTCTGTGATAAACTCGATACTCTTCACGGGCAGACCGTGAATGCGCTCCACCAGAGATTCAGCAGAAATGTAATCTTCACAGCCTCCACGCTTGATCTGAAGCATATTTTTCCCATCAACGACACTGCGATTTCCAATCCGCAATCCCTTCGGAGTGCGGATCTCATGTTCTCCATTACTCATCTTTTTCACGGCCTCCTTTTTCTGGTTTGAATTTCACCTTTTCGTTCATTCCGTTTCAACTTAATGGACTCTTCTGAACTTTTCTTGAATTTCACCTTTTTCACTTGCATATTTACGCAATTTCCAGTATAATAGCCATAAAAGTTGAAAGAATATAGCATAATTATATTCAAGTAGTGTCGCGGTGTCAAGAGGAAAATGTGAAATATTATTGCACATTCTGAATTGAATATTTACAAATTCCGTTGCACATTGTTACAGTACGATAACTGCTCCATAGAAAGGTTGCAAACATGAAATTTGGAGAGAAAGTTCGTGATTTACGAAAGAAAAATTCCTTAACACAGGACGAATTGGCAAAGTGTCTGGGTGTCAGCAAACGAACAATCATCGGATGGGAACGTGATGGTCGCTATCCTCGCAATGTTGAAATACTTGAAAAAATGGCCGATATATTCCATGTGCCTCTGACCTACATACAACCGGATCAGTCTTTATTCATTGAACGCGCTGCAGCAACCTACGGAAAAAAGGGTAAAATAGAAGCCCAGCATCTCGCATTCGAGCTTACTGAGCTTTTTGCCAGCGGAGAGTTGACCGCGCAGGATATGGACGGCATCATGTATGAAATGCACAAAGCCTATTTTAAGTACCGCGAGCAAGAACGAGAAAAGAACCGAATATTGAGCCTGTAAAATCCCGTTCCATTCACTATGCCATCCTCGAAAGGAGAGCACATTATGGATTCCATTCTTATTTACCAAGCAGCCAATGACCTCGTCCAAAATACCGGCACCCGCAACATCAAACGGATTGCGCGAAGCTGCAGCCTGGACATCCTTGAAACACCTCGCTTCAAAGATGTGCTGGGTTTTCTTTCACTCCACTTTGATAAGCCATTGATACTTATCAACAGTCATCTTGATTCGCAGACAAAGCAGATGGTGTGCGGGTACGCTCTGGGGCATTATCTAGAGCATCAGATTCTTATGGACTTGCACACGCTGAATAAGTCTCTGGCGATTACAGACAAGCAGATCTGTCTTTATGAGCCAAACGCTTTTGCATCTCATCTGATGCTGGACAGCGAGGAAGTCTATCAGATGACGAAACACAAGATGGATGCTGCTCAGATTGCCGCTGCCAAACGCATTCATATCAATCTGGTATTGGTGAAACTTCTTGAACTGCATCATCTGGGGTACGATCTACGGCACTACCACGCCCAGCACCATGCGTTTATCAAAAATCTCAACCTTCCGGCACATTTTCAGTTTGATGTTGCCGCCGGATGACCTTATGTTCATATAATCCTAAAACCCGTAATGAACAAGCCACAATGAGCGTTCATTACGGGTTTTCTGTTATTTCAGTTTAGCGAGGATTTCATCGGCACTCATGCCCTCGGCAAGCAACTTCTTCAGAACGGATTCCGCTTCTGCTTTCTTTGCTTCTTCTGCAGCCTTAGCATCTGCCTTTTCCTTCTTTGCTTCCAAAGTGGCCACTTCTTTTTCGGCCTTCTTCAAAGCAGCCTTTTTTGCTTTCAGATCAGCCTTTAAATTGTCAATGTTTGCGGTGATGGATGCAATCTCAGCAGTCAAAGAAACGATAGATTCCTGCTTCTCCGCGATCTGAGATGCGTAGTCGGTATGGGTAGTTTTGGGACGATTTTTGCTGCCTTTTGTTCTAGGCATAGGTGATAACCTCTTTCCTTTTTTAGTGGTTTAAGTATAGCACTGTGTTTGGGTGAGGGCAATATTACTTCTTACCTGAAATCTTTTTCTTCTCGCTCTGCGACACCATCTTTTTCACAGTGTTGGCCTGTGTGTATTGTAGCATTGCTTTCATTCCTTCATCAACGCCACCTCCACCAGTTGCTTTTGAGCCACCACCTATGTTTGACATTTGAGCCATCCTTTTTGCTCCACCATGTAATTTATCCATCGGAGTTCCGGTACTTGCTGTGGGTTTGTTTATTCCATCTACTATTTGCTTTCCTCTTTGGCTAAGAATACTGTCTGCTGCCCTTTCCAAAGAATTATTGCTTTTTAGAACTACTTGTGTATTTTTCTGTTTTCTTTGAAACAGTGACAAGATTCCCATAATACACACCCCCTATTCTTTTGGGTAGTATGATTCATTTTCGACTATCTTTTCTCACATCTTCGCCGATTGTAAGATCGTTGCCTGCTGCTCACCACGAAGAGGTGTGTGATTATCAGAGCAGCATAGGGAGCTCCTGCTCCCAGTATATCACAATTTCATCCAGTTTTACAGACGCTTTCTTACCTTCATCACCGCATAGTACATCAACCCGCCTAGTACTCCGCCGACTGTATTGTAAAAGATGTCTGATAGCTGGAACGTACCAAGCCGCAAGAGCAACTGCAGCATCTCTATCATCAGAGAAAAGCCAAACGCTATCTTACCGCTTTGCCACAGTATCTTCTTCCAACCGTTTCCAATCTTCTCTCTGAACGTCCATATAACCATGCTGGTGAACGGCACCATCATGATCACGTTCTCAATGCACTCAGTTGTAAGTTTCTGCTCGCCGTTCACGGTCTCCCAGATGCCCCAGCCACCCATGACATTTGACAAAGGATTTAGCCACAGGTTCCGATTCAGCAGCGTTCGGAACAAGATCATCGATGTCACAAAAGCCAAGAAGAATAGTTTCCGGAAGAACGCACTCTCCTTGAACTTCTGATACCAAATCACTATGGCGTTCTTCCAGCCTTTGCCGGCTTCTTGAGGTTCATAAGCATATAGATAGAAAAACATGGCTAGGAAGGAAAGCAGGAGTGAAAAACCAAACGGCTCATATAGCGCAGTCAGGATGTTTGTGAGGATCTTTCCGAATAAATCAATCGTTTCTTTCATCATTGTTTAGAGATCACTGAACAGGTCGGCCTTATACACGCCGTTCTCCAGCATCTTCTTGAAACTGTCCTTTACTGCTGCAACGTCCTCATGGTAGGTCATTCCGTACCAGGTGTCATTGGTCTTCAGAACTTTCACAGACATCTTTCCCTGCTCCAGCAGTTCACCAATGAAGATAGGAATCAGATACTCTGCTTTCAGCGGATTGCTGGGTACTTCTTTCTCGAAGAACTCCTTGAAGCCCTCCTCCAGCACATCCAAAAAATCAGGAGTCAAGCCCCACATATTCATGGAAACCAGAGAATTCACATCAACCACTACGCTGTCTGCTTCTGCTCCGGTTGCCGTCTTTACAATGTTCTTAGTCTCAACAACCTCAGTCAGATTGTTCTGCTCGTCCATTTTGCAGATACCACGAGTCACGCCGCCGTTATCGGACAGTGTGTTTTTCAGCACAAAGCCCGCCATGCAAGACTTGCCACCATTCACCAGATACTCATGAACAGCCTTGAAGCCTTCCTTGCCATAGTAATCATCTGCATTAATGACGATGAACGGAGTATCAATCACATTTTTCGCTGCGAGCACAGCTTGACCCGTTCCCCAAGGTTTTGTGCGGCCTTCCGGCAGAGTACCCGGAATATCATTGATATCCTGGAAAGCATAGTCCACTGTTACATCATGAGAAGCACAAATAGAGGCAATGCGATCACCAATCACCTCTTTGAACTCTTTCTCGATATCCTTGCGGATAATAAATACTACATGATTGAAACCTGCCTCGATTGCATCATGGATCGAGTAGTCCATGATAATATGTCCAGCATCATCCACCGGCTCTAACTGCTTGATTCCTGTTCCAAAGCGGCTACCGATACCGGCTGCCATAATAAGTAATGTTGTTTTCATAACTTTTTCCTCTTACTAACTTTTATTCTACTGTCACACTCTTCGCCAGATTTCTTGGCTTATCCACATCCAGACCCTTGGCTACAGACACATAGTACCCCAGCAGCTGCAGCGGGATCACTGCCAAACTACCAACGAAGTGCTCATCCACCTTCGGAACATATACAGTGAAGTTCACCTGATCTTCGATTTCATACTTGCCATAAGTAGTGAGCCCCATCAGATAAGCACCACGGCTCTTGCACTCCAACATATTGCTGATAGTTTTTTCGTAGAGTTTGCTTTGGGTCAGCACGCCGATGACCAGTGTTCCCCGCTCGATTAGACTAATGGTTCCGTGCTTCAGTTCGCCCGCAGCGTATGCTTCGGAATGGATGTAGCTGATTTCTTTCAGTTTCAAACTGCCTTCCAAGCAGACTGCATAATCAATGCCACGCCCCACGAAGAACACATCATGTGCGTTGGCATACTTTGCTGCGAACCACTGGATGCGCTCCTTATCTTCCAAAGTTTTCTGCATCTTTTCTGGGAGAGTCAGCAGTTCAGAAATATAGTAGCTGTACTGCTCCTCCGTAATTTTTTCTCTTACCTTTGCAAACTGAACAGCCAGACAGTACATGGCCGCCAGCTGTGCGCTGTATGCCTTGGTCGTTGCAACAGAGATTTCTGGACCAGCAAGGGTGTAGAACACTTTGTCCGCTTCACGGGCAATACTGCTGCCTACCACATTGACGATTGCCATTGTGGTTATGCCTTTTTCTTTTGCAAGTCGCAGTGCAGCCAATGTATCTGCTGTCTCGCCAGACTGGCTGACAACGATTACAAGTGCCTTCTGATTGAGCGGCATCTTCCGATAACGGAACTCGGATGCGAGTTCCACACGCACTGGGATATCCGCTATATCTTCCAGCACATACTGAGCAGCCATGCCCACATGCCATGCAGAGCCACAGGCAACAATATAGATCTGCTCAAAGTTTTTAATTTCGTCCTCGGTGATCTCCACACTGGACAGGTCGATAGCGCCGTTCTTGATCACAGAGTTAAGGGTATCCTGAACAGCTTTCGGCTGCTCATGGATTTCTTTCATCATGAAATGCTCAAAGCCGCCTTTTTCGGCAGCCTCGGCATCCCACTTGATTTCAGTGGTCTGCTTCTCGATCTCATCACCATCGAGATTATAAAAATGAGCCTCGCCTGGAACAAGTTTTGCAAACTCAAGGTTACCAATGTAATACACGTTGCGAGTGTATTTCAGAATTGCCGGGACATCGGAAGCCACATAGGTCTCACCATCTGCAATGCCGATGATCATCGGGCTATCCTTACGTGCCACCCAGATCTCGCCCGGATAATCCCGGAACATCAGCTCAAGAGCGTAGGAACCACGGACACGCACCATCGTCTTAGCGATGGCATCGATAGGGCCGAGATTATACTTCTTATAATAGTAGTCCACCAGCTTGATGACCACTTCGGTATCCGTCTGGCTATAAAACGTATAGCCGTGTTTCAGCAGCTTTTCTTTCAGTTCAGTATAGTTCTCGATGATACCGTTATGTACGCCAACGACCTCAGACTCGACTGTGCCTGAACCAGAACGGGTGCAGTTGCCTGAAACATGCGGATGTGCATTAGTCTGGCTCGGCTCACCGTGAGTTGCCCAACGAGTATGACCAATACCACAGGTTCCTTTCAATGCCTTGCCGCCATCTGTTTTCTCGATCAGATTGGACAGGCGCCCCTTCGCTTTCACGACCTGTGCCAGATTTTCTCCGTCACGGACAGCCAGCCCGGCCGAGTCATATCCTCTATATTCCAGTTTTGACAGACCGTCCAGCAGGATCGGTGCTGCTTGTCGATTTCCTGTAAAACCAACGATTCCACACATAGTTTTATCCCTCCCGTTATTTAATCTATTATACTTTCCCTTTTATGCAAAACGACTCCGGGAACTACCAGAGTCGTCATTGACTTTATGCCTTATACCCCTTTTCGCAGATCACATTGACCACTTCGTCAACATACTTCTGGCAGGTATCATGGTCAGGTGCTTCCACCATAACACGAACAACCGGCTCAGTGCCGGACTCACGAACCAGAATACGGCCGGTATCGCCCAGTGCTTCTGCCACAGCCCTGACTGCTGCCTGCACTGCCGGGTCGTTCTGTGCGGCCTTTTTATCCGTAACGCGGACATTTTCCAGCACCTGCGGATAGATCTTCAGCGGTGCTGCCAGTTCGCTCATTGGCTTCTTCTTTGCCAACATGACTTCCATCATCTTCAAGCTGGTCAGAATACCGTCACCAGTGCTTGCGTACTTGGAGAAGATGATATGGCCGCTCTGCTCACCACCAATACGGCAACCGTTCTTTGCCATATACTCGTAAACATACTTGTCACCCACAGCAGTCTTAGCGTAGCCGATACCCTGCTCATCAAAAGCCTTGTAGAGGCCAAAGTTGGACATAACTGTGGTAACGACTGTATTATTTAACAGCTTACCACGTTCTTTCATATAGCAGCCGTAGATGTACAGGATGTGATCGCCAGTGATAACATTGCCTTTCTCGTCCACACACAGGCAGCGGTCAGCATCGCCATCGTAGGCAAAGCCGACATCCAAGCCCTTCTCCACAACAAACTTCTGAAGACCCTCAATGTGGGTAGAACCGGCGTTGTTGTTGATGTTCGTGCCATTCGGCTTATTATTGATGACGTAGGTGTCAGCACCCAAAGCATCGAAAACGCTCTTAGCGATATTCCAGCTGGAACCATTGGCGCAGTCCAGGCCGACCTTGACACCTTTGAAGGAATAGATACCCAAAGAGATCAGATAGCCCATATAACGGTTACGGCCTGCCACATAATCCACAGTACAGCCAATATGCTCACGATGAGCAAAGGGCAGTTCCGGCCAGTCCTTGTCAAATACATGGAGCTTGCCATCGATGTAGTCCTCCACCAGCAGCAGAGTCTCTTCGGGCATTTTTTCACCGTAACAGTCAATCAGTTTGATTCCGTTGTCGTAGTAGGGGTTGTGGCTGGCAGAGATCATAATGCCGCAGTCGAAGTCATCCACACGGGCAATATACGCCACTGACGGAGTGGTGGTAACATGGAGCAGATAAGCATCTGCACCGGAAGCCGTCAGGCCAGCCACCAGACTATATTCAAACATATAGGAGCTTCGGCGGGTATCCTTGCCAATGACAATGCGAGCAGGATCGGTGTCACCATTGCGCTCACGCAACGCATTATAATACCAGCCCAGGAAACGACCTACTTTGTAGGCATGGTCTGCTGTTAATGTAATACCAGCTTCACCACGGAAGCCGTCCGTTCCAAAATACTTTCCCATCTGTGTATCCTCATTGTTTGATATTGGCTTTTCTTTTAATCATATTTATTATGTATTTGCGTTCCTTGTTAGAAAACACGAAGATGAAGTAAATTCCAAGGCCAAAAATCGATAAAATGCAAGCTGTTACGATCAATCCAACCCAGGTCGAAGGTGCAATTGCCTTCGCCACAAAACTGAATAAAACTGTCATAATAACTGAGCCAATAATATTGATCAATAGCATCGGGTAAAAAGTGTACCACTTTAACTTTAAACAATGTGCCATATAAGGTGGGTTCGTAATCATACTGGTGACCGTTGTAATTATAGTCGTTGTTATTACAATTGAATAAATTCCCATGTTTGTGTAACGCACTAACACAAACATTCCAACTACGTTTAGAACACCACCCAGCAAAGTGATAATACAAGGAACTCTATTTTTTACTGTTAATGTGTAAATATAATATAACGGATGTACCGGGCCCTCTGTTACATATGCGAGGATTGTTACAACTGTAAGAGCATATAGTAGTTCTATATCTTGATTGGGAATCCAAAGTTTGTAAAACAACTGTCCAAGGCTAAAAAAGCCTGCAAATGTCAGTGCCGAAAAAAATCCAGAAATATTTACAGACATTTTGAGTTCATCAAGCAACTGTTCTTTATTATTATCCGAGTAGCTTTTTAGAAGTAATGGCTGGCAAAGCATCGCTTCCAATGATGAAAAAATAGATGCTATCGTCTTCGTAATGGCAATTTGACCCATCTGCAAATTTGTAAGAAGTAGGTTTGTAACCAGCAAATCCAGTCCAGAATTCAAAGTAACGCCAAGGCTATTGATTGAGTTCCAAATCCCATTTCCTACCAACTTTTTAACAGCATCCATTGAAAATAATTTTCGTTCCACCTTTAATTCTGGTGTCATATTGTGGAACATCCATATTGCCGCCAAAAAATTAATAGCTGTTACCACCAGCATGACTATTCCAACATACCATACCCGCGGTGGAAAAAGCTTAAAAATAACAAGGTAAAGAATAATTTCTACAACATATCCAATCACACGAACAAACCCTGTTATATCCAAGCGATTTTTTATATATGCAGTAGAATTGAAAACCGTTTTGATTGTTGTAAAAAAGAAATTAACAAAAACCAAAAGAAACAGGAGTTTGACCGAAACAAGTAGTTCTGGAGAAACATTTAAAAAACGCTCCATAAACAGAACGAAAATTACGCCTACAGCAAAAATAATAGAGGCTATAACCGTATCTCCATAAAATGCTGAAGAAACATAACTGTTTGCTTTATCAAAATCTCTCTTATGGTATTCCATCGCAATATAACGCGTAGCATAGGAATCAAGAGCCGTTGAAATAATCACAGCATAGCTGACAAAGTTTTTTGATAATGTCACAAAGCCATATGCCTCCGTTCCTAACATATTTGTTATGAACGGTGTCAAGAAGAAGCTTACAACAAAACTCATTGCAGTTGCCATGCCAGAAGACATTAATGTTACTATTAGTCGTTTTCCTTTGTTCAATTTATTCACCTCTATTTTGTCAGCAAGATAATATTTTTTCCGATTCCATGCACTTCATTTTATAAATCATCAATAGCATTATCCATGTAAGTTGCGATCCAAGCCAAACTTCAAATGCCATCTCAACAAATATAGACACTAGAAAAAGATTGGCTACAACTTTCAGCTTTGAATCCACTATTTTATTAATTCGTTTTGCTACTGCAAGGAACATCACTGTAACAATTACAAAAAGAATGATTCCTCCCTGCCATAAACACTGTAGCCACTCATTATGCGCCTGCATATATGAAAGACTTCCTAAAACTTCTTTTGCCGACTCGGAGGTCAAAATTCCAGTACCATGAATGGGGTTCTTTAAAAAGCCAGAAAATGCAGCTATCCACGCATTTGTTCTATTACTGAAAGTTAAATCCTTATTAAACAGTGTCTGAACCACTGGTCCTAAAAAAGTTGCCATGCCAAAAACAAGCAATGCATTAACGATATAATTGATTGCAACAATTAAATAACAGTTTATACTTTTTATAGGCACATTTTTTCTTTCAAACGAAATAGCAATCCAAATACCAATGGCTCCAACTATGCACGCCACCGTGGCCGTACTACTTCTAACCAAAAGTTGTGCAGCTACAGCAACGATTGCACATCCATATGCAAAAAACTTATTGATTCGTGTTGGCCTTAAATACCATTTAAGCAGTGCTAATATCTCTAAAAGTAAATACCAAAACGCTTGGCTATTCTTAAATCCAAGAATCCAGTATGGAGCGGATGTTTTTGTTCCCCATTCGTTCCACACTGTTTCAACACGATATAGACCATTTGGAAACAGTATAAGGCTAAAAAAATTCATCAACGAAAAGACGAATACAAACCACCACATTATATTAACTGTATCGTATTTTTCCTTTTCAAATTGAACATCTGTTACAACAAAGAACAAGGCAATTTTTGCGTTTGAGATTAGCGTGTGAATGTCTCCTCTACCTTGTAGGAAAGTATCCAACAAGAAATAAGTGAAATATATTATAACTATAATTGATAAACCAGATATTCTTTTCCGATTATTATATACATATATAACCGCATATGCAGCAAGTAAGTTTTCTAAGTATTTAATCATGCCAAAAAAGAAATAGTCCGGCCAGAACATAACTAATGCGTATAGGAAAAAAATCAAGCTAGATTTCTTTACTTCCATGTTTGTCTCCTTTCCTTCATTCTTTTTATATCAACCTTTCAGTAGTGAATACAACCACGGTGCATACTTTATCAGCATTATACCTTTACGTCTTTGAGGGCTTATTATATTCAAGATATCATCAACCCGTAAATCATGGATTTCGTTTTTTATCATTCTATACTCGCTCGGATAATCCTTTCTTACTTTTTGATTATCCATTTGTCGTACCAAAAAATAGCAACTACTAAGTAACTGATACCTTGCATCTGCTTCAAGCTTTGGCATCTTTTCGCAAATGCAGACATATATTTTTTTTGCAAAGTAGTAGCCATCAAACCACCTTTTATCAAATGGTCTTGTTGTTGCCGAATTTTCTCTTGTCCAATAACAATAATACTTGGTCTGTAAAGCGACTATTCTTGTTGCTGAAAGCAATGTATTAAACAAAAAGTCCTTATCCTCGTTTGAAGCTCTTCCTACCTCAAATTTTATATTTTCAATCGCAGAACGTTTCACGAGCTTTGTACACATACTAATACCAATCAATCGTTCCTGTAGAAACAATCTCATGGCCTGCTCTCTTGATAGTACCTCATATTCATGCGGGAGTGCTTGCTCTACAACATCCTTTAGATTCTGTATTTTTTGATACTGAAATGACACGATATCTGCTTCAGCCCTACTTATTACATCGTACAAGTCCGATAAAGTGTTGTGCAATATTGTGTCATCTGCATCCATGAAGAACACATATTCTCCCTGACATAACTCAATGCCTTTATTTCTAGCTGCTGAAACGCCTCTATTGCTTTGTTCATAGATCCGAAACCGCTTATCTTTTTCACAATATTCTTTTCCTATTTCATCTGAATGATCCGTAGACCCATCATTCACCATTATTACTTCCCAGTCGCTAAAATTTTGGTTAATAATGGAATCCAAACAGTCCACAAGATATTTTTCTACATTATAAACTGGAATAACTATACTAATCACGGTTTCTCCTTTTTTTAAGTCGGCATACGTTTATTTAGTGGTTGCTATTGTATGCTTTTTCTTTAGTTTCCTTATATACTTTATCATACCGGTATCATACAAGAAGCTTTTTGCTCTTTCGATTGCAAAATCTTGATATGTAATAGGTGCAACACAATTTATAGCCTTATCAATTGATAATGCCGCAGCAAGTTTATAAAACTCATCTCTTTTTTCATGCGCTTTTGCACTGTTTCTGACCATTATTCCATTGCACTCAATGAGCTTCTCCGTATTGACCTCTTGAATGGCATCAAACCCAGATATGATGGCCTGTAATATTTTTTCTCCTTTATCTGAGTGAACAAATACCGAGGAATACCCTTTATCATCATCTTTTTTACCTGTGATCTGTGAATACTCATAGCAATCAAATATTGTAATATCACTAGGTCTTTCAAGTCCTTTGAATTTACATGTTACACAAGAGGGTCTTGAAGCAAGTTCACTGACAAACGCCTTCATATACGGATCAACTCGGCCCGAACCGTAATATGTTTTACCATTGGCAAAATCTATTTTCATTGTTGTAGTGTGGTATCCATATGTCTTATGCTTAAATCGTGCGCCTACCATTTTACTACCAAATTTTCTTTCCATAAACTGCACATAATTCTCCCATAACCCAGGGGATGGGACTCCTCGACAAACAAAATCCACGCACAATAAGTTATCTGGTTTTTTCTTTAAATAGCACAATAGTCCTTCCACTTGACAAGGGGTTCCTGAATACATTACACGCTTTCCTGTATTTAATTCATTCTTTACATCTTTATATGTGTTTCCCAATAGAGATTGTACAAACTTTGAGCCTCTCATTTCCTTCAATTCGTCATTTGATGTTGCTTTCTTACAGATGACTCTCATAGAGTCATCATAACCGGCTCCGTACACTACGCCTCCATTTTTCAGCACATATTCAGCAAGCGCAGTGAACCCCCCCCCGGATGTACTTTCAAAAAGTATTTTTTCATCCTTAACTCTCAGAATAAATCCTTTTGTTTTTTCTTTTGTTCTATCAATCTTATTATGAATAGGACAGGTCGCATCACAGACTCCACAATTTATGCAGTTTTCTTCATTAACTACCGGGTATAAGAAACCTTCTGGATCTGGCTTCATAGTAATTGCTTGCTTCGGGCAAATATTTGCACAAGCAGTGCAGCCACAGCAGTCCTCTTTCTTTTCAATTTTGATCACTTATGCTATCCTCCGTTATAGTTTATCCAATATATTCAGGTAAAAATTCTGAAAATATTTTGCGACATCTTTTTCATCGAAGCCAGCTTTTCGAAGTTCCTCAATTCTTGAATATCTCTTAAAATCCCGGAAACTTTGTATCTCCTTAACCCATGCGGACTTATCCTTTGAAAGCGGTAAATACTTTACACAATCTGTAACATCTACTTCTTTTGTTATCGTATCTGCAAGAAGTACCGGCAATCCAGAAGCCTGTGCTTCAACGCCTGCAACCGGTAATCCCTCACAGAACGAAGGCATCACAAAAACATCCATTGCTTGGTACATTTTTTGCATCTCATTAGTGGTTCCCATGAAATGTACGCTTTCTTCCAAATGCAACTTTTTCACTTTTTGCTGCATCGATTCACGGAGTTCACCATCACCAAATAAAAGCAGAACCGCATCATTGCATTCCTTATGTAATGATGCAAACACATCAATCAAGTACTCATGGTTTTTCTGCACATTAAATCTTCCTGCGTGTCCAATGACAAATTTGTTTTCTACTCCTAAATCTCTCCTGACCTTTTCCCTAATCGTCAAGTCAAATGCATATTTTTCCAACGCAATACCATTCGGAATAAATTTGTAGACTTGATTCACAACAATTTTTTTCGGAAAAGAAAATTGTGCAGCTAAAGATGAACACGCCCAAAACGAGTCGACAAATGCAGGCATTAACGGCTTATAGGCATTAGACATAATGACAGATATCTTATTTCGATAAACAGCGCTTCCAGCATTATGTGTATGAAATGTCACATGTTTTACTCCTGCAAGCTTTGCGAGGAATACAATGTTCATATCTGAAGATGGGCCACCATTTAAATGAAGAACCTTGATATTGTTGTCCTTAAATGTTCTATACAGTCTATACCATCGCGTAATTCCTCTTAAGAACTTATTTCTAACATCATCCGCAGAAGCCACAATTTTTTTAGACCCCATGCCTAATACAATATCTTCCAAATCCTCATGACGATCATGTAAGACAAGATAGTCAAAATTCAGTTTATCTCTATCAAGATTTTTCTGAATATTAATCATCATAGATGTTATACCACCAAAACCCAGTGGAGCAGTCACTAAAATATGTTGCGCTTTATCACTATTCATTTCTTTTCCTTTCCACTAAACATCACAGCTTTAATGTTGCATCTATAATGTCCAATTCACTTTAAAATGCATTACTGACTCAAAGCTGCATCTAAATATTCTATCGTTTTTTGTTGCAAATTGTTTAAGTTGTTCTTCACTTCTGCGTAGTTTATATCCTTCTGGATTTCTAAAATATCTCCTGAAAATCTTCTCTCACTAACACCAAGGTTTTGGCAGAGAGAATCTATTCTGGAATTTTTCGATGTTGCACTTGCATTTGCATACCGATTAAAAATCATAAACTTTTTCTCGTTGATGATTGAGAAACACGTTCCATGGAAAGAGTCCGTGCAAACATACTCCGCTCCTCGTATGAAATTTAAGAACCGATCCGGAGCCACATCGTAAGGCGCATAATCTCCAAACGCCTCATCGTTTTCAACATATTGATCCATGTGGCGCAAAGCTACAATTTTAAGGCCTGTTGATTCCGCTAATTTCTGAACCTGTTTTCTGTATTCTGGATTTGCACCCAAGAAATACGCAAAAATATACGGTTCATTCATTTCCTTTTTGACCGGGATCAATTTTTCCCACTGTTCCTTATTAAAGTTAAAAACGGGGTCCAGAATTACGGGAACATCCAATCCTGTCAATTCTTTTACAATTTCACTGCCTCGATTTTCTCTCATACTAATGTAATCCAAGCGTTTCAGAAAATTTGCTGTTCTTCTTTTCTGATACCACGGAATCTGACCAACACCAAAACTTGATGCATACGAAATTTTTCTAACTTCATCCGGAACGAACATCAGGTTATAGAAATTCGTAGGCAATCCCGCCGGTGACCAAAGTTGATCACTTCCAGTCACAACCGCATCGTACCTTCTTGCTCCTTCACACAAAGCCTTATATCCGCAAAACTCCGGTGACAACTTTGTAAAGGCTTTATTCTTAAACTGTTCAAATGCTTTCATCCGAACTGCATCATTATTTGCAAATTCTGGATGCTTTTTCATTCCCTGACTTTTCAAAAAGGCTTCATATTTGTCATTTAAAAGAATTCCATTTAAAAGTCGTGGAATGGATCTTACTTTTTCTGCAATGGTAAGTTTCTTCTTATACCTTATCAATTCATAATCAATTCCACGAGATTCAAGCATCTTCACGGTTGCAAAAGCCTGCAACATTCCGCCATAATTCTCGTGAAAGTATTTAATGCATACGCCTATCATTTACTTTTCTCCTGTCCATCCAGCAAATTTTTATAGATATCTGTCATTTGCTGGTGTGAAATTTCCAATCTAAACTCTTCCGCTTTTTCCACACAGGCCTTCTGCATCGAAGATCTGACTTCTCTATCACTTAGCAATTTGATTTTCTCTGCAAAAGCATCAGCATCCGTAGGCGCACACAGATATCCAGTTTCACCATCTACAACATAGTCCTTAATACCCTGAACATCACTGCCTACTACAGGTACTCCAGATGCTAAAGCCTCAATTCCAGCTAATCCAAGACCTTCACGTAATGACGGAAGAACTGCTATGTCTGCACATCTATTTATTTCTGGAATATCTTTTCTGAATCCCAAGAAGATTACTCTTACATTTTTTTCTACTGCATATTTTTTCAGAAAATCATAGGTTCCCAAATTACTCATAGCCTTACCGCAAATTAAAAAAACATATCTCTGATCCGCAAGTTTTTCTAATGCATCAATAATGACCTTATGATTTTTTCGAGTAGATAATTCTCCAACTTCCAGAATCGCGATATCATTTTCCGAAAGTCCCAATGATTTTCTATAGGTTTCTCGATCAATTTGACATTCATGATATCTTGATGTATCCACACCAACTCCATTAATATGATAGACGTTTTTACATCTCATCTTTTTCATTTGCGCATAATCTTCCCAGTTGATTGTTATAATGCCATCCGTCATCCATGAGCAAAACCATTCTACACTCCCATAAACGCTTTTTGTCTTAAGAGAAGATCCCTTTGGAAATGTCAAACCATGTGTAGTATAGACCACTACGCATCCTCTTTTTCTCTTGCGCCTCGTGGCCATTCTGACAATTGCTCCCGGAATAGGCGTGTGGACATGAACAAAATCAAAATGATATCTATTCAGTAATTCTTTATACTGTTTATATGCTGTAAGACTTTCTTTGCTTACTGGAGATGTTGATGAAAAATCGATCTGATGAAACGTAACTCCAATAGATGCAAATCGCTCTTCAGGTACAAAAGTAGAAACTGAATTTCCGTTTGCTGCACAATGTACTTCATATCCCATTTCTTGCAACAGCTTCATATCCGGAATCAAAAATCCGTTTAAAAATCCACCTGTTGCCGCTACTATTAGTGCTCGTTTCATCTCTCTCTCCTTTTACTTTTCTTTATTTGATTCTTCTTCTACTATGCAGCACTTTATTTGGATACAGGAAAAACTCCAACCATGTTGTTTTTTCCATAATGTATGCGGCAAGTATAGGTCCACCAAAGCTTACAATAAGTCCAACCGATATATGGATAATGCCATTCGTAACACCGATTCGCAATAAAGCAGCTCTCAAAGCAGCCGCCATAATTGTGTGCATCAAAAAAATCGGCATCGTATATTTTGATAGGACCTCCATAACCTTCCCAAAAGCAGTCTCATTATCTGCGTTGTCTGCTACTAAAATAATCACAGAGTAACACGCTATAAGTCCCAGTATGAATGTAAATACTCCTGGTTTTATAGCTTTCACATATGCCACAATACTTAATATGACAAAGACCAATCCACTTAGTGCACCCGATTTTTTCTTTCTATGTAATTGCACATTAAATACACAGATACTCATTCCCAGCACAAACCAGATTTCATTTGTAAGGACGGTTGATACAGCATATATTCCTGTACCCCCCCCCGTTAAAATATAGCCTTTTGCCACTATTGCAACTGCTAAACCAACAGCGGTCATCTTTACCGTAGAAAAAGTCGGCGTGACGAGAAAGATAAAGAACAATGCATACAGATACCAGTACGGTGCAGTAGGATGCTGAAACAACGTATCACAAAATCCGCCAATCTGATTATTTACGTCTCTCGAAAATACCGTCTTTAATACCCATGTTGCACTCGAAAACGTTACATATGGAATGCCAAGAGCAAGTGCTTTTTTAGAAATATTTTTCAAATAGCTTTTAATATCATCGACCCGGCTATACTTTTGGTAGAGATATCCACTGCAGATAAAGAACAACGGCACATGAAAGTAATAAATGGTCTTATGAAACCATTCATACAAAACTCCACCCGATGCATAGCTTTGCACACTTGCAAAGAAATGGCCCAGTACAACCAATATACAGGCAATGACTTTTACATCATCGACCCATTTTTCTCTTGTTCTTACCGCTGTCTTTTTATCCATTACTTCGTCTCCATCTGCTGTGCGATATCGGCATCCACGATTTCCTCGCCGGTCTTATGCTTCAGCTGCTCCTTAGAAGCTTCACTCAGACCGTTGTTGATCACACAGTTCATATCGCAAGTGCTGCACTTGTCCAGATCCTCTTTAGTGACTTTGCCATCACGGTAGTCACGGCAGATCTTCAGCTCATACATGCTGTACGGATGCTTGGTGAACAGAGCCTTGAACTTATGAACCAGAACCCAGGTAGCAGGCTTCCAAATGTACTTATGCATAGCAGGACTTACACTACCAATCATCCAGCAGTCACGGTCGCAGCAACGAACCTTTGCACGAACTTTCTCTGCTTCCGGGCTGTTCCACAGCTCGTCCCAAGTCTGGTTGTTCAGGTTACCCATGACCTCTTTGTCCTTGGTGCCATTGCAAGGCATAACATCGCCATACGGATCGATGAAGAAGGTGTCAAAACTCATGTCGCAAGGCAGCAGACGCTTCTGGCCATAGATGTAGTTGATCAGACCATGGTTAAAGTAAGCGCGGAACCACTTTTTCGGGCTGTTACTACGGAGCAGTTCGTTGACCAGATTCTCGAAATTCTTAGCAACCATCGGGCGGTCGTGAATGATGTTCTTTGCCTCAACAAAGTAGAAGCTGTTGTGCAGAGAAGCAGTTGCGAACTCCATGCCCATCTCATCGGAGATTTTATACAGTGGAACCAGGTCAGGAGCATTTTTATCCTGAACGGTCATACCAAAGCCGACATCCTTCATGCCCATCTCACGCAGCTTCTTCAGTGTGCCGTAACCACGCTGGTAGCCGTTCTGCAGACCACGAATCTCGTTGTTGGTCTGCTCCAGACCTTCGATAGAGATACGAATACCGATCTGCGGGAACTCTTTACACAGGTCAACGATACGATCCGTGAAGAAACCATTTGTAGAAATAACGATGCGGTCGGACTTCTTGTACAGTTCACGCACGATATCCTTCAGGTCGGTACGGATGAACGGCTCACCACCGGTGATATTTGTGAAGTACATCTTCGGCAACTTCTTGATGGTTTCGATGCTGATTTCCTCTTCCGGCTTGGAAGGTGCCTTATAACGGTTGCACATAGAGCAACGAGCATTGCAACGATAAGTGACGATGACCGTACCATTTAACTTCTTTTCTTCAGACATAATTAACTCTCCTATTATTTACTCTCTCTTTTATGAATGTTCCGATTTTATTTAAGAACCTCTCAGCACATGTTAGTAATAGTATCAGACAGTGTAGATAACCATAACAACTGTAAATATGTATACTCCGCATAAAAAGGAAAACGAGGTTTGTGAAAGATGGTATCAACCGTTCAAACACAAATCCTCCTAATTCATCTTTTTCGTTTTAAACGACTTGTATCCAAACATTACCAGTAATATCACATATTTTCATTTCAATGATTCACTCATATGCGTCTTTGATTCTCACGGTTTTTATACTACATTCCATATTTTTCAAAAAAAGCATCCGTCCGTAACCGTTCCGATCGAATTACACTATATACTTTTTCGTAGTCAATGGGTTTCTTCATTTTTTCAGAAATACACGCAGCATCCCCCGATGTGACCATCCGATCTTCCAAGTGCAGCATCGACATCAATGAATAGAATCGATCATTTTCAGCAGCACCCGATCCCTTCTGCACAAAGAACAAAAATTGCTTTTTGAAAATGATGCAAAACAGCATTCCATGATATGTATTGGTAAAGATACAGTTAGCATTTTTATAAAGACCAAGCCATTTCTCAACAGTTGGGAAAATCGGATTTTCATTCAAAAACAATGTGTAATTAGACGGAGAAGTTACTATTAACTTCATATTTTCATCCGCTGCATATCTCTTTATTTCATCAAATGAAACGTTCTTTTTATCTCCAAGATTCAAGAAATAACAATAGCAATAATTTTTTTCTTCAATGTTTGCATATGGATATTCATCCATATCAAGCAAAAGCGTTGGATCAAGAACTTGAACTACTTCTTTATCCACGATTGACTTGACCATATTAACTGCGGTCTTTTCTCGCACACTAATACCATCGAATCTGTTCAGCCACGGCTTGATTTTTTCAGCTATTTCTTTTGGTAAAGAGGTTCTGCCAAAGCTTGCAGCGTATGAAAGTTTGATTGCCTCATCTGGAGCATAATTCAAGAATCTACTTCCCGTTGGATTTCTCCAGATTTGATCACTCCCCGCAATAAAGCAGTCTGCCTTCGGACAATTTTTATACATTGCCTTTTCCGAAATATAACCCTTCGTGGATACAGCAATATTATCCTTAATAAATCGTCCCATTTCAAACTGTGCAACTGCCTTGGCACAGAAAGGCTTAAACCATTTAATGTTTTTCAGCCTTTTCAGAATCAAAACCGGATTGGCACGATAGTCCCTTAAATGTTCTGGATCATGCCCCCTTTTTTTCAAATACTTCTGTAATGCATAACACTGTAGGGTTGATCCGTAATTGATATTTGTCCGAATATAACTATATGTGGAATTAATTGATATTTTCATTTTGATCACTCTCCCGATAACAGTTTTCTTAAAAATTTCATTCGATAAATCTGAACTCTCAGCTTATCTGGAATATGCGTCTTAATCATATTCTTCGCCGCATAGACCGTTCTTTTCTTTCCAACTGTATCGTTATAGTTTTCTTCTATTTTTTTGTATCCCTCCATATAATAGTTTTCTAATACAGCATCACGCGCTTTACCACGTTTTGATGGCTTTAAAAGATTCGAGTTATGTCGTGTTATAGAAGCCAGATCTACTTCATACATAACCATCTTTTCCTGCAATTTAGACAAATACTGCATTCCCTTCTCAGTATTAACCATCATGCAGTTAATGCCTTTTCGGATTGAAAGTGCTGGGTCATTTCTTACTATGAATTCCGGATGTTCTATTTCTATTGCCCAGTAATCGCCGAATGTAAAATCGCTCACTCTGTTAGTATTTGACATTTCACAGCTGAAGCAATTCTCACGCGAAATATCTCCTCTCAAATAGTGTATTTCATGTGAGGCTCCTTCTTTTGGAAAACGCTTTATTTTGATTTTATTCTTATCGCCATTGTCATAGTAGGAATAACAGAAATTGCTTCCCCATCCAGCTTTTTTATCTCTGAATATATAATCTGTTATTACAATATTTTGTTCTTTTTCAACTTCTCTTAAATAATCATTGAATATTGTTTTAGATGTCACTCCATGGCATATTACATCCACAACAATCAGATTTTCATACTCATTGTTCAAAAAGGACTTCAGTCCTAGTGCCTGGCAAGGAGTTCCGCCAAAGAGAACCAATTTTCCATTTTTTAAGTCCTCTTTGATTTGCTGATATGTTGTTCCTATATGGCTAAGAATATATTTTGAATTCAGGATAGATTGAAGTTCATCTACATTTGTCACCCGAACATGATACGCACTATATTCGCCATTTATCATTTTTCCAGCACAACCATAACAAACTCCGCCCATTTCAAGAACAATTTCAGCCAGCATTTGAAATGCCGCTCCTGAAGCTGAATGTTTCAATTTTTCAGAATCTCTTGATTGCCCTGCATAGCATTTGATTGGACTGTGCCGTTCTATTTGCATCCTCCTAGCGCACACTTTTGCACACAAGCCACAATCAACACATTTGCCATTATCAATAACTACTTTTTCATATCCATATTTATTTATGCCAATATCAATGGCCCCTTTAGGACAAGCATTTGCACAAGCCATACAGGCCGTACATTTTTCTTCGCAACAAATAGATTCCTTCACTTTTTTCTCCTACTGATACACCTTCATAATTTTCTCGTAATACTCATCAATGGTATCGAAGCTGATGTCCTTACAGTTCGCACTGTACTCCGCACACAGCTTCTTATCACCCCAGAGCTTCTCGATCTTCTTCTTCAGATCTTCGGCATTTCCGCTCTCGAACAGCTCGCCGGTCTTACCAACCTGAATCAGTTCCGGGATGCCACCAATGTTTGCTCACAGCACCGGTGTGCCATACATCTGGGATTCCATCACAGAGAACGGGCAGTTCTCATACCACTCAGACGGGTAGATGGAGAACCGTGCCTCACGGATGAGCTTTTCCAGTGCCTCGCCTTTCTGGAAACCAACGTTCTTGATGTTCTTAATACCATTCACTGTCTCTTCCAACGGACCAGTGCCGGCGAAGATGAACTGGACATCCGGCAGCTCCTTACAGACCTTGATGAGCGTGCCGATACCCTTCTCCTCCGAGAAGCGGCCGAAGTAGAGGACGTAATCCTTCTTCGGAGTCTCTTTCCACTCCACCTTGTCGATAAAGTTGTGCATTGCCACGGTCTTCGTCGCAAACAGCGGGTTGCTGTCCATCTTGGTCTTCATGAACTCAGAGCAGCAAATCATGGTGTCAATGTACTTGTAGGTGCCCTTCCACTTCCAGAATTCGGCTTCCATCATGCCGATGGCCGACTTCGCAGTGGAACCGTGGATGCACTTGCCTTTCATGCAGTTTACGAAATGACCGCCGAGGCACTTCTCACAGTTCTGGTGCGTGTTCGGATTGTTCAGCATGTGGTTCGGGCAGACCAGCTGGTAGTCATGTGCCGTAAAGATGATCTTACACTCTCTTCCGGTTTCCTTGCGCCACTTCACGATTTCCAGAATGATAGAAGGTGTCAGCTGGTAGTTAAAATTGTTCAGGTGACAGACATCCGGCTTGAAGTCGTCCAGCACTTTCCGCAGCTGCACCCGTGCTTCCTTGCTGTAGATAGTTTTGATGGGGTAGGTCAGCTTGCTCAGTTTGCTGCCACCGTGGAAGTCCATGTCACTTGTGTAAGCATTGACACGGTTGCCCACGCAGCGACCTTCGTGCTCCATGCCGAAGTACTGAACCTCATGTCCGTGCTGCTCCAGTGCCTCACCCAATTTGAATATATACGTCTCGCTGCCGCCGTTTCGGTGCAGAAATTTATTCAAAATCAGCGTCCTCACGTTGTATTTCTCCTTATTCTATGTTCTATTTCACTACCTCTGTTCAGATGAAGCACTTCCAATGTATTGTTCATAAACCAGAGTGCTCCATACAAACGCAGGTAGTGATACTGAAAGTCCTTATGATAAAATCATCTGCTGTTGCTGAACCTAGGTAGCGAGATAAAAACCGCTCTCGCAGCTCCACCCATCTCTTAAAAAGTGCCGTAAATACGCTATTTTTCCGGCGTTTTCACTATGTACATCTCACTACCTGCGTTCGGTTAGAGGAGATTATTTATTATCAATACTCTCATTTATTATTTCTCCTGTACAGTTTCATCGTTTCATTTATAACAGCATCCCAGTTGTATTTTTTGCAGATAAAGTCAGCTGCCTGCGCTTTCATCTCCTTAACTTTTTCTGGATAATCACAGGCATCTTGTAATTTTTCTCTAAGTTCATCCACATCCGATTTTTTGAAAATCAATGCCTTATCTTCCACAACCTCAGCGCACTCTGGAATATCAGAAACCAAACAGCAATTGCCATAACTCATAGCTTCTAGCAGGCTCAACGGCATTCCCTCCAGATCAGAAGGTAATGTGTAGATATACGCATTGCTATATAATTCATCAAGCATCTGCCCCTGAACAAATCCGGTAAAAATGATCCTATTATCATCCTTTGCCAGCTCTTTCAGTTCCATCATAAAAGAATCCGTATCGCTAGAGCCACCAGCAATAACCAATTTTTTATCTGTTTTGACATCCTTGAACGCTTCAACCAAATACCGGATACCTTTTTCCGGTACCAGTCGACCAAGAAATAATATGTAGGAATCTTTCGTCAGTCCAAATTTTTCTGTTATTAAACCAGCTTCTCGGGTTTCTGGTCTGTTCACACCATTCGGAATGAAATGTGTCTCCCTGCCATAGGTATCTCTGAAATAATCCTGAACACCTTTACTCAGAACGATGATTTCATCTGCATACTTTACAGCATTCTTTTCACCTTGCCGGATGAATTTAGAGCCAAATCCTGATTTCCATTTTTCCCGTTGCCAGTCTATACCATGAATGGTAACCACAACCCTCTTTCCAAACATCTTAGGTAGCCATGAGAAAAAAGCCGGACCTTCTGCATGGATATGAACCACATCATATTTTCCAAAAGCACTGTACAAAGCCGCAAAGAAAGAGGAACTCACCGCTGCAAGACCTTTTCTTTCAATGGTTGGAACAAATTTCTGTCGGATTCCATCATATTCAATTTTATTGTCATACTCTGCACCACTCACGTGATGACCAGATCTGTTGTAACAGGTAACCTGACATCCATCTCGTGCCATTCTGGTGCACAGTTCTTTTACAACAATCTCTATCCCACCCTCTCGGGACAGTCGTTTTTGTCCGAACATGGACACTGCAAATTTATCTTTCATAATGTTCTCCAACCAATATTGTCCCCTCTGCTCCTTTATATCTATGTACACATCCGCTCTTCACAGATAGTTTTTCTTTCTAATTCCTCTTGCCGCTTACACGGCCAAGTGTTTTCTTATGCTGTCGTATCCAACTAACCCAGCAGTCATGTTTTCTACTTCATAAAACATCCGTTGAATCCTCCTATACCGACCCTTCCCTCTTCAGAACCGTCATCACTGTCTTAAACAAAATCTTTATATCCAATCCAAAATTCCAGTTACTGATATATTCTGTATCCAGTCGCACGACTTCTTCAAAATCTGTGATATCACTTCGACCGCTTACCTGCCACATACCGGTAATTCCTGGTTTGATGGCGATTCTGGCTCTATGATGCAGTTCATATTTCAGTAATTCGTCCTGTAATATCGGTCTGGTACCTACCAGGCTCATGGTTCCATTTAATACATTCCAGAACTGTGGGAATTCATCGAGGGATGTTTTTCTGATAAATTCTCCTATTCCTGTTTTTCTGCTTCCGTCCGGAAGGATTTTGTTTCCAATCACACGTGGGTCAAAGTCAAGCTTGAACATACGCCCGTCGCTCATTTTATTCTGTGCCATAAGTTCTGCTTTGCGTTCTTCGGCATCCATGTACATGCTTCGAAATTTATACATCTTAAATGGTTTTCCATTCTGACCAATTCGTGTCTGTGAAAAGAAGATCGGACCTGGCGAACTGATGTAAATAGCCGGTGCTACAAAAATAAAAATAATTCCTGTAAGGAAACATCCTACAAGTCCTCCCAGAATATCCAGTGCTCTTTTGGCAAATGCCTGTCTGTAGCATAGTTCATAGTGGTTGTCAGAACCGTATATCCGCCTACTGTTTCTACAAACTGTTTCTGTCCCGAAGTACTTTTCACTTTTGCCAGATTTACATGAACTACCATTCCCATCTCCAGCAATTCCTGTATCAGTTCATCCGGATATGAGTAAGATTCATCTATATTTACAAAGACTTCGTCTACCCATTGCTGGCAGATATAGGATGCTGCATTCTCCAGTTCTGCTACTACAGGAATTCCTGAAATCTTCCTGCCGACTGCATTTTTATCAATGATTATCAGACCATTGATGTTATATCGATTGTAATTGTGTTCTTTTACATTCTGGATTACTTTTGCTGCCTGATCATAGTTCGTTACAATGTATAACGAATGCTCTCCACCTTCTGCCATTTTATGGATCAGATGTTTCTTCCATGCTATTCTTGTGCCATAGGAAAGGAATACATAAAATACTCCCATTAGATACAGAACAGTTCTTGAGAAACTATGTCCATCACTGACAGTGAACAGATACAGACCACTTGCCAGTTCCAGCAGAATCATCTGCCGGATAACAGAATGTAATTCCTGATAATGCCCCCTTCTCAGAACTCCTTTGTAAGATTCAAAAATAATGATTAGAAATAAATCCGCCAATATTACGAAGCTTATCATATTGCGGTAAATTCCCGCTCTGAACAGACTCTGAACAGAACCATTTCGAATCAGATGTGCAATTAGTAAGGACAAGAATAAGCATATTAAATCTATAAGTATGAAATCCTTGTGTTTATACCATCCTCTTGACTTTTTCCTATACATACGCTCTTCCTCATCTTCTCCTTCTTTTTTCTTTTTTTAAAGCATCTTCAATCTGGTCTGATATCTTCGGACAAACCAAATAAGCCGCAGTCTTTTATGTTCCGGCTTTTTTATTCTTTATTTATATTTGTCATATTTCTCTTTCTCATCTTCATATTTGTGCATCACCCTTTTGAAATAATTTCCAGACCTGTGCGCAGTTCCTGCTGTCCATCTCCCGCCGGGAGTACCAGCCACGCAAGGCGTTTATGTCTGTCAATTCTGCGGATAAATTTCTCTCTTCCCTGAAGGGGTCCCTGTGTCACATGAGTTGTGCCGTCTTTGATGTAGCCTGTTGACATTGAGATTGTCTTTGTATCCGGCTGCATCAGTGCTTTCAGGAATTCTTCCTGTTCCGGACGTAAGGGTGTTATGCCGGACATGACAGCTTCTGCCAGAGAGTCTGAGCAGTGCTGTCTGCTCAGTGTGGTTTTCAGTTCCTCTTTGTTCCTGCATTCTATGAAGAAGCAGTCTGTAAACAGTGGTTTCTGCTCTACATGCCAGGAACCCTGGTATCTTTTCATGCAGTCATAGGTGGGGATGAAAATTTTTTTCTTATCCTGTTCTGACAATTGGGTGTCGTAAAATTTCTTAAAGTCTGCGATAATATTTCCCGTACATTCGTACACGAATAACATGGCGGAGGTCACCTCATTTTCCAACTGAAGCCACAGAGTATCATACTAAGTGGTACAAAACCCCGAAACTCCTGTAGTTATCAGGAGCTTCGGGGTTTTTGACCAGATTATATGACTGTTAACAGGCAGGAGAGCTTTTGCATGTTTTGCTGCTTTAGTTCCATGGAGGGATGCACATACCGGTTCAGGGTAATATTTACAGTAGCGTGTCCAAGAATTTCACTCAGGCTCTTGACATCAAAGCCGAGTTCAATACAGCGTGTGGCAAATGTATGTCTCAGTGCATGGAAATTCACAGGAACCAGGCCACACTGTTTCTGTACATAATGGAAATATTTCTGCATAGTGCGGGGTTCAATATATTTTTCATTTACAGCGGCAAGAACATATCCCTGACGGTTGGGAAATTCCTTTTGAATAAGCTGGATCAGACTGTCTGGAATTGGAATTGTACGGATAGAACATTTGCTTTTGGGCGATGTAACCATAATACGGGTTTTCTGTGCGGTGGTGGAATCTGGAATTTGCAGCCGCTGCATTGTGTTGTGGACATGGATAGATTTTTCCTGAAATGAAAAATCTTCCCATTTCAGCGCACAGATTTCACCAACCCGCATTCCCGTAAAAAGACACAGCAGAATCCCAAGATTGCGTTCTGACATGTTGGCATAAAGATATCGGCAGAGAATGTCCTGAGAGGAACGTGGAATTACGACTGTATCCGGCGCAGTCTGGCGGATGATGATCTCCTTTCCGGTACTTGGCGGCTGATATCCCTGAATCTGGGCATATCTGAGCAGACTTCTCACCAGAGACAGAATGTCTAGAACCGTCTTTGGTGAGAGTCCCTCTCCGGATGAGCTGCCATGTGTAAGAAGGTCATCACAGAATTTTTGAATCCGGGATGAAGTGAGTTCACTTAATGGAACATTATCAAATTCCGGAAGAATATAAGTATGAAGTATATTGTAGTATTTAACATAAGAAGACTTTTTGATTTGAGACTGTATGGAATTCATCCAGTCATTTGCCAGTTTTCTGATAAAACATGTTGGCATTGTAGTTTCGGAAACTTTGCAGATAGTAGTCTGGTTCGCTTCTATATTAATAATAGCTTGACTACGCTTTCTTTTTGCTTCTTTATAGGTGGGGGCATATACATATCCGTAAACAGCTTTTCCGGTCTTTGACCGTGCTTTGATGTATCTTCCTTCCCATCGTCCATCTTTGCGTTTGTAAATGTTTTCACCTTTTCGTGGCATAATTAGTGGTTCTCCTTTCAATTTCCGCGTGACGGTTTTATTTACGGTGAATGAGCTAAGCCATTTAGCTCCATATGGCGAATTAAAGGATGAACCTCATTAAAAATTTCATAAAAACGAATGATAGTATAAATATGCTTTGGTAAAATAGCATAGAATTTAGCAGATTGCTTTATAAATATTGACAAGATGTGTCACATTATGTAAAATTATCCGTAGTTGAAAATTATCGAATCCGAAAGAAACTGAATCCCTTAGTATGATAATCTACGATTTCAAGAAGAACATTTTGGGCTTTTCTGATGTAAAAAATAAAGGAATACGTCTATGATTATTATTCCCTGTTTGTATTGATTTATTCGTATTTTTTAGAACTTATTGTTCTTATTTTAACAGATTTTTTATTCTTTTTCAAGGTTTTTGTTCTGAAAATGGACAAAAAAATACCCTGTCAGTTTGAAACCGGCAGGGTTAATACTATCCTTCTCCTGACATACTGGCTTTTCTTTCCTGTCTGTGTCAGATAGCCCGTCGTAAACAAAGCACTCCACATATTGCCTTCCCATCAGACCACAATATACAATACGAAAAACATACGAAGCAATTGACATACGTATAAATACGTATTGCAATATAAGTATGATAAGGAAAGGAGATATAAAAGATCCCAATGTTGCGATACTTAATTGTTTTTTCCATAGTAGCCTTCATGGCTATACTCTGACCACTTCAAGTACATTTCCTGATAGTTCTGTTTGATAAACTCCTGTATCTTTCTGATTTCTCTATCATTGAGAATACCACGATTCTGCAGCACAGTATCGCCGTTGTCTTTTACAAAAAACTTTGCCGAACCTGCCTCGGTTAATTTACGGTCACTCGCATGAACGTGCATACACTCAATCACACAGTAAGATGTGAAGTACAAATAGTATCCTGCAATTTTATATTCATAATACTTCGGCATCTTAATCCTCCATAAACTTACGGTTCTTCTCCAGATAATCTCCAGCAATACGCACTTCAATGTCATCCATGCTTGTTTCAAGTACCTTACCATCTTTTGAAAACACTGCCGCACGATCTGGGCGATTCAGATTCAACACGCGATAGCCCTCTGTGCATCGTGTGAACGCATAGCCGTTCACAATCATGTCCGCCGCATCCGCAACCTGTTTAATATCAGCCATTTGCAACCTTCACTCCTTTTATTGGTTCTAGAAATTTATCAGCATCAAAATAAAGATTTTGAAGAATCGGTACAAGATCAATGTATTCTTCTTCCGGTTCAGCATTCTGCTTATACTTCGCCATCACTACCAAGTAGCCGTTATCCCACTCTTTCACTTCCGTGTAATGCTCCAAAGAATACGGTGCAGCAAAGCGAATCACATGATTACCAAAACGAAATACTGTATAATTTTTCTCATTGCTAAGAGTAGCTTCACCCGTCATGCTGAATCCTCCTTAAAAAGTCTGTCCACCATTTCATGGATTTCATTCACTGTTTCTATATCTGATTTCATTGAACATGGACACGAAACCTGCTGGGAGAGTTCGCTGATTCCTTTCATGAGAAGAGAAAATCTCTTTACTGTAACGTTTTGAATATCAATATCACCGGCTTCCAATTTCTGAACCCAGCGAAGATCCAGCCCTGCTGCATCAGCAAGAGCTTTTTGGGTAATTCCCAGTCCTTGTCTCCACTCTTTTATCTTAACCATGTCAACTCCTCCTGTGCCAATTATACGTCAATATTGGCGCAGAGTCAACACAATTTTCTTTGCTTAGATCCTATATTTATAAACCGGATTACATTGATAATACTATTGATTTGAATTCCAATGCAGCCAAAGAACTTGACTGGATGAGTTTTTGGGAACAATTATTTGTAAAATCTGTCAATTCCTCATTAGATTCTTTTGCCCATTTAAATGAAGAATTAAAAAAGGAACAAAACTCTGAAAAAAAGACGCTTCCCATGAATTTGGAAGAAGATGCTCTTACCGCTTCTGAAGAGAAATCTATGATTCAGTCAGGTTATCTGACACGCGATGGAGAAAAATTATATTTACCGGAAATTATACGTCACACACTTGGATTTCGATACGAAAGAGGAGCACGACCTCGTGTACTGTCGTTACTTCTTAAACATTAACAGTATACTTTTCTCCAATTATCACCGAAAGGCTCCTTACGGAGCCTTTCAAAATCAACAAATCCACTTTTCTGCAGTTTTAGCAATCTCATCTTCTACTTCCTCTGCCATTTCTTTATTCTCAGCACTGACAGAAATATAAATTTTCAGCTTGGGTTCGGTACCAGAAGGACGTACCACCAGAGAGCAGTTGTCTTCCAACAGAAATTTCAGCACATCAGACTTAGGCAATCCATCCAGTCCCTGTACATAATCCAACAGCCTGACAACCTTCTTTCCGCCAAACTCCTTAATGCCACCGCGGAATGCCTGCATAATGCTCTGCATCCTGGCAAAACCGGCGCTGCCATCGAACTCATAGCTGTGCAGGGTGTTCAGGCAGTAACCATATGTCTTATACAGTTCATCCAGCCTGTCCAACAGGCTGATGCCCTGGGTGGCATAGTAGCTGAACATCTCACAGATCATATACGCACCATCCACGCCATCCTTGTCGCGAACGTAAGAGCCGGTCAGATAACCATAGCTTTCTTCGAAGCCGAACACATAACTGTCTGCTTTCCCCAGCTGCTCCAGCTTGCCGATTTGCTCGCCGATGAACTTAAAACCAGTCAACACGTTGACGGTACGCAGTCCGTAATGGGCGGCAATCTGCTCGCCCATATCCATCGTCACGATGGTCTTAATCATGACCGGGTCGGCAGGCATCTTACCGTGCTTGATGCGCTGACTGCAAATGTAATCCAGCAACAGCATACCTGTCTGGTTGCCGGTCAGCAGCTCATACTCCCCAGCCTTATTCTTGACAGCAATACCCACACGGTCACAATCCGGGTCAGTTGCCAATAGCAGGTCAGCGTTGCACTTCCTGGCATACTCCATGCCCAGTGCCATTGCTTCCTTGATCTCAGGATTCGGGTAAGGACAGGTCGGAAAATGTCCGTCTGGCTGCTCCTGCTCCTTGACCACCGTAATGTTAGTGTAACCCATCTCCTGCAGGGTGCGGGTCACTGGCTTCAACCCCGTACCATTCAGCGGGCTGTACACGATGGCTACATTCTTGTTGACGTTCTCGCCAAACAAGACTGACTGACTCTTGACCTGCTCTACAAATGCAGTATAAACCTCGTCCGGAATATACCGGATGCTGCCGTTTGCCACGCCTGCTTCAAAGTTGCTGGTCTTAACGTCCGCAAAGATGTCAAGTTTTTCAATCTCAGCAAGAATCTCCGCCGCTGCTTCGGTCGTGATCTGACAGCCGTCAGCACCATAGACCTTGTAACCATTGTATTTGCCGGGATTGTGGGAAGCTGTCACCATGACACCTGCAGAAGTATGCAGATAGCGAGTCGCAAAAGATACGGTCGGTACCGGCATCAGGACAGGCCAGATATTGACACTGACACCATTTGCTGCAAACACCCCTGCTGCGACTTTTGCAAACACATCGCTCTTGATACGGCTGTCGTAGCCGATTGCAACAGAAGGTTCTTTAAAGTGTTTCTTCAAATAGTCTGCTAATCCCTGAGAAGCCTTTGCAACTGTGTAAATGTTCATACGGTTTGTTCCTGCACCGATCACACCGCGCAGACCGCCTGTTCCAAATGCCAGATCACGATAAAACGCATCCTCGACTTCCACATAGTCCATTGCCTTCAGTTCCGCAGCAACATCAGTATCTGCCACTGCATTTGCCAGCCATCTTTCATATTCCTTCTTAATCTTCATCTTACCTACCTGTCTTTCCCCATACCCTGGAGTTCTGTATTTTATCCTCTGATATCAAGGAACTGCGCCTGTCCGTGAATCGTAAGGACTTCTGAATCCGCCGGCACAAACACACAGTCTCCCTTATAAAAATTAACAGTTCCCTCATCATAGGATATCGTGCCACAGCCATCCATGCACAGTAATACCCGAAATGCCATCCTGTCCGCACGGTAATGCACCGTCTGTCGGCGTTCTGTATTGATAAGCATCCGGTATACTTCAAAATATTTGCAGCGTATCAACAGTTCCGATGCCATCCCCGGACGGTACTTCAGAACCCGCAGCGGCTGTCTCGGCTCTGCACTGCCGTGAAGATCTGCCACATCCAACGCCTTGTCGATATGCAGTTCCCTTTTCTTCCCATCCTTTCCTATGCGGTCGTAATCATACAGCCGATAGGTCAGGTTTGAGCTTTCCTGGATTTCTGCCACGAGTGCACCTGCCCCAATGGCATGGATCGTGCCTGCAGGGATAAAAAACAGGTCATCCTTGTGAATAGGTACCTTCTGCAGATACTTCATCACCGTACCTTCTGCCAGTGCCTTTTGCATTTCTTTCTTTGTGCAGTCCTGCCGCAAACCGTAGATCAATTTTGCATCCCTGGCTGCATCCAGCACATACCACATCTCCGTTTTTCCAAGCTGACCATGTTCCTTCATCTTTGCATAGTCATCATCCGGATGCACCTGCACAGACAGATCCTTTCTTGCATCGATCAGCTTCACCAGGATTGGCAGCGTTGTTTCGCCCTTATGCCGTTCTCCCAGATACTCCGGGTGGGCTTTTATGACCGCAGTCAGCTCCATTTTGTCAAACGTTCCACAACACACAGTACTTACCCCATCCGGATGCGTGGAACATTCCCATGTTTCTGCCAACGGAGACAACTCAATATTCTTCCCATATTCATCGTTCAGCCTTTTTCCACCCCACAGGTAATCCTTACCTGCCGGACGGAGCAAAAGGGGTTCATTTCTTTTTTCCATGCATACGTCCATTGATCACCATTTCTGTCTTTCTTACCAGTCGTATTTTCTATCTTATTTACTGCTCCAGCTCAAACTTCTGCTTATCGTGGACGTTGATATCTGCGCCCAGCTGTACCTCAATCAGCTTCAGTTCCGTATCAGCTATCACAGTATGACGGCAGCCTGCGGACATAGTTATAACGTCACCTGACTTTACCATCTGCTCCATACCATCCACGATGGTCTTTCCTTCACCGGATATGACTATCCACACCTCATCCCGGTTCTTGTGGCTGTGGTAGTTCATACTGTGGCCGGGATTTAAGGTTACCTTAATCGTCAGGGATGTGGTTTCCACATCGACCACCTTAAAGCTTCCCCAGGACTTCTCGGCAAACATAATCTGCTGTTCAAACTTATCTACAAACGGCTTAATGTAAGAACTCTGCTCTTTATCCGAGACCAGAATGCCTTCCGGCGACGCGGAGATCACCACATCATGCAAACCCATTGCCAACACCGGCACATCCATTTCATTGATGATATGGACTCCGGAGCACTTGTCGTTCAACTCTCCCTTACCAATGATGCTTTCGTCCATTGCCTCAGTCAGCGTATTCCATGTGCCAAGGTCTTTCCACATACCGGCAAAACGGACAACCTGAATCTTCGGCTCATGCTCTGCCACAGCATAGTCGAAAGAGATCTTCTTCATGGTATCGTACTTGTCGAACAAATCCTGATAGTCTGTAAAATCCATCATCTCATGGGCTTTATCCATCACATAACCCAGTTTATAAGCAAACACACCACCATTCCAGAGTGCTCCCTGTGCAATATACTGTTCTGCCACGTCCGCTGTCGGTTTCTCCCTGAAGGTCCTTACCTCAGCTACATGGTCTGCACTCTCAGGGATGATGTAGCCGTACTTTTCGCTGGGATAGGTCGGCTCAATACCCATCAGTACCAAATTTGCCTCGCACTTGTCTGCCTGCTCTGACAGTTCCTTCAGTGCTTCAAAGTAACCATCTTCCACATAGGGGTCAACCGGGCAGACTACCACAGACTCAGACGGGGCAACGTGCATCACATCCACCAGATAAGCTGTTGCCAGCGCAATGGCCGGGAATGTATCACGACGGCACGGCTCTACGCTGATGCCCACATCCTCACCCAGCTGGTTATGGATCGCAGAAACCTGTGTCTTACCGGTAGCAATGGTCACGGTCGCATCTGTGTCCACCTTCTTGATCTGGCGGTAGACACGCTGCACCATGGACTCATAGGTGCCGTCCTCCTTTTTGAAAATCTTAATAAACTGTTTGGAACGGATGTCATTGGAAAGGGGCCACAGACGCTTTCCGGAACCGCCGGACAACAAAATGATATTCATAATCTTCTCCTCGTAAAAATAAGATCAGCGTTCAGCGCGCATGGGATTATTCAGAAAGTCCTCATACGCAAGGCGTATGCCATCCTCAAGCTCGGTTTTATATGTCCAGCCAAGGTTCGTTGCCTTGGAAACATCCAGAAGCTTACGCGGTGTACCGTTTGGCTTATCAGGATCCCATTTGATCTCACCGTCATAGCCTACAACCTTCGCAACCAGCTCAGTCAGCTCCTTAATAGTCAGCTCCTTACCGGTACCGGCATTGACAGTCTCGTTACCGGAGTAGTTGTTCATCAGGAACACACACAGATTTGCCAGGTCGTCCACATACAGAAACTCACGCAGCGGAGAACCATCCCCCCAGCAGGTTACACTTGCAGCACCGCTCTCCTTCGCCTCATGGAAACGGCGGATCAGCGCCGGAAGCACATGACTGTGTGTAGGATGATAGTTGTCATTTGGGCCGTACAGATTTGTCGGCATTACGGAAATATAGTCTGTGCCATACTGGCGGTTCAGAAACTCACAGTACTTTAACCCGGAAATCTTTGCCAGTGCATATGCCTCATTGGTTTTCTCCAGTTCAGAAGTCAGCAGGCAGCTTTCCTTCATCGGCTGGGGTGCCATACGCGGATAAATACAGGAAGAACCTAAGAATTCCAGCTTCCTGCAGCCGTTCTTCCATGCAGAGTGAATCACATTCATTTCCAAAATCATGTTATCATACATAAAGTCAGCCAGTGCATTCTGGTTTGCCACAATGCCGCCTACCTTGGCAGCTGCGAGAAACACGTACTCCGGCTTTTCTGCAGCGAAAAACTTCTCCACTGCATCCTGCCGGGTCAGATCCAGCTCCTTATGGGTACGTGTCACAATATTCGTATATCCCTGACGCTGCAGCTCACGTACAATGGCAGAGCCTACCATTCCGCGATGACCTGCAACATAAATTTTTGCATTTTTTTCCATCATAATCGTATGCCTTCTTTCTTACATAACAGCCTTCATGGCCTTCTCGCGTTTTGCAAGCTCACGGTCATGCTTTGCCATAATCTCCACCAGTTCTTCATAGCTCGTCTTCTGCGGATTCCATCCCAAAACAGTCTTCGCCTTAGTCGGGTCGCCCCACAGGTTGTCCACATCAGTCGGACGGAACCACTGGGGATTCACGCATACCAACAGCTTGCCGGTAGCTGCATCGTAACCCTTCTCATCAATGCCGGTACCTTCCCAGCGGATGGTCATACCGTTAGCTGCAAACGCCTTCTCAGTGAAGTCGCGGACAGTGTGCTGTACACCTGTCGCAATGACAAAATCCTCCGGATTCTCCTGCTGCATGATCAGCCACATGCACTCAACATAATCTTTGGCATAGCCCCAGTCACGCAGGGAATCCATATTGCCCAGTTCCAGATGATCCTGCAGACCTTCTGCAATGCGTCCTGCAGCCAGTGTGATCTTACGTGTAACGAAATTTTCACCACGACGCTCAGACTCATGATTGAACAAAATGCCGTTAACAGCGAACATTCCATAAGCATCACGGTATTCCTTCACCATCCAGAAGCCATACTGCTTTGCCACAGCGTAAGGGGAATATGGATGAAACGGTGTGGTTTCTTTCTGTGGAACCTCTTCTACCTTGCCATACAGTTCAGAAGTAGATGCCTGATATACTTTACAGGTCTTTGTCAGACCGCAGACACGGACAGCTTCCAGCACGCGCAGAACACCCAGTGCATCCACATCACCGGAATATTCCGGCGCATCAAAGGATACCTGCACATGGCTCTGGGCAGCCAGATTATAAATTTCATCCGGTCTGATCTCTCCCACCAGACGGATCAGCCCTGAAGAATCAGACAGATCTCCGTCATGAAGTTTAATCACATTTTTTTCGATCAGATGATCGATACGGGCAGTATTTGAAATGGAAGCACGACGTACAATACCGTGAACCTCGTAACCCTTCTCCAGTAAAAATTCAGCCAGATAGGAACCATCCTGACCGGTAATACCGGTAATCAATGCAACCTTAGACATATATTAACCTCAACTTTCCTTTTGATTTACTTTCTGTTTTGATCAATAGAAACTGTTCAATACCTCCACAGTTACTGCATTTATTTTAGTAAAAAATCCGGAAAGCCTGAATTCACGATATTGCCCTTTCTCCCTGTTTTCTTACATTATCTTGCTCTTTTTTCTCACTTCTCCCACTTCTCTCTGTACTCTAAAGGACTCATGCCTTCCATATGTCTGAAAACCCGGCTGAAATAATGAGGCTCCCCCAGACCGCATTTATAGCCGATGGTCTTTATCTTTTCGTCGGAAAAGCGGAGCATATATTTTGCCTTCGTGACTCTCCTGTTCATCAGATAGCTGCTGATACTGACACCAAACTGCTCCCTGAACACGCGGGTCAGATAGTATTTACTGATAAAAAAATGCTCTGCCAGAAAATCCAGGCTTATTTTCTCCTGATAATGCTCATCCAGGTACTGCTTTACAGGAAGTACATTCTGTTTTTTCAGATCTGCATCCCTGTGTTTTTCTCCCGGGTGCCAGGACTCATTCATCAGAAGTGTCAGCAGATAATTCAACTCACTGTTGATCTTCATATCCCGAATGTAATCATCGGAATCTGCCAGCTCATAAATCCTGTGACAGATTTCCAGAAACCCGGAAATCACGACCACCGGCTTAGCCGGTGGTTTGCTTTGACCCTATAAGGGTCTATTACCGGCACTGGAGTCTAAAGACTCATCGAAATAGGTTCGCCAAGCGCAACATCATTTACCTACAAAGCCCTTTCGGGCTTATCTTTATTTGTTACGTTTTACTGGCTCACCCGTAAACGGGTCAATATACTCTTTCAGTGTCATTTGATCATATTCCAGATCATCCTGTAACTGATTTGCTATATATTCCTGTATTTTCTTTGCATTTTTCCCTACCGTATCTACATAATATCCGCGACACCAGAAATGTCTGTTTCCATATTTGTACTTCAGATTTGCATGTCTTTCGAATATCATTAATGTACTCTTTCCTTTTAAGTACCCTACAAAATACGATACACTTATGCTTGGCGGAATTTCTACTAACATGTGTACATGATCTGGACATATCTCTGCTTCAATAATTTTTACACCTTTTCTTTTGCATAACATACTCAAAATATCTGCTATATCCTGTTTAATTTTTCCATATGCTACTTTTCTTCTATATTTTGGTGCAAAAACAATATGATACTTACAATTCCACTTTGTATGTGATAAACTATTATTATCCATATGGATACCTCCTGTGTATATTAGTGCGGTTGGCGAACCTACATTAATTATACCACCGGAGGTTTTTTTCTGTAAGCTGAAGCAATGCTGACTCACCTGCATAGCAGGTGGTTTATTTGTTTTCCAAAGCTCCGTTTTTCGGATCAGCGAAAAACTCCACAATGGCAAACAGGGCTTTGCCCTAACAAAAAGAGCCAGAAACTCCCCTTTTCCGAAGTTTCTGGCCTTTTTTATCAGTTCTTAAAACTATGAATCGGTGCCGGAATCCTTCCGCCACGCTGCACAAACGCATCACAGGAGAACTGATTCACCGGCATGATCGGTGCATAACCAAGCAGTCCACCGAACTCAACCACTTCGCCAACCCCCTTACCAATTACCGGGATCAGACGAACCGCCGTAGTCTTCTGGTTCACCATACCAATTGCAGACTCATCCGCAATAATACCCGCAATCGTAGAAGCCTTCGTATCTCCGGGAATTGCAATCATATCAAGACCTACAGAACATACACAAGTCATAGCTTCCAGCTTCTCGAGAGTCAGTGCCCCTGCATTCACCGCATCAATCATACCCTGATCCTCGCTGACCGGAATAAATGCACCACTCAAACCACCAACTGCTGTAGAAGCCATAACTCCACCCTTCTTAACCTGGTCATTTAACAGAGCAAGCGCTGCTGTTGTGCCCGGTGCACCTGCATGCTCCAGACCAATCTCCTCAAGGATCTCAGCAACACTGTCACCAATTGCAGGAGTAGGAGCTAGAGACAGATCCACGATGCCAAACTTAACACCAAGGCGTCTGGAAGCCTCCTGTGCTACCAGCTGACCAACACGTGTTACCTTGAAGGCAGTACGCTTGATCATCTCACAAAGAGTTTCAAAATCCTTACCTCTTACCTGTTCCAGCGCAGTCTTAACAACGCCAGGTCCGCTGACACCAACATTAATGATAGTGTCTGCTTCTGTCACACCATGGAAAGCACCTGCCATAAACGGGTTATCATCCGGTGCATTACAGAATACAACCAGTTTCGCACATCCCAGGGAATCCTGATCTTTGGTAGCTTTCGCTGTTTCCAGAACGATCTCACCCATCAGCTTAACAGCATCCATATTGATACCTGTACGTGTAGATCCAACATTTACAGAACTGCAGACACGCTCTGTCTTCGCCATAGCCTGTGGGATAGATTCGATCAGAAGTCTCTCAGCAGGAGTCATTCCCTTGCTTACCAGTGCAGAATAACCGCCGATAAAGTTTACGCCTACCACCTTGGCAGCCTTATCCAGAGTTTCTGCAATAGTTACAAAATCTTCCTTTGTCTTACATGCAGCTCCGCCAATCAATGCAATCGGAGTTACGGAAATTCTTTTATTTACGATCGGAATTCCATATTCACCGGAAATAGCCTCACCTGTAGATACCAGATCCTTTGCACAGGTTGTGATCTTTTTATAGATTTTCTCATTTAAAACAGCAAGATCACTGTCAATACAGTCCAGAAGGCTGATACCCATAGTAATGGTACGCACATCCAGATTCTCCTGCTCGATCATTTTATTCGTTTCATTTACTTCAAAAATATTGATCATTTTGTTTTTCTCCCTTGTATGTTCTCTCAGCATTTTTCAGGCAATCTGATACAGGAAAGTCCCTCAGTGGCTTACCTGCTTAGATTTTCTCAGATTCTGTGCATTACATTGAAGATATCTTCATGCTGGCAGCGGATCACTACACCGATCTTATCTCCAAGGGCTTCCAGTTCTTTGGCAAGAACTCCGTTATCTTTCTCACATTTGCTGGCATCTGTTACCATCATCATGTTGAAATATCCCTGTACGATGGTCTGGGAGATATCAAGAATGTTTACATTATTGTCTGCAAGATAAGTACAAACCTTTGCAATAATTCCTACGGTATCGTTTCCTACTACTGTGATGATTGTCTTTTTCATAAGTTCTTTGTCCTTTCTACACTGTAATTACTTCTGATATGCAATCCCTCTGTGCCACCTGAATTCTGAAATCACGCGACTTATAAGGGTTGTCACCTAAGGTTACTTCTGAACAGACGGTTTCATATGCCAGTTCCTCATAGTTATTTTCCCTGCTCAGATGTCCAAGGAAAATCCCTTTCATATTGTCATGCAGCAGCCTGCATAAAAGCCTGCCTGCATTCTCATTGGAAAGATGTCCCCTGTCTCCAAGGATTCTCTGTTTCAGATAATAGGGATATTTTCCAACCTGCAGCATACGGATGTCATGATTTGCTTCCAGAAGAAGCGCATCCAGATTCTGCAGATTACCGACTATGTACTCATTATATTTTCCAAGGTCTGTAGCAATCCCCACAGAATGCTCTCCACACTCTACCCGGTATCCTACGGGCTGTGCAGCATCATGAGGGATCGTAAAAGGATTCACTGTCAGATCATTAATCTCAAAAGGCTCATCTTCGTGTATCTCACGAAAAATCCCTTCCGGCATTTTTCCAAGATTCATGTGAGATAAAGCTTCCACAGTTCCTTCTGTCGCATAAACCGGTATCTGATGTTTCCTTGCGATCACGCCCAGACCTTTGATATGATCCGAATGTTCATGTGTAATCAAGATACCATCAATATCTTTTCCTGTCAATTCCAGAGAATTCAATCCTTGTTCTACTCTTTTTCCGCTGATGCCTACATCCACCAGAAGATGGGTATTATCTGAGCCCACATAAATACAGTTTCCACTGCTTCCGCTGGCAATGCTACAAAGTCTCATATTTTCTGATTCCTTCCTCAATCTGCCGTCTGGTCTGTGCAAAATCTCCGTTATTTACCACAACATAGTCTGCATTTTCCCGAAAAAAAGTCTCCGGTGCCTGACTGGCAATGATACTGACTGATTTCTCTCTTGTATAACCGCGGTTCTCCATCAGTCTCCTGATACGGATCTCTTCATCCGTATGAATATACCATATCGTATCGCAAAACTCCTGATAATGATCTTCCAGAAGGAGTGCAGCTTCCACCACACATATCTTCTGTCCCTGCTGTTTCTTTACAGCTAACTGCTCTCTGATGTACTGTTTCACAGCCGGATGGATGATCTGGTTTAATTTCTCCAGAAGCTCTGGATGTGAAAATACTACATCCGAAACCTGTCTGCGGTCAATAGTTTTATCATTTTTTATGATTTGTCTTCCAAATAGTGCAATCACCGGTTCATAACAGGACTGCCCCGGCTCCATCACCAGATGCCCGATCTCATCTGCTTTCATCACATATGCCTGATACTTTTCTTCAAGAAAATCAAGCACTGTACTTTTTCCGGCACCCACTCCGCCGGTAATTCCTATTGTTATCATCATCACTTCGCCTCATACCAGTTATTACCCTGATGCATATCGACTTCCAGTTCTACGGAAAGCTTTGCGGCACCTTTCATCTCTTCTTCAAGAATAGCAGAAACCTGCGGGATTTCCTCTTTACAGGTCTCTATCAGAAGTTCATCGTGTACCTGAAGTACAAGACGGGATTTAAGATTCTCATCCTTTAATCGTCTGTACACACGGTTCATTGCAATTTTAATGATATCCGCCGCAGTTCCCTGTATTGGAGAGTTCATGGCTACTCGCTCCCCAAAAGACCTCTGCATAAAATTACCGGATTTCAGTTCCGGGATCGGCCTGCGTCTGCCAAACATGGTAGTCACATATCCTTTTTCTTTTCCCTCTTCCACCAGTCCGTCAAGAAATCCTTTGATCTTTGGATAAGTTTCAAAATATCTTTCAATATATTCTGCTGCTTCTTTTCGTGTGATACTTAAATCCTGGCTGAGCCCAAAGGAACTGATCCCATAAACGATTCCAAAATTTACTGCCTTGGCATTTCTCCTCTGCAGATCTGTCACCTCATCAAAGGGCACATGGAATACCTCTGATGCTGTATGTCTGTGGATATCCTGGGCTTCTTTATATGCCTGGATCAGTTTCTCATCCCCTGACATATGCGCCAGAACGCGAAGCTCGATCTGGGAATAGTCCGCATCCAGAAATACATATCCCTCTTCCGGAACAAATACCTTACGGATCAATCTTCCAAGTTCCATTCTTACAGGGATATTCTGAAGATTCGGCTCTGTGCTGCTGATCCTTCCTGTTGCTGTAATTGTCTGGTTAAAAGTAGAATGAATCCTGCCGTCCTCTGCGATCTCACCAACAAGCCCGTCTGCATAAGTAGATTTCAGTTTCGCAAGCTGACGGTACTCCAGAATATCCTTTACAATGGGATACTCCGGTGCAAGCTTTTCCAGAATATCTGCCGCTGTGGAATAACCTGTCTTTGTTTTCTTTCCACCCTTAAGGCCAAGCTTTTCAAACAGGATCACTCCCATCTGTTTCGGAGAATTGATATTAAACTCTTCCCCTGCCTGCTGCCAGATCTGCTTCTCCAGTTCTCCAATACGTACACTTAGTTTCTCACCGTAGCTTTTCAGTTCTTCACTCTTCACGCTGATTCCCCATTTTTCCATGGAATCAAGAGTAAAGATTAGCGGAAGTTCAATCTGTGTATATACGTTCCACATACCTGTATCATGCAACGCTTCACACATAGGTTTCCGGCAGGCAAGTGCTGTATAGGCCATGTAGCAGCCCCAGGCTGTAAGTCCCTCTGCACTTTCCTCCCATGCTTTTTCCACTGTTTTCTTTCCAAGAAGTTCCTCTCTTGCAGGCAGGATACGACCACTCAGATATTCCTTTGCCATATCATCATAGGTATAGGAGGATTTCAGCGGGTTCAACAGGTATGCAGCCACGCCTGCATCAAATACAGCCATCGGATCATCAAATTGTATATACTTGAGTAATGCCTTTACATCCAATGCACAGACAGTATGTGTTTTATTATATTTCAGAGTACCGTCTGCATTAACATCAGATATCTCTTTTTCTGAACTTCCCTTTGTATCTTCTGCATTACATTCCATATTATTCTCTGCATTATATTCAGATACCTTACGAAAAAGCTCTTCTAATTTTCCGCAGAGATATCCTTCTGTGATCATCCCCTCCACAGGAATATAATAAATTTCCTCTTCATTCAGCGCAAGTCCTGCACCAAATACCCTGCCATTCTCTGTAACCAGAGAAACACCCGCTGTCTTTCCTGCTTCCGCTTTCGCAAACAGCGCTTCACAGCCTGCCAGGTCTGCACATGTGAAAAACTCCTGTTCCAGCGTATCTTCCTGTACTGCCGCAGAGTCAAAACGGTTAAGCAGATTCTTAAATTCCAGCTGTCTGCAGAGAAGGAAAGCTTCTTTTGTATAAAGATTTCCCAGTTTTGCCTTTTCATACGAAAACTCTATGGGACTGTCCGTACAGATTGTAGCCAGAGCCTTGCTCATCTGCGCCATATCATAATGTTCTCTCATTGATTCCCTGGCTCTGTTTGGCTTCAGCTCTTCCAAATGTTCATGAGCATTCTCAATACTTCCATACTCCACAATAATCTTTGTGGCAGTCTTCTCACCTACTCCCGGGATTCCCGGAATATTGTCAGCACTGTCACCCATCAGAGCCTTTAACTCAATGATCTGGGGAGGTGTCACCTGATATTTCTCGATCACCTGCTGTGCATGATAATCCTCTATGGTGGTCTTGCCCCTTACAGTCTTTGGCAAACGGATCATAACCTTATCTGTCGCAAGCTGAAGCAGATCTCTGTCACCGGAAAGGATTGTCGCATCCATTCCTGCCGCTTCGCTTTTTCTGGCCAGAGTTCCCAGTATATCATCCGCTTCGTAGCCTTCTTTTGTCACAACATTCACACCCATTGCAGTAAGCATTTCTTTAATCAGCGGTACCTGCTCTCTCAGTTCTTCAGGCATGGGTTTACGTGTTCCCTTGTATGCTTCAAACATCTTATGGCGGAAAGTCGGTGCCTTCAGGTCAAATGCCACCGTCAGATACTGAGGCTTCTCTTCCTCGATCGTCCGAAAAAGGATATTCAGGAAACCATATACTGCCCCTGTGTGTTTTCCTTCTGAATTTGTAAGATCCGGCAGACCATAAAAAGCTCTGTTCAGAATACTGTGTCCGTCAATCAGTAATATTTTTTCGCTCATAAAATCCTCCAGTGTCTTTATAGAATGTAATTTGTCTCCATCATTACAAAAATCAGTATTGCCGCAATCGTAGCGATCAGAAGGCATATACTCACGCCAAACATAAGCCAGCTGACTTTCTTCTTGCGGATATATCTTCTGGATTTCCGGATGTCCTGTTCCAGCAGTTTTTTGAAATCCAGAACCGAATCGCTGCTGTCATCATCAAGCTGATGTGTTACCTCATGGACAATAAAATATGTCTCCAGTTCATCATAACAGGAAGAACAATTCTGTACATGATCAAGAAACTCTTCCAGTTCATTTAACGGAAGATCATGTTTAATATACCTGCTCACCATTCCTTCTGCAGTTTGGCAATCCATCTTCATTCCCTTCTTTCTTCCAAAAAAACATCCAGGATGCTGCGTTCACTATTACGAATTATAACCGAACCGGAGTTAATTGGCAAGAAAAAGCAGCAGAAGCTCAAATCGCCTCTGCTGCTTTCATTGCTGTTCACTCAGTTTTCAGTGATATAGCCAATTTTCCGGATTGCCTGCGACAATGGACTTTTGACTTGTATATCTCGAAAAAATATCACTTCTGCAGATTTACTTTCCCGGAAGATGTATCTGCGTCAGCTTCTGTACTGTTTTCGGATTCTGCATTGTTCTCAGACTTTGTATTACTTTCAGATTCCGCCACTGCAGTGGGAACCTGTACAGGTGCATTCAGGATTTTCATAAATTCCTCACCTGTAATTGTCTCATGTTCATACAGATATTTTGCAAGTTCATGGAGCTTTCCAATATTGTCCTGAAGGATTTTCAGTGCTTTCTGGTGTTCCATCCTGACAAGTTCCACAACTTTCTTATCCAGAAGAGTCTGTGTCTCAAAAGAACAGCTTAAGCTGGAGTCTCCGCCCAGATACTGATTTGTCACATTCTCCATGGCAACCATATCGAAGTCTTCACTCATACCATATCTGGAGATCATTGCTCTTGCAAGCTTAGTCGCCTGTTCGATATCATTGGATGCTCCGGTTGTAATAGAGTGGAAGATCAGTTCCTCAGCGGCACGACCGCCTGTAAAGGTCGCTATCTTATTTGCAAGCTCTTCCTTTGTCATCAGATAATGATCTCCGTCATCCACCTGCATGGTATATCCGAGTGCTCCTGATGTACGCGGAATAATAGTGATCTTGTGGACCGGTGCAGATTCGGTCTGCTTTGCTGCAACCAGCGCATGTCCGATTTCATGATAAGCAACTATCAGTTTTTCTTTATTGGAAAGAACTCTGTTCTTCTTCTGATATCCTGCGATAACTACCTCGATACTCTCCTCAAAATCTGCCTGGGTGGCAAATTTTCTGCCGTCACGTACTGCACGAAGTGCTGCTTCATTGACAATATTTGCAAGTTCTGCACCGGAAGCTCCGGCTGCAGCTTTCGCAATCTCATCAAAACGTACGGAATCTGCGATCTTAATCTTCTTTGCATGGACTTTAAGGATTTCCTCACGTCCTTTTAAATCCGGAAGTTCAACAGGAATACGTCTGTCAAAACGTCCGGGACGAAGAAGTGCGGGATCAAGGGAATCCGGTCTGTTGGTTGCCGCAAGGATCACAACACCTTTGGAGCCGTCAAAACCATCCATCTCTGTAAGCAGCTGGTTCAGAGTCTGCTCGCGCTCATCATTGCCGCCTGTAAATCCGGCACCATCACGTTTCTTGCCAATTGTGTCGATCTCATCGATAAATACAATACATGGAGCTTTCTCATTCGCCTGTTTGAAAAGATCACGCACCTTGGCAGCGCCCATACCAACAAACATTTCCACGAATTCAGAACCGGAAATGGAGAAGAACGGAACTTCCGCTTCACCGGCTACCGCTTTTGCAAGAAGTGTTTTACCTGTACCCGGAGGGCCTACAAGAAGGGCTCCTTTCGGCATAGATGCACCGATTTCTCTGTATTTCTGCGGGTTATGAAGATAATCTACGATCTCTGTCAGAAGATCCTTGGCTTCGTCCTCTCCCGCTACATCTGAGAATTTGATTCCCGTAGATGATTTCACATATACTTTCGCATTACTCTTTCCAAATGACATTGCCCCACCGGGACCTCCGCCCATGGAACTCATCATCTTCTTGCTGAGCCACCTTCCAAGAAGGATAAAGATGGCAATCGGCAGTACATATCCTGCGATCAGGCTGATCCAGATAGATGTCTGCTGTGGTGCTGCTGCACCGAACTTGACATTTGCATCATGCAAACGGTCTACAAGGTCAGGATCATTCATCTTGACAGTTCTGAAATAACCCTCCTGTCCGTCACTCTCTGCTACATAATAAATATAATCATCCTGAATTTCTACTGTCTTAACGTAATCCTTCTCTACTCCTGTCAGGAAAGTACTGTAATCAGTCGTCTGTACCTTTCGTCCCTCAATTGCAGGAAGTAACAGCACATTCAGAAGAATGATAATAACTGCCGCAATGATATAATATACATAAAGCGGTTTTCTGCCAGGCTTTTTATTATCAAGGTTCATTGGCTTTTCCTCCATTTCGTTTTGTTATGATGTACCATATCACTTATTCATCTCTTTTTCAAGAAAAGCGAGATAAATTTCATAAAGATTTTAGAATTATCTGAACTGTTCAATACGGCAAATAAAAAAAAAGCGAAAACCTTCACAAACAAAGGCTTCGCTTACTTTTTAGTGCCGGCAGTGGGACTTGAACCCACACGTGGTTGCCCACAACAGATTTTGAGTCTGCCTCGTCTGCCATTCCGACATGCCGGCATTGAAACGAGTATTATCATATCACGTTTTTGTCGAAATGGCAAGGGCATTTTTGAGTTTTTTTTAATATTTCACAAACCTCGTTTTAGAATACACATTGCTTGCCTTGATCAGTTTCTGATATCTGGCAAACAGCTTCTCAGGAAGTCTGATAGTTACGGTTTTGTTGACCGCAAAAGCTTTTTTTCCAACATAGTTCAGTGCTGTACTGTTGATCCTGATCACTTTGACTGCCGGGCACTGGTAAAAAGCTCTGGCATCTATATGTCTGACACTGGCAGGAAGTATGAAATTTCGCAGTTTTGTACACTGTGCAAATGCGTTGCTGCCAATTCTTTTTACTCTGCTACCAAATCTTATGTTCCGCAGATTCGGGCACTGGCTGAACGCATATTTTCCAATCGTTGTTACATTATTTCCAAAAATAACATCTGTAATTTCTTTGTTCCCGCTGAAGGCATTCTTGTCAATTGTAGTTACTTTATAAACTTTATCATTGATCACAACTGTAGCCGGAATCTGTATCACATTATATTCCGCAGCAAGACCTGTAACGCTTACTTCTCTTTCATTCAAAATCTTATAGCCAATTCCACCTATCAGGTACTTATAGCTTCCACCCTGTTCAGTTAACGGAGCTGCATTGAACTGATATCTCACAGGTTGTACAATATCGTTTTTCTCCCATATACCTCCTGTATATTCTTCTCTCTGGAAAAAGACATATATATTGTATGCACGTTCCACCTTTGTATAAATACCCTTTGCAGAACCGATTTCCCATTTCCTGTGAATATCGCTTTCCTGCGGTTTGAGAGAAAGACTCCAGTATAATGGTGTCCATCTGACATCTCCCTCAACAGGATTCGTATTCTGCGTTCCGGCACCGGTCACATTAAATTTATAGTAAGTGTTGGGATAGAAAACCAAAGGTTTGTCAAGTCCTTCAACGACACTGTCATTTGCACTTACCCCTTTGCTTTCATCTGTGTCTGTTGAAGTTTCCTCTCCGGCTGCCCAGATGAAATTCTGTGTATCTGCTCCATCCTGAAATTCCGCTGCACCGGTCGTACTGACCGGAACTGCTGCCAGAACACCTGCCAGCACCATAGCTGCTATTTTTTTCATTACTCTCTCCTCCTCTTTTTCAGCAGTATATCAAATATATACAACTGTTCAGTCCTTTCTTATAGCAATAGTGAACTGTTACTGTTCTGCTTACAATTTATATCTACATCTTGTATTTTACTTATTTTTCTGCTAAATGTCTACCTTGATTTTCTGCTAATCCTGTCGTATTTTTACTTCATCTGTATTCCACCTCTCATACGTGATATAATCCGCACCCATTTTCCTGAAAATGTCTACCATATCCTCATTCCGGCAAAGCCATACGGATATGCGGATTCCATTCTGATGAGCATTGTTGATATCATTCATACTGATATTTTTATACTCTGCACTTATGTCCAGATCATATTTCTTACACTGCTGTATCATAGAAGCATTCATGCGCACTGTACGGATCCACTGCATTTTTCCTGTAAATCCCATCTCACGCAGTTTACCAAGTGTTTCTATGCGAAAACAGATGAGTACCGGCTCTTTCTGTGATTCAGTCAGAAGCTGCATGAACAAATTCATGGCTTCTTCCGTACGGATTGACTTTATTTCAATCACCGGCGTCACAGAGTACTTATTGCAGCATGCAATATACTGTTCCAGTGTAGGAATAAGATTATCCGGATACTGCGAAGCATTTCTTCCATTTATAATCGGATACTGCTTTATCTCCTCATAAGTCATCTCTGAAATAAACCTGTCCTCCCCGCACATCCGCAACAAAGAATCATCATGAGAGACAACCAGAACTCCATCTGCGGTCTCTCTCACATCTGTCTCCACAAACTCCGCCCCATTGCGTCCTGCCGTCTCAAAGGCAGGCATGGAATTCTCAGGTGCTGCTGTCTGTTCACCTCTGTGCAAAATATAATGAGTAACTCCATCCAGGGGTTTCCGGAACTTTTCTTCATCTTCCGGTGCAGGTGTGATTTTCGGAGTTGGCGTGACCGTTACCGTCGGCTCCGGGGTCACAGATGGTGCTGGTTCATCCGGCGTCAGTGTAGGCGTAATTTCCGGAGTTTCTGACGCTGCCGGCAGGACGATCACTTCTATCTCTGATACATATCTGTCAGTACCATAAGAAACACTGGTGATTTTGACATTTCCCGCCTTTTTTGCAGTAACTTTTCCTTTCTTTGATACAGTTGCCACCGTTTTATCAGAAGAAGTATAAGTCAGCCTTTTTCCATACTTCTGCGGCTCCAGAATAACTGTCTTTCCTGCTGTTACTTTCACCTGTTTTTTGTATTTCTTAAAAAGAACTGTTTCCGTTTTATTACAGACAAAAACCTCGCAGTTTACTTTCAGTCCACTCATCTGTGCTGTGATCGTTGCCTGTCCGGGCTTTAAACCATATATCCTGCCATTTATAACCTTTGCACATTTTGAGTTACTGCTGGTCCATTTAAACTTCTTTGGACTCACTTTTGTATCATGATTCAGGATCTTTACTGTATAAGTGGCACCGGTCTTTACAACCACCTCAGATTTATGCACTCGATATTCGTCTGCTGCATAAGTATTATCTGCCACATATATTATACTGATAAAACCTGTAATTATAAGCACAATAGCAAATATGGCAGACCTTACAGTCTGCATGCCTGTTCTTTTGTCTCTGTATTCTTTTTTCTTATCTCCCATTATTCTATCTCTCATCTCTCATATGCCATTCCTGATCTGCTGCTTTTATTTCCGGTATGTTCCTAAACACTTCACAATCCTGATCACATTCGTCTCTGATGCAGGGACAGACCATCTTTACTTTTTTAAAATGTCCGGGAACACCCTCATATTGTACACTCCACAGACCATTGTAATGCAGCTGTTTACACATTCCTGTTTCATATTCATATTTAATCATATGTCTACCTCCGAACAGACAAAATTTTTACAGTACATTCTTCTGAAATCACTGTTTCTCCATGCAAAACGAAAGGCACTAACCTTCCAGCATCATGCACAGATCAGTACCTTTCTTTTTGTGTGTTTTTATGTCATATCTGCCCCGGCAATACCACAAGATAGTAAATTACAGAATAATCACAGCATTATTCCATATCTTCCAGTAATTTCTCATAAATCGGGAAGCAGTCAAATGTTGCGAAATAATCCTTCGGTGTCTCGGCACGGCGGATCATCTCGAAACTTCCATCTTCATGGAGAAGGATCTCAGAAGATTTCAGTTTACCATTGTAGTTATATCCCATGGCAAAACCATGAGCTCCTGTATCATGGATCACAAGAAGATCTCCCATATCAACCTTCGGAAGATAGCGGTCAATTGCAAACTTATCATTGTTTTCGCAGAGAGAACCTGTCACATCATACATATGATCACATGGCTGGTCTTCTTTTCCCATAACAGTGATGTGATGGTATGCGCCATACATTGCCGGACGCATCAGGTTTACAGCACACGCATCCACACCAATATATTCTTTATGAGTATGCTTCTCATGGATTGCCTTAGTTACCAGGCAGCCATACGGTCCCATCATGAAACGTCCCATCTCTGTATAGATTGCAACATCACCCATTCCGGCCGGAACAAGTACTTCTTCGTATACTTTGCGGACACCCTCACCGATCTCTCTGATATCATTCGGAGTCTGATCTGGTTTGTAAGCGATTCCAACACCACCGGAAAGGTTGATAAACTTCACATGAGCGCCTGTCTCCTTCTGAAGTTTCACTGCCATTTCAAACATCTCTTTCGCCAGCATCGGATAATACTCATTTGTCACAGTATTGCTTGCAAGGAATGCATGGATACCGAATTCCTCGGCACCTTTTTCCTTCAGGATCTTGAATGCTTCAAAAATCTGCTCTGTTGTCATACCATATTTGGCATCTCCGGGGTTGTCCATAATATCGTTGCTGATCTTAAACACTCCGCCCGGATTATAACGACAGCTGATCACCTTCGGAATATATCCTACGGCTCTTTCTACGCTCTCGATATGTGTGATATCATCAAGATTGATGATCCCGCCGATTTCATTTGCATATTTGAATTCTTCTTCCGGTGTATCATTGGAAGAAAACATGATATCTCCCTCTTTGCATCCGATTGCTTTGGACATCATCAGCTCTGTCATGGAAGAACAGTCACAGCCACAGCCATACTCCTGAAGGATCTGGATCAGAAATGGATTTGGAGTTGCCTTCACAGCAAAGAATTCTTTGAAGCCCTTATTCCATGCAAATGCTTCTTTCACTGCCTTTGCATTCTCGCGGATACCTTTTTCATCATAAAGATGGAAAGGTGTAGGAAACTGCGCGGTGATTTCCTGAAGTTTATCCAGGGTGACAAATGGTACTTTTTTCATAATAATCTTTTCTCCTCTTACTTCTTGTGTATATGTGTATATAAATGATCCTGACAATACTCGTAGTTTCCGTTACATTTAGAACAGAAACGGAATTCCAGATTCGGATCATCTTTCTCTGTACGGCCACAGACTGCACATTTGTGCTTCGTCACTTCCCCTGACTTGCTGCCACCCGGGAAGGGAACGGTCTTACTTTCTCCCATTGCTCTCTTAAACTGATTTCTGCGATGGATTTCCTTCGGATTGTATCTGTTAAGATTTCTTGTACCAAGGAAGAAAATAATAAAGTTCAGTAAGGATGCGATGATCGGCAGTGCCATAAACCATGCTCCTCCCATAAAATATCTGACAATATCATATACCACAAGAGCAGCATATACAATCGCCATCCACTTCATCTTGATCGGGATTACAAAGTACAGTAAAACCTTCATATCCGGATATGTCAGCGCATATGCCAGAAAAATAGATAAACTGATATAATACGTTGAAAACTGTGATCCATTCAGATAAGCATCTAACACTCCACCTGTGATAAAATACAAAATAAACGCAGAAATTACTGTAAAAATCATTCCAGATAAAATATATACAGTAAATCTGAATGATCCCCATGTACGTTCCAGCGATGCACTGATCGGATAATAAAAGAACAATATCGCAATCACAAACCATAAAGCAGATGACGTACTCGGCGGATAAATAATCCATGTAACAAGTCTCCATATCTGACCATGCAGGATTTCAGAGACATTCAAACTCAACATGGAAAGAGCCCCTGGATTAATATACATCAATGCATATCCCAGTACATAACTTACAATAATATAAATCGTAAGATTCTCAATCCCGCGATTTCCAAATTTTCGTTCCAGTTTGTCAATAAATTTCATAAATCTCCTTTTCTCACAAAATGCTATTCGTTCTTTCGTTACAGCGGATATCCACAATCTGCTTTCTCTGCGTAATTCTGCACCGAATAACTGCCTCTCAGTTCAGACACAAAATCAGAAAAACTTCTTCCTGGAAAGAAATATCGCTGCAATGATACTTGCCACTACAGAAAGGATGATAACGATAAGAAATCCCCATGGTGTCCTGGAAAACGGCATTCCCGCAGCACTCAGGTTCATACCATACGCACTGAAAACAATAGTCGGAATACTCATAACAATGGTAATAACAGCCAGAACCTTCATGACAATGTTCAGGTTATTAGAAATAACTGATGCAAAAGTTCCCATCATACTGCTGAGGATACCACTGTAAATATTAGCCATCTCAATGGCCTGCTTGTTCTCAATGATAACATCCTCCAGAAGCTCTGTATCCTCCGGATATTTCTTGATACTCTCCACCTTCAGAAGTTTCTCCAGAACCATCTCATTGGAACGCAGAGATGTGGTAAAGTATACCAGTGATTTCTCCAGTTCCAGAAGTTCCATCAATTCCTGATTTCTTGTAGACAGATGAAGTTTCTCCTCAATCTGCTCGCTCTTCTTATCTATAATACGCAGATATCTCAGATACATGCTGGCATTACGGTACAAAATCTGCAGAATAAATCTGGTTTTCATATAGGTAAAAAAGTTTCTTACCCTGCCTTCCATAAATCTTGTCAGAACCTGTGTGTCTTCCAGACATACAGTAAAGATCATCTTCTGAGTCACGATAATACCAAGAGGAATGGTCACATACCAGTCCTTCTCGTTACGTTCTTCAATCGCAGGTACATCTGCAAGGATAAGGGTATAATTGTCCTCCACTTCTATACGGGAACGCTCTTCCTCATCCAAAGGTGCGCGCAAATCGTCCACCTCTATCCCAAATTGCTCGGAAATTTCAAAAATTTCTGTTGCCGTAGGATTCGTCAGCGCAATCCAACAGCCCTCCTGTGGTTCCTGTATTTCATGGATAGCGCCATCGATTGTCTTAAAAATCCTTACCACGATCCACACTTCCCTTCTTTTTCTCGATTTCCCCTCAATAGATTGTTACTGTTTACTCTGTTCTCAGTAACAATAAATCTGCAACTATTCAGAGTTTCTGCAAGAGATTACTGAACAGTTACGTTTGCTCTTTATTTTCACAAAGACTCAAACATCATTATAATTTGAACATGAATTTTTGTCAATTCCAATGCTTTCGGTTTACAAAACTTTTACACTTCGCTATAATAAAGTAGTATTTATTTATAAAAGTCCCGTAAAGTGGGGCGTACAGATTGCGGGAGTGATTTTCCAAACACGCTCTAACTATGGCAACTGAATTCAGGTGAAATATCCCGCAAAGTGGGGCGTGCAGATTGCGGAAATGATTTTCCAGACACGCTCTAATACAATAACAGGAAAGGATACAAATCATATGAGCCAGTCATCATTTGGAAATAAATTTAAGGTAACTACCTGGGGGGAATCCCACGGAAAAGCTCTCGGAGCTGTGATAGACGGATGCCCGGCAGGCCTTCCTCTCTGTGAAGAGGACATTCAGAAATTCCTCGACAGAAGGAAACCCGGACAGAGCAGATACACCACCGCCCGTAAAGAAGGAGATCTGGTAGAAATCCTCTCAGGTGTCTTTGAGGGCAAAACCACCGGAACTCCAATTTCTCTGATGGTAAGAAATACAGATCAGCGCTCCAGAGACTACGGAAATATCGCATACTCCTATCGTCCCGGACATGCAGACTATACTTTTGACCAAAAATACGGATTCCGCGACTACAGAGGCGGTGGACGTTCTTCAGGGCGGGAAACCATCGGAAGAGTTGCAGCAGGTGCCATTGCTTCTAAAATATTAGAAGAACTTGGCATTTCAATCTGCACCTATACCAGATCTATCGGACCTGTTGAAATTGCTTCTTTTAATAAAGAAGAAATCCATCAGAATGCATTTTATATGCCGGACGCACAGGCAGCAGTGAAGGCCGGTGAATATCTGGAAGAATGTATGAAGAATCAGGACAGTGCAGGCGGCGTGATCGAATGTCGTATTACCGGAACACCTGCCGGACTTGGCGAGCCAGTCTTTGACAAGCTCAGTGCTCTTCTTGCCCACGCCCTGATGTCCATCGGTGCAGTCAAGGCTGTTGAAATCGGTGACGGCATTGCAGTGACTTCCTCAAACGGTTCCACTGACAATGATGGATTCACAGTCAAAGACGGTGAAATCATCAAAACCTCCAACCACGCAGGCGGAATCATGGGAGGAATCAGTGACGGCAGTGAAATCATACTTCGTGCCCATATCAAACCAACCCCATCCATCAGCCAGCCGCAGCAGACCGTAACCAAAGATAAAGAACCTCTTTCTCTGGAAATCCATGGCCGACATGATCCGGTCATTGTCCCAAGAGCAGTGGTTGTGGTAGAATCTATGGCAGCAATCACACTGGCGGATGCGCTCTTTGTCAATATGAGTTCCCAGATGGATAAGGTTCGGGATTTTTATCGGAAATAATTCCAATTAATCCACGCAAAAATACCTTCACTTGAATTCTGAGCTGATCTCAGTTTCAAATGAAGGTATTTTATTATCTGCCTATATTGCTGATTCTATGTAACGAATCTGTTATTCTTCCGGAACCGGCCAGATTCTGATACAGTTTGGCTCTGTAATCTTAATCGGCTTGCCGTTCATCACAATAATATTCTTCTCATAATCCACTGTAAAAGTAGTCAGTGTATTACTTGCATGATTAGCCAGCACCAGATGCTTATCATCCGGTAAAAGTACCAGATCTTTCGGATATTCACCACTGATCGGAAGTGTAAACTTCCTTGTCAGCATACCAGTCTCCTCATCACGCTCAAACATGGAAACTGTATCCTCACCTGCTGTTGTACAGAAAAGATGCTTGCCATCATTTGCAAGAGAAAGACCGGACGCTGCATTATGTGTATCATGAACATCCTTCTTCGCACTTGTCTCAATCGTCTGGATCAGTTCAAACGCCGGAACCTTACCGCTTCCATCATATTTGTAAGCCCTGATCTCATTACTGAGTTCAAAGAGAATATAAGCAAACTTACCATCATCGCTAAAACGAATGATACGCGGGCCGCTCTCTCTCGGACATCTCAGGATGTCTACCAGTTCCAGCTTATTGCGCAATTTGTTGACACGGTAAATCTTCACCTGATCAATTCCGTTATCTACTGCACAGAGATATTTATTATCCGGAGTTGGACGAACACAGTTCACATGGGGACGGAAGTTACGCTCTGCAACACTTCCGAGTCCTGTATGGAATACGCCATCCATCAGGCTTCCAAGTCTGCCGTCCTTATGAGTATGTACAACAGTCACCTTACCGTCATGATATCCGGCAACATAAAGATACTTACCGTCAACATCTGTAGAAAGGAAACAGCCTCTCATTCCATCAATATTTACACTGTTGATACGTGACAGATCACCATTTTTATCACGTTTAAATACTGCAACACCCTCATCCTCGATAGAATAAAGATACTTACCATTCTTTGAAACAGCCATGTGGGATGCATTACTTACTTCAACACTGCTGCGTTCTGTAAGAGTGCCATTCTCAACATCAACATCATAAACATGGATTCCCTGTCTGGAAGAGCCATGTGTATAAGAGCCCACATAAGCTACATATTTCTTTTCACTCATAATGCTTTTTTCCTCCTGCTGTCCTGAAGTTTATTTATCATCGCTCACTCTGTTCCCGTCTGCTGTCAGCGAGCAATAATATTTTCGTCCCAATATTGCCGGACGATGTCATACGATAAGGTGATTATAGCACATTTTCCTAATCAGAACAAGATTACGGAACTCAGTTTTATGTATTTTTTCCAGTTCATGGGTTACTGTCGTTACTGTTCACATACAAGCCAAAATTCTATTGCCGCAGGCAATCTGGAATGAATTTTGGCTAAGTTCTATACCGGATAAGCGCTCTGCTGTTTATTTGGTAAAATAATTTCTGACAGCCTCCAGTGTCTGGTCTATGATCTCATCTGTATGGGCAACAGATAAAAACATTGCCTCAAACTGTGACGGAGCCATATGGATTCCCTGCGCAAGCATTCCCTTGAAATATTCCGAGAAAGCTTTTGTATCTGAAGATTTGGCTGATGTATAATCCACAACCTCCTGCTCTGTAAAGAACAGGCTTCCCAGGGAGGATACGTGATTGATATGGTAAGGCAGATTTTTCTCTGCTAGGATTTTCTCCATACCGCCATAGAGACGTTTTCCTTTTTCCTCCAGATCTTTATAGATTTCCTGGTGCTCATAGAGGTATTTTAACTGTGTCAGTCCTGCTGCCATTGCAATAGGATTTCCGCTTAAGGTACCGGCCTGGTAAACCTTTCCCACAGGGGAAACCAGTTCCATAATCTCTCTGCGTCCGCCGTATGCGCCTACCGGCATACCTGCACCGATGATCTTACCATAGGTAACCAGATCAGGGGTCACGCCAAAATATTCTGCAGCACCGCCAAAAGCCAGACGGAAACCAGTGATAACCTCGTCAAAGATCAGAAGGGCGCCGTACTCATCGCAGAGCTTTCTCAGACCTTCCAGGAACCCCTTTTTCGGAGGAACCACACCCATATTGGCGCCTACAGCTTCCACGATAACAGCAGCAGTCTGTCCGTCAGCCTGCTCCATCAGTGCACGTACACTGTCCAGATCATTATAAACAGCAGTCATGGTATCCTCTGTGCATCCCTTAGGCACACCGGCACTGTCCGGAACACCGCTTGTCATCACACCGGAGCCTGCACTTACCAGCATGGCATCACTGTGTCCATGATAGCATCCTGCAAATTTAATGATCTTATTCTTTCCTGTAAATCCTCTGGCAACACGGACTGCACTCATAACAGCCTCTGTACCGGAATTTACCATACGCACCATATCCACATGTGGAATATGGTCACAGATGAATTCAGCCATCTCCACTTCGATTGCAGTTGCACATCCGAAGCTGAGGCCCTTTTCACATGCCTTCAGTACACTTTCTTTTACTTCCGGAAAATTATGGCCCAGAATCATAGGTCCCCAGGAATCGATATAATCCACATATTCTTTTCCATCAACATCATAAATATGGCATCCGTCTGCGCGGTCGATAAATCTCGGTGCAATACCGATTGCGCCATAGGCACGTACAGGACTGTTTACTCCTCCCGGAATCACCTTTACCGCTCTGTCAAATAATTCTTCTGATAAACCCATCAGCCGATTCTCCCTTCATCCATGCATTTTGCAAGTTCTTTTGCATAATAAGTAAGATAGATCTGGGCACCTGCACGGTATGCACTGACTGCCATCTCACACATAATACGTTCTTCATCGATCCATCCCATCTTTGCAGCTGCTTTCACCATTGCATATTCACCGCTTACACTGTATGTTGCAACCGGCACATTTACAGCCTTTGATACCTCAGAGACCATATCCAGATAAGACATGGCAGGTTTTACCATAATGATATCTGCGCCCTCTTCCACATCCGTAAGAGCTTCCTTCATTCCTTCTCTTCTGTTATGGAAATCCATCTGGTAGCTCTTTCTGTCACCAAAAGACGGTGCAGAACCTGCTGCATCACGGAATGGTCCGTAGAAAGCAGATGCATATTTTACTGCATAGGACATGATCGGTGCTCCATAATGTCCGTTCGCATCAAGAGCCTCACGAATAGCACGTACACGTCCGTCCATCATATCAGAGGGAGCTACCATATCTGCGCCTGCCTCTACATGGGAAACAGCTGTCTTAGCCAGTAATTCCAGTGTTGCATCATTATTTACATCATGACCGCAGAGCACTCCGCAATGTCCGTGTGAAGTGTACTCACACATACATACATCTGTGATATAGTACATGTCCGGGAACTGTTTCTTTGCTTCTCTCAGGGCTTTCTGTACGATTCCGTTGGGGTCGTACGCACCGCTTCCCACCTCATCCTTGTGATCCGGGATGCCGAACAGCATAATGCTGTTTACTCCTGCATTCTGCAGACGTTCCAGTTCAAAAGGAAGACGGTCTACACTGTAGCGGAACTGTCCTTCCATAGAAGGGATCTCTTCTTCAATTCCTGTTCCCTCTTTTACAAATAAGGGATAAATAAGGGAAGACTTGTCCATTCTTGTCTCTCTTACCATTTTTCTTAAATTTTCACTGCCTCTTAATCTTCTTGGTCTCTGAATTAAATCCATGTCTTTTTGCTCCTTTTATCAACAATTCTCATAACTGTTCCATTTTTTGCAGAATAGTTATCAGTTTTCCTGTTTCATCTCTTCCACAAGCTCTATGAGACTTTCGATGGTAGCCTTCTTTGCCATGCGGGTCTGCATACCATAAGCATCTGCTGCAGCTTTGGTCTGTTTTCCGATACAGGCAGCTTTTACCTTCGTATAGTCCAGTCCCTTTGTGCCTTCCACAAAGCCCTTTACAGTGGATGCACTGGTAAATACTACACAGTCCACACTTCCTGTCTCCAGCTCTTTCTTCTCATCGATCAGCCTGCTCTTTTCATAACAGGTTGTGTAAGTAGCAATGTCATCTACCTTCGCACCTGTCTGCTCCAGCAATTCTGTCAGCTTTTTATTTCCGGCTTCGGCTCTTGGGATCAGAATTTTTTCATTTCCCTGAAGTTGTTTTGCAAGCTCTGCCCCAAGAGTATCTCCGTCATACACACCTGGCACAAAATCAGCCAGCAGGTGATGCTCTTTCAGCTTTTTCTTCGTTCCTTCACCGATCACTGCGATCTTCGCCTGTCCCAGGCTGCGCACATCCATCTCTTTTCTGTCCATCTCGTCAAAAAAGATCTCCACACCTGCAGGGCTTGTAAAAATGATCCACTGATAAGTATCCAGTTTCTCAAATGCCTCATACAGTCTGCCATTATCCTCAACAGGTACTGTACAGATAGACGGCAGCTCCAGAACCTCGGCACCTTTCTGACGGAGAAGATCTGCTGTCTTTGAAATATGCTGTCTTGGTCTTGTGACCAGAACCTTCCAGCCTGCCAGAGGAAGTTTCTCGTACCAGGCAAATTTGTCAGCCAGAGAACATACCTTTCCCACAACAATAATGGCAGGTGTCTCTATCCCCTGTCTGTCCACCTCTTCCTTGAGGGTACCTACAGTAGCAACCACCCGCTTCTGTCCTGCTGTTGTTCCTTTCTGAAGAACTGCTGCCGGCATATCCGGGTCCATGCCGCCTGCAAGAAGTCCTTTGCAGATATCCTCCAGTGCTGCAATTCCCATTAGAAACACCAATGTTCCCTTTGTCTGGGTCAGTGCTTTAAAATCTATATCATACTCCTGCCCTGCGCGTTTATGTCCTGTAATAATATGTAAGGACGAACAGAAATCCCTGTGTGTCACAGGAATCCCATTGTAAGCAGGAACAGAAATCGGAGATGTCACTCCGGGCACGATCTCATAAGGGATTCCATTCTCAGAAAGAAGTTCCAATTCCTCCCCGCCTCTTCCAAAGAGAAAGGGATCTCCACCTTTAAGCCTTACCACTTTATTTCCTTTTTCAGCTTCTTCCAGAAGAACCTTATTAATATCCTCCTGCACCATTGTATGGTGATTTGCTCTTTTACCTACATTAATCAGTCTGGCATGCTCCGGGATCTTTGCCAGAACCCCTTCGCCCACCAGACTGTCATATACTACCACATCTGCCTGCTGCAGAACCGCTGCGCCCTTTAATGTAAAAAGCCCGATATCACCCGGTCCTGCACCAACCAGCCAAACCTTGCCAGCTGCCATGTTTCTTCTCCTTTTTGCGTCACAAGAATTTTCTTTTTATAATTTTTTTTATCTTCCCTCACAGTCAGATTTCAATTGCTTTGCAAGAGCTGTTCCAAGCTTCTCTCCATCCTCTGCTGCACCTCTGATCTGACCTGTAAGCCACTTTCCTGTAGCTTCACTGTAATATAAACCGCGGATAAAGATCTCATCTCCGTCCACCTCTGCAAATGCAGCTACAGGCGAAGAACATCCTCCGTCCAGATATTTTACATATGCGCGCTCTGCAGTTCCTGCAAGCCAGGCATCCCTGTCACAGTATCCGTCCAGATACCCATAATCCTCACCTTTGCGTCCCTGCACAGCCAGGATCCCCTGACCTGCTGAAGGAATCATCTCATCCGGTGTAAAATATCTGCTGATCCTGTTTTCCAGCCCCAGTCGTTTCAGACCTGCCGCTGCCAGGATCAGCCCTGAATACTCTCCTTCATCCAGCTTGCGAAGCCTTGTCTGCAGATTTCCACGGATACTCTTTACCTCCATCTCAGGATACAGCTTCTTTAACTGAAGAGTTCTCCTTAAGCTGGAACATCCCAGAGGTTTATCCGGATCCAGCTCCGCCACTCCCTCAGGAAGCACCAGTACATCTCTTGGATCCTCACGCTTTGAAAAGGCCAGAAGCGGAAGCTCTTCCGGCACCTCCATAGGCATATCCTTAAGACTGTGTACAGACAGATTGCTTTTACCATCCAGCAATGCCCTGTCCAGTTCTTTTACAAACAATCCTTTTCCGCCCACCTTATCCAAAGTACGGTCCAGAATAATATCTCCTGTTGTTTTCATAGTCAGGATATTTACTGTTATTTCAGAGCCGGCATTTTTTTCACGGTTTTTCTGCTCTATGTAACTTTTTACCATCTCACTCTGGAGAACTGCCAGCTTACTCTCTCTGCTTCCAATGATCACCTCAGTCATCATTCTCCTCCTCATTATCATCTTCCTGCGCAACCCTCTCCAGGGCATTCTGGATCTCTTCTCTTATCCTGCGCGCTTTTTTATGGTCCAGACCACTGGCTGTAATTCCCACTACCAGTCCCTCTTCCATATAAATTCCCGGGAAATAAAAATCGCACTGCTCCCTGTCACTGGCTACATTAACATAAACGCCTTCCTGCCTGCAGATCCTGTGGATCTCATCATTTAACTTTCTGTCATTGGTAGCTGCGATCACCATATATGCCATCGCAAAATCTGTACGCTTCACCGGACGTGTGATCAGCTCTACATAGCCGGCTTTGCCAAGCTCCATCATCTCCATGGTGACCTTCGGAGCAATGACTCTGATATTTCTGGTGAATGATAAAAGGGTTTTCACTCGACGAGTTGCAATGTTTCCGCCGCCTACAACCACGATATTCTTATCTGATAAGTCTATAAACATTGGAAAATACGGCTTATTCTTCATATATTTTCTCCAGTCCTGCCACACACTCAAGGAAAATCTCCTGATTCAGACTGTCACGCAGACCAAAGATCAGTTTATTTACTACTTTTCCTGCTGCCGTATCCACTGCATGGACCAGATTCTGCCTGTCATCCTCTTCCATAGGTGTTTTCTTTAATATCTTTGCAATCCTTAAATTCAGGTCATTGACTGCCTCATCTTTAATATCCTGAATTCTTGGGATCAGGTCTCTTCCATCCAGCCATTGGAAAAATTCATCCATCTGCTCTCTTACGATCGCGCCTGCTGCCTCCAGATTTTCCTGAAGCTCTGCAGGAACTTCCTCTATACGGAAGCTGTCCATGTCATAAAGTGTGACCCCCTGGATTTTTCCAACAGATGGCTCTATATCTCTGGGAACTGCCAGATCGATCAGGATCAGGTCATCCTTTGTCCTGATTCCCTGGAACAATTCTTCTTTTAATGTAAAATTCGGGCTTGCAGTTGCACTTACTACAAGATCACACTGTGGCATATACTCCATTCTGTCACCGTAATTAATACGCTTGCAGCCCAGCGGAATATTCACAACTCCGCTTCTGTACTGACGGATGGTCACTGTTACATCTGCACCTGCCTCCTGCAAGGCCTGAGCAGCCACCTTGCCCATCTCACCGTTACCGATGACCATACAGGTCTTATCCCTGAGAGAATACCCCTTCTCTGCCAGAAATCCGATGGCCTGATGGATCACTGACGGATTTCCATGGGAAAAAGGAACCTCTGTCTTAATTCTCTTTCCTGCTGTGGCAGCCATTCTGAACAGAACCTCCAAAACACCATCTGCCGCAAAATTCTCTCTTGCCAGATTCAGGGCATCCTTCACCTGTGTAAGGATCTGATCCTCCCCTATGATCTGTGATTTCAGACCACTGGTAAGATAAAAAAGATGCTCAACTGCCTCCTGATCCTTACGCTCTACAAAATATTGTCTGTAAGAATCCTCAGTAATTCCCTTTATCCTGCAGAGGCAGTCATAAAGACAGACATCCACCTCATCATCCACACTTGCCCAGACCTCCAGGCGGTTACAGGTGGACAGGATCACGCATCCATATATTCCATTTTGATTCTTTATTTTTTCCATTGCTTCACCGGCATTTTTCTTTGTAAACGCAAACAAAGCCCGGATATCTACGGGCGCTCTGTCATGATCGATGCCTATCATGGATATTGTCATGATATGTAATTCTCCTTTGTTGATGTATAATACCCTTTCCTGAACGAAATCCACCCCTGTCTGAGGTGGATTTTCAGGAAAACATACCGTTTTTATGATAGACTTTTCATGCTGGATTGTCAATGGAATTGAATGGATTTACTCGACATTTTTAGTTGCGATGATGGCGACACCTGTATGCGCAATATCTTTAAGAATCACATCTCCGATATGCACAGGTGCAGAAACAGTAATATTTTTAAGTGCATGAATACAGTCAAAAATTTTATCTTTTGGAATATCGCTCTGTGTTTTGACAGATACCATATTTTCAACACCACCAGATACGTGAACGGTTGTTGTTACAATACGAGTCGGATCTGTTACCTCCTTCTTTCCATATATTGCACCTCTTTTACAGGTATTTCCTTCTACACTTAATACGGTTCCATTTTCTATTTTCACTGTAAGCGGGCAGCCCATTGGACAGCCAATGCATGTCAGATTTCTCGTCTCCATACTCTATTCCTCCTCAATTTTAAGTGTGATTTTATCTGCATATGGATATCCCAGCAGCTGTTCTTTTGTCAGTTTGATCTGTTCCAT
>OGTB01000109.1_pt1 | contig 72306 bp, 67 predicted proteins | sample 1553611 | NCBI WGS metagenome assembly OGTB01 (sample SAMEA2580032, study PRJEB22360) | human gut metagenome | biome: human gut; feature: human-associated habitat; material: faeces | place: Denmark | collected 2008/2010 | reverse complement strand
GCAAAAGTGGAGAGCTGACCGAGAGGCCGAAGGTGCTCGCCTGCTAAGCGAGTATACCCCAAAAGGGTATCTGGGGTTCGAATCCCCAGCTCTCCGCCACTTTATTCTTGCGTTGTCCCAGGTCAACAGTTGTTTTCTTTCGGATTACCTCCGAAGTCTTCGTGCGTTTTTGGCAGCAAATGGCAACCTCTGACCTGCGAATCCATTCTAGCATTACTCACTACGCTTTCATCTTGGACAGTTTTGGGAGACAAAGAAGGGCACCCTTTGGAAAGAGTGCCCTTCAAGTTGCTTCAGCAGTTATTGTTTGTTCGAGAGCGGATCAGAGTTCGATGATACGTTCCGATCCATCGATGTCAGCGATCTTCGCGATGCCGTTCTTCACAGAGAAGAACGTGAGGCGGGGATCGTTGGGGCCCTCGTAGGTTTCGCCGAGGCCGGTCATGTGCTCATAGCCGGCAATGCGCGTTGCTTCGCTCACGGTATCTTCCAAATCAGCTTCGCCCGTTACTACGATCCAAGGCTGTCCAGGATGCCAACCCGATGCTTCGAATTTAGGGTTCGCTTTCAGCTGAACATAGACATCTTTATTGGTAGCAGTGCAGAACCACAGCTTGCCGCCGTCTTCAGCTGCGAAGCTGAACGGGCGAACACGCGGCTGGTCGCCTTCGCAGGTTGCAAAGAACCAGGCTGGAATGTTGGTTAAATAGTCGATCACTTCATCCATGTGTTGCTCCTTACAGTCCGAAATATCCCATGACGATATTAACTAGAATAACGCAGGCAAGCCCGCATACTAAATAGAGAAGACCGCCCAGATCACATTTCTGAAACCGAAGCTCATGGAGTGAGGTACGGTTGGTGCCACCATGGTAGCAGCGAGCATCCATGCCGAGCGAGAGCGTTTCTGCATGGCGAAATGCGCTTGTGAAGAGGGGCACGATGAGCGCCACCATCATCGAGAAGGTGCCACGTGCGTTCGTTTTGAAGTTTGCGCCACGTGATACCTGCGCGCGATAGATGGTCTGAAGTTCAGTAGCGAACTGCGGCAAGAAGCGCAGCGCGATACCCATCATGGTGGCAAGTTCATGGGCAGGAACGCCAAAACGTTTGAAAGGCTTCAACAGCTCCTCAAAGCCATCGGTGATATTGAGTGTGGTGGTTGAAAGTGTGAGCAGGCTCATGCCGAGCAAGAGGAGCGTAAGGCGGATCACAATGAACAAGCATTGATTCAATCCTTGTTCACTTATGCAGATGATGCCGAATTGAAAATAGATCTGACCGCCTTGCACAAAGAAGATGTTCAACAGACCGGTGAATACCACCAGAATAGCGAGAGGCGCGATGCTCACAAAGGCCTGTTTGATTGAGATTTTCGCGAAGAAGAACATGCCGAAGGTGAATACTGCGGCCACTGCCAATGCAACGTAGCTTTGCGCTGCAAACACGACCACCATGAACAGGACTGAAAGCAGGAGCTTCGCGCGGGGGTCCATGCGATGTACGACTGAATCGCGCGAGATATATCGTCCGAAAATGGTCTGCAGGTTCACGACTTACCTGCTTTCCAAGAGAGCAACGAGATGCTCGGCTAGCGTTTCGGGGGAGTAGAGTCCCTCTTCGAGCGGTACGCCAAGCTCGCGCAGTTCGTTCGCCATGCGCTGAGCGTGCGGGACACCAAGACCGATCTCGCGTAGCTCGACAGGATGAGAGAACACCTCTTCAGGCGTGCCCAAAAATGCGATCTCGCCTCGATCGAGTACGAGCACGCTGTCGGCCAAGCGCGCGATATCGTTCATGTTGTGGGATACCATCACGAGCGTGATGCCGCGTTTATGCAGGCGATCGATGAAGCCAAGAAACTCATTGCGTGAAGCAGGGTCGAGGCCAGCCACCGGTTCGTCGAGCACGAGGGTGGTCGGACGCATGGCGAGCACGCCTGCAAAAGCGACACGACGCTGTTGACCACCGGAGAGCTCGAAGGGAGAACGATCCTTGAAGGTTTCATAGTTAAGCTCGACTAGCTCGATCGCGTCCTTCACGCGCTGCTCGACCTCTGTTGCATCGAGACCCAGATTGCGAGGACCAAACGCCACGTCTTCATAGACGGTTGCTGCGAAGAGCTGGTTTTCGGGATACTGGAAGACAACGCCGATGTCGCCACGTGCTTCGTTAGCGGTCTTCTTGTCGGCAAGATCTTGCCCGTCCCAGAGCACCTTACCGCGCGTGGGGTTGATCACGCCGTTCAGGTGCAGCACAAGCGTGGATTTCCCTGATCCAGTGTGACCAGCGATCGCCAAGAATTCACCATCGGCGATTTCGAAGGATATATCGTTCAAGGCCCAAAGGGGTTCTTGACCTTCTTTGATCTGGCGTTTCGTTAGAGGCGTGTAGGTGTAGCTGACGTGTTCGAATACAAGAGCCATAACGCCTCCTTCAAAGGTTCGCGATCGACGAAGGTGGGAATATCGACGCCTTTGTCTTGCAAAAGACGGGAGAGTTGCGTTGCGAAAGGTATGTCGAGGTTAAGCTTGCGCAACTCGGCATCTTGCGTGAGCACCTCTTCAGGGGTGCCATCGAGCACGATCTTGCCTTCGCGCAATACGAGCACGCGATCGGCTTCCGCGGCCTCTTCCATGTAGTGGGTGATCATGACGATGGTCATGCCCTGTGCATGCAGTTCCTTGCATACGCGCATGAGTCCGCGCCTGCCGCGCGGATCGAGCATGGCTGAAGCTTCGTCGAAGATGAGGATCTGCGGCTCCATGGCCAAGATGCCTGCGATCGCGACACGTTGCTTCTGGCCGCCAGAAAGTGCGTTGGTCTCGCGCTTCTCGAAGCCGGTCAAGCCAACTTGTGCAAGCGCTGCTTCAACACGTTCGCGCAGTTCTGGATTGGGAATGCCAAGGTTCTCAGGACCGAATGCCACATCGTTTTCGACCAGGCTCGCTACGATCTGATCATCGGGGTTCTGGAATACCGAGCCTGCTTTCGAGCGGATAGCAAATGTATTTTGGGCATCGGAGGTGATGAGCCCATCAACCTTCACCTCGCCTTTATCGGGTAGCAGCAATGCATTGATCAATTTCGAAAACGTGGATTTGCCCGAGCCATTGGCACCGAGCACGCACACGAATTGACCTTGCGGAATCTCTACCGAAAGGTCCTCGAGCACATAGCTTTCGTTCGTGTAGGTAAAGGAGACGTCTTCGAAAGAGATCACCTAGGCGCGACCCTTCTTCTGATCCTTCTTCGGCGTGATCAGGTTCGAGATTGACTTGTAGATAATGAGCGTGAGGACGGAATTGAGCGCGCCCTTCAAGAGGTTGAACGGAATAAGGATCGGCACGATCATCGCGATTACGGCGTCGAGCGGTACGCCGAGCCATGCGGGCGTGATGACCAGATTGCCGAGCACCGCGCCGACAACTGCCAGCAACGTGCCAACGACCAGCGCGATGATAGCGCCAGCGAACGTATGCATGCGTTTGTAGATGAGCGCGGCAGGCAAAACGTAGAAGAGCACTACGATGATGTTCATAACCGCACCACTGAAGTCTGCCATGAGCAGACCATGGAGGATAGCGGTGAGGATGCCGACCGCAACACCACCACCAGGGCCATAGGCGAAGCCAGCCACCATGGCAGGCATGTTCGAGGCATCGAACTTGAGCCAGGTTACGCCAGGAAGCAGAGGGAACTCGATGAATGAGAGCAGTACGCCAATGGCGGTCATGAGCGCCATGGTAACGAGCTGGCGTGTGCTCCATTTGTTCGTGTTTGCAGTTGTGTTCGTTGGCGTTCCGGCCATTGAGTTCCTCCTGAGATCTGTCTACACATAAAAAAGAATACGACATCCGCCGTATTCTTTAAGTTACTGTGGCGCCCCCGAGAGGACTTGAACCTCCGACGCACGGTTTAGGAAACCGACGCTCTATCCGCTGAGCTACGGGGGCGTGCGAATAACGGTTCAATCATTCTAGCACGAAGCCCTTTGCGATCGAGGTCCATCCTCGATCGTTGTAGTTATTCGGACAGAATCAGGCTTAGGCTGAACCGCTCGAGACCGTGATGGTCACGCGGCTGCCCTTGTTGGCTTTGCCGACCACATCTTGCGAGATGACAAGTCCTTTTTCAACAGTGCCGCTTGCCATGTGTTTCACAGATACCTCAAAGCCCGCGTTCTTCAGAGTTGAAGTTGCATCTGCTTCGGATTCGCCAACCACATTAGGAACCTGAGCTTCTTCCGGACCATTGGAGATCGCAATGGTGACGGTTGAGCCTTTAGGAGCGGTTCCGGAAGGATCTTGTGAGATAACGCGTCCTTCGGGGGTATTGCTGCTGTAGCGATAGCTTGTGTTCACTTTGAAGCCAGCGTTCTTAAGCGAGTTTTCGGCATTCGAAACCGTTGCTCCTACCACATTGGGAACCGAGACATTTTCGGCACCTTTCGAAAGATGGAAGACAACGGTGTCGCCTTTGTTGAGCGATGAGCCTGCAGGTTGATCCTGGCTGGCCACGCAGCCTTCCTTTACGTTCTCAGAGAAGGTTGATTCACCTTCTTGACCGTTGAGACCATAGGAGGAAAGCGTGCGCATCGCCTCTTCGGAAGTTTGTCCCTTAAGATCAGGTACTGATACTTGTTCAGTTCCCTTTGAAATGCTCAGATCGATGCGACTGCCCTTGACCGCTTCTTGGCCACCAGGGGGGTTGGTGCTTACTATGCGACCCGAATCAACCGTTGAGCTAAAGACTTCTGTTTCGGCGCCGATCTTGAAGCCAGCTTCTTCGAGTGTGGTCTTCGCTTCGCCGAGCGCCATGTTGGTAACATCGGGCACGGTGGCGCGCTCGCCATTTCCGCCGAGAGAAAAGGCGGCGATGCCAATGATAACCGCGATGATGGCTACAACGATCACGCCGATGATAACTTTTTTCTTGTTGTCATTTTGCGGAGGCTGCTGCGGCTTCCCTGAACGGAAATTCGTGGTTGCACCAGCGCCCATCGTGTTCGTGCCAATCGGTTTCGGCATAACGGCGGTGCCATCCATAGGAGGAATGCCAGCGCCAAGCACCTGAGTGCGATCATTGTGAACGCCAAGACCAGGAACGGGTCTACCTGCGAGATAGTCATTCAAGGCCTGGCGCATCTCCTGCGCATTCGCAAAACGTTGCGCGGGATCTTTTTCCATCGCTTTCAGGATGATAGCCTCGAGCACTGGGTCAATATCGGGGTTGATCGAACGTGGAGCGGCAGGCATCTCATTCACTTGCTTGACCGCAACGCTTACTGAATCAGTTCCCTCGAAGGGAAGGCGACCAGTGGTTGCTTCATAGAGTACGACGCCGAGTGAATATACGTCGGAAAGACCGGTGAGGTCCTTGCCTTGTGCCTGTTCGGGGGAGATATAGTGGGCGGTGCCGAGCACAGTGGCTGTTTGGCTTAAGCCCGCATCTCCTGCGCGCGCGATGCCGAAGTCCATGACCTTGATGTTGCCATCGGGTTGGATCATGATGTTCTGCGGTTTGATATCGCGATGGATGATGCCGCCTTCATGGGCGACTTGCAGCGCTTGCGCCACCTGTGAGCCGATCTCAGCAGCTTTTCGTTGGTTGATCGCACCGCGTTCTTTGATCGCGGTTTTCAGATCGGTCCCCTTGAGGAACTCCATGACGATGTAGTAGGTATCGCTTTCGGCATCCAGACCCCAGTCATAGATGCTCACGATATAAGGGCTCTGCAGTTTTGCCGCCGATGCAGCTTCTTGGCGAAAGCGCGCTTGAAAGGTTTGGTCAGCTGCGTATTGCGGCAGCATGACCTTCACGGCAACTACGCGGTCCAGCACGGTATCGTGAGCGCGATACACTTCTGCCATACCACCGATGCCAACGCGTTCGATGAGCTGATAGCGGTTGTTCAATGTCATGCCCGTCATGCTTCCAGCCACGTTTAATCTCCTTTTGGAATCCATGCTTGAGCGCTATTGTTGTGCTTAAGCATACCATCATATCCTAATAAGATGGTCATTTTATGACCCCTTGCACTTGTAAGGCGGTGCGGAGCACTCCCTGAGCGCGCGATGCTGCTCCTCCCGGAAGATCCGAGCCTTCCTCGAGCACGATCGCGACGACTACTCTTGAATTTTCTGAAGGGCCGATGCCCACGAACCAGCTATCGTCGATGGGTTTGCCGGTTTCTGCGGTACCCGTCTTACCTGCGATCTTAACGCCTGAAACTGCTGCAGCACCGCCTGTGCCCGATGCAACAACACCTTCGAGCACCGATTTTACGCGGTTTGCTGTAGCGGAGTTCGTTGCTGTCATGAGCGTTGAGGGCGAAGCAGTGAAGCTGCATTTTCCTTCAGCGTTATAGATGCTATCGACCAGATAAGGTTTTTGGATCACGCCATTATTCGCGATCGCGCAGCCTACCATTGCCATTTCGAGCACGGTTGATTGCGGACCTGCGGGGCTTTCATGTTCGCCAACCGGCTCGCCTGCGGCTGCCCATGCCGTTTCCCACTCGGTCATTTCCTCGGGTTTGGGCATGAGTGATTTAGCGAGTGGCAGATCGAACTTGATGTCTTGGTCGAAGCCGAAATCCTCAGCGGTCTTCACGAGCATATCCGCGCCCATTTCCACGCCAAGCTGAGCATAGACCGTGTTGGCAGAAACTTCGGTCGCACGTGCGAGTGTGATCTCGCCATAGCTACGGCCATTGAAGTTGGTGATGTCGCCGTTGCCGATCTTCATGGAGCCAGGTGCCTTGAATACGCTCGATTCGGTGGCGACGTTGTTCTCGAGCGCACCGGTAAGGGTAACGATCTTGAAGGTTGATCCGGGTGGATAAAGCGCCTGAGTGGCGCGATTGTAGAGCGCTGAAGAATCCGACGAGTTCGAGCTGTTCTGCAAGAGCGTTTCGATATCGGCAGCATTGTAGGTAGGCGAAGAGGCGAGCGCGAGCACTGCACCGGTCTTCGGATCGATGACGACGCATGCACCTGAGAAGCCCTCAAGCGCATCTTGCGCGGCCTTCTGGATGGTGGAGTTGATCGTAAGCTTCACGTCGTTACCTGCGGCACTATTGCCGGTCGAGGCATTGAGCACATCGGTCCAGGAGGCATAGTTGCGCTGTCCTTTAAGTGTGTCGTTGTAGCTTGATTCGATGCCGGCGGTGCCGAATTTCTCTGAAGCATAGCCCACTACGTGCGCTGCGAGCGTGCCCGCCGGATAGACGCGCTTATAGGTGCCGTCGGATTGTTCGACGCTTTGCGCAAGGACCACGTTGTCGTAGGTGGATATGGTGCCGCGCTCGGTCTTCGATTCCTTCACAAGCGTGTGATTATTGATGGGCATGTTCTTATATTCGTCTGCTTGAACGACCATGATCATGGTGAGGTTAGCGACGAGCAGCGCGAAGAGCACCGAGAAGGCGATCATGGTGTTCGTGATGCGCTTGCCGAGGGATACGCGTCCAAGCACGCCTTCAGCGGAGATGTTGCCGGTGCCCGATGCTATCTCCGATTCCACTCCGGTCGATTGATCGCCACACTTGAGCAAGAAGCCCACAGCGATGAAGCTCGCGAGTAGCGAAGAGCCACCTTGGCTTACGAAGGGAAGTGTGAGACCGGTAAGAGGGATGAGGCGCGTAACGCCGCCAACGATGATGAATGCCTGCAGCACGATCGTGGCGGTAAGACCAACCGCGATAAAGGAGCTCACATCCGATTTTGCGCGTGCAGCAGTGACGAGGCCGCGAATCGCGAAGCAAAGGTAGAGCAAGAGCAAGCCTGCCGCGCCGAGAAGCCCCGTCTCTTCAGCGATGGCTGCGAAGATGAAGTCCGATTCGACAATGGGGATGTTATCAGCCAAGCCGCTGCCGATGCCTACGCCGAACAAACCGCCATCTGCCATCGAGAAGATGGATTGTACGAGCTGGTAGCCCGTGTTGGTGGGGTCAGCGAAGGGGTCGAGCCAGGTATCGACGCGCACCTGTACATGTGAAAAGAAGAAAAAGAGGATGACCGCACCTATGGCGATCGTGAGCAAGCCTACGATCAGGTAGAACTTCTTGCCGCTTGCCACGTAGAGCATAGTGAGGAACACGAAGTAGACGATGAGCGCTGAACCAAGATCCTTCTCAAAGACAACGATGGCCATAGAGAGCAGCCACATGATAAGGAGCGGCAGCAGCGTGGAGAGGTCGGGGAATTTGAACGGCCCTACCTTGTGCGTAAAAACGGAGAGCATTTCGCGGTTTTGGGCGAGATATCCCGCTAAGAAGAGCACAATGAAGATCTTGGCGATCTCTCCTGGCTGGAACGAAAAGCTCCCGATCGAAAGCCAGATGCGGCTACCGTAGATCTCGTTGCCAATGCCAGGAAGCAAAGGGGAAAGAAGCAGGATGAGGCCGATGACCATGAGGGTGTATTTGTAGTTGGCAGTCTTATCCATATTCTTCATGAATATAATGACCGCTATCATGAAGATGATACCTAATACCAACCAAGCGACTTGTCGTACTGCCAGGTCAGGAGCGAGACGCGTTACGAAAGCGATGCCGATCGAAGAGAGCGCGAAGCAGATCGGCAGAATCGCTGGGTCGGCCGCGGGCGCGAATTTGCGCAGAGCTAGATGCGAGACGATGAACGAGGCGAAGATACCCACCGGCACGCCGATGCTTGCCCAACCGAGTTCTTCGCCCTGATTGAGGGCGATCATCGCGAAGAGCAGAATAGCGAGCGGAGCCGCTATGCAAAGGAGTGCAAGTTCGATATTGCGGCGGGTCATGGCCTAGCGTCCACCTCCGTTGTTGCCTGAGTTGTTCGCAGGCTGTGCGGTTGTGGCTGCTTGTGCTTGCTGAGCCTCGGCTTCTCCGCGTGCGATCTCCTCTTCGTACCCAGCGATAAGGCTGTTCGCTTCATCGATGCTGGAGACGCTCATACCTTCCTTGATGCGGTTTGCTACACCTGGTTGGAGCTTATCGACATCGACATTGGTAGTGTGGTCGAGCGTAGAGAGCTTGATGCCCATGAAATCGTCCGGCGTACCGCGATAGACGCTCACTTTGCCATTCTCTTCTATAAGATAGGCTGAATTGCTGATGAAGGCATAGCCGCCGAAGCCTGCCGCAAAGATGACTGCAACGAGCGCAATGGCAAGACCGATATAGAAAACGCGGCTTTTATGCGCTCTCTTCTTTTCGCGCACTTCGCTAAACCCCGGCACATCCGCCACAACGACAGTTACGTTATCAGCACCACCATTCTCGAGGGCGGCAGTGACCAATTCATCGGCACAATGCTGTGCATCGCTTTGCCTGCGCATGATCGATTCGATCGCGTTGTTCGAGATCATGGAGCTCAGACCGTCGGAGCAAAGCAGTATACGATCACCTGCGTCTACGTTGAGTTCGTAGATGTCGGGTCGCATGTGTATGTCGGAACCAATCGCGCGGGTGATGACCGAACGATTCGGGTGTACGCGCGCTTCTTCGGGGGTAATCTGACCAGCTTCGATGAGGTCAGCCATGAGCGAGTGGTCACGCGTGATCTGCTGTAGGTGGCCTTTGTGCAAAAGGTAGGCGCGCGAATCGCCTACCTGCGCGATGAGCAGGCGCTCGCCTTCGAGCATGGCAGCGGTGAGCGTGGTGCCCATGCCGTCGCGCCCGATGCCTTGGCGGGGGGCCTTCATCACGTTGTAGTTGGCTGCTTCAACCGCAGCGGTGAGTCCTTCGGCATCGAGATGGCTGGGTGCGAGTTCGGCAAGCGTATTCACGGTGATCTCGGAAGCGATCTCGCCTGCTTCATGACCGCCCATGCCATCTGCTACGGCAAAAAGTGGCGGAATGATGATGAGACTGTCTTCGTTGTGATCGCGCACATAGCCAATGTCTGTGCGGCTTCCGAAAGATATGTCTTGACCGGCTGTGTTTTTGTTGCTGTTGGTGGTCATTTATGCGTACCTTACCCTTATGGTCACATCGCCGACCATTACGCGGTCGCCGTTCTTGAGTGCGGTTGGTTCTGATATATGCATGCCGTTGACGGCGGTTCCGTTGAGCGACCCCATGTCTTCAATGAAGAGATTCTGCCCCATGAGCACGAAGCGTGCGTGGCGGGAAGAGACATATTCTGCGCCGATGACGATATCGGCTCCAGGGCTTCTACCGACCACGATTGGACCATGAACATCGATCGCGGCACCTCGTAGCTCTTTCGGACCTTTCTCGACTGCCACGGACCAGGCCTTCTCTTTTTTGCGCTGTCCCTTCACGAGGCCGATACCCGTTTTCATGATGGCGAAGAGAAACAGGTAGAGCAGTGCTACGAATAACAATCGACCAATTAAAAGAACGATGTCTATCACGGGGTTACCTTACTGACGAACTGCTTGAACAGGCGATGCGCGAACGCGGCTGGCGAAGTGGTTATCATGAACGGGTCTAGCGAAACGTGAAGAGGAATGTTGTCGTGCCAACCGTGATACGATCACCATCGTTTAAGAGCACCGAGGCGATGTGCTTTCCATTAACGAGTGTGCCATTGGTTGAGCCAAGATCGGCGAGCCCCCAAACGTTGGGCGATTCGCGGAAGATCTCTGCATGCGTGCGGCTTGCATTGAGGTCGTCGAGCACGATGTCGCAGTTGGTGGCACGTCCGATGAGCACGCGGGGGTTGGTAAGCGGGAAGGAGCGATCGGTGGTCAGGTTGATAAGGGCGGCCGTTGGCTCGGCAGATGCGGTCTGCTGGCGGTCGAACATCATCGTATTGGGGACCGGGATAGGCTCTGCCACCGAAGCGGGTTGCGCTTCAAGCTGGTAGGAATTTGGATCTTGCGGATAGTTCGGTGCATAAGATTGAGCGTTCTGCGGATAGCCATTGGGTTGCATATAATCATGCGGCTGGGGCTGCTGATAGGGATTTGCCTGCGGGCGTGCAGACGCACCATAGCCAGGCTGTTGGGCAAGACCGTAGCGTTCGAGTTCTTCGTTGCGTAGTTGCGCGATGATCGGTGCCGATACGAGTTCGGCGATCACGTCAAATTTGCCATGCTTGAGATCGTCGTCGACCATGAAGCGCACGAGCGGTGCGCCATCCATGACCAAGCCCTCTTCGTTGGCCTTAGCACGCAGATAAGTTTCGGTTTCCCCTGCGAGGGTGGGGTACATGCCGAAAAGGCGGCGATCATCATCAGGATTCACGAGCACGGTATAAAGCGTAGGAGCATACTCTTTGCCAGCGCCAACGGTCTTTTCGCGGCGCATCTGCTTCTCTGCTTTCTTGGTAATTTGAACGGGGGAGATCGGAGCATCGAAGAGCTTGTCGTTTATGCCTTCGAAACCATCTTCGACGCGACGTTCAAATTTCGAGAAAAGTCCCATGGATGTTCTCCTCACATAACACGTGCTATTCAGCATAGAACTATCAATATCTTGCCATAAATAGTGTTTTTTACTGCTTAAATCTATGCAATCGCCATATAGGTGGCTAGAGTATCGGCACTGATGGCACGAAGAGAGCGTTAACGTACAAATCTGTAAGGAGCAAAGGGCTGCTGGCAACGGTTTGCGTATACTGCTCTGGCCGAGAATCGCACCGATGAATTTGAAGCTGGGGTGTTGCGAACGGGCAGCTTGTGGGGTATGCTGAACAGCACAACTTATGCGGGCGTGGCGGAATTGGCAGACGCGCTAGCTTCAGGTGCTAGTGAGCTCCGGCTCGTGAAGGTTCAAGTCCTTTCGCCCGCACCAGCAAAAAAGGAAATGGCTACCGAAAGGTGGCCATTTTTGTTTTGCTGGTGGGGGCGAACTTGGGCGAAGCCCAAGAAGCGCAAACGCTGGACTTGAACCGAAGAAGGTTCACTGCACTGCTAGGCTGAAAGTCGAGCAGTGCTGGCATCTGGGTCAAGGCTTGCGAAGCAACCGCGAAGCGGCTTGGCCTTGACGAAGATGAACCCTTTCGCCCGCATCACGTTCATTACGCCGTTCTGTCGAACGGCTTTTTCTTTCGTCGTTTTACAAACGACGAAATCTCGACGCTGCGAAGAGATACCGTGCCTCATCTTGCCCCTTGTTTCAGGCACGTCGTTGGGCGAACCCAACTTGGCCTGAAGGCGGGGCAATCTGAGGCACGGTATCTCTTCTCGCTGATTTTTCTGGACTTAAGATTTCATTTTTCATAAAAGACAAATACTGGATTTAAGCTGAAGAAGCCTACTAGAGTCTTATCAACGGCAAATAATGTTTCCCTAGCCATAAATGCAGGTTCTTTTGTGCTTTATTGCGCTAAACTCTTCCTATTCTTATGTATGAGAGGCTCAATCAATGAATATCTGGCAAAAGTGGAATAGCATCAGCTTGGTGAAGCGCATCTTGGTCGGCCTGGTCATCGGTGCGATCTTAGGATTCTGCGTTCCTGCAGGAAATGAGGTCATCGCTTTGCTCGGTGATCTGTTCGTTGGTGCCTTGAAGGCGGTCGCTCCCGTTCTGGTGTTCTTTTTGGTCATCAGCGCGCTTGCGAATGCAAAGAGTGCAGGCTCGATGGGAACGGTCATTGTGCTCTATATCGTCTCGACCTTAGTTGCTGCCTTGATCGCTGTTTGTGCGAGCTATATGTTCCCTACGGTTGTTCCCATGCTTGAGCCTGCTGCCGATCAGGCATCGCCTGAAGGATTGGGCGAAGTGCTCACCACCTTGCTCATGAACGTGGTAGCTAACCCTGTCGGAGCGCTCATGAATGCGAATTACCTGGGCATCTTAGCGTGGGGTGTGGTGTTGGGCATTGCGCTGCGTGCTGCGAGCCAGCATACGAAAGATGTGTTCACTGCGGTTTCCGATGCTATTTCGAAGGTGGTCGGTTGGATCATCAGCTTTGCTCCTATCGGCATTCTGGGCTTGGTATACGTGGCAGTTTCTGAAAACGGTGCCGAGATCTTCATCACCTATGGTCACCTTATCGCGGTATTGGTGGGCTGCATGCTTTTCATTGCGCTCGTTACCAACCCGCTCATCGTGTTCATCGCCACGCGCAAGAATCCTTACTATCTCGTTCTGCGCTGCCTGAAGGATTCGGGCATTACCGCGTTCTTCACGCGCAGCTCTGCAGCGAACATTCCGGTGAACATGGAATTGTGTCGCAGGCTCGGCCTCGAGAAGGACAACTACTCGGTTTCCATTCCGCTTGGCGCGACCATCAATATGGCGGGCGCTGCGGTCACGATCACTGTTATGGCCATGGCGGCGGCTGCGTCGCTCGGCATTTCGGTCGACCCGGTGATGGCGTTCATCTTGAGCGTGCTTGCGGCGATCTCAGCCTGTGGTGCTTCTGGTGTTGCGGGAGGGTCGCTTCTGCTCATTCCGCTTGCTTGTTCACTGTTCGGCATCGGTAACGATGTGGCTATGCAGATGGTGGCGATCGGCTTCATCATCGGCGTTATCCAAGATTCGATGGAAACAGCGATCAATTCTTCTTCGGACGTGATCTTCACGGCAACTGCTGAATATCGTGCGATGGCGAAGAAGGGGCTCACCTTCAAGATGGGTAGGGATGCTTCGGGTCCTGAACCACAGAACGCTATTGGCGCAACCAACTTCGATGAGCCTTCGCAAAAGACTGAACGGGAAGCTCTTCAAGACGAAAACCAATGATCGAACTTTAACAATGAGAATCACTACATATACGATGCGATAGGAAAGGACCTCTCTTGAACTACATTCACTGCTTGAACAATATCTCTGCCCAAGGAACCGATCTTCTTACAAGCGATTATGAACTCACTGACAACATTGAAGCTGCACAGGGTATTCTCGTGCGCAGTGCAGGCATGCTTGACATGGAGTTCTCTGAGAATCTGCTCGCGATCGCACGTGCTGGTGCGGGCGTAAACAACATCCCGCTCGAGCGTTGTGCCGAAGAAGGCATCGTTGTGTTCAATACACCAGGCGCGAATGCTAATGCGGTGAAGGAGCTCGTGCTGTGCGGCATGCTGCTCGCAAGCCGTGGCATCGTGGGCGGTATCGAATGGTGCAAGGAGAACGCTGAAGATCCTGCGATCGGTAAGACCGCTGAAAAGGCGAAGAAGCAGTTCGCTGGGCGCGAGATCAAAGGCAAGACGCTCGGTGTTATCGGCCTTGGTGCGATCGGCGCTGAAGTTGCGAACGCAGCGCTCGGTCTTGGCATGGAGGTCATGGGCTACGATCCATTCGTTTCTGTCGATGCTGCCTGGAAAGTGTTGCCAGCAGTTCAGCACGTTACCGACCTTGCCGATATCTATCGCGAATGCGATTACATCACCATCCATGTGCCAGCGGTCAATGGAACGATCGGCATGATCGATGAAGCTGCTTGTGCGCTCATGAAAGAGGGCGTGGTGTTCCTGAACTTCTCACGCGACACGCTCGTTGATGCGCCTGCTATGGCTTCTGCGCTCGCATCGGGCAAGGTAGGCTGCTATGTGACCGACTTTGCGACACCTGAGGTCATGGCTATGGAAAACACGATCGTGCTTCCGCATCTGGGCGCTTCCACTGAAGAGGCGGAAGACAATTGCGCACGCATGGCGGTTGTTGAGCTGATGGATTACATCGATAACGGTAACATCGTGAATTCCGTGAATTATCCAGCTTGCCAAGCAGGTGTTTGCCCAGAGGGTATGTTCCGCATCGCGGTGCTCTACAATTCGTCCGATCTTGCTATGGGTAGCGTGACCGAGATCTTCGAGCCGATCGTTGCTGAATTCGACATGGTCGACAACCAGCGTGATGAGCATGGCTATGCGCTCATTACGCTCACGGAGAGCCTAGCCGATGAGGTGCTCGAGCGCATCGCTGAGCTCGATGGTGCTTATCTGGTCCGCCGCGTGAAATAAAAGGTTAAGCAAAGCTATTCAGCAAAGCCTTCGTCGACGATGCGTTCATCGTCATCTGCTGCAGTGGTCGCCAGTTCATCGCAGCGTTCGTTCTCTGGATGCCCCGCATGTCCTTTCACCCAATGGAAAGCGATCGTGTGGGGCTTCATCACTTCTAGTAGACGTGTCCAAAGATCCTTATTCTTCACGGGCTCTTTTTTCGCATTCTTCCAACCGCGTTTGAGCCAGCCTTCTACCCAGTGTTGGTTGAAGGCATCGACAACATATTTTGAATCCGAGTACACGTCCACTTCGCAGGCGTGCTTGAGCGCCTCGAGTCCGCGAATGACCCCCAATAACTCCATACGATTGTTGGTTGTGCAGATATAGCCTTGCGAAAGCTCTTTGGTGTGAAGCTGCCCTTGTGCATCCGTGAACGTGAGCACGACCCCATAGCCGCCGGGGCCTGGATTGCCGCGTGCGGCGCCGTCGCTATAGAGGTTCACGTGTGTCATGGGCTCGTCTCGTTTCGATTCTGTTCGGTTCGGGTCTCAGGTTTCGGGTGCTGGTCGTTCAAGGGCTGTTGTTTAGTGCAGTCTTATCGGCAAGCCGCCAGAATGGTCTTGCGCAATGCATCCATGCCCGTGCCTTTTTCTGAAGAGGTAAGGATCATCTCAACTTCGGGGCCGAGGTCGAGCTGTTTGCGCAAGGCTGCGATCTGCTTGTTCGCTTGGTTCTTGCTCACCTTGTCCGCCTTGGTGAGCGCGATGACGAAGGGCAGTTCGCAGGCTTTCAGAAATTCGATCATCTGCTCGTCGAGCTTGCTCGCAGGATGGCGGATATCGATGAGTGAAACCACGAGTGCATAGAAGCGGTATTGATCGAAGTAGCCGTTGATCATCTCTGACCAGCGCCCGAGTTCCGATTTCGCCACTTTCGCATAGCCGTATCCCGGCAGGTCAACGAGGTCGATCGCGTCGTTTCCGAAGAAATTGATCGTGCTCGTCTTTCCCGGCATTTGAGAAACGCGTGCGAGTTGCTTGCGGTTCAGGAGCTTGTTGATGAGCGAGGATTTTCCTACGTTGGAGCGACCAACGAAAGAAACCTCCGGTAATTTGGAAGTGGGAATCTGTGCTGAGGTGCCATAGGCGCCTTTGAATTCTATGTTGTTAAGATCCATGAGCCTCGTTCGTTATGGGCGTTGTGTAGCAACTTAATTACAGTTCCAATCGTGCGGTCTTCGCATTGAGAAAGACAACTACGGTTAGACTATAAACAAGAATACCTCTTGGGAGCAACTCGATCTTATCCGATCCGTCGGTTCGCAACAGCGGACGGTTCGCGAATATCGAGCGGAAAGATAACGGAAACGGTCATGGAACAGCTTGCGAATTTTGTGACATACATCACTGATTCGAACGTGTGGGGAAGGATCCTCATTGCGGCTGTCGTTGTGCTGGTCGTTGCTGTTCTGTGCCATCTTGCCATCAAGGCGATACAGCGGTTGCTCGCGCTTGAGAGCGTATCCCTTTCGCAGACCTCCATCGTAGTGAACATCGTGCGCATCGTGGTATGGGGTGTGGCGATCTGCTTCATCGCCGATGTGTGCTTCGATGTCAATATGACAGCGGTCATCGCCGCTTTGGGCGTTGGCGGCATCGCGATCTCACTCGGTTTTCAAAATACGCTTTCGAATCTCTTCGGTGGTGTTCAGGTAACTCTGACCCATGTGATCAAGCCAGGCGACAATATCCAGGTGGGTACGAATCAAGGGGTGGTTGAAGATATCAATTGGAGCTATACCACCATCCACAACCTCAACAATGAAACGGTCATCATTCCCAATTCGGTCATGGCGAACAATGCCGTGAAGCATCTGCCCCCTGTTGACCATGTAACCGTACCTATTGTGGTGATGAAGGATCTGAGCGATCTGGATTCGCTTGCCGATCAGATCGAGAATGCTGCTGCTGAAGCGGCTCGAACAATCACTACTATCGTGAAAGACCCTGTTGTTTCTTTCAATAAAGTGACGAACTACGGTCTCTATGGGTCGATCGCGCTCATGATCGGCGACGGATCGAAGGCGAGTGCGGTTTCCGATGCGATTACGCGTGCGGTCGCGCCACTTGTGCAGGACGACCGTATTCAGAGGTTCGAGGCTGCAACTCCGCCGAAAGAATCGTCATAATAGACTTTGATAAAGGCCTGAATCGTTTGAGTATGCTTAAGGCTATTACGGTAGAACAGCAGAAAACTAGCCAACCGTCGTGCACGGAGCCCCGCTCAATTGCGGAATTTCTGGGACGTTTCTCTATTGGAACATAATCTTGGTATCATTTTATGATGCACATCCGATTACCAGGATGTTTTATATTACCGAGATCAAGGAGAATGAACGTGCCGCATAGCTCGCAGAATGGTTCACGAGGCAAGCATGGACGTCATGCTGCTCCTGAACAAGAAAGCTCGTTTTTTCAGCCTGAACAGGAATTCCCTCATAATCCCTATAACAATTCTGATATAAGAAGCGATGGTCCCGTTCCTTATGCGAACCGCAGGGAAGAGGTCGCACGCTTGCGTCGCAAAAAGAAGCACCATGGTAATAAGCCGAAGATTATCGCCGCAGTCATCATCGCGGTTATTCTGGTGTTTGGTGTGTCCGGTGCTGCTTTTGCGATGAGTGCGATGGAGGCTAAGGATGATGCTCAAGCGCTCGTTTCCCAAGGAAAGCAACTCAAGGATCAAATCGTTGGTGGCGACATGGCATCAGCGAAGACCACGAGCCAGCAGATGGCAAGCACGGTTAAAAAACTTCACGACACCACGTCGGGACCATTGTGGGGTGCTGCAACACTCATTCCTGTAGTTGGTGGTGATATTCAAACCGTTCGTATAGTTTCTGACTCTGCTGAAGTGCTGGTTAACGATGTGCTCGTACCGGCTATGGATGCTATTCCAGCAAATGGTCTTGCTGGTCTTATGAGCGAAGATGGCGCTATCAATGTTTCGGTCATTGAGGATCTGCTCAATGTGGTGTCGGGGTCAGCACCTGTTCTCACCGAAAATGCGGCACAGCTTGAAAATTCACCTGAGCCTACTATTGAGCAATTGAAGGGACCTATCGATCAAGTAAAGACCCTTATGGCCACGTTGGCACCTATTGCCGATTCTGCGACTGAGTTGAAAGATACGCTTCCTGCGATCCTTGGAGCAGATGGAAAACGCACATACTTAATCATCGCGTGCACAAGTGCAGAAATGCGTTCTTCGGTTGGTTTTGCTGGCTCTTTTGGACTCATGACCGTCGATAATGGCAAGATCAGCTTAGGTGAATTCGTTGGCGCAGATAAGAACCCCCGTTTGGCTGAATCAGTTTCTGCTGCGACAGATGAGGATATTCGCTTGTTCCGTGTGGAATCATCTCTTGATTCGCGCGACGTGCCTCAAATTATTGATTTTGAACGAGTTGGTGAGATTGAGTCGCAAATTTGGGACGCAAATGGACACGGCAAGGTTGATGGCGTGATTGCGCTCGACACTATCGTATTGCAACGCATGCTTGCTCTTACAGGTACGAAAGTGACCACTCCAGGTGGAGATGTGCTTGATGGAAACAGCACATCGGATTTTTTGCTCAATGGCGTTTATAAGAAGTACACAGACCCTGCACAACAAGATGCGACCTTTGCTCTTGTTGCAAATGCTGCAGCGAATGGGGTATTTGGCAATATTGGAAAAGTGAATATTGCAAAACTTGCAAGCACGATCAAATCATCGGTCGATGAAGGCCGTATTGCGGTTTATATGGCGAATGATAACGAAGAAGCAATGCTTGAAGATTTTGGTTTTGCAGGAACAGTATCGAGCGATACCAAAGTTCCTGAGACCGGAATTTATACTTCAGCTTGCTATGGAGGCAAGATGTTCTACTATCTTGCCTCTGATATTGATGTGGGTAAGGGAGTCAAGAACTCTGATGGCTCGATCACTTATGATATGAAGGTAACCTTCAGCAATCAACTTGATTCCGCTGAGCTTGGCACTCTTACCGATTACATCACCAATGGTGGTGGTTTTGATGGGAGCTTGCACTTCTTCGTTTATCTCCTTGCACCATCAGGTGGTAAGATTTCTGACATTACGACAGAAGGTACATTCTACGGCGCCGATGAATATCCTATTCCTGCATTCGCAATCACAGCGGGCGGCAATGACGCAATGAACGAAACCACGTATCAGGGGAATGATCTATGGTATGGCTGGACAAAGGTGCCTATGGGAGACAAAACAGTTATTACCTATAAAGTTACTACAGCGCCTGGAGCAGAGAGCGATCTGGTAGTTCGTACCACGCCTCTGGCTGATGATACGGTGATTGACTATCAGTAGAGGCAACCGATCGAACGGTTGTGGCTCGGTGTGAATAAGTTGATATAAGGAGAAAAGGATGTCGAAACAGATCGGCATCCTTTTTTGTAAGCAACGACGGCGAAAAAAAGAGGCGCTCTTTTGAAGAACGCCTCGTGAGTGCATGATGCTTTTTATCGGATGCTATTTGATGGTCATGACGGGCAGATCGACGCGATGGAGCACTTCTTTGGTAACGCTGCCGACGAACTGGCGAAGACCGCCAAGACCACGACGGCCCATAACGATGAGATCGCACTTCTTGCGGCGTGCGTAATCTTCGATGCCCTCTACTGCTGAAGGACGAATGATCGTGTCGCAGATAACGCGTTCGGGCTCGATGTCTGGAAGGATCTCTGAGGCTGCCTGCACCATGGCACGATGGGCCGCCTTTTGTTCTTGGCTGAACACTTCTTCGTACATTTCATAGCCGAGCAAGTTGTACTGCTCGTCTTCGTTGGGGGGATCAGGGTTGAAGTCTGCTGCATCAAGCGCAACATAGGTGACGCTGATCACGTGCACGCGCGCTTCTGGGTTACTCCGCAGAAAATCACCCGCCACATCAAGAGCGCGATCCGCATGTTCGGATCCGTCATAAGGTACGAGTATGTTTTTAAATCTCATCATGGCGAGCTCCCCTCAATTTGAGTGCTTAGCGGGCATTGACATTAAATAAGCGCTGAGCACGTTTTCTATTCTACTGGAAAAAGCACGCATTAACAGGGGTGTTTTCTTATATCTTTCAGGTGAAACGAATTTGAAAAGATTCGTTGAATTCAGGTTACGAAGAGCGCCCGGTGCGCCTTGCTGGAAAATGGGTACGCAAAGGCACTCGCATGCTAAGTGGCGCGGCATGATTTGTTATGATGGATAACGGTTAACAGATGCCCGTTAAGGGCATGTTTTGCCCTTTGGGGCAGGCTTACTGAAGCGAGTATGAGGATTGCTATGGCAGAACATGTAACTGAAAAGGATGTGCGCGATATCGCGACATATACGCGCATCGGAATGACTGATGAAGAGGTTGCGGCGATGACTGTCGATCTGAACAATATCATCGACAGCCTCAAACCCATTACCGAGTACGACCTTGAAGGAGTCGAGCCCACGTTCCATCCGATCGGCGGACTTGTGAACGTGATGCGCGGCGACGTGGAGCAGACGAGCTTTTCGCAAGAAACGGCGCTCGAGAACGCACCGAAGCAAGAAGACGATTGCTTCTTGATCCCTGCGATCCTTGGCGGAGGTGAATAGCATGAACTTCACTTCTATGAACACTGCAGAGATCCAGCAGGGTCTCAAAGCGGGCGATTTCTCCGCACGCGAGGTCGCTCAGGCGAGTATCGATCACATTGCGAAAGCCGACGAGTCGGTGCATGCATATCTCGAATTCACCCCTGAAGCAGCCCTTGCTGCCGCAGAGCTCGTCGATAATGCGCTTGCTGCCGGTAATTTCGATGAGCTTGGTCCGCTTGCAGGCGTGCCAGTGGCCTTCAAAGACAACATGAATATGGAGGGCACACATACTACCTGCTCCTCCCATATGCTCGAGAACTACGTTTCTCCCTACACAGCAACCTGCGTTGATTGCGTGCTTGCATCGGGTGCGCTGCCGCTCGGTAAGCTCAACATGGACGAATTCGCCTTCGGCTCCTCGACTGAAACATCTTATTTCGGACCGACGCATAACCCGTGGGATTTGGAGCGCGTGCCCGGTGGATCTTCGGGTGGATCGGCAGCTGCGGTAGCTGCGGGGTTGGCAACGGTTACGCTTGGCTCTGATACGGGTGGTTCGATCCGCCAGCCTGCTAGCTTCTGCGGCGTGGTGGGTGTGAAGCCGACCTATGGCGTGGTCTCGCGTTATGGCGTGGTCGCCTTCGGCTCCTCGCTCGATCAGGTAGGTCCGTTCGCACGCAGCGTTGAAGATGCGGCGCTTGCCATGAATGCTCTCGTTCGCGGTGGTAGTGACCATATGGATTGTACGAGCCAGTCGATTGCAACCGATTTCACGGCGAACCTTGAAGAAGGCGTGAAGGGCATGCGCATCGGTATCGTTCCCACCTTCATGGAAGCTGAAGGTTTAGATGCGGAAGTGAAAGAGCGCATCGAAGAGGCTGCCCGCAAGCTCGAAGCTGCTGGTGCTGAACTGGTGGAAGTCGAGCTTCCTAACGCGCAAGCAGCCATGAGCGCTTACTATGTGCTCGGTCCGTGCGAGGCCTTCTCGAACCTCGCACGCTTTGACTCGGTGCGTTATGGCTACTGCGTTGAAGGTTGCAAGGATCTGAACGAGCAGTATGAGCTTTCCCGTGCAGGCGGCTTCGGCGTTGAGGCGCGCAGGCGCATCATGCTCGGTAGCTATCTGCTCTCTTCGGGTGTTTACGACAAGTATTACTATCCTGCGCAGCAAGTGCGTACCCTCATCACGCAGGATTATATGTATGCCTATCACAAGGTCGATTGCATTCTCGCGCCGGTCAGCCCGCGTACGGCATTCAAGTTCGGCGAGATCAACGACCCCACGAGCATGTATCTTTCCGACATGTTCACGATCTCGATCAATATCGCCGGCAATGGCGGCATGAGCGTTCCGGTTGGTCTTGGTGTGGCAAGCGGATTGCCTATCGGGGCGCAGCTCATAGCTCCTGCATTCCGCGATGAGAATATGTTGCGCGTTGCAGCAGAGCTGGAGCGCTGCTATGGAAAAGCGCCGATCGCTCCTGCATTCGCAAAGGCTGGTGAGTAGCTCATGAAGAAGCTCGAAGAAGTACTCAAAGATTGGGAAGCGGTCATCGGTCTTGAGGTTCATGCTGAATTGACCACGCTCGAGACCAAGATGTTCTGCGGTTGCAAGCTCGAATTCGGAGCTGCCCCCAATACGCATACCTGTCCGGTTTGTCTCGGACTCCCTGGTGCGCTGCCTGTGCCCAACAAAGCGGCGATCGAATCGATCGTGTTGGCGGGCTTGGCCACGAATTGCGACATCGAGAAGCGCTCGATGTTCTACCGCAAGAACTATATGTATCCCGATATGTCGAAGAACTTCCAGATCACGCAGGGTCCTGTCGCATTCTGCATGCGCGGGCATCTCGACCTAGAGGTGGACGGCGCTGCGGCTAAGGAGCGCGTGGATCTGAAAGAAGCGCAAGAAGAGGGCAGCTATGTTGCCCATATCGGCATCGAGCGCATTCACATGGAAGAGGATGCGGGCAAGATGGTGCACATTGGCGGTGGCGAAGGGCGCATTGCGGGTGCCACCCATTCGCTCATCGACTACAACCGTTGCGGCACGCCGCTCATTGAGTTGGTAACGCAACCCGATCTACGCACGCCCGAAGAAGCGCGTCTGTTCATGCAGAAGCTGCGCCAGATCTATCTCGCGATCGGCATTTCCGACTGCTCGATGGAAGAGGGGTCGCTGCGCTGCGATGGTAACGTGAGCCTGCGTCGCCGTGGCGAAACGAAGCTGGGCACCAAGACTGAGCTCAAGAACATGAACTCCTTCAAGAATCTCCACGATGGTCTCGCCTACGAGATCTGCCGTCAGGCTGAGGTGCTCGAAGAGGGCGGCATAATCTATCAGGAAACACGCCACTGGGATCCTTCTAAGAAGGTCACGATCGTGATGCGCGTGAAGGAAACGGCCGATGACTATCGACTCTTCCCAGAGCCCGATATGGCGCCGTTTGACATCTCGGATGAATTCGTGGAGAAGGTGCGCCAGCGTTTGCCGGAACTTCCCGATCAGAAAGCGAAGCGTTTCGAGGAAGATTACGGTCTTTCCGCTTATGATGCGCGTCATTTGGTCGAGCATCGCACGACCGCACGTTTCTTCGAAGAGTGCATGAAGCTGCAAGGGGCAGGAGAGGTGGCTAAGCCACTTGCGAACTTGATCATCAACGACGTGAGCGCCCACCTGAACAACAATCCCGATATCGCTGATCTTGATCAGACACCGCTCACGCCGCCGCGTGCGCTCGAACTGGTGAGGATGATCGCTGAAGACAAGATCTCTTCTAAGCAGGGTAAAGAGGTGTTCGCGGCTATCCTTGAAGAAGACAAGGACCCCTCTGCGATCGTTTCTGAGCGTGGCATGGAGCAGGTTTCCGATACGGGAGCCATCGAAGCGGTGGTTGATGGAGTGCTTGCGGCATTCCCTGACAAGGTCGAACAATACAAGGGTGGCAAGACCGGACTTCTCGGCTTCTTCGTTGGCCAGTGCATGAAGGAAATGAAAGGACAGGGCAACCCGAAGGTCATCAACCAGCTGCTCGCACAGAAGTTGAATTAGGTAAGCCTTTTGTTGTTGGAAGAGTCTCGTGCAAAAGCTCTGCAGCTTTTGCATGCTATTCTTTTGGCAGAGAAGAATAAAGCACCTGATGCTGCGATCAAAAGACCTCGTACTCAAACTTTACGGTTTGGGTGCGGGGCTTTTTAATGCTCCTGCACCGTTATTCGCTTGATGCGGGAGTATTGATCTCTTCAAGCGACTTCCCTCGGGTCTCTTCGCCGCAAAATCCGATTATGATCGCGAGCACGATGAGCACAGCCCCGTTGGTAAGGAAGACGGCGGGGGCTCCGTATGATTGTAGAAGAAATGCAATAGCGTAAGGTGAGATGATTCCTGCAAGTCGCCCGATTGCGTGTGCGAAGCCCGATCCGCGAAGACGAACCTCGGTCGGGAATCCTTCTCCAAGATAGACCGAGCAAGCAAGGATCGCGTAGTAGTAGAGAATAGCGCATACGATGAAGCCCACTGACATGAGCGCAAATATATTATCCATCGGAATGAGCGACCATACATAAGCGAATATAGCTAGAAGAAAGAGGCAGATGATCAGCCCTTTCTTGCGATCATGCTTGTCGGCGAAGATGCTCAACAAGAAAATCCCGAAGGGTGCACCGAGCAGCATGACCACCGTGATGCCGATGCTCATGGTGGTATCCATGCCACGCAGTACGAAGATGGTCGGCGTCCAGTTCGTGATGGTGTAGACCATGAGGTTCATTGCGAAGAGCGCTGCGCTGATGGCGATGGTTTGCTTCACCATGCGCTTGCTGAACAGGGAAAGCCAATTTGCTTTCTTAGTGGGTTCTTGCTGGGTAGTTTTGAGCAACGCAGCATAATCGATTTCGGGCAATTCGATGCCCTGCTGCAGAAAGCTGCGTTCTGCTGACAATACGATCTCGTTTGCTTCGGCATATCGTCCTTTTGAAGCGAGCCAACGTGGGGATTCAGGCAAGTAACGCCAGAGGATGAGCCAAGCGAGCAAGCTGATGAGCGAAATCCCTATGAAGATCGCCTGCCAACCGAAGATAGGAATAACGAGTACGGTGAGCAGTGCGCCAAGTGGCGGCGAGAAATTCCCAATAAGCCCAAGCCAGCTGGCATAACGCCCACGTACCAGCGGGGGAGTGTATTCACTGAGAGCGCCGTATGAGCCAGGAAGTGCGCCGCCAAGACCAACTCCCATAAGCCCTCGCATCACGATGAGCGTTTCCATGGTTGGCGCGAATGCCGCAAGAAACGGCATGACGCTGAAGAGCATGGTAGAGAATAGAAGGCTCTTGCGCCGCCCGAATCGATCACCAAGATAACCGGCGAAGAGTGCACCGAGCAAATAGCCGATCATGGTGATCGAAGCGAAAACAGCATTCAGGTCTACGGTCGACCAACCGTTTTGAAGCAGCTGTGCTAAGATGCCGCCACCCACGTACATATCGAGGCAATCGCAGAACACGACACCCCCGAAAAGAAACATGACCTTTCTATGCCATGTTCCCGAAGGAAGCCTATCAAGACGTGCGGCAATGCCAGGATAAGAGATCCTTATCGCCTGCTTTTCCGTCGAAGAAAGACGTTCGCCATGATAGGAAGGGGTATCCATTTTTCTCGCCCTTCGTAGAGCAAGGGAGCGCTATGCCCCCTTGCTCTCGCTTCACGTTTGCTCAGTGATAGATGAAGTTATCAGCTATCAAGCTATTTAGAGACAACTTCGTCGTTGATCTCTTCAAGCGTTTTGTTGCGCGTTTCGATGCCGCAGATTCCAATGATAACAGCAAACACTACCATGCAGATTCCGACGAACACATATACTGACACAACGCCAGTGGACTGGAGGAGCGATGCGACGATGGAGGGAGTAACGATAGCCGCAATACGACCCATGGCATTCGAAAAGCCTGATCCACGAAGGCGAATTTCAGTTGGGAATGCTTCGCCCAGATACACCGAGCAAGCGAGCAAAGCATAGTAGTACACGAGTGTACAGAGAATGAATCCGACGATCATGATGACGATCGGCTGAGTCTGGAGGGACCAGATATATCCTGCAACTGCCAAGATGAGCAGAAGCACGATCATGCCGATCTTGCGGGGATGCTTGTTACCGAAGAGCGACAATAAGAAGATGCCGAACGGTGCACCCAACAGGGCGATGAAGGTCATGAAGATGGAGTACTGCGTATCGAAGCCTTGCATAACCAGAACGGTCGGTGTCCATGTAGTAATGGTATAGACGATGAGGTTCATGGCCATGAGAGCAGCTGATGCAGTGATGGTTCGCTTGATCATCCTCTTTGTGAACAGAGCTCTGTAAGGCAGCTGTACTGGTTCTTTGCCAAGCTCATCTTCGATCGCTTTGATCTGCTCTTGAGAGATCTCAGGAAGTTCGACACCCTTATCCGTAAAGCTCTTCTCTGCGGCAGACACGATTGCGTCCGCTTCAGCAAAACGACCTTTAGAGGCAAGCCAACGGGGGGACTCGGGCATGAACTTGAACAGAAGGACCCAAACAATAACGCCCAGGAAGGTAATACCGAAGAAAATGGGGCGCCATCCAAATGCGGGGATGACGAGCATCGTGAGCGCGGCACCCAGCGGGGGAGAGAAGTTCGCAATAAGACCGATGTAGCCTGAGTACTTACTACGCTTCTCGGGAGGGATGTATTCACCGAAGGGACCGTATCCACAGGGGATGAAGGCACCGAGGCCTATACCCATAAGACCACGACACGCGATCAAGACGATCATGTTGGGCGAGAAAGCCGCGAGGAATGTTGCACCTATGAATATGGCAACAAATAACAAGAGCGCTTTTCGTCTACCAAGGTGGTCTCCTACCAAGCCTGATATGAGTGCACCGATAAGGTAGCCGGTCATGGTGATGGTTTGGAACCAACCATTCAATTCAATGGTTGACCAACCGTCCGCCAAAAGTGAAGCGATAAGACCACCGCCGATATACATATCGAGGTTGTCGAGGAACATCGCGCCACCGAAGAGCCAAAGGAGCTTCCAGTGCCAACTTCCGATGGGAAGACGGTCGAGTCGCGCTGCGATACCGTGAAGCGATTTCTTAAGCGAATCGTACTCAGCATCGTCGAGGCGGTCGGCGCGGGCTTGAATCTGTGCTTCGCTGCTCATGATCGTTCACCTCCAAATTCTTTTCTTTTCATCGTGTTTCCTTTCGTGCATCCGCAAGGGATGCGCTTAGCAGTAAAATTGAACATGTTCACTACGTATAATCTTAATGATTATTTAAATAGAATTTAATAAGAATTTTAATTTTTATGTGGTCATTTTGGTAAATATGTCCACTACATTTAATATTTATACAGGATACTTGCAATAATTATTAAATTATGGTTTAAGATATGAATTAAGAATAAAGAATTAGATTTGAGTTTGATATGGCAAAGATACTTCTTGTTGAGGACGATCCGAACATCAGAATGGCTGCAGAATTCGCGCTGAGCGATGCGGGGCATTCTATCGTTGCTTGCGACAATGGAACTGATGGGTTTGCAAGTGCTTTGAGCATAGAACCCGATCTTATCCTTCTCGATCTTATGCTTCCTGGGATGAGCGGACATGATTTCTTGAAAGAGTATCGAGCGCAAAATGCGTCGGTTCCGATCATCGTTCTAACTGCTTATACCTCTGAACAAGAAAAAGTTCTGTGTCTTGACTTGGGTGCCGATGATTTCATCAGCAAACCGTTTTCAGTAAATGAGCTTCTTGCGTGCATCCGTGCCAATCTTCGGCGATCGATGCTTCCCGTTCAATCCCGAACAGGCTCGGTTGAAGAATTGGGGGATTTGAGCATCGATTTCGAGAGAGGCGAGGTGCGTGTTAAAGGGGAGCCTGTTTCATTGCGAAATCGAGAGTTCGAAATCCTTCAGGTTCTTGCGCGCCATAGAGGGAGCCTTGTTACGCGTAATGAATTAATTCAGAGTGTATGGAAAGGGAAGACACCCAGCACCAGCACGGTCATCGATGTTCATATGCATAATCTCAGAAAAGCGCTCGAGATCCATTCCGATTATCAGCTGATAGTAACTGAGTATGGAAGAGGGTATCGATTGCAAGCTATTCCGAAAGACTCAGAAGAACAAGAAGGACAATAGGATTGCGATAGTCCATTATGCGCATCAATAAACCGATCGTTAATTATAAAGACTGGAAGACCAAGGTAATCATTGGATACGTCCTGATCATTGCCTTGTTTTGCGTTGCGACTACCTGGATTCTTTTTGTAACCGTGCCTCAGGCGATGGAAGATATGAATCGCTCGGAGTCTCCAGTGGCTTCACAAGTTGAGGATGATACGGCGGCGAACGCGGAGGGCGCGCTGCAAGGTGAGGACGCTGAGCAGTTGAGCGCATCGGCGAATAGCGTGGTAGGTGGTGGCACCTATACTGTGCAGGCTGAAGATGCGGCGCGCGATCAGGGAAATTCGCTTGCGTCGATCCAGGTGTTTGGATTTGGGTTGCTGCTCGCGGTTCTCTTGATCGCTGCATTATTGAGTTATTGGAGTTACAGTGCAGCGCTCAATTCGGTCGAGCGAACCGAACGTGCGCTCGCGAGCTTTATGGCAAATTCGAGCCACGAGATGAAAACTCCGGTCGCAAGCATAAAGTTACTTTCGGAATCGATCGTTATTGCTGCGAACCGTGGACAAGTGGATTACGTGAAGGAATTTGCTCATCGCATTGAACAGGCAAGCGGACATTTGGAAAAGCTTGTGCACGACATGCTGAGCATTACACGAACGACCGCTCCTCTCAAGGTGAAGACGATCGAAAAAGAATCTCTGTTGGGTGGCGCGCGCTGTAACGTATTGAGCGTTCTTCAAGAGGCCTTATCGGTTCAGGAATCGATTGCAGAGAACAAGGGGCTTCTGCTACAGACTAATTTTGCGAAGAATATCGAGAATGTTACGGTCGGTCTTTCTGAATTGGATTTCCTGACCATCGTGAATAACCTTGTTGGCAATGCGATCGCGTATACCGACAAAGGCTCTGTTACCGTTGAAGCAAAGTATGCCAAAGATTCATTCACGTTGCGCGTTTCAGATACAGGGTGTGGAATATCTCGTTCTGAACAAGACCGTGTGTTCGAGCGCTTCTACCGCGTGGAATCAACGCGCGCTGCTTATTCACAAGGAACAGGTTTAGGTCTTCCTTTGGTGAGTAGCATCGTGGCAAGTGTTGACGGAAAGATCGGGCTCGAAAGCGATCTAGGGGAAGGTTCGACCTTCACGGTGGTATTGCCGGCAACGAACCAGAAGACCGAGGCGATCGTAGCTGAGAAGAAAGAGCGTTGAAGTTTAATCTTGGTCTGGGAGAACGCCCGCGTGCTTTTCCTTTTGCGCATTTATAGGCGGACGGGAATGCCTTGTGCGGCCATGTATTCTTTCACCTCACGGATGGTGAGCTCGCCGAAGTGAAAGACCGAAGCAGCCAGCACGGCATCTGCTTCGCCTTCGATGATTCCTTCAGCGAAATGCTCGAGCTTACCTACACCGCCTGAGGCGATAACGGGAATAGGCACGGCGCGCGCAACCGCCCGGGTGAGCGCCAGGTCGAAGCCATCTTTGCTGCCGTCGCGATCCATGCTGGTGAGCAAGATCTCGCCGGCGCCACGCTTGGCAGCTTCGGTTGCCCACTCGACCGCATCGATGCCCGTGTTCTTGCGTCCTCCTGCAACATAGACTTCCCACTTGTTAGGATTGCCTGCGACTTGTTTCGCATCGATCGCGCACAGGATCGCCTGCGTGCCGAACGCTGCGGCAGCTGTGGTGATGAGCGTAGGATCGGCGATGGCTGCTGAGTTCACGGACACCTTGTCGGCGCCGGCGGCGATCATCGTGCGGATGTCGACAACACTGCGGAACCCGCCACCCACGCAATAGGGGAGATGGAGCTCTTCGCTTGCGCGCGAAGCCATGTCGATCGTGGTTGCACGGCCATCGCTCGTGGCGGTGATATCGAGGAAGATCACTTCGTCGGCTTTTTGTTCGTCGTAGCGTTGAGCGAGCTCGATCGGATCACCCGCATCGCGCAGGTTCACGAAGTTCACGCCTTTGACAACGCGACCGTCTTTCACATCCATGCAGGGGATGACGCGCTTAGTGAGCATGGTTACCCTCGCAATTCTTGCTGCAATGGGTCATGCCGTTCATCTGGGCTTTTATGGTGGCATTGTGGCAAAGTGCGAGGGCAAGTGGAACATCGAGCGTGCCCTCGTAGACCGCACGTCCAGCGATCACGCCTTCGATACTGCCTGCAACGGGTGCAAGCCGTTCGATATCGGCGATGCTCGCTACACCGCCCGATGCGATCACAGGGTGGCCGAAGACTTGCGCAAGATGCACGTAGGTATCCACATCGAGGCCAGTCTGCATGCCGTCTTTGCTGATATCGGTATAGACCAGATGTTGGAACCCGAGGTCGCGCATTTGAGCGATGAGCGTTTCTGCGGCCACGCCACTGCCGCCCATCCAGCCATCGACCGATACTTCGCCGTTGCGCGCATCGACTCCGGCGGTGAGCATGGTGGGGAACTTCGTAATGGCTTCACGGGTGAAGTCGAGATTGGAAATGAGCGAGGTGCCCAGAACGACGCGATTCACGCCAGCATCCCAGATGCGCTGGAGGGTGTCCATGGTACGGATACCGCCTCCCATCTCGACCTTGAGCATCGTTTTCGCGAGGATGTCCTCGATGAGGGGAAGATTCGACGGGTTTCCTGAGCGCGCACCATCCAGGTCGACCACATGGATCCATTCGGCACCCATCTCCTCGAAAGCTTTTGCCTGGTCGATGGGGCTATCGTTGTAGACGGTGACGGCGTTGTAGTCGCCTTTTGCCAGGCGAACAACCTTACCTTCTAGGATATCGATTGCGGGAAGTAGCTGCATGGTTGCTCCTCTTTAGTAGGTGCGGGTTACTCGATCGCGGCGGAATCATCTCAAGCGCAAAGCGAGATCGACAAAATTCTTAAGTACGCGTGCGCCTGCATCGGACGACTTTTCTGGATGGAATTGAACCGCGAAGATGCGATCGCCTACCTGCACGGCAGCCGGGAACGTGACCGAATGGGTGGTCGTAGCGATAGTGGCATTGCTTTCGGGCGCGATATAGCTGTGGGTGAAGTAGAAGTATTCGCCGTTAGGAATGCCTGCGAAGAGCGGGCTCGAGTTTGACCCATCAGCAAACTCGATCGAATTCCAGCCTACATGCGGAATCTTATAGGCGTTGCCGGTGCTGTCTTGCGCGGGCATGCGTTTGGCGATGCCTTCGATAATACCGAGACCAGGCATCGTGCCGTGTTCGGCATGTTCGGTGCCGCCCTCGAAGAGCAGATGTTCGCCCAGGCAGATGCCCAGAAAAGGAGTTCCTTTGGCAAGGGCGGCGCGGATCGCCTCCATCTGACCCGTTTGTTGCATGGTCGCAGAAGCATCGGCGAAGGAGCCAACACCAGGGAGCACGAGCGCGTCAGCCGTGCGGATCACTTCGGGATCATCGGTGATATGCGCGTCGCCACCTACATGGGTAAGCCCGCGTTCAACACTCTTCAGATTGCCTTTGCAGTAATCGATGACCGCGATCATGCGAGCGTACCTTTGGTGCTCGGCAGCTGGTTGGCTGCGCGTGGATCGATCTCGAGCGCTTGGTGCAGCACGCGCCCTGTTGCTTTGAAGGCCGCCTCGATGAGGTGATGTGCGTTCTCGCCCTTGAAGGAAACGAGATGGAGCGTGATGCCCGCGTTCGTTGCGAATGCGATGAAGAATTCTTTAGCAAGCGAAGAATCGAACAGGCCCATCATGGCAGGTGGGATAAGGATGTCGAAGTGCATCTGGCCGCGTCCTGAAATATCAAGGGCAGCCATCACGAGCGCTTCATCCATTGGCACTGCTTGGGAAGCAAAGCGGGTGATGCCAAGCTTGTTGCCCATGGCTTCGGCAAGTGCTTGGCCGAGCACGATGCCCACGTCTTCGACCGTGTGGTGCGCATCAACCTCAAGATCGCCCTTCGCTTTTACGGTGAGGTCGAACAAACCGTGGCGCGCGAACGCATCGAGCATGTGGTCGAAGAACGGGATGCCCGTGTCGATATCGGTCTTGCCCGTGCCGTCGATCTCAAGTGTGAGCGAGATGTCGGTCTCTTTTGTGGTGCGCGTGATGGTTGAGGTTCGTGAAGCCATGTTCGTATCCTTTGAAGAGAGGTCCTTCTACGTATTATCAGGGTTTGCGGTGAGTTCGCGCAATGCTTCGATGAGTGCGCGGTTTTCCTCTTCGGTGCCTACCGTGATGCGTAGGCAATTCTCGAGGCTGGGTGCTGAGGAAAAGTCGCGCACGAGAATGCCGTGCTCAAGCAACTGCTCCCAGATGTGATGAGCCTGCGGGATGCGCACGAGGATAAAGTTCGCTTGCGAAGGATAGACTTCGGCGCCGGGAAGCGCGGCAAGTTCCTCAAGTAAGACCGTACGCTCGTGTTTGATTGCTTCTATGCCCGGTTCGAGCAGCGCGCGGTTCGAGTAGGTGGTCATGCCGATAGCTTGTGAGACCGCATCGACCGAATAGGGCTGACGCACCTTGATGAACTCGCGAATGACCTGTGGATTTGCCAGTACATAGCCGAGACGCACGCCGGCAAGAGCATAGGCCTTCGAGAAGGTCTTTAGCACGACCAAGTTGGGATAGCGATCCAGATAGGGAATCATGCTTTCGCCGCCGAATTCGCCATATGCTTCGTCGACCATAACAAGCGTGTCGCTCGTTTCGAGGAGCTTTTCGATGAACGCGGGTGAGGTGATGTTCCCTGTAGGGTTGTTCGGGGAGGTGAGGATCGCATAATCGATATCGCCTTGCGCAACTCGTGCGAGGATAGCTTCTTCGTCGAGCGAGAAATCGTTCTTGCGCGGGATGGACACGACCTGCGTATCGGTGAGTACGGCGTTCGCCTCGTAGACTGAGAACGTAGGCGGGCAGGTGAGCATCGTGCGCCCTGGGCCACCCCAGCATAGTGCGAAATCGAAGAGCAGCTCATCGCCGCCATTGCCCATGAGCACGTATTCGCGGTCGTATCCCCATGCTTGGCCGATGAGCTCGCGCAAGAGATTTGCAAGCGGATCAGGGTAGCGATTGAGATCAACCTGTGCGATCGCGGCCTCGATCTTGGCTTGCACTTCACGAGGAAGCGGACGGGGGTTTTCGTTCGCTGAGATCATGACGCGCGCCGGCAGGTATTTGGGATCGTAAGGTTCGATTTCGGCGATCTGCGGGCGTGGAACACGGTAGCCGTTCGTATCTGCTGGCATGATTAGTCCTTTGCCTGCTCAGCGGAGGGGTCTGTGCTGCTAGCGTTTGCGGGAACGCGACCTTGCTCCATGAGCTCCATGCGCAAGCGTACGCTTTGAGCATGTGCCCAAAGTCCTTCGTGATCGGCGATGGTTTCGATCGCGCGCGCATCGTTCTTAAGTGCTGCGGCAGAATACTGGATCACGCTCGATTTCTTCACGAATTCGTCGACCGAAAGCGGGGAGGCGTAGCGTGCGGTGCCGCCTGTTGGTAGCGTATGGTTCGGCCCCGCCACATAATCGCCCACTGCTTCAGGGGTCCATTCACCCATGAAGATCGCGCCTGCGTTGCGAATTTGTCCGAGCAGTTCCATAGGACGCGAAACGTGCAGTTCAAGGTGTTCTGGTGCGATCACGTTGATCGTTTGGAGCGCTTGGGCGAGCGAATCGCAGATAACGATGAGCCCCTTGTCGGTAAGGGATGACATCGTTATCTCCTTGCGCGTTGAACTTTCGACGGTCTTCTGGATCGCGTTCTCGACCGCATCAGCGTAGGCTTCGGAGAATGTGACCAAATAACAGCTGGCCAGCGGGTCATGCTCGGCCTGCGCCATTAGATCGACCGCGACCAGTTCGGAAAGTGCGGTTTCATCAGCAAGCACGCATACTTCTGAAGGACCAGCGATCATGTCGATACCCACATCGCCCGAGACGATCTTCTTTGCTGCGGCTACGAACGCATTGCCAGGACCAGTGATCTTCGCGACCTTCTGGATGCTTTCGGTTCCGTAAGCCAATGCGCCGATAGCTTGCGCGCCACCAACGGAATAGATCTCGGTCACGCCGGCGATGCGGCAGGCTTCCAGGATTGCGGGATCGAGCGAGCCATCTTTGGTAGGAGGGGTTACGCACACGATGCGCTTCACGCCAGCTACTGCAGCAGGGATCGCATTCATCAACACGGATGAGGGGTAGAGCGCGCGTCCGCCCGGAACGTAGATGCCCACGGAATCGAGCGGCTCGACCTTCGCACCTACGAGCGCGCCATCTTCACGGATGGTGAACCAGCTCTGTTGCTTCTGGCGTTCGTGGAAATCGCGGATCTGCTTTGCTGCCTGGCGCAGTGCTTGCGAAACTTCTGGGTCAACGCGGGTGATCGCTTCATCGATCGCGGTATTGCTTACGCGAAAGTTCTCGATCTCCACGCCGTCGAATTGCTTCGTGTAGGCGCGCAACGCCGCATCTCCTTGGGTGCGCACTGCCTCGATGATCTTGGTTGCAGCGGTGAGAGCGTGTGCATCGAACGCGCCCACGCGTTGAAGTTTGTCTTCCGAAAAGATCTCTCCAGGTTTCAGAATGATGCGTCTCATCTAGTTCTCCTTGTTGGCTTGACGCAGCGCTTGTGCAAGTGCTGCGACGCGGGGATTCGTGCGGTATGAACAGGGGTTGGCGAAGAAGCGCGCCGTTGATGCGAGCACGTCTTCAACAACGACCAGGTTGTTTTCGCGCAGGGTGGTTCCGGTGGCAGTGATATCGACGATCTGCTCGGCCATGCCGGTGATGGGAGCGAGCTCGATATTGCCGTGCAGCTTCACGATCTCGACCTGCTTGCCCTGCTTGTCGAAGTGTGAGCGGGCGATGTGCGGGTATTTCGTGGCGATGCGTATCGAGCCGAGTTCGCGGTAGCGTTTCTCGACCGCTTCGGAGGTTCCTGCGGATTCCGCTACCACGAAGCGACAACCGCCGAATTCGAGATCGACCAGTTCGACCACATCGGTGCGAGCTTCAACGAGCGAGTCTTCGCCGCAGATGCCACAGTCGGCGGCACCGAGGGCTACAAAAACTGGTGCATCGGTGGGGCGCACGATGATGTACTCGACATCGCCGTTGCGCAGCATGAGCGTGCGGCCAGCATCGGCAAGCCCGTCAACGTTGAGGCCAGCGGCATCAAGCGCTGCAATCGCATCTTCGTTGAGCGAACCTTTGGGAACTGCGATGCGCAAGGGGCGCGGAGCGGCGGCTTTTTCGAGAGCGAAGGCTTCCATCACCTGTTCGAGGTAGAAGCTGAAACCTGCGGCAGGAACTTTCGCGCCGCCATAGGCCGCGACCAAGTTGTCGTAACGACCACCGCCGCCGATAGGAGAGCCGAGGCCAGGTTCGTAGGCTTCGAACACGATGCCCGTGTAATAGTCGAACGAGCTCATGACCGTGAAATCGATCAGTATGACTTCGCCAAGCCCGCGTTCGACAAGCAGATCGTAGAGCGCTTCGAGTTCATCGACCCCTTCGCTGCAACCGAGCGGTGCGAGGAGTGCGCGAATTTCGCCGAGCGCTTCCTTTTGACCGCGCAACATAGGCAGCTGTGCGAGTGCGTTAATGGCGGCCTGGTTGCCTTCGGCGGTTTTCGCGAGGTTGTCGAGCGCTACGAAGTTCGAGGTATGGAATGCGCGATAGACTGCGTTTTCCCAGCCAGCATCCATCTGGCAGCAAGAGACAAGATCGCGCAGCACGCGCGCAGAACCGAGGGCGATGCGGTATTCGCTGATGCGTGTTTCCGCGAGCGCTTCGGAGAAGAGCGTGATGATGTTCGCATCGGCTTCTACACCAGACTCGCCAAGGCATTCAACGCCCATCTGTGTGAGTTCGCGGGCCGCTGCTTCTGCGGTCTTCTCGCGGAAGACGCGCTGGGTGTAGCGTAGCTTCACCGCAGGATCGAACGAGGTGATGCGGGTAGCACACATGCGTGCGATCTGCATCGTGACATCAGGGCGCATGGCCAGAAGATCGCCGCGCGAGTCGAAAAGCTTGAAAGGGGAGGCGGGAACATGCCCACCTGCTTCCATCACGTCGAGCACCTCGAGCGTAGGGGTTTCGATGGGGGAATAGCCGTGACGTGCGAAGCATTGCTGCACGCGATAGGTGAGGTCTTCGCGGACGAGCGCTTCGTCACTGATCACGTCGCGAAAGCCGATAGGGGTTACATAATTCATCGTTTGTTGGGCCACCTTTTAATTGCTAGAATAAGAGCGAGTCAATACTTTAGCACAGTAGAGTGATAAAGTAACGCTCTTCACATCCTCTTCACTCTTTCAATATAGCGACAAACGTGCAAAACAGTGGGGAACATTAGGCGAGAGCAGCGGATTAAAGCTATAATATGAGCTGAAAACCCGCTTTGAACACAAAAGCACGCCTTAAAGGAGGCCATCGTGTCATTCACTAATATTCTCGTTCCGTACGACGGATCCGATCACGCCAAAGAAGCGCTTCGTGAAGCGATGAAGATGGTCGAGGGCAATACCGATGCGTCGATCCATGTTGCTGAGATCAGTGCGCCTCCGCAAGACCTTGTGTTCAGCAGCTTTAATCAGACTGGTTTCGGCATGGGCGTTTCGCTTGTTTCCAAGGAAGATTTTGCCGATGCAGTGCAGGAGCGCACTGAAGAGAGCGACAAGAAGCTCGAGGCTGATGTGGCTGATATCGTGAAGGATTTCAAGGGTAACCTTACCGTTGAAGTGATCTACGGCATCTACACGGTCGAGACCATAATCGAGACGGCGCAGCGCTACGAATGCGACCTGATCTGCATGGGTTCGCGCGGTTTGGGAGCGATTCGCGGCATGCTCGGTTCGGTCAGCTTTGGTGTGTTGCGCAACTCCGACATTCCTGTCCTCGTTTGCAAATAGTGACGTGTTATTTGCGTTATAAGTTAGGCTTTCCTTGTCTAGAGAAACGGCTGGATGCATTGCTCCAGCCGTTTTGTATTTCAGCAGGAAATAGACTCGATTGAGTCTCTATTGCGCGGGAAGCTTGTTTATGGTCTCTGAATCAAGATTCCAATCAATAGAGAGCGTCTCGAGGAAGCTGTTAAGAAGGCTCTCGCTGCTGGCGGCGATTTCAATATCGTATATGTTGCTTTTTGCGATAGCATAGACAACTTCCAGATCCTCTTCTTTGTAGTCCGATCCTTTATTCCAAGGATACTGTGAGTTGTAATAAGTGACGTTGCATGAGTATTTATAGCGATCGAAAGTTATCCTATCGCTTTCCTCTTGATTGAGGGCTGTCCAATTTCCTTCTGTGACAAGATGGTGAGCATATTGCGAGTGCTCGGTTTTTACCAGAGCTACTATGTCAGGCGTTAAAAAAGGGACTGATTCGTTTTCGTATTTATCCGTATGAGGATTGGTAAGCATGAAGAAAATAAAACCATCTTCGGGATCAATGCTGTTTTCATAGTAAGCGAACGAGCTATACCTATCAGAACCGGTGAGCGTGTCATACGTTGTCCAGTTCGTTTTAACGTTGTAGTGAGCCACTGGACTCCATTCGGTTTCCATCGTGACTTCTTGTTGCAAGGGTATTTTGTTGGAGCCACAGCCGCATAATGCAAGCGTAAGTACGCATGCACTCAAAAAAGCTACTGCATAGGGCAGGATGTGTTTCTTCAGTCGCTGCATAGTTCTGCCCTTTCCGGATGCTTAGAAGCAATTGCTCTGTCTTCTATAGTAAGCAATGAACAGATAAGCTGAGTACTTTTAAACGGACAACAGGAAAAGATCGATCATACCCACCTGATAAGTACAGAGTGCGCCATTGGTAAGCTAAATGATTATTTAGAAGAATTTGTCGTTGCTATGTTTGGCGAGTTTTATGTGTCAAAATGGGGCAACGAATTGCCTGAAGGGTGGTCGTACCAGCAAGTTGATAATATTGCCGAAAAAGTGGCCATGGGGCCTTTCGGGTCAAACATTAAGGTTGACACTTTTGTTGACGAAGGTGTCTCTATTATCAGTGGCGCTCATTTGAAGGGGCTTCTTCTTGAAGAATCCGATTACAATCACATCACCGAAGAGCACGCCAACAGGCTTAATAATTCAATGGTTTATCCCGGAGACATTGTCTTCACTCACGCGGGCAATATTGGACAAGCATCTCTGATTACCGAGTGGTCAAACGAGCCGAAATACATTATCTCTCAGCGCCAGTTCTATCTAAGGTGTGATAAGTCGAAGTTACTTCCAGAGATTCCTGCTCTTTATTTCCATACACGCATGGGCAAGCATGTTTTGACGGCGAACTCAACATCAACAGGAGTTCCGTCTATTGCCCAGCCCTCATCGTACCTGAAGTCAATAGAGTTACTTGTGCCTGACATGCCAAGCCAGCAGAGATTTGTGAAGACCACTAAACCATTGTTCCATTCAATTGTGGCAAATAGAAACGAAATCGACTGTCTTGGTCGTTTACGTGATTTGCTATTGCCAAAGCTGATGTCCGGCGAGATAGATGTTTCGCAAGTAGAACTGCCTACACAGCTAAATAATCATTTATTTGATTGTTAAGTTCAATTTTATTATCCAATGATCCAAGAATGTGAGCGATAGCTGTTTGTTCGTCTTTTGAAGTTGGAATCGAGACTTCTATTGCGCTAAAAGTTTTGCCAGATAGTTCTTTAAATGTTGTGCCCGATCCGCTTGATTCGATTCGATCTTTATTTGCTTTCAGTAAATAATAGAGAAACAAGCTATCTATTTCATCATTTGGGATAATTGATTTAAAACCTTGATTTGTGCAAACGGGGTTTTTAGCAATAGCGATATAACCAATTGGAGCTCGCGAGCTGAAAAGAACAGTTCCCGTAGGCAGTATTTTAGTAGAGCAGCTTTCATATCCTTGTTGTGTGATATTGCGCTCTCCTCTTGAGATGTAGCGCTGATTGTAATTCGCAAGATCCTTTGGGCTTAACCAGGGAATATCTCCATCCCAGTTTTCTCGAATCTTAGTTGACGGAGTGGCCCCGCCCACTATTCTGCCAAGATCGCCGATAGAAACAGTTTTTCTAGAACCCATAACCTATAGCCTCCAGGTTCATTTTGATTTGTTCTTGCAAGCGATTTGATTCTTCGAAGCACTTTGAGAGTTCGCTAGTTAGGCGTGCCATCTTCTCCTCAAATGGTTCATCATCTTCTTCGACATCGGCAATACCAACATAACGTCCTGGAGTAAGAATGTAGTCTTGTTTAGCTATTTCGTCGGTCGAAACAGCGGCGCTAAAGCCCTTTTCGTTTTCTAGTTCTCCTTTACGGAAAGCATCAAAAGTATCAGCGACTTTAGTGATGTCTTCTTCGGTGAACTCGCGCAATTTACGGGTGACCATAGTACCCATTTCACGCGCATCAATGAAGAGAGTCTTACCCTTCTGAGTCTTATCTTTGTTGATTATCCAAAGACTAACGGGAATCTGTGTGCTGTAGAACAACTGACCAGGCATTGCGATAATGCCTTCCACCAGATCGGCATCTACGACCCTTTTGCGAATGTCTCCTTCACCGCTTGTTTGACTGGAAAGCGACCCATTTGCAAGAACCATACCCATGCGCCCATTGCTTGCTAAATGATGGATCATGTGCTGCATCCAAGCGAAGTTCGCATTTCCCTCAGGAGGAATACCATATTCCCAGCGAGGATCTTCCTTAAGTTTGTCTCCTCCCCAGTCTTTCAGATTGAATGGTGGATTTGCCAGGACAAAATCAAAGCGCTTGTCTTTGTGGCAATCATTGAAGAAAGTATCAGCATTAAAGTCTCCAAGGTCGCCATCGATGCCGCGAATCGCAAGATTCATCATGGCCATTTTCCAAGTGGTAGGGTTGCTCTCCTGCCCAAAGATTGAGAGATCGTTGATGTTGCCCTGGTGATGCTTTACGAATTCTGCCGATTGCACGAACATGCCACCCGAACCACAACATGGATCGTAAACGCGCCCTTTGTAGGGCTGAATAACTTCAACGAGCGTCTTAACAATGCAAGCAGGAGTATAGAATTCACCTGCATTTTTGCCTTCGGCTTCAGCGAATTTTGCAAGACAGTATTCATAAGTGCGTCCAAGAATATCGCGGGTATCACCCTTTTCAGCCATCTTTACATTTGTGAATAGATCAACAACTTCACCCAAGCGACGCTTATCGAGCTCTTGGCGCGCAAAGTTCTTGGGCAATATGCCTTTGAGCTTGGGGTTTTCCGACTCTATCTCTCGCATGGCATTGTCAATGATTTTGCCTATTTCAGGTGTATGAGCCGCTTCAGCAATTACCTTCCAACGGGCACTCTCTGGAACAAAGAAAATGTTTTCGAAGGTGTATTCGTCTCTGTCTTCTTCGAATCCTTCACCCTCATTTACTAGTTCTTCGTATCTCTGATCGAATTTATCTGAAATATATTTCAAGAAAATAAGGCCAAGAACAACATTCTTGTATTCAGAAGCGTCTATGTTGCCGCGCAATTTATCGGCAGCCTTCCATATTTGCTCCTCGAAACCAATGTCTGCGGTATTTTCTGCCTTTTTAGTTTTTGCCATGTTTAAACTTTCTCCTAGGCATACACTTTCATATCCGCCCACAATTCACATTGTGCCATGACGGTTTCCATTGCATCGTCCACGCCCTCGGGTGGATAGTCGTATTTCTTCAAAAGACGTTTAATTTTTCGTCGCATGCCTGCACGGGCAGATTCTTTTTGCTGCCAATCAATAGTTGCGCTCGTGCGCATCGCTTCGGTAAGTTCTCGCGTAATAGCAACGAGTTGATCATTGTTGTAGAAATCTTTTATTGCTTGCGGCTTAGTGAGCGCATCATAGAACGCAAGCTCTTCTTCGGTAAGCCCAAGTTCGGCGCCTTCTGCTCGATCTTTCATCATTTCATGCGCCATTTTGAGCAGCTCGTCAATCACTTCTGCATTGGTAAGTGCGCCATTAAGGTAAGCATTGACGGACTTTTGCAGCATCTCAGAAAACTTGTTTGCTTTTACAACACTTCGCTTTGAATACGTTTTCACTTGTTCGCTGATTAGGCGTTTTAAGGTCTCAACTGCAATATTCTTTTGTTTCATATTGGAAATTTCTGCAAGAAACGCCTCATCAAAAAGCGATATTTCCACTTCATCCTTATCAAAGATGTTGATGATGCCATCGGTTTGCACAGATTGTTCAAGAATTGCACCAATGCGGTCATTAAACTCTTTGTAAGTCATACCAGAGCCGCCATTACCGTTTCGCCCTGTAATGCGGAGTATCTGTACACGAAGCACCGAAAGAAACGCTGCTTCGTGCTGGTCTTCTTTAGATACGAGGCTCTTGCAAAGGCTCAAAGCTTGATTCATGAGCTGACACTGCTTTAAGAAATCTTCCATGTCTTCTTTATGACCAGGATCAAGGAGCCAATCAGTGCCTTCGCTAATAAGTTGAGCTAATTGCATTTTGCTATTAGTGAACAATACTTTTTGGTAGTCAAAGCCATAGAGGATATCGCGACATACTTCGAGCTTTTCCAGAAACTTTGGATAGGCCGTTGCTGCAATATCCATGTTTCCATAGTTGTTTTTGTCGCGGTTGGTGTAGTCCTTCATTGCTCGTTTGAGCGCACCGGCAATACCGATATAGTCGACTACTAAGCCGCCCTCTTTTCCTTTATATACGCGGTTGACGCGCGCGATAGCCTGCATGAGGTTATGCCCCTTCATGGGCTTGAAAACATACATTGTTGCAAGTGATGGCACATCAAAACCGGTAAGCCACATATCAACGACAATTGCAATCTTTAAAGGATCGTCTTCTTTTTTGAATCGACGCTCCATTTCTTTTTTGTGCTCTTTGCCGCCGCAAACATCAAACCACGCTTCGGGATCTTGATTGCTCATGGTCATAACCACACCAACTTTTTCTTTCCAGTCAGGTCGTTGGCGCATGATCTCTTCGTAAATTTTCATAGCGACTGGACGCGAATAAGCAACAATGAGTGCTTTGCCTGTTAGTTCATTGGCGCGATTCTGCTCGTAGTGTTCAATGATGTCTGAGCAAAGAGAATGGATTGTCTCTGGGGCAGAGAGCACGCCCTCAAGTCCTGCCATGGTGCGCTTCGAGCGCTCGACGCTCGATTCGTCCGCTTCTTCAGCAAACTTCGTGTACTCACGATCAAGTTTCTCTAATACATCTTTGTCTAGGTGGAGAGCAACTACGCGGCTTTCATAATAAACAGGGCGTGTAGCTTCGTCTTCGACTGCCTGGGTCATGTCGTATATGTCGATATAGTCGCCGAATATCTCGCGTGTATTCTTATCTTCTGTCGCGATTGGCGTTCCTGTAAAACCTATATAGGAAGCATTTGGAAGCGCTTTTCGTACAAGCATTGCAGCGCCGATGCTTATGTTGCCTTCCTTATCCATTTTCTCGGTAAGTCCATATTGGCCACGGTGCGCTTCGTCCACCATGACGATGACGTTACTTCGATCGCACAAAGGATCTTCGCCATCAGTAAATTTCTGCATGGTGGTGAAGATGATTCCGTTGGCCTCTCGCCCCTGAAGGAGTTTCTTTAGGTCGTTGCGGCTCTTCGCCTTTTCAGGTGTTTGTCGTAAGAAGTTTTTGCAACGAGAAAACTGACCATATAGCTGATCGTCGAGGTCGTTTCTATCGGTGATTATTACGATAGTGGGGCTGTTTAGCTTTTCTTGTAGCATGTGTGCAAGGAAAACCATTGATAGAGATTTTCCACTTCCTTGCGTATGCCAAAATACACCTATCTTGCCATCTCCCTCTACTGCTTCAACGGCGCGTTTGGCTGCTTTATGGACAGCAAAGTATTGGTGATAACCGGCAAGAATTTTGATGACGTCCTCGTTAGAATCGTTAAAACAAACAAAGTTCTTAATGATGTCGAGCAGTCGTTCTTTGGGAAACGCGCCTTCAAAAAGCGTTTCATACGTGGCGTGCTGTGTTTCTTCATAGCTGCCATCAACGCTTTTCCATTCTACGAATCGGTCTTCAGGCGCAGTAATGGTGCCTATTCGTGTATCTGACATATCGCTCATAACGCAGAATACGTTTGGTACGAAAAGTGAAGGAATGTGCTTCATATAATTTCGAAGCTGAAGATAAGCATCGGATGCATCGGTCTCTTCACGTGAAGGCGATTTCAGCTCGAACATTACTACTGGAATGCCGTTTACATAAACCAATAAGTCAGGACGCTTTTCTGAAAATTCAACGAAGGTCCATTGGTTGACTATGTGAAAGGAGTTGTTTTCGGGGTTATCAAAGTCAAGAAGATAGACAATATCGTTCTGATCTTCGGTGCCATCGAAATATCGTACTTCAACCCCAGATTGAAGGTATTCATGAAATTGTTCATTGCGTGATTCTAGCTTGCCTGAATCAACTGTACTGATCTTTCTGATGGCTTCTTCTATGGCTTGCGAGGGGACATGCGGATTAATTCTCTTTAAAGCGATTGGAAGCACATCGGGAAGGAATACATCATCGTATTTTTCGGATGTCCGTTCAATGTCTGGTCCGTGCAAGTATTCGTATTCAAGATTTGTAGTGAAATACTCTATGATTGCTTGTTCATAGAAATCTTCATTAATAGAGATTGCGGCATATTCAACTTCGCTCATGTGCGATTCTGCTTTCGCTAATCGTTTTTTCTTAATGGACTTATCTGAAAGTCTAAGTCTACTCTCTGTGACGAATGATCACAGACTTTTGCAAGTTGACCTTTGCAAATTCATATGCAGTACTGATTAAGCATTTTAGCATGGGTTATTTTAGAGAATGTCCAAAGTATGACATGATGTCTGCTTGAAGCTTGTTTTCTTAAGATAAGGCAGGTTGGAGGGAGAAGAGTAGTGGCAAAAGGAATTATTTACGCAATGAGTACGGTTGTTCCTGGTTTAGTTAAGCTTGGTAAAACAGGAAGTGATTCGTTCCAGAGCAGAATGTATAACCTGGAGAGCAATGGATATAAAAATGTTACTGGTTTAAAACGTGAATTTGCAATTGAGGTGGAAGACTATGACGAAAAAGAAACCTTGCTAGACGATATTTTTTCTCGATCACGCGTTGCTGGAACGGAGCTTTTTGCTCTAGATATCAATTTGGTTATTCAGCTGCTTGCTTCGTTTGAGGGAGATCAAATATATCCACCTGTTCAAGAGGAAACCAAAGAGCAAACTTTCGAGAAGGCAACGGTGGAGCGTACTGAACGTCGTAATGCGCAGATGGTTCCTGATGGGGTTTATTATGCTTCAAGAAAGCAAAAGAAAAACGACAATAAAACAATCAAGGCAGAAATGACCGTTGAGGATGGCGTTTTTATTATAAAGAGAGGGCAAATGGTAAGCCCTACAGAAACTTCTGGAGTATCTTCAGGCATAGTTAAACTGCGAAATGAAACTATTGATGTTGATGGAATTGTGCAAGTAGATGTTGAGCTCGCTTCTCCTTCAGCTGCAGGGGAGTATGTTTTCGGAACTTCGTGCAATGGGTGGGCAACCTGGAAGAATAAGCATGGCGAATATATTGATAAATACAGGGATTAAGGTATTTGGTCGAGCTGGGTTGGGCGTCTTGCGTAAAATTCAGGGGCGGGAACTTGTTTCATTGGGCTCCAATCCAATGCTCTCAAGAGGTGAAACAAGCTCCTGTCTCTGAATTTCTATTTTGGGGGCCTTGCTGTTACAAGTAATAGACTACGCTTCTATCTCTTTTTGACTGTCCTATAAATTGGACAAAATAGAAGTTGTCGAAGACGCACTAAGCAGCCCTCTTTGCTGATGCAGAAAGATGACGAACGACCGGGTAGTTTGTCACTTAAGCTTTTTGAAATGGACCGTCTTGTTCTTAAGGGAGATCTTTCCTACCTCGTAACCATAATCGAGGAGCTCTTTCTTGTAGTTCAAGAACGAATGGTCGATGGGTAGGCCTGCAATGGCAGCAATTTCGTCGAAGGTAAGATCAAGGCTGTCTTTGCCGCTTCGCTGAATGTGCTTCCATAAAGAATCGTACTTGCTCATGGGTCTCCTTGGTGATTTAGGATGAAAAGGTTCGAGATGGTGCGAGAAGGAAATCGCGCCTAGCGTATCTCGATGCGGCCTTCCTTGCGCTTGATCGGACGCGGATCGGTATCGGGGTAGCCCAGCACCACAGCGCCGAGCAACGGTCCCTTATCAGGCGCAAAGCGCGCTTCTATACGCTCGCGCTCGCGCACTACTTCTTCAACCCAGCAGGTTCCCAGGCCTTTTTCATATGCAAGTAAGCAGATGTTGTTCATCGCCGCAGCCACTGATTCAACGCAGCTGGGGATCATGCCTTCGCTATACGTTGGTTTCAGAAGGAATGCCAGAATCAAGCAGGGAGCGCCGCCCATCTCCTGCAGGAATTCGAGCGTTTCTTCAACCACTTCAGGGTTGTTCTTGAAGCGATCCTCAAGGCGTTTGCGATGCGAATACACCGAGGTGCCCATCATATCGAAGAGCTCGCGCAGATCGCTTGGGTCGGTAAGCGCCAAGAAGTACCAAGGTTGCAAGTTCTGTGCGGAAGGTGCCCAAACAGCATTCTCCAGAATCTCTTGGATGACCTCGTGCGGCACGGGATTGCTCTTGTAACGACGAATGCTCCGACGTTCTTTGATCGCTTTGGTGAGTTCCACGATATTCTCCTTTAACGCAGGGGGTCGAAACCGAAGTAGCGCATGAATTCATCGCGCAATTCGCCGCGGAAATCGGGATGCGCGATGCCGATGAGCGCTTTTGCGCGCTCTTGGTTGGTTTTGCCGCGCAAATCCGCGATACCGTATTCGGTCACGATGAACTGGGTCTCGTTGCGTGGAGTGGTCACGATGCTGCCTGGCGCAAGGAAGAGGCTGATCTTCGAGACGCTTCCGCCTGCTGCGGTCGAGTTGATCACGATGATCGATTTGCCGCCCTTGCTCATGGTGGCGCCCCGTACGAAATCAACCTGTCCGCCTGCGCCCGTTGCTTGTTTGTGGCCAAACGATTCAGCAGCAACCTGCCCGAATAGATCGACCTCGATGCAAGAATTGATGGAGATGAGGTTCTCGTTCTTCGCGATGACTGCTGGATTGTTCACGTATTCGACGGGGTAGAGCTGCACGAAGGGATTATCATCGGCCCAATCGTAGAGCTCCTTGGTTCCCTCAAGAACAGTAGCAATGTTGATGCCGTTATGTAGTGTCTTCTTCGCTGCAGTGATCACGCCTGCTTCAGCTAGGTCCATCATCTTCGAAGTGAACAGTTCGCTGTGAACGCCCAGATCCTTTTTGGTGCTCAGCGCATCGAGGACTGCGTTCGGCAACTTGCCGATGCCTGCCTGAATGGTCGCGCCATCTTCGATGAGCGAGGCGCAGTATTCGCCGATCTGGCGCTCGGCGTCGCCGATGTTCGAATTCGGGATGACGGGCAGCGGTTCGTCCACTTCGATGATGTAGTCGAGTTCGCTTACATGGACGCTCGTTTCTCCAAATATGCGTGGCATCTGCTTGTTGATCTGCCCGATCACGATCTTCGCCGAGCGCATTGCTGTGCGCTGGTAGCTGCAGGAAACACCCATTGTGCAATAGCCCTGCTCGTTGGGTTCGGAGAGCGAGAGGATCGCAACGTCGATAGGGTAGTGGCCGTCGCGGATCAGGCGTTCGATGCTGGAAAAATACGATGGCAGATAATCCGAGATGCCCGCATGTATGCCTTGCCAATAATCCTTGTACTGTCCAACGGGGCCAACGAACGGCTCGTAGCGGATGTGGCCTTCCATGCGGGGGTCGAACATTTCGATGCGTTCGCCCGGAGGGCCCTGCATGAAGGAAACATCGGTGAATTCCGCGTAGCGCTTCTCGATCTCACGCGTGATCGCACGCGGATCGGCTGCGCCATCGGAGAGTGAACAGTGGCTGTGCGGTGGAATGACCTTCGCGATATCTTCCACGGGAATGAGTTTTTGCTGGTAGAGCTCTTTCCAATCGGTCATTGGGCCATTCCTTCCTTGGTTGTAATACGGGATTATTCGATTATATCCTCTCGGCCTGCTCTTTTCTTCGATACTTGAGTGCTTCGGCTATTTAGTTGTGTGTTCCTGGCTGTATCGATGCGGAGTTAACGCATCATTGAGGTCTACATTCAGGGTGCATTGTCCTGTTTCCAACACGAACAGCCGTATGTTCTATCTGATATGATTGCAGGCACAAGTCGAATCGGAAAGGGATGCATCAATGGGACAAAGCCACAGACCGATGCCAACAGGACTTCGTGTTTCTTCGTGGATCATTGCCATTGCCACCATCGTCGCATGTTATGTTCCTCTCTTGCTGTTGGGTGTAGGGGACTTAGCGGAAACAGCGAGTGAGTCGATTCTTGATGCGGCTATCAACACTTCGCTCACGATCGTTCCGCTCTTGCAGATAGTCAATCTGATTCTCGGAATCATTGTCGCCGTCCGAAAAGACTCTGACGCATTGTCTGTCACTCGAGCCATCATGCTCACCTATAAATTGGGGCTCATCCCATTCTTCATCTTGGGCGGCATAATCGAAGTCTTGTGCATCATAGGAGGCTTTCATCCTATACTCGTTGGATTTATGTGGGTCATTGGATTTGGGCTTGCCATACTCGGCTGGCTTGCCGTAATGTCTGGCAGTATTTGGACGATAGCCACCGCAGTCAAAGCGAAACGATCCACAACCATCACTTCAGGAGAATGTGCGCTCTATATTGTTCTTTCGCTATTCTTCGTTGCTGATGTCGTTAGCTCGATTATTCTATTCGTGCGGTCGAAGCGACCGAAAACAGGCGCTCATTAAAAGACGAAATGGTTGCTAGTCCACGTCTGGCAGTTTGCATACATCAACCCAAATGCTTCCAGGCGTTAGTTCCTCTAGCTCATCAGGCGTAAGTTCAATGGCGCTGTTCGAACTGCCGCATGCTGGAAACACCGTTTCGAAGCGGCGCAGCGATTCGTCCAAATAGATTTTGCAGCCGTCATTCACGCCAAAAGGACACACGCCTCCAACAGCATGGCCTATAAGCTCTTCTGCCTTTTCAGGGTCCACCATCTTGGCCTTGCAATGAAACGCTTCTTTGAACTTGGGGTTCGCTATGCGTGCATCTCCTGCGCAGACAACGAGCGCAACACCATCGTCGACCATGAACGATAGCGTCTTTGCGATGCGTTCAGGTGCACACCCGATCGCCTTCGCTGCCAGTTCGACGGTAGCGCTCGAAACGTCGAATTCCAGTACGTCGCGATCGCGTCCATATTCGCTCAGATGCTCTTTAGCTCTCTCAAGTGACATATCTCGTCCTCACGTTCGATCAAATACTCAAGCAATTTTACTATGAGCGATGACCCTCTGAATCGTTGTCGCAATGGTGTCACGTTTCACGCACGCAACTTATGCCGTGTCCTTCTTCAAAGTATTTTGCGCGGGGAGCTCGGGGATTTCTGCAATGATCTTCGCAGCCTCGGAAACAGCATGCTTGGCAGCACCCTGCGATCCCAGATAGCCATAACGTTTTCCGAGCTTGATCATGAATATGGACGTAACGATCACGGATGCGAGTTCGGCAAGATTGATGGATGCCCATATACCGGATGCTCCCATGATCAAGGGCAAGACGATGATCGCGCTCGCCTCGAACACAAGCGTGCGCAAAAAGGAGATAGCTGCTGATATGGTTCCGTTGTTGAGCGAAGTGAAGAATGAAGACCCAAAGATCGAAAAGCCCATGAGCAAGAATGCGAAGGAGTAGACCCTAAACGCTTCCACAGTAAGCTGAGTCAATCCAGGGTCGTATCCAACGAACACCAAAGCGATAGGTTTCGCCAAGATCTGCGCAAGAGCAAACATGGCAATGCCCGAGACACCGATGAATGTCAAGCCTTTCTTCAATAGGCTGCGCATTTCTCTTGTGTTGCCGGCTCCGAGCTGATAGCTCATAAGCGGAGCTGACCCCATGGAATACCCCATGAAAACCGCTGCGAAGATCATCACAACATACATGATTACTCCATATGCCGCGACCCCTTCTTCCCCAAGATAGTGCATGAGCTGTACGTTGTAGAGAATCGCAACCAGCGAAGCGGCAACGTTCGACATCATTTCTGACGACCCGTTCAGGCAAGCGCGCCCAAGCACGCGGATTTCGAAAGAGCAGCTTCCTAATTGAAGGAAACTGCTGTTCTTTCGGGCAAAGTAGATCAAACCGGCACCGCCGCCGATCAACTGGCTGATGTTCGTGGCAAGAGCGGCGCCTTCAAGACCCCATCCGAAAGCTCCAACCAGCAGCGCATCGAGCAAGATGTTCGTGACTCCTGCACCAAGGATGACGAAGAAGCCAACCTGCGGCTTGCCGGCCGCTACGAAGAAACTTTGAAATACATATTGGAGCACAAAGAACGGCAAGGTTATCATCATCATCCGACCGTAAACGATGCTGTCGCTCAGCATCTGCCCTTGGGCGCTCATGGCTTGTGCCAATGTGGGGATGAAGACGAACCCGCTGATCGCAAGTAGTATTCCGATCGTGGCGGCGGTATAGACCAAAAGGGAGAAGTATCGCTTTGCACGGCGCTCGTCGCCCTCACCACGCGTTTTGCTGACAAGAGCTGATCCTCCTGTGCCGATCATAAAGCCGACAGTTGCAAGAATGGTCGCGACCGGCATGATGAAGTTCACCGCGGCGAGTGCCGTCTTTCCGGCGAAATTCGAAACGAAGAAGCCATCCACGATACCGTAGATGGAGGTGAAGATCATCATGGCGATGGATGGCGCTACATACTTTAAGAGCTGGGGCCAGGTGAGGTGTTGTGACATATTGATAGACATGAGATTTCCTTTATTCGCAAGGGGCAAGGAAGGGACTGAAGAAACGAATGTCTTTCTGATGAGGGAAAGCGCAGGTTACGTTTTTCGACTGCTCCAGAAAGACTTTTGACCCTAGCGCCTATCATCGATCAGGCCGGACTCGATGAATGCATTCTTAAGCTCGGCAACATAGCTGCCAAGGGCGCCGACGATGGCTCGCTGGTGCTTTTCATCGAGAGCTGCCAAGGCGGCATGTTCAGCTTCCATAACGGGGGAGATGTCTTTTTCTACCTGTTCAGCTCCGCGTTGAGTAAGGCTCAAACGGGATTCGCGCCCATCTACCGCTTCTTCCGAAACCAATCCTTTTTCTTTAAGTTTCTTCATGGTGTAGCTCACCGTTTGTTTGGGGATGTAGGCCCGGTCGCTCAGTTGCTTTTGCGACAAGTTGTCGCATTCGTAGAGTGAATACAAAATACTGAACGCGCTGCTTGATAGACCTTGTTTGCTTGCGGCTGCATGATAGAGCTCGTTCATTTGTTCGAAGAGGTGATTGATAGCCCTTGCGCCTTCAAGAGCTGTTCTTGTTTTGCTATGTGCGGTCATTTCCTATGCTCGCTTCCGCTTAAAAGTCCAATTTTGGACTATAATAGTACAACATTGGACTATATGCAAAGCGCATCACAAACAGTTCATACAAAATGCCAGTGCGTAATAGGGGTCAGGTCGAGGAAGCTGATGCAGACACTTGTCCTGTTAGGGGAGCAGAGGGGCATACGCGCCATCAAGGGCATCGTGGCGTTCGTTTTTCTTCTGATGTGCGGGGTTCGTAGGGGTCGCGGTAAGAGCCTTGATGGTTTCTTCGTCGCGCTTTTTCTTCAGCTTCAATGCAATGGGGTAAAGAATGATGGAGAGGATGACAGAGACCAGCGCGAACAACAGCAATACGCCGGCATCCGAAAGTGCGATGCCCGGGTTCGTGCCGCTCATGCATTCTCGAATGCCGTCGACGGCGTAGGTGAAGGGGAGAAATGCTGACACGTCAGCCGTTGCCCCTTCTCCAAGAGCGGCAGGAAAGGTGCCTGAACAGCATGCCATTTGCACTATCAAGAAGATGACAGCAAGCGCTTTTCCTGGAATGTCGAAGAGGCTCAGCATCTGAAGAATGCAGAAGAATGAGAACCCGATGCAGGCAAGGAAGAGGATGAATTCGCCGCTTGTGACACCGGGCACTTCTGAGACTATCGCTCCTATGGTCACTGCCGCCACATTGAGAGCTACAAGCAGAAGATAAAGCGGCCATCGTCCGAATACTGATGCGAAGCGTCCTGTGCATCGCACGTTCTTCGAAGGAAACGGATCGAAGACGAAGAAGAGAGCGAGCGATCCGAGCCAGAGGCAAAGCGTAAGGAAAAGAGGAACGAAGCCGTACCCGAACGCCCCGAGTTCTCCGAAGACTTCGTTCTCTATTTCAACGGGGGCAACGGCGTAAGCACCATATTCTTCAGGTGTTGCGGAAAGAGATTCATCGAGAGCTTCGTATCCATCGGATAGCCCCTCTTGTAATCTGCCGATCCCATCGTCTAGCTGGGCAGCTCCGTTGCCAAGCGCATCGGTGGCCGCTTGGGCGTTCGATGCACCTTTGGCGATCGCGATGCCTCCCACCTGTGCCTTTCCTGCAGCATCACCGATCGAACGGATGCCGCTTACGATGGCGTGAGTGCCGTAGATAAGCGTGCCTGAAGTTTCTGCGTTTCCAAGTTTGGTTTCCGCTTGAGCTAGACCTTCTTCAAGGTTTTGCGCCGCCAAGGCAATGGTGGTGTTTCCGCTATTGGTAGTGGAGCCTCCAAGCGCAGAACTCGCCTGTCGTATGCCGTTTGAAAGGGTGTGGCTCTCTGCATCAGGGAGCATCGTTCTCTCAAGGGAGGCCATGGCTGCTTCGGCGGAAATCGAGCCATTCTTCCATGCAGTAATAGTGTCCACGATGCCGTTCTCGACGTTTCTTGCGGCGGTCTCAGCCTGTGTGAGTTGCCCGCTCATCGCTTCTGCTCCTTCAGCTATGGAAGCGGCACCTCTCTTTGCTTCGGAAATACCGCCCTTGAGGGCTTCGGTGCCTTCTTCGACGGCGAGAGCTGCTCCCAACAGGGTAGTTTCGCCTTCCCCAGTTGTTTTCTGCTCAAGCTCTTCCAGCCCAGCAGGTAAGTTCGCAGCACCTTCTGCGAGATCGTCTAGTCCAGCGCTGAGAGCAGAGGCTCCTTCGACTAGCTTTGAGGAACCTTCCTTCAACTGCGTTGCCCCATCGGCAGCATCGGAGAACCCGTCTTCTGCTTCGGATAGCCCCTCGGCCAAAGCTTCCACGTACTGAGCGCCGATCTTCTCATTGACCGTTTCGCGCAAGGCTGCTTCCATTTTCGATGAAAGCGTAGACAGCATGAAATTCTTCCGCATGTTGCTGAAGAACGTGATGTTCGCTGTCTCGGGAGATGTCGATTGACCTGCTGCTATCCGTTCGCTGAAATCGGAAGGTATCACAACTGCCATATAGTAGTCGCTGTTCTCAAGACCTTGCTCCACAAGATTCGGACTCTCTGGTGTCCAAAGGGCAGAATCGTTCTCCAGGATGGATGCGACCAGTTCTTCGCCATAATTCTTCGACTCGCCGTCAACAAGCGTTCCATTGTCCAGGTTCACCACCGCAACAGGGAGTTCCTTCATCTTTTCGTAAGGATCCATGAACACATTGACGTATAAAAGGCCGAACAGGGCCACAACAAGGGGCACTGCGATAAGCCCAACATAGGTCAAAGGTTTGCGTCGTGCCGCGCTAAATGCATCTCGAAGAACTTTCCCAAAAGTTTTCAAGGTCATGCTCTTTCCTGACTGGTAATCATCTAAGATGTAAAAATCATACAAATGTAAGAAAACCAAAACCATATACACATTTTCAATATGTATGTTTTCGGAGGTTCTATGGGAAAGAAGAGTGCCCAGACGAAGAATGCACTTGCTGACGCTCTGGTATCGATCCTTTTGAACAACGAGCCCAGTGCCATAACGGTAAAAGCCGTTGCGGAGACAGCCGGGGTAGACCGCCAAACTTTTTACTACCACTTCGAAGGGATGGAGAGACTCATAGGCTACCTCAGCGAAAGGGAAGTGGGTGCGCTGGCTACGGGGCTTGAGAAGGAGCTGTCTCTTGATGAGTTAGCCAGGAGGTTTATCCGTCGGGTTTTCGAAAGAAAACGCGTCATAAAAGGGCTTCTCGATCACTTTGGGCGATCAACGCTGAAGCGTCTACTGCATGATAAGACGGTCAAGCTCCTGCGATCGCATGCACAAAGAGAGCTTGCTGCAATGGGGGCCTCGATCGATGCGCGCTATTATGACGACGCCGTGGAATACTGTGCCCTTGCGTCGGCGTCAGTGCTCGAGGCATGGATCATGAACGAGCTGAAGATGGATACTGAACAGCTCAGTTGCTTTCTTGTTGATTCGTTCAGGCATCACTTGATCGGATTAGCGGCCACCAAAGGGCAGATTTGATTTCGCTATCAGTTATCGATTGGTAATCGGTCGTTTGCGAATTGGGCGCATCGATCCATGCGCTTCCAGACTAAGGCAAGTAGGTTGCTTTGAAAGTGCTTCACGTTTGGTGATGCTCTTGGCTTATTTCGCTAGCATGCAGTTGGACCATTGAAGCAGCCTGCTTGCAAGCTCTTGGTCATCCATCTGTGCGTCTCCGTTGTAGGCTTGCAAGAGCTTCTTTTCGTTGTCATTTGCTAGGCTCAGTAGCTGTGCGCGGCTGTTCACGAACTCTCCCGTTTGGGCAAAATGCTTGGCGCGAATTCCGAAGAATACTGACTTCAAGCAGCCTTGCAATAGGCCTGGAAGCATGTTCGGTTCGAACACCGCTGTATGGCAAAGCGCGTGGTAGATTTCGGACGCGCACGCATTAGCTGCAAGCTTGGCTTCTTCGGCGATGAATTCTGTGTTCATGAAGTCGAATGAACCGTATCTGATATCAGTGTCGTTCACCAGGTTGAACACATCATGTCGCGGCCAAGCTGCAAGTACGTCAGGCGACCCGATGAATCCGCAAGCAAGCTCGGCATGTGGCATCTTTTGAATGACGCTGCGATATGAGGCGAGGTCATCGGCGTTTAGGTCTTCTATGACGACCACGATATCGATATCGCTATCTTCGCGTTGTTCGCCCCGGGCCCTGCTCCCTTGCAGTCCAACAAGCACGAGCTTTTCTTTGAACTCGGTCTTTAATTGGTCGATAAGGTCATTCATCCAAGCATCAATATCCACGGGTGCATCCTTTCTTTCTTGTTAGTTTGCGATAAAGACGAATCGTCACAATCCCAGCTCTTCTTCGCCCCACTGCTTCATGGCTAACAGGATGGGAATGAAGCTCTCGCCTTAGGGTCGCCTTTAGCTTGGGTACCCTAGGGGAACGCCGTCATCAGGGCGGTGCCAAAGACTATCAACGCCAGTCCGCCTCCCGCGCGAAGGGAAAGGTTTTCGCGCAGAAACACCCAGGCGAATACGACCGCGACTACTATCGAAAGCCTGTCAATTTGTACCACTACGCTCACTTGACCGACTTGTATGGCGTAGTAGAAGAACAACCAGGATGCCCCGGTTGTGAGACCAGATGCCACAAGAAAGAGCAACTCGCTGCGTTTTACATCGCGGGTAAGCTTCAGTTTTCCGCGTGCGATGACTATTCCCCAGGCCATCACCATCACAACGCATGTGCGAATTGCGGTAGCTAGGTTCGAGTCAACTCCCTCGATTCCTGCCTTCGCGAGTATTGACGTGAGTGCTGCAAACACCGCAGCTCCGATAGCATACCAGAGCCATCCGCGACCATGAGCGTTGGTATCTTGCATGACGTTCATATCGTTACCCTTCGGCCTTCTCTCGATCATAAGGTAGGTGCCTGCGGTTATAAGAATGATGGAGATGAGCTTGACCGCAAGATTGCTCGTTTCGCCGAATAAGACGATGGCAAGAAGGGCGGCCATAGCTGCACTTGACTTGTCCACGGGCACGACCTTGTTGACATCGCCCAGCGAAAGCGCCTTGAAGTAACACAGCCATGAGGCCCCTGTTGCAATTCCTGAGGCAATAAGGAAGATCCACGAACGAGGAGCGATGTTGCCCATTCCAACTTGCGCATCAGTGACGAACACCACGAGCCATGCAAAAACGAGCACAACAGCGGTTCGTATACCCGTGGCGATATCGGAATCGGTATCCCGCACGCCGCATTTAGCGAGGGTCGATGTTATGCCAGCGCAGAGTGCCGCCAGCAAGGCGGCGGCGATCCAACTCATATATCTCCTCTTGACGACTCGCGCAATAGGAATGCATTCCTGTTAGTCTCTATTGTGCTTCAGCTCTCAATCTATTCGCAAGTAACCTATCTCGATTTGAGGCATTTACGAGTCCCAGGTAAAGCCGGCATTACGCGTCGATATCTCTGGTCAGCTTGTTTGCGCTTGCTTTGCTTTTTTTGATGCTGCCGCATTGCATAGAGTCCAGGGCGAGCAGTGCATCGCGTATATCGTTTTGGATGAGCGGTCTCATGCTGTCAGTGTATTGCGAAGTGTCGGCTTGCCTGAGCAACGAAGCGATGCGCGGCATTAGATGCGGCTTCGCTTCGGCAAGTTTCGGGAGGGATTTTATGCACTTTCGGGCAGTGATGGGCTTGTCGTCGGTTGCATGACCTAGATACTCGTCGATGATTTCATCGATCTTTCCCTCCTCATCCCATTTCGCATTGCAGGCGATCAGGGTCAGCCCACGAGTTCGAATATAGGAATTGGAGTCGCGCATCATCTCAATGAAGGTGTCGATGTATGTATAGACAGCATTGTCTAGTTCGCTTGCCTCTTGTAGCGATTGCAAAGCACGATAGGCTTCGCGGTTGTCTGGGCAGCGAAGCATATGTACCCACTCTGCAATATTCAAACTATCAGCCATTGTTTTTCCTTCTTCTCAACCAGATTGCAATAGAGACGAGCTGTCACAATCCTTGTTCCTTGGCTTTGGCTATTCCTCAATGATGACACCAAGGCGTCGGGCTAAAGCTGCAGCCTGATAGAGCCCGAGCTTCGCGCCATATATTTCGGTCATGGCATCCGATATGGCAATGCCTTCAAGTTGGCACGATGTGAAATCGAGGCCGACGAGCTTCGTGCGGAAGAAACTCGTTCCAACAAAGCGGTCGTCCTTGAGCGCGGTGCCGTGCAACTCCATTTCAGTCATGTCCGCTGACGAGAAATCGCAGGTTTGAGCTCGAACGCTTTTCCAAAGACATCGGTTGAATGCGCCGTAGGCAAACGTGCAACCTTCTGCCCCCACCTGCTCCCAAAGCGCTTCGGTAAAAGATACGCCAGCGAACTTGCAATCGTTGAACGTGCAGCGCGTGAACGCAGCGTTGTCGAATACGCTGTTGGAGAAATCACAACCTTCAAAGGCGATGTCGACGAAAAGTGCACCAGTGAAGTCGCAGCTAAGGAACTGGCAATTGGAGAAGTGGCTGCTAGAAACTTCAAGCTCGGCGAAGCTCGTTTCTGCAGCATGGAGCCCGCAGAATTCGACGGCTTGGAGCGTTCCGCGGTCGGGATCGCAGAGAACGCTCAAGGGAAGCTCATCGAGAGAGGCAGCTATGCGAGGTGCGACTAGCTTGCAAGGCGATGATGCCTGGTCGTAGGCAGCCTGTGCTGAACTGGGAATAACGTGCATGCCGCCCCTTTCGCTGATAACGTCCGAATAGGTCCATTCTGCTCATCCTAGGACTGATCTATCGGTCTTGCAACTTACATCCTAAGACGTGCGTTAGTTTGAAAGCCTGAACAACGCAACGAGAGACATCGACGAACATCTATCCAGCCTCTGGCTCTTCATCATCCTCGCCGTAATGGAGCTGAGCATATGGAAGACGGCCGGTTTGAATCCCAAGGATGGGGGCAAAACTCAAGGCCGTGCGTGGCAAAAGCTAGCGGTTCGTGGCGGAAAGCGGCTTCTTCTTCAGGAATAGCAGCATGATGAAGGCAGTAAGAAGCAGCGGTACAAGGCAGGCGAACACGGGCGCGAGCGCATCGTTATAGGCGAGCTGCACCCCTTGGCGCACTCCTTCATCGAGTCCGCGCACCAAGGCTGGCGTGAGGGAGTTGGCATCGATGCCGCCGAGCGCCGCTCCCACATGCTCGCCCATCCTGGCCGCTAGGTTCGCCGAGAAGAGCGACCCTATCAGGCTGCCGCCCAGTGTGCCGCCTATCTCGCGGAAGAAGTTGTTCGCCGCGGTGGCGGTACCTACGATAGCAACGGAGAATTCATTCTGCGCGATCAGCACGAGCACCTGCTGGCCTATGCCGATTCCAAACCCCAACAGGAACAACATAAGGCCCATTTGCCAGAGCGTGGTGTTCACGGTTATGGTGGCGAGCAGTCCCACTGCAACGGTCGCGATCACGCACGAGAGAACGGGCATCCATTTCACGCTGCGCACTTTGCTGGCGACGAATCCTGCGATTACCGACGTAATCATCATGCCGCCCATGAGCGGCAGTGTCATGTACCCGGCAGCCGTGGCATCGAGTCCATCAACGATCTGGAAGTAGGTGGGAAGATAGGATATCGTGCCCGACATGGCCACCATGATGACAAGTCCCGCCACCGTGCAAAGCGCGAAGTTGCGGTTGCCAAACAGGTGAAGCGGGATGATAGGTTCGGTTGCTCGCCGCTCGGCCAGTATGAAAGCGCTCGCAAACACGATGAAGGCGCACAGAAGCCCGACTACCTGCCATGAGCTCCATGCATAGGTCGAGCCACCAAGAGAGGTTGCAAGGATAAGGCATGTTACCGCGCCTGCCATGGATACGGTGCCAGCAACGTCGAACGGGGCGCGTGCGACCGCCTTGCGCGACCGATGCGGCAGAGCCACCACTGCGATCACCAGCGCGACCATGCCCAGCGGTAGGTTGATCCAGAAACACCACCGCCAGCTCAGATACTCGGTGAACAGGCCTCCTAGCAACGGCCCCACAACCATGCTCACCCCGAACGCTGCGCCCATGACCCCCATGTACTTGCCGCGTTCCTTGGGTGGGAAGATGTCGGCGATGATAGCCTGCGAGAGGATCATCTGGCCGCCCCCGCCGAGCCCTTGGATGGCTCGCCCCGCGATGAGCCATCCCATCGTGCCACCCAAAGCGCAGATGACAGACCCGGCAACGAAGAGGACCTGGGCTGCGCAGAACAGGTGCTTGCGTCCGTATAGATCGCCGAGCTTTCCGTAGAGTGGCATGGTGATGGTGGAGGTGAGGAAGTAGGCAGTGGTGATCCAGAGCATGTGGTTCACCGCGCCGAGCTCTCCCACGATGGTGGGCAGTGCCGTGGACACGATGGTCTGGTCGAGCGATCCCACGAACATCGAGATCATGAGCGCGGCGAACACCGCCGCTATCGACTTGCGCGAGAGCGAGTGCATCTCCAAGGACTCGGCGGGCTTCTCTATAAGGCTCTCATCTGCGTTTCTGTCTTGTTTCTTCCTCATGTGTCTCCATTCTTCATTAACGCTACATTTGTATCACAGGGAATTTTCCGATACAATTGAATCGGAATAAGTGCTACAGGTACCATGGAAGTTGTAGCGGAACGGGAGGAGGAATCATGCACCATGTTCCCGCAGACAAGAGGGCGCAGCGGTCCGCCGAGCTCATATACGACGCACTGTGCGCGTGCCTTGAAGAGAAGTCTTTCAATCGGATAACCGTGTCCGACCTTCAGCGCTCATGCGGCGTGGCACGTACTACCTTCTATCGCGCTTTCGACGACGTATCGGATGTCCTTTCGTGGAAGTGCGAGACGTGTTTTAAGGAAGCGCTGTCGGACTTCACGCCGCTCGACTTCATGGACGAATCAGAACTCGCGGAGCGTTTCTTCGCATATTGGACCGAACACAGCGATATCCTTGAGCTTCTCAAGAGGGTCGATCGTCCTGACATAATCTTTGCCGCTCATATGCGAAGCGCCGAGGCGCTGCGGGCTCACTTCGGAAAGCTGCCGGGAGTGACGGAGACACAGGGAAAGTACTTCATGGCCATACGTTCGGGAATCCTGATAAGCGTGCTGGGAACCTGGATGCAAAACGGCCGCAAGGAGAGTCCGCAAGACCTGATGGAGATAGTCCGTTTGCAGATTGCAATGCTGGGCGAGAGCACATCTCCTCCATTTGAGGCAAAGACGGAAATCTGATTCCAGCTTCAAATCTGTCATGAGCGTGACACGGATGCGCGTTCTAGGGGGCGCTCCATCGCATCCTAAACCTGCTTCATCACGCTAAATTCAATGGGGTCAGATCTTCATTTGCATTTTGGTCTTTTGTTCGTGCTTCGTTTTTGAGACAGCAAAAGGCCGGCGATCGTCATGGCCAAGCCTAGGATTATGGGTGCGTTCAGTGGTTCTCCCAGAATAAGAATGGAGGCCGTCGCCGTGATGGCGGGAACGAGGTAGATGTAGGTGGTCGTTGTGGTCGCTCCTAGATGCTTCACGGCAACGCCCCATGTGACAAAGCACGCCGCCGATGCCACTGCACCCAGAAAGAGCAGATTGAGCAGGTTCTGCCCGTCGAGAAGGACAGATGGCCGTGGTGCATGTGGGTCGAAGATGAGCGTGGTAACCAAGATGAAGGCAACGCCCCAGACGAACGTGCGCTTCGTGGCTGCGATCGTTTCGTAGCCTTTCTGCGCAATGCGAGCGACCAGCGTGGAATAGATTGCCCACACAAGGGCCGCGGTCAACGCAAGCATATCGCCGAAAAGATCGAAGCCGGTGAAGTTCACGATATCGCCTTCGCCCATCGTGCCAGCGCCAACAACGATGAGCCCTGCCATTGCGAGCGCGAAACCGCAGAAGAAGCGGATATTGATGGAAGAGCGATCGCCGAGGACGGCGGAGATCAGGGCCGTGAACAGCGGCGATGCCGCTACGATCACACCAACGGCAGTCGCGGTGGTGAATACGAGCGCAACGTTTTCTAGCAGGTAATATGCGGCGATACCCGTCGCTCCGGCAGCAGCGAAGAGCACTTCATCCGTTCGCTCTTTAAGCCTCAAAACGTGAGGGCGCATGACGCAAAGGAGGCATAGGCCCAAAACAAAACGCAAAAGCAGTATCCATAAGGGGGATAGATCCACCAAGAGCACTTTGGTGGAGACGAATGTGATACCCCATACGAAGATAGTGAAGAGCGCAACGAGGTGGTATTTCATCTTCGACCTTCGCTCGTCCTACGCATCGCGGCGTACGCGCCGGGTGTGCATCCAATGCGCTTCTTGAACTCGCGCGCTAGATGTGCTTGATCCGAAAACCCAAGTTCGGCTGCCGCATCTGATGCATTTGTGCCACTAGCCAGAAGTTCACATGCCGCATCCACACGGAGTGCCATCTGATGCTGAACCGGTGTGAGGGAAAACATGCGCTTGTAGGCACGGATGAGCGCATAGGCAGAGACACCTTCGTTTTTCGCGAACGCCCCAACATTGGTCCTCTCTGCAAGATGCCCGAGCGTATGTGCATAAAGGCGCGCTGCGGCTTCTTCGTGCTTGGGATTCGGTGGGTTCACGTTGGGCTTGGCGACGAGGGTCTGCTCATAAGCCACGAACGCCTCTAGGGCATCCTCTTCTCGGCATCTGTCGAGCAGAGAGAATACCTCTTCAAGCTGCTCGCGTTGCAGATCGTCGCCATTGCTCGTCGGAAAGTCAAACCGCTTGCCATCGAAGATTTCTGCCGCAATCGTGAAGCTGTCATAGGCAAAAGGGCTTTCACTTGCCTGGGTGCAGCCATGAGCATCGCCGGGGTTGAACACAAGAATATCGTCCTTCTTTATGCGCAGAAGCTTTCCGTTGAGGACAAGCTCACGCTCGCCTTCACGAACGATGCCGAAGACGTAATGGCTATGGGCGTGATCTGCGAATGGCTGCAAGATGCCACGATATATTCTGCGTTCTCCCTTGAAAAGGGGAAGGGGCTTGATGGTGCAAGATTCATTCATGCAAGGTCTTTCCTTTCAAGAACAGGATAGCCTTCTGTTCGCTGTTGTTCTTGAATGAAATTGCGCTTGGGAAATAACAGACGATTCAGATCTAAGGCGCGCATTTCAGAAAAACGTGAGATGCTGCTCTCTTTTCGCATCAAGAAAGTTTCAAATAAACGTGAGGTTTTTCTGCGATGATCGCTACAGGTCTTGTCCATTAAATATAAACAGTTTATATTATAGTCAGAACGAAGGAGAAGCGCATGCCGACGGAGCAAGAAACCAAAGAGGTCATAAAGCGGCTCAAGCGCGAAGGATGGGAAGAGCGACGAGGAAAAGGTAGTCATCTGGTCTTCAAGAAAGACGGAAAGATGATCACTGTTCCAACTTCAAAAAAAGAGCTTTCGATCGGCACGTACCGAAATATTGCGAAAATGGCTGGCTGGCTTTAGGCTGGCATCCGAAAGGATAGAGATATGAGCTATCTATATCAAGCGATCATTACACCCGATGAAGAGGGATTCAGCGTCGAGGCCCCCGATCTGCCTGGCTGCTTCACTTTTGGGGACACTCTCGAGGAAGCGGTGAGCATGGCAGCCGATGCGATGAAAACATATATTGCTTCGTTGCTGTTGGACGGTGAAAAACCACCTGCCTTCGTCCAACATGAGTGCCCTGCCGGGTCGCGAAGCATCGATATCTATTTCGACACCGATGAAGACTACATCATCACGGAAGAGGTGGTATCGGCATCTCAGGCTGCGCGGGATCTTGGTGTGTCACGTGGTCGTGTTACTCAAATGATGGATGCGGGAATCCTTGAGGGATTCCGAAGCGGTCGCAGCACCTTCATCACCGTTGAATCTATCAATGCCCGGAAGCTCTCTACGCCAAAGGCTGGTCGTCCGAAGGCTTCGGCGTAAGTCTCTATACATCAACAGTGTTTTCGGAAATGAAGCTCTTTCGTTTCGCCCTAAACGCTTCAGTAGCAATAACCAGTTGACTGATCTTTTTACCACGTGCCGTGTAAGCTTGATCGAAGAGGAGTTCTACGAAGGAGGGCACCATGGACAAAGGCGAGATCGTGCTGGCAGGAGGATGCTTCTGGGGAACAGAAGCTTATCTCAAGCGCTTGCCTGGCATCATCCAGACTGAAGTGGGATACGCGAATTCGATTACACCCCAGCCTTCCTACGAAGAGGTTTGTTCGGGCGAAACAGGAGCAGCGGAAGCGGTCCGTGTCATCTACGACAAAGAGGTTATTCCTTTGCCACTTCTTCTGGAAGCCTACTTGCGCACTATCGATCCCACATCGCTGAACCGCCAAGGCAATGACCGTGGCACCCAATATCGTACGGGAATCTATTGGACAGACGAACGAGACGCGCCAATCGTTATATCTGAGTTAAGCAAAGTCGAGCGGCGCATAGGTCGTCGCGTTCGTGTGGAAGCGCGCCCGCTGCAAAGCTTCTATCCAGCTGAACCGCATCATCAGAACTACCTGGATGTTAATCCTTCGGGTTATTGCCATGTCAATCTTGCCGATGCCGCAAATTTCGTTTCTGAGCATGCAGCGGATTTCGCCATCGCGCAGCATGACTATTCAAAGCCTGCAGATGCTTTGCTGGAAACAATGCTCGACCCTACCACGTTTGCCGTCACTCAACAGGGAGCAACCGAGCGCGCCTTTTCGCATCCCTATGACCACTTGTTTGAAGATGGCATCTATGTGGATGCAGTAACGGGCGAACCGCTCTTCGCAGCAGCCGATAAGTTCGATTCGGGTTGTGGCTGGCCAGCGTTTGCTCGCCCGATCGCCGAGGCCTCCATCGTGGAGGCGGTAGACGAATCGCTTGCGGGCATGCCGCGGACCGAGGTTCGCAGTGCACGTGGCAACAGTCATCTCGGGCATGTCTTTGAAGACGGCCCTGCCGCATTGGGCGGACAGCGCTATTGCATCAACGGTGCAGCTTTACGCTTCGTTCCCCGCGAACAAATGGAGAATGAAGGTTACGGCTATCTGCTGAATTCGCTGGAGTACTGAGCGTTGGTGTTCATTGCGATCGAGTCGATCACTCGGTTCGTGCCGCCGAGTTCAGTCAACCGATTCCTCAAGGATGCGGTGGACGCGCGGTACCTTGCAGCATCTTCCAAAAGTTGTTCCAAAGTTCTGCGTACCGTAGGGACATCAAAGCAACTTTGTTCAAGCGAAAGACCGATTCCGCAGCGTTCTGCTGCCTTGGCATTGAAGCGGCGCTCGAAGACCTTACCAGGGCAGATGAGCTGTGGCGAGCCGTACGCTATGCCATCCATCATCGAGTTTTGGCCGCCGTGATTCACGAAGATAGCAGTGCGGGGAAGCAACTCGGAGAAGTCAAAGCGAGGCGCTGTGTGCAAATGTGCCGCATGGCTTTCCGGCAAGCCCGCCACGTAAAGGTCGAGACCGCTACCTCGCAAAGCTTCCGCAAGGACAGCAAAGCCTCTGCGGGGCGTGACAGCTCCGTTACCGAAATAGGCGACAACTGCATCCCTTGGCGTATCAAGGGTGCTTGCTGGCAGGTCGATGAACGGACCCGTAAATATTACGGGGCTTTCGGCAGGAAACGGCTCCAGTTTAGGGCATGACGGTACGAAACGGACATTCGGCATGAGCAGGATATCCTCCGGCGAACGCACGGGGTCCATTGAAAGCGAACGCAGCACGCGATTCAAACCCGCAACGGAGGAGGGGTTGCTTGCGAAGGATGGCTGCGTAGGAAAGCTCGTTGAACCGAAGACAGGCACGCCTTCTGCCTTGGCAGCGATTATCGAAGCAATATTGAACTCAGAGTAGACCGTATCGAAGCGCCCATTCTGAATGATCTTGCGTAGCTGTTCAACGGCTCTCGTGAAATACTGCCTGTCAGTATTTCCGGTAAGCTTCAGAACGTCGTCGAAACAAGTTATGGGCACCCGGCGGTTCAAGCCAAGCCTTTGGGCAAGCGGAAACATCTTCCTTCCGATAGTCCGCGGCATTCCAAGAGGGCTTGGCGTGAGAATAGGTTGCGCGCTCACGCCTGTAGGAACTATCCCCGTGAAACCCTCGGGTACGCAAAGCGTTGTTTCCCATCCTATCGAAGCCATGGCAGACGCGAGGGTGCGTGCTCGGGTTGCGGGACCAGCGCTCTCTGCCATCGCCATCAGGGGAGTCACGAGCACGCGCATGGGGTATCCTTTCTGTTTCCGACACCTGTCGGTATCATATCTACAAGCATCCTGTCATGTTCCGACAGAATGCCGAAACTGACGGAAGAGGGTGCCCCATTATGAACAAGGCTCGCAATCGCTCCTCTGCAAAAGAGCGCATCATCAAGGCCTATCTCAGGCTTCTTACTCAAGGAAAGTATAGGAAGGTTACGGTTTCGGCTGTGGCGAAGGCTGCGGAGTGTAACCGCGATACGTTCTACTACTATTTCGCATCCATCGATGCTCTGGCAAAATGCGCGCTTGATGAATTGGTGCCCGCATCCGTGCCTCATATCGCTGTGGCGCTTGCTGAAGGCAATGCTTTGGCGATACCTGAACAAGCAAAGGCACGAATGCGCATTATCGCCAAGATCGCCCGAGCACACCCTCGGATTCGGAAGCATCTTGAAGGCGCGCTGAAGAACTTGTGGATCACCGAGTTTCACATCGATCCAGAAAAGATGGAGACAGCAGATGAGGCCGTGCTGGATTTCATGACAGCAGGAACGATCGGCTTTATCTGCGAGCACTTAGCAGGTGCTGATGAAGATACTGCGTTCGATGAATCGTTTTTCATCATCGCGCGCACGTTCGGCAAGAGCGCTCTTAGCTATGCGAAGGGGAGGGGCTTCTTGTCGTGAGTCATGGGGACTGAGTCATGGGGACGGTTCTACTGACTCATAACGCTATTTAGGTTGAGCCGTGCACGATGATATGAGTCAGTCGAACCGTCCCCATGACTCACTAAGATCCTTTAAGGTTGCCTCTACGTTCTCGGCATGCCAGTTCTTGTACCCGCCAGCATACTGTGAGGCGTAGATGCCCGAGAGGCGGATATCGCTCAGTTCCTTTTGCTGTGTGGTAAGACGAACGTTGCCAGTGTTCGTTTCGATGTCAATGATCACATTGAGCAGGTCGTTGACAAGCTTCACCGAGTTGATCTCCGAATAGGGAACGACAAGGGATGCATCTTTTTCGAGGGTTGCCCAATAAGGGTCGAAGGGAAGCAAGATGAGCTCGTTCTCGCACATCTGAAGGACGGCCACATCGCACGCACTGAAGAAGCGGACGATCTTGTCGCTCAAGTTCCCCGCCGCACCTTTCACGATGATGCACCTATCCTCCAGAGGCGTATATCCTGCCTCTATCGCATATTCCCAAACCTTTTCTTCACGTGCCATAAGTATTTTCCTTTCACTATCGGCGCTTTGTCTATTTGATTTCTTCGACGGGTGTAACAACAGGATTGCCGTCTGCGTCAAGAAGTGCGGTCATGCCCGTGCAGCTGACACCAGAGGACGCCAGGAATCCTGCGAGCAGATAGTTAACGCCTGTTTCTCGATCAATGAGGACATAGGTGCGGTTCGCTAGGCCGTCTTGCTGCACGTGTGTCTGAATGAAGCGCTTACCGTTTTCTTTCATCGGCGTATATCCTTTCAATCGGATTGCATGACTGCATTATTTTCTCGATTCGTCTCTCTGCGCGCAAATGGATCAGATTGGCAAAATACCTGTTCAGATGCCATGTAAAAGACTTTTGACAGACACGTCGAGGCATTTGGCAAACACGTGGATTATCATTTCAGGCGGCACAAACTTAAAGACGCTGCGAAAAAGAACCGAGGAAGGCGCGGACCGATGGAACTGGCACGACAATTAAGAACCAAACGGGAAGAGCGCGGACTCTCCCAAGACGAAGTTGCCAAAGCGATATTCGTATCGCGCCAGACCATCTCGAATTGGGAGAATGACAAGACCTACCCCGATATGCAGAGCTTGCTTCTGCTGAGCCAGTTATTCAACACCTCTATAGACGATCTTGTGAAAGGCGATGCCGCAAGGATCCAACAGACCGTCAAGCAGGATTCGCACAAGATGAGGCTCTTGTCATACGGGATGGTGGGCTTTTCGGTACTGGCTTTCCTCTTTCTGCTAGGTTTCTCGCTTGCCTGGCAGGAGCCTTCTGGTTTCGCTCGTATGAGCAAGGGCAATATTGCAGGTGCGATCACGTTCATCGTGCTCTATGCCATCGGGTTCGGCATGGCTATTGCTATCGACCGTCTGAAGAAGAAACACGACATCGTCACCTATCGGGAGATCGACCGCTTTCTCAAAGGTGAGATTGGTGAAGAACCCGATTTGCAGGGTTTATCGCGCAAGCATCCAGCGCTTGGTGTTGTGGTGAAGCTTGTCGGCGGCGCAGCGATCGGGCTGTTATTGGCAGCTCTCCTGCTTGCGCTTGGAGGATAGATGCTCTTTTTGTTTTCCCTTCCTGCTGCCTTGCTCTATGAACATAGGGGCTATCGTACAACCGGACATGGAATCATCGATCTCGAAAACGACGTAAAGCTTGTCTTCGAGAAGATGGAGAAGCGGCTTCGATAAGCGTAGAAATCTCATGGTAAGCAAGCTGACAAGAGACCGCTGGGAAGATACGCTTGATTAGCGCTTGACCTTTACGCTGCGTCATAGCTTAGCCTGACGGCAGATGCTTTGAAGTGATGTTTGTTGGAGGAAGCATGATTGCATCAGATAACAGGACATACACCACCAAGGAACTGGCCGACCTTGCCGGTGTGAGCTCGCGTACGCTCCGCTACTATGACCAGATCGGACTGCTCGTCCCTGCGCGAGCGCCGAACGGATATCGAGTCTACAATACTGCCGACATGCGCAGACTGCAGCATATCCTGCTTCTGAGATCGTGCGAAGTGCCCTTGGAATCCATAGAGGAGGCGCTCGACAAATCGGACTTCGACCTCGCATCCATGCTTCGAGAGCATCTGACCCTTCTTTGTCGACAAAGGGAGAAGCTGGACAAGACCATAGCCACGGCAAAGCTTACCGTGGCGGGATTGGAGGATTACGAGAAAATGGACGATAAGGAACGATTCGAGCAGATCAAGAAACAATCTGTCGCCGACTTCGAGGAGGAGTTCGGGCAGGAAGCACGTGCATTCTACGGCGACGAGGCTATCGATGCAGCCAACGAAAGGATGCTCAATATGAGCAAGCCGGCCTGGGATGCCAAAGAGGAACTCGAACAGCGCATCAAGGATAACTTGGTTCTGGCCATGATGACTAAAGACCCGGAATCTCCTGAGTCCAAGCTTGTGGCGGGGATGCACGCCCAATGGATCAAGGTTCACTGGGGAGAGAAAGCTTATTCGCCTGAGGCGCATGTATCCTTAGCAGAAGGTTACCTTGCCGATCCGCGCTTCGTCGAATACTACGACGGCTCTTGCGGTGCCGGGGCCACTGAATTCTTGCGAGATATCATCAAGGCGAACATCCATTAGATGCAAACCGAGGGCAGTAATCGTGAGCGGCTTGCGATTACTGCGTTCGATGAATCGTTTTCCATCATCGCGCGCACGTTCGGGAAGAGCGCTCTTAGCTAGGCGAAGGAGAGGGGCTTCTCGTTGTGAGTACCTACAGCACTTTATAGTGCCTACTTCCTTTCTGGCGCCTGACATCCTACTATTCATGTCATCGAAGGACAACGGCAAGTTCTAAGATAGGACGAGGCATTGCTATGAGCACGAGGCGATCAAGGAGGAGTGAAGCGATGACAGCGAGTGATGATCTGACCTACTGCGTGAGGTTCTTTGCAGAAGAGCGCTACGGCGAAAATGAGGCAAACAGGATGATCTGTGATGCCTGTGGCGATGTGGATAAGCTCTTCTGTTTGTACCGCGACCTCGTGAACGTGCGCGAGCCGATGCCAGTGCCCGAAGATATCCTCGACGCGCAGGATAGGATGCTAAGTGAACGCATCTCACATGCTGGTATTACCGATGCGGACGTGCTGCCGCGCACATCCTTGGACAGCCGCATCAGCCTGTGGCGCGGAGATATCACAACGCTTGCGGCTGATGCTATCGTGAACGCCGCCAACTCGCAAATGCTCGGATGCTGGATCCCGGGACATTTCTGCATCGACAATGCGATCCACACGTTCGCGGGAGTCCAGCTGCGCGCCGAATGCAGCGGCATCATGCGTGAGCAGGGGCATCCTGAGCCGACGGGCATGGCGAAGGTGACGAGTGGCTATAACCTCCCATCGAAGTGGATCATCCATACGGTGGGGCCGATTGCGAGCGGCACCCCGACCGAAAGCGATAGGGGATTGCTCGCTTGTTCTTATCGAAGCTGCCTTGATGCAGCGAAAGCGATCGGAGCCGAGAGCATCGCTTTTTGCTGCATAAGCACGGGGGTCTTCGGGTTCCCTCAAGGCGATGCGGCAGAGATCGCTGTGAAGACGGTTCGAGATTGGCTCGATTGCAACGAATCTGACATCCATGTGATATTCAATGTTTTCGGACAGAAAGACGAGGATATTTACCATGAGCTTCTTTTCGGGTAATACGTTTTCTGGTGGAGGATATTCATGTGTGAGGCATGATACTGCCTTGGTAAGGGGCATCGAGATGTCTGCTGATCAGGCTGCGCTGGCACTCGCCGAGGCTATCAGTGAGTGCGATGCCGTTCTGGTAGGTGCGGGCGCGGGGTTATCTACCGCTGCAGGCCTTACCTATTCGGGTGAGAGATTCGATGCGAACTTCGCCGACTTCCGCGATGCCTACGGCATCACCGACATGTATTCCGGTGGCTTCTATCCCTTTCTCGACTCTCTGACCTATTGGGCATGGTGGAGCCGCCATATCTATCTCAATCGCTATGATGTGGAACCCGGCAAGCCCTATCTCGACTTGCTGAAGATGCTCGACGGCAAAGATTATTTCGTGATAACTACGAACGTGGACCATCAGTTTCAGCTGGCAGGGTTCGACAAGACCCGGCTCTTCTACACTCAGGGAGACTACGGGTTGTTCCAGTGCTCGCGAAATTGCTCGAACAAGACCTACGATAACGAGGAGCAGATCCGCCAGATGGTGGCCGAGCAGAAAGGGATGAAGATCCCAGAATCTCTGCTTCCGAAATGCCCAGACTGCGGAGCTCCTCTGGTGCCGAACCTGCGTGTCGACGGGAGCTTCTGCGAGGATGCGGGATGGCACGCAGCTTGTAATCGCTATCAGAACTTCAGGGAAGAGCATGAAGGCGGCAAGGTGCTCTACCTGGAACTGGGTGTCGGCAACAACACGCCTGCGATAATCAAGTATCCGTTCTGGGATGCCGTTAAATCCAATAGCGAGGCAACCTACGCCTGCGTGAACCGGGGAGAAGCGTGCTCTCCGCGCGCCATTGCCGACCGAAGCATCCTGATCGATGGCGATATAGGAACGATCATATCAGCATCGCTTCATAGATAGTGAGGAGTCACGGGGACGGTTCTACTGACTCATATCATCGTGCACGAACTACCTCAAAAAGCTTTATGAGGTAGTAGAACCGTCCCCATGACTCTTACTTAAAGAACGAACGGTAGAAGCAGGTACGCGCCCCAGTGTGGCAGGCGGGACCTGCGGGATTCACGAGCGCGAGCAGCGTGTCCTCGTCGCAATCGTAGCGCAGATCGACCAGCTCTTGCGTGTTGCCAGATTCTTCGCCCTTGTGCCAGAACTTGTTGCGCGAACGCGACCAGAACCAGGTGGTCTTCTCTTCGAGGGTTCGGCGGACAGCCTCTTCATTCATCCAGGCCATCATGAGCACCTCGTGGGTGTTCGCATCTTGCACGATGCAGGGGATGAGGCCAGCTTCGTTGTAGGTAAGATCTGCCAAGTTCATGGTGGGTTCCTTCCGAAAGAGGGGAAGCGAATGAAGTAGGCTCATTGTAACAAAGCGAACGAGCAGCTTTCGCGGGCGATCCGCGCGTGCATTCCTGGAAGCAGAGGCTTGTTCGGCGCTCGTGTTTTCCTGGGAGCGGAAGGGCAGCGCGCTTCGAGCGAATTCGCCGATGAACCACAGCGCTTGCCGCGAACATGCGCTATACTCTTCTACACTAAATGCGATGACGAAGACAGCACATTTCGGCTGCATCGTTTCCAGAGAGGGCTCGTTGCTGAAAGAGTCTAGCGATGCGAGATGTGATTCCCTTCACCAGCAGTGTTGCCGAACGGGTCAAATGCTCAAATGAGCAGGCACTTCAGTAAGCTTCATCGGGTGCTCCCGTTACAGAGCAGATACGAGTGATCTTCGCTCGCTGTTCGCAAAACGCAGCGCGAAGGTAACCAGGGTGGTACCGCGAGAGTTCTTCTCGTCCTTGGATAGGGCAAAGAGGAGAGCTCTTTTTCTTTGCTCAAAAGAAGGTGAACAGAAGCCGCACGGGCTTTTCGAGTATAGGGAAAGGCAATCGTATGTCAGTCATTGATGAAGTTCAGGCGTTGCAAGCCGCAACACTTGCCGAGATCGATCAGGCAGCTACGAGCGATGCGCTCGAGGCGATCCGCATCAAGGTAGTGGGAAAATCGGGTAGCTTGACCGGCTATCTGCGTTCGATGGGACAAGTTGCTCCTGAAGAGCGCGCGCAGGTCGGCAAGACCGTGAACGCTGCGCGCAACGAGGTCGAAGGTGCGCTCGAGGCGAAGAAGAAGGAGCTTGCCGGTGCAGAGCTCGCTGCTCGCATGGAGGCTGATGCGATCGACATCACGCTTCCTGGCCGTGTGCAGCAGATGGGCACACGCCACCTGATCAACCGCATCACCGATGAGATCGCCGAGGTGTTCCTTGGTATTGGCTATTCGGTGGCAACCGGTCCTGAGGTCGAGACCGACTACTACAACTTCGAAGCGCTGAATGCACCTGCTGATCACCCTTCGCGCAGCATGCAGGATACGTTCTACGTGCGCGATCTTTCGGGTGATACCACGAATGTGAAGGGCGAATCTGACGTGCTTCTGCGGACGCAAACTTCTGGCGTTCAGGTGCACGCTATGGAGGATCAGGAGTTGCCCATCTACATCATCGCGCCAGGTAAAGTGTATCGCCGCGATGTGGCGGATCCTTCGCATCTTCCGCAGTTCAACCAGATAGAAGGGCTCGTGGTCGATAAGGGCATCACGTTCGGTGATCTGAAGGGCACGCTCGATTACTTCTGCAAGCAGATGTTCGGCGAAGAACGCAAAACGCGTTTCCGTGCTCACTATTTCCCGTTCACGGAGCCTTCGGCCGAAGTGGACGTGAGCTGCGGCATTTGTCACGGTGAAGGTTGTCGCTTCTGCAAGGGAACGGGATGGCTCGAGATCTTGGGCTGCGGTATGGTCGATCCGAACGTGCTGCGCTATTCGGGCATCGATCCTGAAGTCTATTCGGGCTTTGCCTTTGGTGTAGGCGTCGAGCGCGTGGCATGTCTCAAATATAACGTTCCCGATTTGAGGATGTTGCTCGAGGGTGATATGAGGTTTTTGAGGCAATTCTAAGAACCATGTTGATGCTGCGGCTTCGTCTCGCACATATGCTCGCCGCTTTTGCGCTTGCCCTCACGTACGAAGTACGCTCGGCCGCGCAACACGGCGATCATACACACGAGACGAACCCTCGCTGATTTTGACCAACTACGAGAGACAAAAACATTTCAGTGTTTTAAATAAAGAAGGATAAAAAATGAAAGTTTCTTTGAAATGGTTAAGTGAATATGTTGAGATACCTGCCGATCTGAAGGCGTTCTGCGATCGTCTGGATCTGACCGGCACAGGCGTTGAAGGTGTCGAGGTCGCTGGCGCCACCTACGATAAGGTGGTCGTGGGCCAGATCGTTGAAAAGAAAGCGCATCCCGATTCGGATCATATGTGGGTCTGCCAGGTGAGCGTGGGCGAGAACAATCTCGGACAAGATGGCAAGCCTGAACCGCTCCAGATCGTATGCGGCGCGCAGAACTTCAACGAAGGCGACAAGATCCCCGTGGCGCTGGTGGGTGCTGAGTTCGGCGATTTCAAGATCAAGAAATCCAAGCTACGTGGCGTGGTGAGCAACGGCATGAATTGCTCGGAGCGAGAGCTGGGGCTCGGTTCCGATCACGATGGCATCATGATCTTGCCTGCCGATGCGCCCGTAGGCGAGCCCTTCGCGGACTATATGAAGCTCAACGACAAGATCCTCGATCTCGAGATCACGCCGAATCGCCCTGATTGTCTTTCCATGAAGGGCATGGCGCGCGAGGTCGGTGCCATGTATGAGCGCGACTTCACCGATCCGCTCGATGATCCGATCTTCAACTTGGGCGAGAACCAAGATCTTGAGCCGACTGCGGATTCGGTCGAGGTGACCATATCGGATCCCGCACGTTGCGATCGCTATACTGCGCGCGTGATCGAGAACGTGAAGGTGGGACCAAGCCCCGATTGGCTGGCGCAGCGCGTTACTGCGGCGGGTGCTCGTTCGATCAACAACATAGTCGATGCGACGAACTATATCTTGTTCCTGCTCGGCCAACCGCTCCATGCCTTCGACTACGACAAGCTGGCGAACAAGGATGGCAAGGTCCACATCATCGTGCGTCCTGCTGAAGATGGCGAGAAGTTCACCACGCTCGATGGAGAAGAGCGTACGCTCACGTCTGACATGAGCGTGATCGCTACGCCTGCGGAGGCTGTTGCACTGGCAGGCGGGGAGGGGGGCCCCGGCTTCCGGGGGGCCCCGTTGAAACG
>OGTB01000091.1_pt1 | contig 78445 bp, 144 predicted proteins | sample 1553611 | NCBI WGS metagenome assembly OGTB01 (sample SAMEA2580032, study PRJEB22360) | human gut metagenome | biome: human gut; feature: human-associated habitat; material: faeces | place: Denmark | collected 2008/2010 | reverse complement strand
GTTCTCATCATATCGTTACTTATAGAGGGTTATGCACTCTGTCCCCCTTTTACCTTCCGTTTTTCAGACGTTTAGGCCTATCATCCTACCTTTTGAGTAATCTCACAGTGTTAGCTGCTAACATATTCTCGGATCCTGTATCTTTTCAGGCCATAGAGAAATGACTCTAAGCTCCCTAACGGGCGCGACCAGCATTATTATATGCTTTACCGCATGACTTCCCTGGAGTGATTTACGCTATAGTTTTGCTCCTCTCGAACTATGACATAATTATAGGTTTTTATAGTGGTTAATGTCATTAACTATTTTCCACTGGGCGTTTATCTTCGGCCATATTTTCATGTTCTGGTTCTAACATAGTAATTTCACCTGTAGTCAGGTTGATTGTTGCAACAACCTTTTTACCTTTACAAATATCTACGAACTTATTTCGTACATCACTACTACTGATATAGTCAATTGGTTCCATGATACTTGCGTTAAATCCATCCAAACATTTACAAGCATTACCTACAGACAAGCGTAGGTACTTCTCGGTGTATAAGCAATTAGCTATACTGTCCTTAGTCTGATTTCTAATGATATCGGACTGGTCTCCATCTACTATAAAGTAAGCGGATTGAGCCATGATGGAGCTCAGTTTACACCGAGCTTCTTTCATGTCCTTAATGATACGTGATAGACGTATCATTTGTTTTAGTATAACTAAATTACTTACCATAGGAGTCTACTTTAGATAATGGAGTTACTGGTGATTCGTCATCAGATACCCTACTAATACTACGTACTTTTGGATATCCTGTTGAAGTCAGTTTCTCTACTACCTTTGTTCTCCACTTAACCACGGGTTTAGGTTCACCTGTAGTCTTTACATTCACAATTGCGTCTGTTGTTCCTTTCACGGATACTTCTAATGTAGATAGGTCTACTTCGACATCTATCTTCTCGACAGACTTTTTCACTTCACTACTTGTTATAGGGAATTTTGGCATCTCTATAGGTGAAGGAATTACAGGGGCTGCCTGTACTACTGTGACTGTCTGTCGCAGTCCAAAGCCAATTATGCAACTGGCGATGAACATGCCGACAGCCGTAATTATTCTAAAATTCATATTGATTATGATGTTTTAGAGAATGGTTATTCTTCTACGAAACCTACAAACTTTAAAAACCTACGCCAAGCGCTTAGTTTTTTTTTCGTCTGCCGGTTTGTCTCCACCTTTTTCAGGATACTCCTTTTCTGTAGGAGCTGTGATGGATGACTGGCAATATGCTGCCAAACGAGAAGCCGGATCACGATACAGATTGATAATCTGGCCGACTTTCAGACGTAATTCATCAGGTTTAGGACTTTCATCCTTTCCGAAGAAGTTAGTCTTGATAGAACCTATGACCATTCGAGCAATCTTACGATCATTCTCGAGTTGGTTCTTCTTAGATTCTTCTACACCGGTCAAATCGAGCGACCAATCTGCAAACAACTTATCAATATACTCTTCACCTAAGTTAGAGATAAGAGCTGTAATAGCTTTATCAGACTCAGGTTTGAGGTCTTTGTTGTCCTTCTGCTTCAAGCGGAAGTTCTCATTGATAAGAGCGCGAACCGTTTCTGCAACTTGTTCTTCACTCCAACCTGCCTTAGTCAAGTGATTGTGCAGTACAGAGTGTGCCATACACGGAGAACCAGTCTGTGAAGTATATACGTATACTGAGCTTCCAAGACCTTTCAGCAAGCTAACAGGGTTGATACGGCTGAAAATTTCATTCATCCAATCACCTACTGTCATCTCGTCTAATGCTAACTTCTTGTCGGCATTAGTTTCTTTCAGGCCGCGCAGTGTACGATACCATTCTACGGTGTTAACAATGTTCGTTGCAACGTTTCTTTCTTTGCTGATGAGGTAAGTCAACGCTGCATCAATTTCCTCATCTGTAGTGATCTTATTCGGATCAAGCTCCGGTGCTTTGATAGTCTTACCAGCATCTTCTGCAAGTTCTGTAGGAACTTCTGACTTGTTAAAGTCAATAGACAACTGGCTACCATCTCCTCCCGGTAATGCTTTAGCTGAAGCGAGCTTAATGCCTAACATTTCAGCCATACCTTGCAACGGCATGAGTTGATTTGCATCAATCATAAGTTGCAATTCACCACGTTCACCACGGTTGAATAAGTCCTGACGTATGTCAACAAGGGCTAACAAGTTTACGACATCAATAGTACGGTTGATGTCAGCGTATACTTCAGGATAACGCTTTGCAAGTTCTTCGTTGTTAGCGTAACGCTGTTGCATTACGAATGACAACATAGCCTTTCCATCTACTGAAGAGGCTGTAGAACCTACAGGAATACCAGCACCAGTGATACCGCCTACAAGAGAGGTTGCACGTCTGAGCGCTTTCTCTTCTGGAGAAGGTTTATTCTCGTGAGAAACATCCTCAGGGACGATAGTAGGAATTTTGTCTTTTTTCTTTTTGGGTGTCTGACCTTGTTCCTTATTATCCTTAGGAGCCTCAGCTGCCGGTTTTTCTACTTGAGAAGGTTTGTCCTTCTCTTTCTTGTTTCCCTTGTCATCAGAAGGCTTGTCTTCTTTCTTGCCTTCTTTCTTGTTTGCAGCATTCTTTGCTTCTTCTTTAGCTGCTGCTTTTGCTGCTTTCAAAGCTGCTTTTCTTTCAGCTTTAGTCATTTCTTTTTCTGCCATAATTTTGATAATTTTTGGTGGTTAATAATACGTTAGTTCAGTCGATAGAATATTTAGAGAGGTCAACTATCATCCTCTATTGCTGGTGAGTCACGCCCGTTAGTATAGATATTACTAATCAATGCGTCTGATAACTTTAATTTCAATTCTGCCATGTTACTCACAACCCCAGATAGGCAATCGGTAGTACCTTCTGTCACTGTACACACTAAGCTTTGTGTGCATGTAGAATTGAAGTCATCAACGGTGTTGACTAGCTGAGTAATGGAAGTAGTATGATTGACCTTCTTAGAGGTTTCTTTTACTTCCTTACTCAACATACCTACTAACAAGCCAGCTATGATGCAGGAGATATAAATCCACCACATCTTGTCACTGCGAAAGTTTCTCGCAAGAACAAATGCTACTATTAATAGCACAATAATCCAAATTGCTGACATGTTTGTAAATTTTTTAGTTTAACAATTGTTTTAACTTTTCCCGAGCTTTGTTAAGCTGGGATTTTACCTGGCTCTCTGTGAGGCCAAGCTCTTCAGATATTTGTTTGTAAGACAAATTCTGAACTGTTCGTAGTTCAAGTATATGACGATACTTATACCGGAGTCTGCTAAAGGCATCTGAAAGTCTCTCATCTGTTTCATTGAAGATGTAATTATCTTCAGGTGAGTAGTCGGCCGAACTTCTCAATTGAACAGTGCTAGTACTATCGTCTAGCCAATAATTTGCATTCTCTTTCTTAGTACGTCTAATATAATCAATACTACTATTTATAGCTATAGTTTTTAACCACATTTCAAATGAAATATTGTTAACATAACTCTCTAGCTTTGAAAAAGCTTTAATAAAAGTAACAGATAATAAATCATCTGCAGCATCTTTATTATTAACAATACGATATATCGTATTATATATAATTCGATTATACTTCTTATAAAGCTTTGTGAAGGCAATTTGTTTACCTTCTTTCGCCTGTTTGATCAGATCGAAAAGCTGTTGTCTTTCTTCATCTGTCATAATCACGGGCTTTTTAGTGAGTATAGGGTCAACCAAGACCCTATACCCTTAGAATGGTAATCCAAGTATATACCTGCAATGCCATTCATTCCACTCGTCGTATAGTTTATCAAAAGCGTCCCAAATACATTCCATAAATTCAATCTTTAATTCGCGAGTGAGAACTTCGACTGGTAATTTATTCACCATACCACAGACAATTCTAATTCTAACTTTTAAAGTAACCTTAGAAGCTATGCCAATCTGTTGTATTATGTTCATGTCAAACCATGATATTATCCTAGCTAAGTTCTGTTTATCAAAGAATTTATGGAATTCTGTATTTTTAATTTCTCGATTCTGTATTCTTAAGAATACATACCAAGATGGTCTCCAATTTACTTGAGAATATCTTATAGGACATCCTCTTAAGTATGGATATGCGGTGAGACTATTTACGACCATAGCGAGTGCTATTAATTATTTTTAGCATTAGCACATTTATCTGTGCTAAGTTGAAATCAGTTACGCTGAGAATATATGCTTTTGTAGCTTCAATTCCTCTACCAGGAATTTTGATATCCTCAAGATATCTGTTAGTGAATGCCTTTAGTTGTTCATTACTAATGTTTGGCATTTTCGTACCGCGAATAGATTGTCTATAAGGCGGTAGGGTACATATTTCTGAGTATTCATACTCTAAAAACAAAAAAGAATCAGGTTTTTGACATACAGTTTGTATCTCAATAGATTCTTCAGAGAGTACTGTAAACTTTCCCTTTTGAACAAGGTCATTTATTAACAGTGCAGAAGTAATCCTAAGACAAGGAACTTCTCCAACTATATTGGCTAACAATTCAAATTGCTCTCCAATAATACGATAGATTCCAGGATGATTTAATTTCATGACTTTTTATTGATTTCTTTTACAAAGTTACTTACTACTCCTGATATTGCAGACATAGATAAGTCTGGATATTTATCGAGAAGTTTACTAATCGCTTCAGACTCTGAACGAGACTGATTAAGTATACTGATAAATTCAGTACGTTCAGCCTTAGAGTCAAACCAGGCAAAATATCTTATACGCATTGCTCTTTGTAGTTTCTTGCTTTTATTTCAAGTTCACGAAATTTTCTCTCATCTTCAGAAGTCATTCCGTCCACATCAATAAGATGTAAGATTTCTGTACCTCTTTCTTCCCAGAAGAAGAAAATGTTTCTTACTTTAGAAATACCTTCTTTATAGTGATACCTATTCTTGTAACACTGTGGCACGACAGAGTTGATACGCTGTATCAATTTCTCTTTCATTCGTAATTCCTTACTTACCTTGTCTAAGGGTTCAGGAAGTTTCTCTCTGATAAAATTAATTAATCCCATTTTAAATTAACAATTTATTGATTAAACCTAATTTTCTTGTAGTAAGGAGAGGATTCGAACCTCTCTCTCTTCTAACTTTATCGGTGTTAGTGTTTCTAAGCCTTATGAAACTACTTACTCCAGCCTTCTACGACAATGGCGAGCCGTTAGATTATCACGCTACTAAGCGAGTATAATCCATTACATAACTTGTATTGCCAGTTATCTGCTTATTGACCTATTCTATTTCCTCTATGTCGCTGTCAAAACCATAATGCCCCGATTGCAGCTCAGTTGCCATTTGTGTTATTTCACACATGAGGAAGAGTTACCCATCACAGGAGCTGCCACTGGTTCGAGTCGAACGAACATAGTGGAGCATACGGGAATCGAACCCGTGTCCAAACGACGATTCAATAGACCTAACAGTCAATTTCTTTAACGCATTTTATCTATCCATTTTATGAACCAATCAGGTGCATACATATGATTTTCCCATATTAACATAGGAAATATCAATATAGGAAGACACAATACAAATAGTATACGATAAAACCATTTCATATTTCTAAATAAGGCTTATTAACAGTAGTATTATAGTAATAATTCCTACTGTAAACATAGAATAAAATACAGCCTCAATCCATGTTCTTTCTTTTTTTACACATAATATTAAAAATTGTGGGTATACAGCCGACCAAAGCTATATACCCTATGGTCTTGAGAATGGTTAGTTCTCTTATACTGATCTTGATAATATATGAATAGGATTTACGTGGTTCGATCCTTAGCAACGTAAATGATACAAGATACACACTATTCAGTCTGATTTGATATCTCGACTAAGGCAGTTCAGCATTATTACTAATGCGGGACAATCTTATTGTCGCGATCCCAGACATATGATCAGTAGTACACAGTAGTTCCTCATTACTGATACAAAGATACTAAATGAGACCTGTTAATTCAGGTCCTTGTGGCGTCCAAATTTCTCCTGGTAAACCTAACGGATTCCACCTAAATTTCCCCATAAACACTAAACCTGTTTAGATACAAAGATACTCAGGTTTCGGAACCTCTTTTTTTATTTTCTCTGTCTTTAGCGATTATGCTGCGGAATCAGAGAATTCCAACGGTAAGACCATGAGTTCGGGAAGATCTCGTCCAATTCTCTTTGAGACTTGTCGATATCTTTGTCGATCTCAATGAGGTCCTTGTCGAATTGCTTCTTCAGTGCAGGAGCTTCATCGTCCCATGCCGTAATGGGCTTCTTGCCGCTCTTCACGTCTTCGGCAATTGCATGCAATTCCTTCATATAAGTCTTCATACGTTGGTTTACGCGGTTACTACGGCGTAACTGCAATGCTGCGGATTTCTCAGTGTATTCACACTTTTGAACCACGTCGATGAGTTCGTTCGTGAGCTTCTCCTTGCGGCGCTCGGCAATCTTCTCAGCTGCTTTCTTTACTACTTCATCGGTTACTTTGTTTGCATTCGAGATTGACTCTTGGATATCATCACTCTCGTTGTTTACATCAAAGATGTTCAGTTTGTTTTCTTCTGCCATAATTTGATACTTTTTAATGGTTTGATACTATAGTTAATAATCACGAAATAATTTCGATAAAATCACACCCTTTGAAATATCTTCTTTTCGCTTCTAATACTGCTACGAATATATTACGAACATAGATATCTATAGACCTGTAATTGTTACTCTTGCATTGTAGTTTTGCAGATTCAATACTAAAATTACCAAAGTATGATACAGCTCTAATTCTTTCTTGGATGTTTTCTGTTGGGTATATCCTAACTAAAGGACGTATAATCTTACCCATTGCATTTAGAGTTTAAAAAAGAACCATTCTACTTATTCGTATTTCTTATTCGTAGATGACCCATATCCTTCTTCTGACCAATGTTAATTGGTTGACCGTTGTATAGTCCGTAGGTACTTGTGTCTCCTATGAGATCTCCCTTTAGGGGTTTGGCCATAAATGGTTCTTGGTTGACTGAAATCCACCATTTTACTAACAATTTAAATTAGTAATATATAACAGCGGGCGGATGCTCTGGCGAAGTATCCTCCTTGGACTGTTCAAATTGTTGCATTCTGAGTTTACACTCATGAGTACATACACTACAGTTGATTTTATTATCAAGTGTAGGACATTCGTTTTTAATCACTTCTTCTACCTCCATGATTTTTTACGATTATAAGGTTCCATTTTCTTATGCTTAGGTTTCTTTTTAGAATCCTTCTGTCGCTTCTCATAATCTCTATTTGTCTTTGCCATGTTAGAAGAGTTTAAAGAGTGGATTAATGTCTCTTAATAAGCTTGGTAAACAAGCTAAGCCATATTCCTGTAACAGCTTGCGGTGACGAATATACTTTGCAGTAGTATCAATATTTGCTATGATATTTACTGCAGCAGCAATTGTCTCACGATTCTGATTTACAAGGAATTTACAGATATCCTGATTAAGAAGAGCTTGTGTCTTCATAGTAGGAGAACCTATTTCTTTTATAATTCTCTTACAGAATTCACGAATTACTTCTATATGAGAATTAGATACCGGTTCCTTTGTAACTATGACGCTATTTACAATAGCCTTCTCCACTTCTAGATCTGTTAGTATAGCTACTTTAGGGTCATCCTCTACAGTCACATAGTTACTCATTGCATGAGCAAATGCTCCCATTAAGGCTTCTTCATTTCTGATAGTGCCTTCGAAGCGAATAATAATTGCTTTCATTCTTTTACTACTTTTTGATTGATAGTTATAGATACTGATATTTCATACCCATCTAATTCATCACACAATTCATCAGTAGTATACTTACTAATGATAGGAATTGGCGGAACTACAGGATTGTTTGTATTAGGTGTTGCTTTACACAATGTTCTAGCTTTAGACAAAGGTATACCTAATATCTTAGTACAAGCTAATAAATTAGCTAAGTAATGATCTGTGCCGAACTTGATTTCAGTCAATTTTCGGTTTTCTTCAACTTTAATCTTCATCTAACAAATCTGCAAATTCAGTGAAAAATGTTTTAGGATCTTCGGCCAATATGACGCTACCATCTTCCATGTCTACTGTTACAACTTCCTCTCCACCTAAAGCTGCATTTCTTGTAATACGAATATTGTTAATAGCCGTTACATTGATATAAGTTGGCTTTGTTTCCTTTGTATCAGTAAATTTCTGATTACAAAAGAGAAAATCTTTGATAATTTTCATAATACTAATATTTTTTAAATTGTTAATAATTGTTTTTTGACGACGACCAGGGTACTCTGGATTTTGTTTTAAGTTAGTACCAACTAAAAAATACTATACATTGTCGTCCTATAAGTATCATTTGTTAATAAAAAAGACACACTTCTACTGACTCTCAAATAGTTTTAACTCATAATCAGAAATAGCTGTCAAACTAATCTTATTGGAGTACCTGATTTTAACGTCTGCACGATCATAGAACACAAATACGAGTATCTCGTACTTTATCCACTATTGTCGTATTCAAGGGTATAAAGATACGATATGCATTCTACTTACGCCCCACAGGTTTGTCATTTTCTGAGGAACGTCTACACTATTTTCACAAACTGTGTAGACAAAGGAGATTCCTAACTTAATAAAAGGACTTTTTTAGCAAATGTTTATACTTACTCTCTCTGCACAAATGCAGTATCTTTAGTATTGTTATACTTATCGAGTGAATCCTTATATTGTTGTACTCTTGCACCACTCATTACATTGTTGTATCTCTCTTTATTCGATTCATATATTGTAACAATGTCGGAATTGGACAATGATGTTCCGTGTTGAAGCAAAATATCAATTAATATAACATCTGGCATTGTAAGAAATACACTGTCAATACGCTTATATTCCTTGATGTGCTTACGGGTATCAAGTATTTCCTGTATAGTTGGTACAGTATACGTGTCAATGGTATCTACATTGACTGTTCGTTCTTGCTTAACCGTCTCCGGTTTAAACAAATTGTTAATCTTATCTGTGAAAAGATAAGTTAATACACTTGCGAGGAGCGCAAACGCTACTATCGCAACAATCCATGCCCAAATATGGGCTTTGTTTGGTCTTTCGGGATTTTCCATTTTTGATAAATGTTTTTTAGTTAATAATATGAATTAATCAATTCCAAAGATATGTTTCATATACAATGGCTGAAAAGTTTTTGCTGCATATTCTGCTGTAATCTTTTACTTGTTCGAACATAGTTTTGATTAATATTTGTTTAACATTTTGGATAACTGTTCAATTTGATTAGATACTATATTAAAACTAACTCTATCTATATTCTTTATTGACTTAGCTACTAATTCTAAATCTTCTATAGATCTTCTGATAGATGCTTTAATACCTACTCTAGTAAGAGGTCCAATAGGCACTCTCACTCTTAATTCCCGTAATTTTTTATTGCGAGCTTCAATAGCTTCAGGAAATGTAGCAAATGTTCCTACTTGAATATTTGTACCTTTGTAGTATATTATTACACGGTACGGCTTACTCCTGTTATATCTACATTGATATATATACTTTTGACATTTACTTCTTGTCATTTTATAGTATCTCCTACAAAATAAGTATTATAGTATAAATAGTCTTTAACGTATACCTCTTCAGTCTTTTTACTGAAAGGATTCATGAGTTCTAACACATATGTGTCTGAGTTCCGTATATACTTATTAGTCACAATATAGTTCTTATACTGTGCTTTAAGTTCTACATAATTGTAATAATTATAGTCTCTATAGTGTTTACTTATCAATACAGTTACTATTATTATTGTAATTAACATAAGTAAAAACTCACTAATACTCGTGAGTATACTGTTTGAAGTGCTTCTCTTGACTATCATATCATGCTAATCTAACAGTTACTCTTGTAGGTTCGTTGTCTTCCCATTTTACAGATGGAAATAGGTCTGAATCTATATGTATCATATTAAATGATGTTGTAAGCCATACAATTGTGTCACTTGCCATTCCCTTTGTAGGTTTATCTCTGTATAGATATAATTGGTTATCTTTATCTCTCGCAACCCACATTCGAACTGATTTCTTTGGTTTTTCATTCATAATAAATTGATTTTATTGTTATTAACTATTGTTGTACTCAGAGCGGGAATCGAACCCGCACGATTGCAATAATCATCAGAGTTTAAGTCTGAAGCGTCTACCTATTTCGCCATCTGAGCATTTTAATACACAATTTTAGATAATGTAGCAATAATTGCTACTATTCCACTGATAGTACATAGTGTTGCCAATATCTTTAGTATTCTACCTATCACCTCTGAATAGGGTTTATTTAAAGCATACACTAACATTATTGTTGAAATACTACCATATCTTATTGATTAAGTTAATTTATTAAAGTAAAGGCATTAGTTTTCATGAGTACAAACTGGAAGATTTATTTAACTCATTACTTAACACACTCACCACGTGAAGGTTGCCTGTTTGAGTGCAGCCAGTATATTTATATTCACATATAAACATACTGACAATACTACGCTTAGTATTTGATGACAAATCCATACTACAGAATGAATGTAATAGGCTAATCTATGGATACTGTAAGGACTATCCTACGCTTAGGACTAATATGTGACATGTTGAACAGGAATACTACCTATCTCTACACAGAGCATAAATAAAGTTTGTCACATTGCATGATTTTTAAGTCTGCACTAATACTTATTGTGATTGGTTTAGAGTGGCTATGCCAACGCTTTGTATCCCCAATAAATCTATTTCTATCCTGTAAAGGACACAATAAGATATAAGCCCCACATGCTTGTCAAGGATTCTCACCTTAAAGAATAGAGTAAGCGCATTAATATAGCTATGGAAAACACCACTATAAGCTATGCTAAGAGCTGCGTAAGATATCAACGCCTCGTTTTCTCTTACTCTATTTCTCTTACTCTATTAACACTTGGTCTAAAACTATCTGCTTAAAGATAATTCCATTTACCATTATTTGCTTTATTCCTATTTAGATAAAAAGCCAATATTCTCAATTTAAAAAAAGTGGCAGACTATTACTGGTCTGCCAGCAGTTTGTTAATACGGAATTGGTTGTCCTCCTTGTGGGTTTTGCACGAACTGAGGTTGTTGACCTTGTTGTGCAGTAGGAGCTGGTGCAGGTTGTACTACTTGTCCTCCTACTATTTCAGGAGCTGGTGCAGTAGGCATAATTTGAGGTGTTGTATTTTCCTCTGCTGGTACACAGTATGCACTGAATGCTCGTTGTCCTACTTCTTCTGGAGAACCTCCACGTATCCATTGTTTTTCTCCGAATTCGTCCATATAATATTGGCAGAAGATACGGAGAGTTGTGTAAAGAATAGGTTTTCCACCTTTCATTACTAACGAACCAGCCTGAATTGCTTCTCTTGCTGGTTGAGTTGCTGTTGCAGGTCTTGCTGGATGACTTGATAAGTGCTGCTTGTAAAACTTCTGCGGCGGACACCAATCAATCCAACATCCCGTTACCATTTGTAGCTCTTCGGGAATTGGCTGGTCTGCTTGTGCTGTTCCTCCGTGTTGAATTGACAATAATGGAGTAAATAAATTTACAATGGGTTGAATAAAACATGTAAATGTTTGTGGTTCTTCCCATAAGCACAATGCGTTCTGAAGTTTAGCAAGCAAATATTTTGTGCCTGCATTCTGTTTTCCTTGTTCCACAGTTTTGATTTGTGGCTCAATAATTTTATAACGTGCCATGACATGATACAATTACCTATACATTGCGAGGTTTTTTGGTGATTGTTAAATATAGCTATATATTACTTGATGAGGTAATACATTGAAAATGGGAGAAGTGGAAGAATGTGGGTGAGTGATACATCATCACTCAAACAATGGCAAACACTATGAGTTCCTTCTCGCTTCCCCCAATGGCTGGCAGCTGTGCCTGATTTGCCTCCTGTGCGCAGCCTTTGTGGCAATACTGTGTACTTAGTATCTGTTCTTACTAATACGTTTGTACTCTTCTACCATTTCATGTAATATATTGTTAGTAGCTACAAATATAATGTATTTAGCACTAACAATGGCAGAGTCATATAACTCATGATGAGATATTATCTTAAACGACTCTTTGAGTGTTGCAATCTCATTAGGGAACAGCTTTCTATAAGGATAGTAATACAGCATGATGAGCCAATAGCCGATGTATAGTTTGATTTTGGACATATATAAAGTTTTTAAAGTTAATAATCAACAAAAAAGGGAAGACCACAATGTGGTCAATCCCAATTAAACCAAGAGTCAGCATACTCCTCATCACTGTCAGAAGGAGTAAAAATACAATCTGATAACATAAGCTTATGAATTAGATTAATAATGCAGAGTCTGGCAGTAGTAGCTGATTTGTATCCTGTTGCCAAAGTATAGTAACACAGGTAACAACTACCCGGGGGACTTCCCGATTTCTAACAGCGGTGGGGGATTTGCTGGTGGGTATTCTACACACGCAGACTTTCTTTATAAAAATTTTTTTGTTAAAAATTTTTTGTTAAAAATTGTTAAAATATTGAAGTTAAATAGCCATAATTGTTGTTAATAAATGTTAAAGAAATGGTAACTAACACATAGTATGAGACGTTTATAGGGGAGTAAGAGGGGTTACTAATACAGACTAATAAGTTCTATATCATAAGTAAGCCATTATAATTACTCTTACTTTAGATAACACTATACTTAAGATAATACATATGAATAAAGTAAATAAGATAGATAAGGCTTACTCTGGTAAGATAGTATATCATGGTAATAAACCATATCAGTTAGTACCAGAGCTGAAGAAAGGTATGTGTGAAGGTTGTAGTTTGTATAATAGTAGTTGCCCTACTAGAGTTACTGGTTACTGTACTCAAGGTTATATACTTAAGAAGATTATACTATGACAGTAGAGTTAGATAGAGACGACTTAGTAAATCTTATCATAGGATGCAGTGGTCCTTATTATACTATAATGGATAAGTATAATGAGAAAGGACTAAATCTAGGTCATTATGTAGGTGGATTTGTAGACTCTTGGAGATGGAACGATAAGTGTAGTTTTAAAGATTTAACCGAAGACCAACTTTGGGAGATATACTTAGATATAAAGAAATCATGGAAGTAAGAGAAATAATAGATAAAGTATATGAGACTATAGACAGTCTATACGAAGATGGTAAATTAAGACCTTATATGAGAGTATATGTAGATAAAGACATTATACCTGAAATGTTTAAATCTATAACTGGTACTTATACAGATAATAATCCAGATACTTATATTTTTAAGTACAGAAGCACTTATAATACTGATATAGAATTTGTAGGTATTGATAGTAATTTGATGAATAGTAACCTTGTATACTTTGTAGATGGAGAATAAAAAGATAGTAGAATATTACCCTTCAAATGAAGGCCTGAAGAACATTTACAGCAAGTTCCTAAAATTCGGTAGTATTGAAGACCTCGACAATTTAATTCTTCTTTATACCAACGATATAAGAAAAAAGGTGATAGACTCTTATATAGAAGACGGGGAAGGTGAAGAGATGGCTCAATTTATAGTTGATTACTTTGAATATATTTATGGAAAACGAGGGGAAGAAGAATGATTTCCAGGACGGTAAACTAAGATGGGATTTACTGCCTTTAGAAGAGATTGAAGATATAGTTAAAGTATATACATCTGGTGCTAATAAGTATGGTGAGAATACTTGGCAATTATTAGATAATGGTTATCAGAGATACAAAGCTGCAATGTTAAGGCACTTACTTGAGTATGAGAAAGGTAATAAGGTTGATGAAGATACAGGTTGTCAACACTTAGCTCAAGTAGCTTGGAATGCAATAGCTATGCTTTACTTAGATAAACACGGAAAAGGAAAGGAGATAAAAGAATGAGTTTTTGGTTTGGTTTTATGATTGGTATACTTAGTACGTATACGATATATAAAGTTAAGGAGAATTTAAAGTTATGACGTTATATGATCCAGAATTAGCTGAGATAATAAGGAAGGGTACTCCAGTAGAGATACAAAGTAAATAGTTTATAATAGAGCCTTCCAGGGGTGGTAGATGTGATGGCTGTTACTTTCAAAACCAATTGAGATGCCCAACAAGAGCTGTTACGTACTGTACTTCTAATGGTGGTAACATACTCAAAGAATATGATAGATAGAGAAGCATTGGCTAAAGAGTGGAAAGAATTACTAAAAGAATCTAGTAAAATACAGAGTAGGATTAAAGCCTTAGATTTAGCCTTTAGATCTACCACAGATGAACTAGCTGAGTTATACTTAAGAGAAGATATTACTGGACCAGTAAAAACTTGTATTGAAGGAATAGACCATGTTTTATTTGATCTAAATCAGAAAGTATACCTGGTCAAGAAAGATAACTGTTAGTTATAGTAAATATATTAACATGGAAAAGGAAACAAAACGTAATTGCTAACGTTATAGTAATAAACCAAGTTTGAAGAATATGAGTGACGAAGATAAGATATTAGAAACAGTCTTAAATAGACTGAACTACAAGTTCCTTAAAGATGTTCTAGTAAAACCATTAGAACCTATAATGGTTACTAAGGAATTTACAGAACAAGTTCCTACAGGGGAAGTAGATAAAGAAGGCTTTAATAAGTACGAGACAAAGACAGAGACTAAAGAAGTAGAATCTGAATATGGTACTGGTATTGTATTAGCCATTCCCACTTGTGTAGCAGAACCTGAATTTAAAGTAGGGGACAAAATAGTTTACAATAGAAAGTTCTCCAAGGACTTTGATTTATTCAAAGATAGTCAGTTAGTCAAACCATTTGATGTAATTGCTGTTTGCGAATAATTTTTTCGCTCAAGTTGATTTATACATATGAATAAGTTTTAACCCCAGTTTCACGCTGGGGTTTTTTATTATCTGTTAATGAAATGTTAACAAATGTTAAAAAGTATTAACAGTCTATTAACAAAGGCGTTTTAGTGTCATGGAAGATAAATGTTGGCTATTAGCAATACTAATCGGAGTATTAGTAATGTGGGCCTGTAAAAAGTTAGAAAAATGATGTCAGATTATAAAGTAATTAAAGATTGTGGGTTACTTAAGAAAGGTGACCTATTGTTTTGGAACGGAATGGAAGAAGCATATACTTTAGATGAGTCTAAGGATGGTTGTGAACGTTCCATCATGATCAATGATAAGCTTGCAGAGGAACTGTATAACGACGGTTATTTTACTACAATTGCTACTAGTAAGTCAATTGTTAAAGATACTGTTGATTTCATTGATAATTTAATTGAACAGTACAAGAGTGATTTGCTAGAAGTACAGAATAAATTTGAAAAAGGTGAAGTACAACCTTGCGTCAAAGTAGAATCTGAAACAGTACTGTACAATTTGATTAAGTTGGCTAATAGTATTAAAGGTAAATTAGAGAATGAATAAATTAGTTAAAGGTGTCTCTAAAACTGATTTATACAACGAATTCTTGAAAAGCCTAAACGGTATATTAGATCTTACTGACAGGGAGTTACAATTACTATCTACATTTATATAGTTAGATATAAATACACCAAAACTCCCTAACATCAGTAAGAATGTAATAAGTACTGAAAATAGAAAGTATATCAGAAAAACATTAGGTATTACTCCTGATAACTTAAGTAGATATATAACTAAGTTTAAGAATCAAGGTATACTTGTCAAAGGCAGAGTAGAAGATGAAGTAATGGTAAATAAAGCTTTAATACCAGAAGTAATCGGTGATAGAGTACAAATAACAATAGTGCTAAGATTAAATAAAGATGAAAGTACAATCAACAATGCTTGAACCAGGTTCCATTATAGTTTGGAAAGATTATAATTTCCTTAAGAAAGCTTGGTATGGTCTATGGAATAAGCATTTGCCTTACAATAGGTTTACTCTTATTACTCAGAAAACAGAGTTATTAAGTATTAATGGAAACTTTGATAACGAAACAGCAATATATGAACCTATACGTAAGTATAGTAAATTAGAAGCTAATAAACTAGCTATTATAGCTAATGACTTACATTACTCTAGTAATTGGTTAGATATAGCAGATGTTATCAACGTAATTAGACCAAATACTATCAGTGGACCTATTACTCTAAATGAATGTAGATACTATAAAAGAGTAAAGTTCAATGAAAGATCAACCCAGTATATATACTAAACTAAGTAATAAGTACAACTTACCTTATTAGATCATCGAAGTAATATGTAATAGTCCTTTTAGGTTTACTAATGAAGCTATAACTAATTAGGACAATAAGCCTATCAGATTTACTTACTTGGGTAAAATTAAATTAAAGAAAAGATATGAAGAAAATACTTAATACATACGATCCTGTAGTTTATCCTAGAAAGCTGTGGGTAGCTAACTATGCTGAAGGTTTAGATAAGAAGTTCGTATTTTGTAATATAGAAGACTTTAACATAGTTAATGAAGATACCTATAAGAGCTTAGTAGAAGAGTTTTATGAAGAGTATACTGCGGCAGTTACAATACCAGTACACTACAAAGCTACAGGAGAAGCAGGTGTATTAGTAGTTATTTTCAATCCAGATAATCTTGAGGATGCAATAAATACTATTGCTCACGAAGCTACACATGTTACAGATTACATGTATGATTCATTAGGTTTGTCAGCAGAGTGTTTTCATAGAAATGAAAACTATGCATATTTACTTGGATGGGCTGCAGGCTCTATAAGTAGTAGTTTAATTAAATTTAAAGAAGAAAATGACTAAAGAAGAAAGCATTGCAATGTGGAAAGTAGAGAAAGCTCATACAGACAAGAATCTACTTACAAAGAAAATGAACAAACTCTTTGACTTGGTAGAAGAGTTAATTATGAATGGAGATCTTATGTATGATCAGTTTAGTGGTGATATGCTAGATGAAGTAACTACTACTATTGTGGAAAATGGTAAGAATGAAACCAACTTAGATAGAGCTGCGCAGATTGATCTTATATGTGAGAGATTATATGAAAAATATACGAAGCAACATAACAACTCAGAGTCTGGAGAAGGAGATAATGGAGTTCTAGTAGATAATACAGAAGTATCAGATGAATCCGGAGTATGTACATCCGAAGATACCTCTGACACTAGCGTAGAGCATACTAAAGAAATTGAGTAAAGAATATTATTTAGGTTACAGAATAGATTAAAAAAATTAGACATTGTGAATAAATATATTTTAACTGAGCAACATGCACTTATAAAGCTTGATACAGAAACACTAAAGTTCAATAGTATTGGTGCTTCATGTAATGTAGATTATATATGGCTTATCGAAGAAGACGGAGTTATTACTTACTTTGACAAAGAATACGAAGTAAAAGCAGGTAATGTAGTAATGTTGATGTATCGCATTTTGGATGAGGAACACAGTGATATCATCGTAATTGATAACAAAGATCTTACTAATCACTACGAACGTAGAAAAAAATACTACGAAGAGCAAAAGGGCAGAGAGAAAGCTAAAGATTGTTGCTGTGACTGTGAATGTGTATCTCAAAGTTGCTAATTATGGATAAGTTATTAATTGATTAGTATGGTACTAAGACTCTGTATAATACAGAGACTAATTCCATCAAAACTACACCCTCAGACTTTGATGTTAGATGTGCATTCTTTGCTGAATAGGACGGACAGATAATTACTGAAACCGAAGTAGTAGACTATAATGCAGGTGATTTAATACTGTACTTTGTACATTGGAACGGTGTTGATTATGACACTAAAGCAGTAATATGTACTGATATAGTCGCTAAGGATGACATCAGCAGATGGTTCAAAAGTCTGACTAAGAAGATCGAATCTAATGAAACTATTTGACGTTCAAGGCGGTAGAGTAATTATTCATTCAGATGCTTTAGGTATCCCGTGCTTTAAAAAAGTATGGGATGCTGATAAAGCGGATAAAGAATATGCTACTAAAGTAATCAGTTATATAGTACTAATGAACAAATGGAATAGCCCATATGTTCAAAGTATGGAAGCTGAAACTAGAGAGCACAAACTCAAAAAGGAAATATTCGGTGATGAAAACTACCAACTTACTGCTGAAGAAATTAGCTGTGAAAATGACTATAAAGCATTCTGTCATACTCGTACGTTGGAGATGCTTGATAACATGAGATTAAAGCTAGATAGTATCAGTAAGTATTATAAAGAGTCCCTTGACGATACTCTTGATGAAAAGAAAATTAAAGACCTATTAGCTGGTATGACATCGGTAGGTAATGTACTTAAGAGTATAGATACTTTAGAGAATATGGTTAAAGCTGAAGAAGTAGCCATAGGTAAAGTTAAAGGTGATGCCAAGATTAATCCTTATGAGTTGGCGAGATAATACAGCAAAATGCAACCTAATTTAAACAATACGTTTAGAACAATATAAAGATAAATTATGAAAGCACAATACGATATTACAATTGATTTGACTAAAGGTCAGGAAGAATTCTGGAGACAGATTGATGAAATAGACAATATTCTGAAGCCTAAAAAGGGTTTATGGAGTAGAATCAAAGCTTGGTTCAAACGATAATTTTAATGGCCTAACGTGGGGGCTTAATATCCACGTGATATTGGGGTGTAACGTAACGGTAGCGTCGGAGATTCTAAACCTCTATGTGAGTGGGTTCGATTCCTACCACCCCTACCAATTTCATATAAAACTTGCAGATATGACTTACAGAGATATTGATCCTAATATAGCTGGAATATATATGTTCAAAAACAATATAAATGGAAAATGCTATATAGGACAGAGTATAAAATTAAGATCAAGGATAAAAGATCACATGCGAAATGCTAAGGTCGGTAAACTTGATCTGCCGATTTATAGAGCTATAAGAAAACACGGTTTCCATAACTTCACTTTAGAACTATTAGAATACTTTATTCCTGATCCAAACGTGTCTAATGAAGATTTAATAAAAAAGTTAGACGAACTAGAAATAAAGTATATAGAAGAATATAAAGCTTATACCGACGGCTATAACTGTACTAAGGGTGGAGATTTTGGAGTATTAGGTCTTAAAATGACAGAGGAACAAAAGAAGAAGGTTTCAGAAAATACAAAAAAATTAATAGCTAGAGATTTATTTGGTAAACGTGTATATTTATATAACTTCATTGAAAAGTATTATATCTATGCTTGGACGATAAAAGATGCTGCAAACATAACAGGTCTAAGTAGAAGTAATATAGGCAGATTGTGTAACAAAAGTTATATTCACCCATTTTGTAGCAATTTCATCGCAGCTTATACTAAAGAGGAATTAGAAAAGTTAAAGCAAGATATTCCTCATATTTTAGAAGAGTATCAAGAAGATCAAAAGACTAAAACTGTAAGGCATAAAGGAAACAGAAGATATGTTGGTAATAGTACTTGGGTTAAAGGCATGATAGGTCTCAATACAGGAAAGAAAATGTCCCAAGAACAAAAAGAAAAAATAAGAATTGCTAGCACTAAATACATTGTATATCAGTATACTTTAGAAGGAGAGCTAGTAGATACTTACTATGGAATGAATAAAGCTGCAGAAGCAGTTAATACTGATTATAAATCAATACAGAGAGCTTGCAACGGTAGAGCTAAGACATGTAAAGGTTTTATATGGAAAAAGATATTAATGCAACCTGACTGCAAGCAGGTTGCATAAACTAAGTGAAGTATGGCGCGCATACAACGTAACCACCTGAGTCCCTGTCTAATTCTAGATGTAGTCAACACGCAGGTCCGAATCGTAAGTCGGGGAGTTTGACGTAGTATCTCCCACAAACTACGTGCACTGCGGAGGTGGAGCAATGGCAGCTCGTGTGGCTCATAACCATAAGACAACGTTCGAATCGTTCGTCCGCAACATGAATCATGAAGAAACAATTTTTAGTTACATTGGCGATGGTTTATATAGCTATAAATTAGGAAACTGTAATATAATAGGAAGTCTCGATCTTTTTGAGTAGATTGATAAAAAGATAATAACAATGATAAAGAATTATAGACTGAATGGTAGACTTCAATAAAAAGATCTCAAATAGTAATAAATTTCGTTAGCCCGCTCTGAGATTCCTCGAAGTGGGCTCTTATTGTTAGTATCCAGAAGGTACCTCAGAATACTTCAAATACTGGGACGAAGAACAAGACAGATGTATTAATGGTTATACTGCTGATGATGGTGATTTCATCAGTGGCTATAACTATTTTTATTTAAATTACTGTCCTATATCCCGTATTGTCAATCATATTACTACTGATAAGGATGGCAATACTGTAGTAAAGCGTATAAATGAAGTTAGTTTTCCAGACTTCTGGGACTATGACTATTACTATTTTAATGCTGTTCAAGAAGCAGAAACAGTGGGTAAACATCTATGTCTACTTAAATCAAGACGTAAGGGTTTTGAGTAGCCTTACTCTGAACCTGTGTTAACTCCTACTGGATTTGTTCCTATGGGGTCTTTAAAGGTAGGTGATTTAGTAATGAATCCATCAGGAGATCCTTGTAAGGTAATAGAAGTAATAGAATAGGGAGAACAAGATGTTTGGGAAGTAGAGTTACAAGATGGACGAAAAGTAAGATGCGGTGAAAATCATTTATGGTCTACTATTAATTCTAGTAAAGGTAAACTACATATTATGACTACTAAGGAGTACTCTAAAAGAAAATTACAACAGGGTAGTCCCGGGAAATATTGTTATCCGTACAAACTTCCTACTAGTAATCCCTTACATTTTAATTAGACTACTCCAAAGGTAGATCCATATGTAATGGGAGTATTATTGGGAGATGGATATATTTGCGGATCCTAGATTATGTTTTCTACTGATGACGAGTTTATAGTTAAAGAAATGCAAAAACTACTCCCTGATTATATTATTAAGCCAACAGGAGATCTGTTTAAATATGTTATTATAACGAAAACAAAGAAACACGAATTAGGAAGGGATTTAAAACAGTATGGTGTCAGAGTAAAAGCCTAGAACAAATTTATACCAGATGATTATAAATATGCAGAAGTAAAAGATAGGTTTGCTTTACTCCAAGGTTTAATGGACACCGATGGCTCTAGTTCATCTAATGGTTCCTGTACTTTTGTAAGTACATCTGAAAAGCTAATTGACGATGTAGTATGGCTGTGCAGAAGCTTAGGTATACGCTGTAGAAAATCAGATGTAATTGAAGGAAGAACAGATGTTGATTTTGGTAACGGGCATTATTCTAATACTTTACCACATTGGTGTATAACAATAACTACCCAAGAACCCATATTCCGCCTAGAAAGAAAATTAGTCAATATACGGGGTGATAGAAAGTATAAATATAATTCCATAGGCATAAAAGCAATTCGTAATTTAGGTTATAAGGAACAACAAAGATGTATTAGGGTAGATCATGATAATATGATGTATATTACTAGAGACTTTGTAGTTACTCATAATAGTTATAAAGGTGGTTCCATGGCATGCCGTAATTTCTATTTGATACCCAATAGTAAAACATTTATATACGCATCTAATAAGCAATACTTAACAGATGATGGTATTCTTACTAAAGCATGGGATTACATGGACTTCATAGATAAGAATACGGCTTGGGGTAAGAAACGTAGTGTTAATACTCAGATGCGTAGACGAGCTGGTTTCTATACTAAAGATGATTATGGTAATGTAATAGAAATGGGTTACAAGTCAGAGATTATTGGTGTTACTTTGAAAGATAATCCTGACGTAGTTCGTGGTAAGAAAGCCAACCTTATTATGTTTGAAGAGGGTGGTTCTTTCTCAGAATTAGGAGCAGCATGGCAGATTGCTAGACCTTCTGTAGAAGTAGACGGTATAGCCTTTGGTACAATGATTGTATGGGGTACTGGTGGTGATGAAGGCTCTGCATTCGAAACCATGAAAGACATGTTTTATAATCCAGATGGTTATAACTGTTTAGGTTTCGATAATATATGGGATGAAACAGCGACTACTAACAAATGTGGTTTCTTTGTACCTCAGTATACCAATCTAGATATACGTGATAAAGATGGTAAGCGTATATACATGGATGATGATGGTAATACGTTTAAAAAGAAATCATTAGAACACATATTAGCTGAAAGACAAGTAGTAATAACTAATGCTACTAGTAATGCAGCTGTAGACCGTTATGTGGCAGAACGTCCTATTACTCCAGCTGAAGCCATGCTAGAATTTAATGGTAACATATTTCCCAAAAAGGAATTACAGGAATAGTTATCATTACTTAGGACTAATAAGAAATTATAGAACCATAAACAAGTAGGAGACTTAATTCAACAACCAGATGGAACTATTAAATGGGTAATTAAGAAGACTGGAGATATAACTCATTATCCATTAAGAACCAAAAGAGATGAAGTTACAGGGGCTTTAGTAGGAGACGATTCTACCGGTTCTATAGTAATATGGGAACACCCTAATAAAGATGCTAGTGCAGGTCTTTATATAGCTGGTATTGACTCATATGATTATGATGAATCAAGTACCACATCTCTTGGTTCTTGTTTTATATATAAGCGTATACAATCTATAGAACAATATTCTGATATTATAGTTGCTGAATATACAGGTAGACCTAAATCAGCAGAAGAGTTCTATGAGAACGTAAGAAAATTATTGCTGTATTACAATGCTAGAGCAATGTATGAGAATCAAAACAAAGGTATCTTTGTTTACTTTACTAATAAGCATTGTGACTACTTACTAGCTGATTAGCCTGATATTATAAACGATATTGTTGGCAACTCTAAAGTAAACAGAAAGAAGGGTTGTCATATGAATAAACAGATCAAACAATGGGGCTGGGGTCTTATCAAAGATTGGCTTAATGAGATTAATGCCGATGGTAAAAAGAATTTATACAACATCATGTCAGAGCCTTTATTAGAAGAGCTTATCGCAGCTAACGATATAGTAAATGTTGATAGAGTAATGGCCCTTACTCAAGTAATGATATATCGAGAATAGCTTTACAATGTTAAAGTAAAAGAAATTAAAAAAGAAAATAGAAATAGGGTATTATTTGAAGGCCCTATCTTTACTCAACAGTGGTTTCATGACGATGAACCTACTGATAATATCGAAGCATATATGTTTTAATTATGGAAAAAGAAATTTGGAAAGATACGATCGACTTTCCTGGATATCAAGTATCTAATTTAGGAAGAGTAAAATCTACCTCTCGATTGGTATATGTTACCAATAATAAAGGTTCTTATAGTTATACTATTCCCGAAAAGATTATGAAAGTATCATTAAGAACTAATTATCTATGCGTAACACTCTGTTTAAATGGAAAACACATAAATGCTCTAGTGCACCGATTAGTAGCTAAAGCATTCATACCAAACCCATATGATTATCCAGAAATCAATCACAAAGATGAGAATAAATTGAATAATTGTATAGATAATTTAGAGTGGTGTACTAGAAAATATAATAAAAATTACGGAAGTGGAAATCTGAAAAGTGCTTCAAAAAGAAGTAAGAAGGTTATTCAATATTCTGATACGTTTTATAAAGAATGGAATAGCTTAAACGAAGCAGCTAGAGGAAACAATGTTGCAGCTGGATCAATACGTTCCGCTTGTATTAAAAAACACAAATGCTGTAACTATTATTGGAAATATAAATAATTTTCTTATTATGATAGATATAAATCAAATGCCGCTTCAAAGACTGCCAGATAGTAAAAAAACAGAAAGTTGGAAGCGCGCCAATGTTGACTATATTATAGGACACAGTCAAGGTGGTTCTAGAAATGGTAATACTAGAACTCGTAAAGAGGAAATGTAGACATACTATGACCTTTACAATAGTATATATAATGAAAAGGATCTTAAGTATGTTACTAACCCCTTTAAACAGCAAGACGGTTTCCCTGCAATGGCTTAGGATTATAATATAATTAAGCCTAAAATAGACCTATTATTAGGTGAAGAAACTAAAAGACCGTTCAATTTTAGAGTAGTACGTACAAGTGATATAGCTACTAGCGAAATGTAGGATAAAGCTAAACAAATGCTTATAGACTATATACAAGCTACTATCATGAGCAGACTGGGCCCTGAAGAACAGGCCAGATACCAAGAAGCATTACAATCAGGTGAAGTAATGCCACCAGAATAGATACAAAAGTACATGAGTAAAGACTATAAAGATATAGCCGAGATAACGGCATATCATAGTCTAAACTATTTGAAGAACAAGTTGAATATTACTCATGAATTCTATAAAGGTTGGAAAGATGCTCTAGTTGGTGGTGAAGAGATATACTACGTAGGAATAGTAAATGGAGAACCTCATTTAGAGAGAATAAACCCCATTTACTTTGACTATGATACTGATACATCTGATCTTGAATTCATACATGAAGCACAATGGTGTTGTTATGAGATGATTATGTCTGTTACTGAAGTATATGACAGACTATATGATAAGATGTCAGAAAAGCAATTGAATGACCTGCTGGACATGATGGATGATAGTTCTAAAGGTGGCATAACCCCCGAAGTAAGAAAGACATCTTTAGACTATCCTCACATCAAAACTCATAGTATTAATGGGTTTGCTGCTAATCCATTTGAAGAATCTAATAATGTGCACGTATGGCATTGTTGTTGGAAATCGCTTAAGAAGATTGGCTTTGTAACAATAATTAATCCAGAAACAGGTATGCCTGAAGACTATCAAGTTGATGAGACTTATAAGGTAACAGGCAACGAAATCAATGTAGAATGGAGATGGATTATTGAAGTTTGGGAAGGATATAGAATAGGTGAGGATCTATATGTCGGTATAGAACCACTTGAATATCAACATGTATCCGCGGATAATCCTAATTCACAAAGACTACCATATACAGGAGTAATATACAATAATACTAACAGTAGACCACGCAGTCTTGTTAGTATGATGAAGCCATTACAATACATGTATATCGTACTTTGGTATCGTCTTGAATTAGCTATGGCTAGAGATAAAGGTAAAGTAGTTACTATGGATATTACTTAGATACCTAAGTCTATGAATATAGATGTAGCTAAATGGATGCATTACTTATCAGCACTTGGAGTTAACTTTGTTAATCCATATGAAGAAGGGTGGGATATACCAGGTCGTGAAGGTGGTAAACCATCCCAATTCAATCAGATATCTGCTTTAGATCTTACCATGGCTAATACTATTGATCAGTACATTAATTTAATGGGCAAGATCGAAAGTATGTTATCTGAGATATCAGGGGTAAGTAAACAGCGTGAAGGTTCTATTGCATCTAATGAGTTAGTAGGTAATGTAGAACGTTCTGTAGTACAATCTGCTCATATTACTGAACCTTGGTTCTGGACACACAATTAGGTAAAGAAAGAGTGTATCACCATGTTATTAGATACAGCTAAATATGCTTGGAAAGATAATAAGACTTGTATATAGTATATACTGGATGATGCAACTAGAACATTCTTAACTTTATCTGATGATTTCTTCTATGAAGATTATGATATATTTGTAGAAGATACTACTAAGAATCAACAATAGATTGAAGCTCTTAGAAATCTTATGCAACCCGCTATGCAAAATGGTGCTAGTTTGCTTGATATTGCTGAAATCATTACTATGGATAATGTTACTATGATCAAGAATAAACTTGAAGAAATAGAACAGAAAAGAATGGAACAACAACAACAAATGGAACAAGTACAAGCAGAAAGAGAACAGCAATTAGTTCAAATGCAGAATGAGGTTAAGGAAGAAGAACTTATGCTTAAAGAAGCTGAATTAGATCTTGAAAAATACAAGATTGATACAGATGCTTCTACTAAGATTACTGTTGCTCAGATCAATGCATATAGGGGTTCTGAAAACATGGATCAAGACGGGAACGGAATACCTGATGTAATCGAAATAGGCAAACAAGCAATTGAACAACAGAAGGTTAATTCTGATGCAGCATCTAAACAGTTTGAGTTGAATAATAAGAAGCGTGAAATTGAAATGAAACGTGAAATTGAGAATAAGAAAATTCAACTTGAAGAAAAGAAGATGAAGCAGGAAATGGAATTACAGAAACAAAAAGATGCAGAAGCATACAAGAGAGAACAGCTTAAAGCGCGTACAGCTCTGAAGAATAAGACTAATGCAGAAGCAGCTAGAAGTAAGAAATAATGGCGGGAGTTTATTAGATATTTAATACTGAAACTAATAAGAGATACATTGGCAGTTCTATAGATGTTGAAAGAAGATTAAAAGAGCATAAAAGAAATCTTAAAGCACATAGACACAGTAATCAACATCTATAGAATGCTTGGAATAAGTATGAAGATAATTAAGAATAAGTTTATACCTTTTAAAGGTTATAAATTGATAAATCTGTTTGGTGTTATATTCCAAAGAAATGACGCTGTAGTTACAATGACAGAGTATAACCATGAGAAAATCCATTTGAAGTAGATGCAAGAAATGTTGTGGATTGGTTTTTACTTATGGTATGCTATAGAATATCTTTGTATAATGCTGTCCTGTAAATGGAATAAACAGAGTGATAGATATCACGATGTTAGCTTCGAAGAAGAAGCACATAATAATGATAAAAACCTAAACTATTGTAAGGAGCGTAAGCACTATGCATAGTTTAAGTATTTGAAAATAGGTAGTTATAAAAGTAAAAAGGAGAAATAATTATGGCATGTGGTGGAAAGAAATCCGGCGGTAAAAAAGGAAAAGGCGGAAAAGGTAGTAAATAAATATTATTATGAGCTTTATAGAATATCTAATTAATAAAGGTTATAAACCGTATAGGAAGATATATAATCGCAGTACTAATAGAAACTGTTAGACAACGGATTTGTTGAATGTGATAAGGAAGAAGTAGACTCTTATATAATGTTCTACATAGGAACTCCATTGGATACAAGAATATTTAATAATGATGTTATCTATGTACTTATCTCTGAATCTACTCAAGAAGCAGAAGTATACATGAATAAAAATCAATTCTTAGGTAAAAGAAACTTTACAGATTTTGTATATGGATAAACGAGCATTTAAATAGAGAATGCAGAACCTAAAGTCTTACCGGGAGAATAATCCCGGTAAAGGCTACTGGGATTGGAAAGTACAAGCTTATTAGAATGGTGGCAGACACGCTTTAGGTGTTGGTCAGGTATTTGCCTCACTTGCTGATATGTTATTCAATAAGGAAAGAAGAACACCAGCTATACTTAACGCTGCTCCTAATGTACGCATCAGTAATCCTGATAGTTCATATGAAGATTATGTTAATTAGGCTAATGAGAAACACGCACAGACTTGGGACTTTAGAGGTAATAATTCAAATCTGAAAGATGATTAGGGCAATTACTATATAGATCCTAATAGACAACTTACTCCTGAAGATATAAGTAATATGCGTAGTAAAGGAGCTAAGATACCCGAACAATGGGAGTCATTAGAAGATGCAGACATATCAGAGCTTACTAATACGTTTGCATATAATCTATCTTAGGATCCTATATACTATATGGCTAATGGTGGTGAGGTAGGTGATCCAGATGATGAATTTACTAAAGTTATTAATACTAAGTTAGGTAGAACTCCAGATGGTAGACCATTGCAACAAGGACTTAAACCTGTATTTGATTTGGAAGATGCAGCTAATTTAACCCCTGTAGGTGATGCTATTGCTGCAAAAGATATGTACAATGCAGCTATGGATAAAGATTGGACAGGTTTAGGTTTAGCTGCTGCATCAATGATTCCTTTTATGCCAATGACTGTTAAGCAGTTTAGAAAGAAGTATAAAGGTGTTACTCCGAAGCCTACTTATAGTTCTGATAGTAAGTTAATGGATAAAAAGATTCAAGATCGTATTAATGAACTTGAAGTAGAAAAAGCTAGAAGAGAAGCTATTGGAGTAAATAAATATTTCAACAATGGAACTGAACAAGAAAAGTAAATTTGCTGAAAATGTAAAAAATAAAATCCTAAATTTATAGGACGCTATCGAAAGAAACAATAACATAGAATAGTTTATAAAAGACTATGAATCTATGAAATATGGGCTTATAGATACAGATATATCTTTTACTGCAGAATAGGCTTCTATATTAGAAAAGTATGATAAGAATACTTACTTTACATAGGAAGAGAGTTAGTTTATTATAAAATATTTAATGAATTGTTTAGTATATAATGAACCATTTGATTGTTCTAGTTTAGGACCTAATAAATATTTAAATGAGTGATTTAATAGACTATACAGGTATCATGCCGGTCTACCCTATACCTACATACAAGTATGGCGGTATTCATATTAAGAAAAAGAATAGAGGTAAGTTCAATGAGTTGAAACGTAGAACTGGTAAATCAACTGAAGAACTTACACATAGCAAAAATCCTTTGACACGTAAACGTGCTATATTTGCTTAGAACTTTTCAAAGATAGCTAAAAAGAGAAAAAAGAAAAAATGACAGGAAGATATAGAAGTAAGTTTAAGCAATTTGATGAAGATGGTAATCTTCTATGCTATTCGTGTAAATAGTATAAACCTTTGGACTGTTTTGATAAGAATATAGATAAATGGTTTAGAGCTGAAAAGGATAGTAGATGCAAGGAGTGTAAAAGAAACGCTTATTTACGTCGTAAAGAAAAAAATAGAGGAAGTAAAGATCTAAATAGACTTCTATATGAAAGATTTCACGGTCTAAAAGATAGAGCTCGTAAGAAAGACATACAGTGTAATATAGATCTACAGTATTTGCACGAACTATGGAATACACAAAAAGGTTTATGTGCCTTATCTGGTATACCTATGACATACTATTTTGATAGTGGTCGAGTACCTACTAATGTGAGCGCGGATAGAATAGATTCAAACTTAGGTTATATTAAAGGCAATCTACAATTGGTATGTATGGCAGTAAATCAGATGAAGAGTGACTTAACTATTGAACAGTTAAAATACTTTTGTAAAAGTATTTTAGAATATAAATAACAATAATCTAATTATATATAATTATGGATAGTAATACATTGAACGGTTTTGAAGTATTTGAAGACTTCATGATGCCAGGTAATAATGTAAATAGTAATCGTATGCCTGGTAATGAAAATGAATTTGAAGGGGCATCGGAAGAATTGACTGATGAGGAATTGGAAGAACTACGTAAAGGTAATAAAGGCAATAAAGAAGAAGAGGAAGACGTAGATGATCCAAAGAACAAACCTTCTAAGAAAAGTAAACCAGAGGATAACGAAGAAGAGGAGGAAGAGGAAGATAACGAACCTAATGATGACCCAGATAATAACATTGATAATAATCAAGGAGAAGATATTGAAAGTAATGCAGTAACTAGTTTCTTTGAAGCATTATCAGATAAAATGGGTTGGGAATTAGATGAAGATGAAGAAATCCCTCAAACTCCAGAAGAACTAGTTGAATATTTCAAAGATGTTATTGAGGAGAATTCTGTACCTCAGTATGCCAGTGAAGAAGTAGAAGCATTGGATAACTTTGTAAAGAATGGCGGTAACCTTAGAGATTATTTCCAGATTGACGGAGACTTAGACTTAGAAGAGATTAATATAGAAGATAGTGAGGTAAATCAAAAACTGGTTATCAAAGAATTCTTAAAAGAAAAAGGCTTCAATGCTAAACAAATTGAAAAGAAATTGACTAAATACGAAGAAGCTGGTTTACTCGAGGATGAGGCTACGGACGCATTAGAAGCCCTTAGAGACATTAAGGAGCAAAAGAAACAAGAGCTATTAGAAGCGCAAGAAAAGCGCGCTAAGGAGCTTAAAAAGCGTCAACAGGAGCAATTTAATACCGTTGTCAGTGAATTGAAGGGCATGGATAATATTCGTGGAATTAAAATACCTCAGAAAGATAAATAGGCATTATTGGAATATATATTCAAACCCACAGCTGATGGAAAGACTCAGTATCAGAAAGACTATTCCAAAAGCGTGAAGAACTTACTTGAGTCCGCCTACTTTACTATGAAGGGTGATACCCTATTAAAAGCAGCTAAGAGTGAAGGCTCTAACGCAGCTATTAATAAGTTCAAGAATAGTTTAAATAGAACTGGAGTAAGTAGAAAGACTAAAAGACAGGATAACACTAGCACTGAGTCTATGTGGGATTCTTTTGCACGACAATTACGTGTAGATTAAATAACAAATAAATTATTATGTCAGAGAAAGAAATCTGGAAAGAAGTTCCAGGATACCCTGATTATCAAGTAAGTAATCAGGGCAGAGTAAAATCTCTTGAACATACTGTGTTTCATTCTCCTTCTTTAAGATATCCAAATGGACGATATGTTACATATAAAGAAAGAATATTGACTCCAGGGATAGAGCATGGAGGATATTACTTTGTGGTACTTTATAAAGATAAGGTAAAAAGAAGTTTTAGAATACACAGATTGGTTGCATAGATGTTCTTAAATAATCCAAATAAGTATGATCAAATAAATCATAAGGATGAAAATAAATTAAATAACTGTGCAGACAATCTTGAGTGGTGCACAGCAAAGTATAACATCAATTATGGGACTGGAAAATATAGGAAGACTATTAACAGAAGGGTTCCAGTATTATAGTTTGATCATAAGGGAAACTTTATAAAACAGCACGAAAGTGCGACTTCCGCTGCATATTCTCTAGGATTGAAACAATTTTATGCTAGAGATATCCTGGATGTATGCAAAGGAAAAAGAAAAACAGTTAAAAGTTTTATTTGGAGATTTAAAAAATAAAAAATAGTAAATATTAATATTTATGGATAACAATATTCTAAATAATTTGGTTTTGTACAAAGGAAAACGTTTTTCAGACCTTATTGATACCAACAAGATCTCTGCTGCTTCTCAGTAGAATCCGTATCAGGTTGCTACGGTATTATCCTATGTATTTGGAACTAAAGATAATGGTTACAATACTTCCCTCGACATGCTAACTGGCGGTCTTGGTAACGTGATGACTATTGATCAACCGAGCTGGGAGTGGAATGTAATGATTGATGCAGATAGAGCTATTACCATTAGAGATGCTAAATGGAATGGTGCTGCTATCACTGATACTACTACTGCAGGTTTGGGTAATACTCCTATCTATCTGTGGTTGGAAGAAAATTGGTTCGGTCCTACTGCTGTATTGGAATTGGACAATAAGGAATATCAACTGCGTGTTGCTGGTGCACCTTATCAAGATGGTAATCTTTGGGTATATACTTGCTTCATTGCTGATGGTAATCCTACTTCTTATGTTCCTGCACAGTATCTGAAAGCTGGTAGCCAAGTTAATCGTCTTGCTTCTGCTGTTGAGGAGTACAGTGAAGAAGGTGATATCCTGAACTATAGTACTCACTTTAAGATGCGTAACTACCTTACTACTATTCGTATCAACTACGATATCACAGGTTCTGCGTATTCTACAGTAATGGCTATTGCTCTGCAAGATCCTAAAACTGGTAAGAAATCTTATTTGTGGGCTGACTATCAGGAATGGGTTGCTCTTCGTGAATGGTATAAGAGATGTGAACGTATGTTGGTTTACATGAAATCTAATGTAAACAAAGATGGTTCTTGTAATCTGAAGGGTACTAATGGTCGTCCGGTATTCATTGGTGCTGGTCTGTTGGAACAGATTGCTCCGTCTAACAAGCGTTACTATACTCATTTAAGTGCTGAACTGTTGGAAGACTTCTTGTTTGACCTGTCTTATAATGTACTTGGTACTAACGAACGTAAATTCGTTGCTTTGACTGGTGAAATGGGTATGCGTGAATTTGACCGTATCTTAAAGGAAAAGGTAGCTACTATGAACTTGATGGATACAGTATTTGTAACTGGTTCTGGTGATAGCCTGAAGTTCGGTGGTCAGTTCAAGACTTACCAAATGACCAACGGTATTGAGCTTACTTTGAAATATTTCCCGTTGTACGATGATCCTGTTTATAATCGTCAGTTACATCCTGTAACTCTGAAACCGCTGGAATCATATCGTATGACATTCCTTGATCTGGGTAGACGTGATGGTGAGGCTAACATCGTTAAGGTAGTACGTAAGGATCGTGAATTCGTTACTTGGTACACTGGTGGTGCTGTAGCTCCGTCTGGTTACGCTAATTCTAAGAATACTCTGAGATCTAATGGTAAGGACGGTTATACCGTATTCTTCCTTGGTGAAATGGGTATCATGTTGCGTGATCCTCGTGCTTGCGGTGAGCTGATCATGGAAGCTGAAGACTAATTAATGTTTTCATAATTTAGGGGGCTTAGGCCCCCTTTCCTACTAACTTGATAAATCTAATATTATTATTATGGAAGTAATCGTTAGAATCTTAAAAATAAATCCTTGGAGCGGGATTACAAAATGGTCTACTTGTTATGACTATATCGCTTCTTACTGGACTAGATCTGGTAACTTATATACAGGTCTTACTGCTTAGGATGCAGAAAGATTAGAGAAAGAAATTGGTTATCCTAGTGGGCATCTTTCACCCGCAAGTTCATTCTGGGATACGTTTGCTGTTAAATTAGGAAAGAATGATCTTATTCTAAATACAGATAAACCAGAAGACGAACTTAAGTATTTATTCTTGAAAAAACATAAAAGAGTAGCTGATGGATTAAATAATGTAACACCTTCTACTGATTATGTTATTATTAACAAGGATAGTGAAGCTAAAGAAGCTAATAAGATCAATAAGATTAAACGTGAAGCATATAGAGAAATGGATAAGATGTCTATTGAGGATATGCGTAAGTGTCTTAGACTTTATGGTATCAAATCTGATACATTGTCTAATGAAATGGTTGAAGCTAAGCTTTCTGAACAGATTGAAAGTGCTCCGGATAAGTTTATAACAAGATGGGTAGAAAACCCAAATAGAGAAATGAACTTCATAATTGAAACAGCTATCTCTAAGAATATCATACGTAGAAATAGAAGTCAATACTATTTTGGTACAGATATGATTGGTAATGGCTTGGAAGATGTAATAGCTTATCTGAATGATAAGAAGAATCAAGACATCAAATTAGCAATTATGAATGAAATCAAATCTAAATAATGAAAATATCTGATTTACATAAGGCATTTAAAGTTCTCATGGATAAGAATTCAGAGGCAGTCGCTTTCGGTGGCTGCCCTGCATTCCTTCCTGAAGAAATAGATTTATTTCTTAATTAGGCTTATATAGAAGTAATATGTAATAAGTACACCGGTAACAATACTATGAAAGTAGGGTTCGAAGGTGCTGTTAAACGTATTGCTGATTTATAGAAGTTAATTAAGACAGATACTGCACAACCTTTAGTATATCCATACTCTAGCTCTAATGTGCTTACTTTATCTAATTTCTTTAAAGACAATCAAGAACTTAAGAGAATGTTCTATGTAGATTGTGTATTACACTTCAATGATGAGGTTGCTATATGTACACTTATAGATCATGAAAAGGCTAAAGGATTCTTATAGACATATAACAATATGCCTTGGATAGAAACCCCTGTAGCAGTATTAGAAGATAATACACTGAAGATATATATAGATCCTATACGTATGTCTGCTGATACTTATACTGCTGATATTACTTATATTAAGTATCCTCAGAACATAAGCTATACAGACTACAATAAGGATATCACTGAGGTTCCAGATTACATATTAAATGAAGTAATTGATAGAGCTGTAGAAATAGCATTAGAGACTATAGAATCTCAGAGAACACAGACTAAAGTACAACTTGATAGCTTGAATGAATAATGAGTCCACGTGAAATGCAAATAGAGGTAGAAAGAAGACTATAGCTGATTAGTCCTACATTGGCTATTGATAATAAACTACCATCTGATACTATATTATCATTTATTAATGAAGCTGTCGATAAGTTCTGGAAGACTAGATATTCAGGTATCAATTTCAAACAAAGAGGCTTCGAGTAGGACTAGAAACGTACTGATGATTTACGTACTTTGGTTACAAAGCACACTTATAAAGATATTAGCATTACTAAGGTTAATCAAGAAACCTATACAGTTACCTTACCTGACGATTATGTAATACTATTAGGTGATACAGCGGGTATAGCCCCTGCAGATGGTGTTATTAATGATTGCTGGGAGAAAGACTCGGAAGGTAACTATAAAGTTAAGTATAGCGATACTATAGAAGGTACTATTGAAACTGTAGACAGAATCAAAGAGAATTCATTATCAGAGTACCATCTAAAGTACACTAAAGCTAAACCTATCAAACTCATGTAGGATAATACTATTACTTTATATACTGATGGACAATATAAAGTAGCTGAGTATACTATTGAGTATTTAAAGAGACCTAGTAAAGTAACATTAGTAGGTACACCTACAGATGAATATACAGACCTTCCTGCTCATACTCATATGGAAATTGTAAAGATAGCTGTGCAACTTATATTAGGTACTTTACCAAACTATAATGTTTATTCCAACGAAGTAAATACAATGGAATAACATAACAAGAAAGCGCTTACCAACGTGGAAATCTGAAATAAGGAAAGTAGAAAGTAAGCGGATTTAGACTAAGCGCTTAATATGTCTAATTTTTAAAAAATTTGAAAAATGATATAGAGTGTTCATACCGTATTGATCGGTAAGAAATGTCCTGCATCCTACACTACTGTAGATGCTCTGGCTGCTGGTGATGTAGCTTTATTTGACCAAAATAAATCTTTGATCACTACTGCTGCCAAGGCTACTGAAGCTTCTTCTTTGTATGTAGGTGTTGCTGGCGAAAAAGTAAATGTTACAATGCCTAATGGTGATGTAACTCAGAAAGCTAACATTGAGTTCTCTAATGAAATTCAGAAAGCTTCTAAACCATCTGCAGTAATTGGTATAAATGTTGAACCGGTTGAAGAAAAGATTACTATTACTTTAACCAACGCTACTATTGTAGCTGGTCACCGTTATGTACTTCGTATTTATTATAAGGATATCTACGAAGCTGTTTGGCAATTTACTCATACTTATGAAGTATATGCTGAAACTGCAACTGCTTCTAATTTAGCTTCTGCTATCGTAAAGAAAATTAATGCTCACAAGAATCGTCGTGTACAGGCTTCTGCTAGTGCTGCAGTTATTACTTTGACTGCAATGGCTAAAGATGATAACGAAGGTGTTGATTCACTGAATGAATACAGCGTTGTATCTATGGAAGCTTCACTGTATGAAACTGTTCCTGGTGCTCTGTTGGCTAATCAACCGAAAGCTGTCCCGGGTGCTGTTATTGCTAAGACAGCAGGTGATCCTGGTAAAGGCTACTGGAAACAAGTTCGTGACGAGGAAGTTCGTAACATGGGTTATAAAGGTCACGTATTTACTGGCACTTATCCTACTGTTGAACAGGCTCGCAAGGTAGTTGAAGGTACTCAGTATGACTATGTAACTATTGAAAATGACAACTTGTATCTGAGCAATGATAACCAATACATCAAGACTACTCCGCTTACTACGGAAGTTTATTGTCCTAATATGGTTAATTCTATCGTTGATAAAGGTATCCGGTCATTTATCAAAGGTGAAACTGTAGCATAATAAATAATATTTCAGTGTGCTGACAAAGGGCTATGGGGCTAAATAGCTCTGTAGCCTTTTTTATTTAAATATATATCATGAAAATAATTGGAATTAAAAATATAGATGATACTCTAGTAATCTCTTTAGATACTAAATTACCTGATACAGTGTCAGAGGACTTATATTTATATATAGACACACTGGATAACTATACTAAGCGTAATTCAGATAATTCTGAAGAACATTCATATTCTATACTGTTAATAAGTGCCGAAGAAGGGGATATGTTTAATATCAGTGAAGATAGGTATCATATTACATTAGATGCTACATCACCATTTGCTAGTGCATTTACTGTAAGTATAGAAGACTCTACTGTATTCTATTACGATAGAGAAGAGTTGTACTATAAGCAGATAGATTTACTTTGTACAAGCTGTAGTACTTGTTTAGATGATCAATAGAAAGATCGTATAATGTTATTCATACTTAAGTATAACTTATTGCAATATGCTATAGAACATGACATAATGAATGATGCAGTTCAATACTACAAAGATATTGCAAGAATGTTAGGTATATGTATTAATAACAGTATATTCAATGATGGTCACTTTGACTGTAATCGTTGCAAGAAAATAGTTAATAGCTGTTGTAATTGCAAAAATGGGTGTTGTTCGTTATGTTAACTAAAGAGATATATAAAATAGGAGCCAGTAAAAACTTACTTACTAAGTACAATATAGAGTATGATAAGTGTGATATAAAGAGTATGGCTTGTGCTTCATATATCGCTAACTTACTTGACGGTGATTACCCATTGACTCAAGTACAGATAGATAAGTTAGAATAGCTTATTAACTGCCTTGTACAACCTAGTAGGTATTGGTATGGTAATGATTAGGAAATCATTAGACCTATACTATTAGAGAGAGAGCTAAATACTAATTTTGGTTTAGAGACCGTTAATGGTCAACTTATAATTTGTGAACAATGACTCCAGAAGAATTAGAGAAATAGGTACTAAAGAATACTGTAGCTATTAAGACTGTATCAGATAGCTTAGTAAACTATGTTTAGAATTAGTATTTAGACAATACTAACAAGAGTGTATCAGCTAATACATCTGATATAGAGAAGTTACGTAATGACTTAGGTGATATACAGAATTAGATTAACTTACAGAACCGTATTGAGTATCTAAAGGATACTAATATAGTAGATGCAACTAAATTAGACTTATTGCAGTATGACGGTAATAGGTGGTCTAATGTAGCTGCTAATAAAGTAGTTACAGGTTTATTAGGTAAGTTAGTTGATTTATAGGATGTAAAGGTAGAAGATGTTCGTAATGACGAAGCCTTAGCTTGGGACAGTGAATTACAAAAGTGGACTAATAAGAATCTGAATACAGAAATATATGATGATATATTCATAAGTAAGATTAAACCAGATTCTACACCACATGAAGTATGGTTTAAAGATTCAGCTGTATTTGGTCAAGAAGGTTTTGCATCAGGTCTTACTGGTTTTGGTGGTAAGATTGATAAATGGGGTCATGCTGAATTAGATAGTCTTACATTACGTAGATTCCTTGAAGTACCTGAACTTAGATATAATCGTGTAGAGATACAGTTAGGTGACAAATGGAATGCCCCTGGTGCAGGTGTAATTGAAAGCGTAGAGCAATTAGATCAATATACTGGTACTATTACTTTGAAACTAGAAGAAGGTGAGTATGGTGCAGTATCAATGGGTGACCTTTGTATGGGTATCTTCCACTCTGAGAATACTATAGAGAATGCAGAAAGTGATGAAGATGATGGTATGGGTAATAGAAAGTTTGCAGGTTTCTATACCGTTTACTTTGAAGTTACTAACATACTTGATGCTCAAAATAAGAAATTTGGTTATAAGCTTAGACCTGTAGATGAATATTGGACTATGACTTATCATCCATGTGCACAGATGAATTTCGTAGCATATGGTAATAAGACTAATGTAGACCGCCAAACATCTTGCTATTCAACTCGTACTTATACGCGTTACTTAGTTAACCAAAATACCTGGGACTAGAGAGCTAATAACATTGCAATGCAATTCGGCGACTTAAGTAATCTGAATATATTTGGTTATGAAATGGAAGGATATTCCGCATACCTTAATTCAGTATACTTTACTGGTAAGATTACTCAAGTAAAACCAAGTGGTGAAGAAGTACTTTATGCTAATGATAGAGGTGCTTGGGAACCAGATACTCATTATGACTATTATGATAGAGTAAGTGTATTAGGTTACTTATGGTTATGTGTTAATGACAATGGCTCTGATACTAAACCAAGTGAAGATAACCCGGATTGGTTAATGCAAGTATCTAAAGGTGACCAAGGTGAGGGTCTTATATTACGTAGATCTGAATGGAAACCTAGAGTAGAGTATTGCAATGAAAGTGAAGTATCTCCTACAGTGCAACCTTTACGTTATTTAGATATAGCCTTAGTAAAGGATTTAGGAGCAGAAACTGGTTACAAAGTATATAAGTGTATATACACTAGAAATAATGGTAAACATACTTCTAGTAATGACAATGCTCCTGGAACAGCAGGTGGAGCTGAATACTGGGAAGAATTAGCTTAGAATGTAGATAGTATTTATACTGACTTAATTATAGCTAAGAATGCTAAGCTTGACTTTATGACAGGTAACGCATTACGTGTTGGTTACTATACTGGTAATACAGTTAATGACTTTTAGGTAGTAGCAGGTATTACTGGAGAAGGTGGTAACGATGCTAATTCTGTAAGAATATGGGCTGGTACTACTGAAGAAAATAGAGCTAACGCTCCATTCTTAGTTAGACAAGATGGTAGAATGATTGCTAATAATGCCTCTATAAGAGGTAATATTAATGCTCTATCTGGTACTATTTCAGAACTTGAGATCACTGGTCGTTTATTTGGTGGCACAGATACAAATGGAATGGTAATGTATTCTAGCTACCTACTATTTAGACAAGGTAATAGAAGAATGTTAATGGGTACTCCTAATTCATTAGGTTATCAATACTTTGGTAGCATTGAAAGTAATGCTAATTCCTTTGATGTTTATTCTGTAAATGACGGATTATATTTTGATATTACTGGCAGTAAAATACGTAATTTAGCAATATACGGTAATGGTTCTATATCGTTAAATGGTGATATTGTTGATTTTGCTTATAATAAGGCTACATTTGCAGGTAATACTGAAACAATCTAGATACAAAGTTATCATAGAAGAGTATTAGTAATGGGAGCATCAGAACAAAGATGGTTAGGTTTGCCATCCCAAGAAGAAGTTAAAGAAAAATTAGCTATTAAAAGCCTATATTGGGCTGTACCTATGTCATTTACATATGTTCCTGGATAGAATAATCCTGCTCATCATATTTGGGGAAGATAGAATTCAGATGTTAGTAGTACATATCCTATACTATATAACACAAATGGTAGTAGGATAGAACATATTCAATTATCTGTAGGAGATACAATTGATTTTCTATTGATAAAGACAGAAACTGCATATATTGCTATGGTTTATAATTTGGTTAATTGATATTATGAAAATAAATTTTGCACAACTGGAAGTATATACAGACATTGAGAAAACTAATAAGGTTTGCGCTGATGTTAGACAGCAATTAGGTGAATTATTGTATGAAACAGGTAGTGGTATTAAACTGCACTCTCTGGCACTAAAGATTTATAATTCTGAAGGTGAAACAGAATACGATGCTGAAGAAGTTAATATCATTAAACAGTATATAGAACAATATTGTAAGCCTGCCTTTATTGATGCTATCATCGAGTTAACTAAAGTATCAGAAGAAATTAAAACAGACGAAGTAAAATGATAGTAAAAGGAGTTAAAATAAGTGAACTCGAACTTAGAGATAAACTGACTGGAGAGGAGTTGATTCCTTTCCAGGATCAGTTATCTAACGGAAAGATGGACATGAAATCAATTATACATTATTTTGAGGAAGTGTCTGATCAAGAAATTAATCTCTAGGGTTTGGTAAACATCAAACAGTATGTAAGCAATAGTAAAGAGCTAGAGTTTGTATCATCTAATGTAGGTGATGTATACTTCAATACTGGTGATAAGAAGTTATATGTGTATCAGGAAGGTGGTACATGGGCTACTACTGACCCGTCTAAATATAGAATGTATGTAAGACTGGATAAGGATGAATATGGTCGTACTAATATCATTCATAGATGGGATGGTAATAATATGACTGTTATCTCAGAGCGTCTGTTTATCGGTGAAGAAGATGGTACAGCCTATGAAGGTTCTAAGGGTAAACAAGTTAGAGATGACTTAGATGCTCTTAATGCAACTATAGATAAGTATCCAGCTAAGTTAGTTAGTGGTATATTAGACCCTAATTACAGTGGTAGTTCTGTTGACTTAAGATATAGCTTCTATGACCGTATTAGTGATGCTAACTCAACAGGTACTAAAACAGTTAACTGTGCTAGTTAGAGTAATGCTGGCTTTATGGCTGCTGCAGATAAAGTAAAGTTAGATGTTACTTTACCTAATGATATAAAGGCAGAAGAGGATGCCAGAAAGGCTGCAGATAGTACTTTACAGGGCAATATAGACAGTTCTAACAGTGACCTGAACAGTAAGATTACTGCAGAGACAAAACGTGCTACACAGGCTGAAAACACTATTACAACTAACTATAAGGCAGCTGATTCAACTCTACAATCTAATATAAATAATGAAGCTACTGCAAGATCTAAAGCAGATGCTACATTAGATAGCAAAATAAGTAAAGAAGTTAGTGATAGAACTCAAGCTGTTAGTACACTTCAAGGTAGTTTAGATACAGAGATTGCTAGAGCTACTAAAGCTGAACAGGATATTACTAGTGCATATAAAGCAGCAGATACTACACTGCAGAACAATATTAATACTATTAACAACTCTAAAGGAGTAGCTAATGGTATTGCTACATTAGACTAGAATGGATTAGTACCTTCAAGTCAATTGCCTTCATATGTAGATGCTGTAATTGAAATTAGCACTTTCAGTGCATTACCCGATACAGGTGAATCCGGTAAGATATATATTACTCAAGATACTAACCTTACTTATAGATGGTCAGGTACTGCATATGTTGAGATATCTCAATCATTAGCATTGGGTGAAACTAGTTCTACTGCATATGCTGGTGATAAAGGTAAGGCAACTACTGACAAACTTAATAGAATACCTGATAAACTTATTATTGATACTAATGGTGTTACGTATAACGATCCAGACAGTGTTGTACTGAAATATACTTTCTATAAGCAGAAAGAACAGGAAACTAGTACTAATATTCATACAATCAATGCAGCTACTACAGCTACACCGGGTATAATGACAGCAGCTGATAAGACTAAGTTGAACAGCTTAAAAGATCAAGCTGGTATTACTGCTGATATTGATGCTGTATAGACTAACCTAAAAACACATATCGACAATAAGACTAATCCACATAAAGTTACTAAAGCTCAAGTAGGATTAGGTAATGTTGATAATACAGCAGATACTGATAAACCTATATCTACTGCAACTCAAAGTGCATTAGATGCTAAGTTTAGTCTTACTGAAGGTAATTCACTTAAGACTACTGTTGATAGCTTACCTGATAGAATAATTGCTTATATTCCTGGTGGTAGTGTAGATGCTACTGGTACTACTGTTAATATCAGTGAAGTTAGACAGTATATTGATAAGAGTAGTGGTGTGTATGGCTCTTTAAAGCAAACGACTAGTAATACTATTTTGCGCGCTGCAACTACTACTAAAGCTGGTGTACTTACTGCTGCAGATAAGGTTAAAATAGATAAGATAACTACTACTGGAGATGGTACCAAATACTTAGCTGATAATGGTACGTATAAGCTTATACAAGATGGTGGTAGTGGAGATTCTAGTACTTTTGTACTTGAGACTGCAGCTGCAGATCAGTTAACAGATACTGAATATAATGACTTAAAAGACGCTATAGAAGCTAATAAGATTATTATAGCTGATTTAGGTTTGGCTTTAGGCGTAATAGCTCAGATATATCAACCTTGTTTTGCGGCTACCTATGACAGTGGTAGTAATAGAATTGTACTTAGCTTAACACAAACTACTGGAACCGTAAGTAGTAGTTAGGATACCAGAAGATTAGTAGTATGTGATATTATCATCTCAGGTAATACTGGTCATAGTGTAGGTAGAGATAACTATAACTTAGTTAATGAAAATCAAGTACTTACATTTGGTAATACTAAAGAGTATACTCCCGCTACTGTTTATAGTCCTGCTACTAAGAAGTATGTGGATGATAACAGATATGGTAAGACGTTCGTTGTATCAAATGTAAATAGTTTCTTAACTAATCGTAAGGAAACTGGTTCAGCTGCTGAGACAGCTACTAATAATATATTTGGTAGTAAGAAAAGCTTCCGTGCTGTAGTAGATGATATTATCTCAAATCATACTAGATACTATATACGTGTGGATGGTGATGCTAACAACTGTATAGAATTAGGTTGTGTAAATGCTTGGAAGAATGCCAATAGCAGTACGTACCAATTACATTTCATTATGACTTATTATACAGGTAGTGTCTTGTACACTAAGAGAATTAGTATTAACTCAGATAATAGTGCAGATAGTGCATTTATTGAGATAGCAGATTTAGTTAACTCAGATAACATTAATGTAATGACTAAGAAGACTACATCTGAATATAATAGTCTGAGTAAGAATGATAATACCGCTTATTTTGTAGTAGATTGATATGGTAGATAGTGATTTAAAAGTAGGTTCAAGCAATGCTGAAGGTGTCTATGTAAAAGACCACTAGTTGCTTTAGTTTGATTGGAGTAAGCTCTATGCCAATCTTAGCCATGTATGGTCTAATGGTGGAACTACTAGTAGTTTTCCTGTTATTATTGCTAATCTTAGTAGCGACCCTGTTCTTCTACAACGTGATGGAGAAACAGAAGAAGTTGCTCCTGGTAAAATTGATTGGTATACTATCGGTGGTCAAGGTCAAGCTATTCTTGAAATTTCTTTATTTAACGAAGATGCTAACGGCAATGGTTCCAGCAAACGAGTTGCTCAATTTTATTCTACAATGCTTGCAGAGGGTGAGAGTATTAATTACGGTTATGCTCATAATCAAGTTGTAAATAAGAATGAACTAATAAATGATTTTACAAGCGAAGTATATAAGCAATTTGTTTGGATTGTTTTTATTTTTGATAATTAAATAGATATGATTGCTATAGGAGATGAGAGATTGGGGGGGGGAGGTACGTTGATATAGACCCCAGTCAACCTTTCAATCTAATTGATTATAAAGACTACCTACTACTTATCACTGCTAAAATATTTGGTGGAGACACTAATACCTATATTGGAAGTTGTACATTTGACAATACTGTTAATTTCGATTATGCCTCTACTGATTATATAATGATGCCGGTTACTTACTCTAATTTATTTGATGATACTGGTGTAAATTATAAACCATGCGTAGCTTATATATCTGGATACATTAGCAATTCAGATACAGGTAAAGTAACTTTCAGGGTATGGAATCTCGGAGTTGATAGTGACATCATGGAACACAGCGGTGATGTATTAAGTATTAAGGCAATAAAGATTAAAGATTAACTATAAAAAGTGGGGGGGGGGAGGTGATTACCCTCACCCTTAACATTAAAGATATGAAGAACATATTTATAGGAAATAAGAAAGTAACTAGAGATAGTATATTAGATAAGGATAGAGATAACAGAAAGATGGTATCTCTTAGAGGAGAAGGCTTTGATGAAGACCATTGGTATCCTTGTGACTTTGATGCAGATCCTAATACAACTACATTTCCTTTACACCTTATTATCCATAATACTCTAAATACAGACTCACAAGGTGATGTTAAACCTTCTTGGGCTACAAATTCAGGAGGATTTGCTCTATATGTAAATATGGAAATTGGTGGTGCAGGATGGGGATAGTTGTATATTGACTAGAAACTAAATGCTTATACTGCCAAGTGGGGTGGAAATTCTGCAGTAGGTTCTATGCATCAGGTTCAAGAACTATCTAAGTTCATTATATATCTTAGAGGTGGTGCTAACTACTATTATACCTGTGATTGTGAATCAACTAATATAGTAGCTCATAACAGTACGTATACAGTTGCATATGGAAATGACAATGCTTCACAGTCCTTCGAGGTTTAGAGTTCTCAAGGTAACTTACTTGATTATTTTAACTATGATGTGAATACTTGTCTCTGGAGAGCTAGGAACTTTGGCTTAGTAAATTCTAATGAGTTTAACTTTACTGATCCTAATGTTGATTCTATATGGATTAATTATAAAACCATGAGTGGTGATAATAATGGTAACATAATAGACTATAGATTAGGAAACGGTACTGCATCAGATAGTGGATATGCTGGACTATATGCAGCTGCATTCTATAAAGAATCTGATATTAGGTTAAAGTCAGATATAAAGCCATTAGAGCATACTCTAGAATAGATATGCGACATACCGACTGTAGAGTTCAATATGTATGATAAACATCAGATAGGTACTATTGCATAGAACTTAGAGGAACACTTCCCTGAGGTAGTAAGGACTGATAAAAACGGTATTAAAGCTGTACAGTATGATATGCTTGGTGTAGTAGCTATAGAAGGTATTAAACTACTTAAGCAAGAAATTGAAGACTTAAAGAAACAAGTGGAGGAGTTGAAGAATGGAAGCAACTAATGAACTAATTACAGCATCTGAAGCATCTGCAGAAGGACTTAATATAACTGGTAGTAATGAGTGTATAACTAAGCAAGAGTTTGTAGACAATCTCCCCAGGGTGGGGGGGGGAGCTGCATCTCACTGGTATAAATACATACCAATACATATTAGTTATCAATAATTCTTCGAGAGATTTAACCGGTACTGTGGTATATCAAGATGGTGACTCCATTGATATTACATTCAACAAACAAGATGTGTACTCATTTTCGACAGTGCGTAATTTGTATTTCACTAATACTGCTGATTCTTTGTGTTATGATAGTAAATATTGTTATGGAGAAATGTCTAATGATATGACTTCAGTATCAGAATGGAGTGTAAACATTAACGAAGCTGAGTCAATAAATAGTGGTTATGATAGTAGTTACTTGACTCAGATAATAATTATAAAAGATAGATAATATGGAATCAACAAACGAATTAGTAACAAAGGCAGAAGCTAGTGCTGAGGGCTTAAGTGTAGATTCTACTAGTGAATGCCTTACTAAGGCAGAGTTTAATGCAAATCTACCAACCCTCCCCCAGTATGACTTAAGGATCGTCGAAGGTCATAGGGAGATTATCTACATAAACAATGCAAGTGATGAAGAAAAGGTTATTACCATTAATAATTCTAGATTCGCTGTTAAACCTAAGTAGGTACTAATGCAAGGATTCTATTCCTATACTGCATTACATGTTTATGCAGGTAGTAACTTCACAGCTAATGTATCCTATTGTGATAACTTTAATAGTTCAATTGCATCTACAGGCTTATTTAACTATAACTACAGTTATACTGCTGGACAAGTTATTATATCTGAGTCTTCAGGTGAATAGAATTATACAACGTTACTAATTCACATTATATCGTAATATGAACCCGTACTTAGCACACATGACAAACAGGGAACTGTTAGAACAAATATATTTACTATTACTTCAGATTAACGTTAAGGTAAGTGAGATAGATAATGATGCCAAAACATTTGGTATAAACTTAGCTGCTGACTTAGTTGGTAATATGTTAGATGATTAGTCAGTGAGTAGTAGAAAAACTAATAATGAATAATATGGAATTAGTATTAAAAAGAATATTTAAAGGAGATAAGTATACTATAGGCAAACTATACTGTAAGACTTACTCAGATGAACAATATGCATCTGGAGAAGGATATGATCTGATGTATATCTGTGATACTCTTGAAGATACAGATAGAGGATTAGATTCTAAAATGACTCTAGATGAAATTAAGAGTATTAAGATTAAAGGAATAACAGCAATACCTACTGGTACTTACAGTATTACTTTAGATGTACAATCCCCTAAATTTAGTAACTACAAACAGTACTCATTCTGTAAAGGCTACTTACCTAGATTAGTAGGAGTTCCTGGTTATGAAGGTGTATTAATCCATATAGGTAATACTCCAGAGGATACAGATGGTTGTATACTTGTTGGACAGAATAAAGTAAAGGGACAAGTAATCAATAGTACTAATACCTTTAAAGAGTTATATAGTATGCTTAAGGAACATAAAGATATTAATGAACCTATACAAATTACTATAGAATGAGAATATATTTAGTTATGACTGAATTTGATAGGAGTCAATATTGTGAACCAGATATAAATATGGACGTAGATGCTGTTTATACTATTATTACTCGCAGAGCTATTTTAAGTTTAAATGGTTCTTTTGGTCTTATTAGCAAACGTATTATTCCTGCAAATACAGGAGCATTTGTTTTAGAGAAAGATAATAATGTTGCAGGAGCAGAACCAAAAACACTTCGTGCTTTTTCATTTGCAGTTAGTACTTCCGTAAATCCTAATTTAGGTTATTCTATTACTTATCAAACTAAAAATAAATATAATGAACAAGACCTTACTGTTGGTAGTACTAGCGATTCTGATGTATTTTTAATTGGTGCAGGTTTGTACAATGAAGCTATTAATGGTACTACATTCCAAGAGGTTGCTGCAAACGGTAAGACTGTTCAAGAGATGTGGTTGAATGGTTCTTAGATATATGCTGCAGGTGACTGAAGATAATATTGAATATGCTAGAAGCTCGTAAGAACCGCTATTGGTTTCAGTCAATAACATTTTTTGAGTTAGTAACACATTATTAAATCTGTCGTTATATAAATATAATCTCGAACAAATGTCATTTAGTCTCAGTTGATTTTTAAACCCCTTTTTGAATCTACTGGGACTTTTTTTTGGTTACCTTATCAAACTATTATCTATGAATTATTATCAGTTAGGAGAACAGACAATGCCGATATATAAAAATATGTTTAGCAGTGTAGAGAAGTTTACTATCAGTGCGATTGGTGGATTAATATCTCTATACTCTCCGGTTTATGCCCCTATCTTAGCCTTAGCTGCTATTATAATTTTAGATACAATATATGAATGTAAGGTAAATAAGAAGAAGGAGACAACCGATATTGTTAGTAAATCTAAGAGATTATTTTCTAAGATATTTTATAAAATACGAGATGCTATCGTAGCAATCTGTGGTGCATTCACTATAGAGAAGTTTATAGTAACTTCAATTAATTTACATGCTGTAGAATTTGTTGCTGGAGCTATAGCACTCGTAGAATTCTTTACTTTACTTGAACATTTAGGTAAGCTTCATCCCAGATGGAAAGTATGGGCTTTACTTAAGAAATTAGTAAAGAAAAAAGGGGAACAGATATTAGATGTCAAATTAGATGATGAACTTTCAGATGATACCAGTCATAAACGTAGTTAATTGGTTAAGAAAGAATTTCAAAGTAGTCGCAGTAGGTTTAGTTAGTTTACTTATTGCGACTATTTTTTATCAACATAATTAGCTACAGAACAAGAACAGAGAAATAGACATAATAACTAACAACATAAGAGCATATGAAGAAATAGTTTCTAATGCTCAGGATAATAGCAGAGTACTTTAGCTTACTATAGATGAACTTAACCACAGTAAAGATAGCTTAATATAGCAAGTTAATAAGGTTAAGAAAGAATTAAAAATCAAAGACAAGAACCTAACTGACGCAAGTGTAATCAATACCTAGATTAATGATTCTGTGAAAACAGTAATCAAAGAAAAGTTAATAGACTTTAACGAAGAGCTAAAGCTCAATGATTTAACAACTATCATAGTTAGTAGAAAGGACTCAATCCTAACAGCCAAGATTGATATAAAAAATCAACAAATTATATTTGTAGAAGATAAGAAAGAATATAAACGTTTCTACAAAAACTGGCTACTTAGGTTCTTCCACTTTGATTTCAAAAAAGTTCGTATCAAAAATTATCAGATTGTAAATTCAAACCCTTTAATAAAGGTAACAGATACTCGTATCATTGAGTTACCTAAGTAAATAATATATTCAATAATTATTAATCAATAATAATATGCATAGAATATTTCGTGTTAAGGCTTACGAGATGGAACATGGTCCGCACTTCAATGAGGAACACGCTCGTAAATCTGTAATGAAAATGGAAAATGAGGATGGTACTCGTGGACCGCATTGGTCTATAGAAGAGACTACCACATTAGCCAGTCAGTATGGTATTTCCTTAACTGGTAAATACAATCGTTACGATTGGTATGTAGCATTAAACATGGTATATTCTGATTACTATAGAGTTATTATGAACATTACTGGTTCTAATAACACTAAACATTACGTTGAATTCGCAAAGGCTTGGCTTAATGACAAAGATATAGACGAAGGTAAAATGTGGTACTACTACATTTACGTAATGTGTGATAAAATCAGAGAAGCTGAAATGGAATGCTACGAAGAAGAACTGGAGAAACACGAGGGTGAGGAAGAAATGAGTAAGTGCTAGGCTTTACTTGAGAAACTGGATATACCGAAGGAACCTACTAATACAGAGGATCCTAGGATAAAGGAACTACAAGATGAAGTAAACGAATTAAAGAATATAATTAAACAAGCAAGTTCTATGGTTCCACCACCTATGAAATAGATGTTACCACAGAATATGTAGAATGTAATGAAAGAGGTTGATCAATAAGGTCAACCTTTTTTATTTTAAGACTGTGTAAGAAGAGCTATTACATAACTAAAGGGATTGTAAGCAATTAGCCATAAAATGCCGCTATGAGCTTTAAAATGCGTTTTAGGATGTATTAACGTTAATTATAAATAATATGTCACTTAATAACTTAATTGATAATATATTACTAATAGCGCGCAATAGTAATATTACTGAATCTGAACATCTATCTAGACATTAGATTGAGATGTGGATCAAGAGTTATAGGGCTATGCTAATTAAACAAGCTATAGACAAAGGCTATGATATTGATGAAGCATATAAGACTACTCTTGGACCTATTCATTTAGATAGAGAGGAGACAGTACCAGGTAAGTTTATATATGTTGGCGATAAAGAATTGCCAACTTTAATTGGTTTTAAGAATAGACCTGGTGTAGTAGCTATACGAGATATGTTTGGTAATTTAATTTAGTTAGGTAGTTATACTAAAGCTAAATTACAAAGATACAGAAAAGCTACTTGTAAAGACTATATTGCTTGGGTTAGAGGTAATAAAGTATATGTAGAAGGAGATTCTAATTAGTTAGAGTATATAGAAGTAGATGTAATTGCAGAAGATCCTACAGAGGAGAAAGCTTGTTATAATCCAGACAGTGATTATCCAATACCAGCATCTATGATACCTACTATTACTTAGATGATACTTGAGAAAGAATTAAAGATATTAGTAACACAACCTAGTGATGTTACTAATGATTCCAAGGACGATACTTAGAATAGATATAGTAAATGAGAGAAAGAGTAAAATACAGACGCAAGAGTTATACTGTTGCTGACTTCTACACAAACTATAAGAAGAGTATTGATCCTAATACATAGTATGATGTAGATTTAAAAACTTATAAAGCAATAGTAACTGATTACTTTAAATACATACGAGATGAAATAATGTACAATTGCAAAGAATTCAAACTCCCATGCAGATTAGGTACATTACAAGTAATCAAACATTAGCCAAAAGAATTCTCTGGTAAGAGTTTAAGATGGGATTGGAAAGCCACTAAAGAAATAGGTAAACCCGTATACTTGCTCAACGAGCATTGTGGTGGATGGAAATATAGATTTCACTGGTCTAAAAAGAATTGTTTACTAACTAATAAAGGTAAATATTAGTTCATAGCTTCAAGAGAAAACAAACGCACACTCGCTCAAATTATTTTTAATAAGTTAAAGGATTATCCAGAATTATGATAAACAATAGAATGATTAGCTCTAAGACTGTTCTAGCAAAGGTCATTGCGGATTTAGACTTAAAAGAGGATCAGATTAAAATTTCTGATATTCGTGAGTGGATTTGCGAAGGAATGTTAAAAATTGGGGCTATACAACAATATGAACACAAAGTAGCGGTACTACCAGTTAATTGTCATTAGGCAGCATTACCATGTGACCTATATAAACTTGGATAGGTTGCTTTTTCATTTTAGAATAATGGTGGTTGGCTACCTATGCGAAAAGCTACTTCTAGCTTTGGGGTTCAACACGATACTTGTATTGATAGACCCTGTATGTTGATACCTGATGCTGGTCTAATACCATTAGTAAAGAATATGTTTAATTTAGTATCTGATAGAGAAGCTTTAGATAAGCTTAATTCAGATTCTAATATGCGTAATACTTTAAGTGCATTAGTAAACCAGTATACTGTAGCAAGTCTAGCTAACAGATATGTCAATGGAAAGTATGCTCATACAGATACTACAATGTACAGTTGTGATTTATAGTATATGACAAAACCAGGTTATATTATGACTAATATACCAAATGGTTTTGTTAAAATAGAATACTATGCTATATTTACCGATAGCGAAGGCATGCCAATGATACCAGATATGGAATCATATAAGGAAGCTTTACTTTGGTATGTTACATTGAAACTTATGTATCCTAAGAAATTAAAGGGTCAAATATCTCAATAGGATTACATGGAAATGAAAACTAGTTGGAATTATTATTGTAAACAAGCTTACGGTGAAGCTATGGCTCCCGGTGTAGATGAAATGGAGAGCATTAAAAATTCTTGGTTGAAGTTATATCCTGAAATTGATGATCACGATACCTTCTTTTCAACTAGTGGAGATGAACAAATATTATATAATTAGAGTAGATAATTATGATTAGTAATACAGCTCAAATAAACACGTTTACAGGCGGTATGGATACTGATACAGATGTCAACTTATTGCCAAACAATAAGTATAGATATGCGTAGGATGTTCGTATCGTTACTGATGATAGAGGAACTGCAGGTGTACTATAGAGTGTAGAGGGAGCTAAGAAATATAACTTTGGTATTAAAGGTACTGAAGAGATTATAGGTACGGCTACTGTAAATGATATTGCTGTCGTAATTACTAAACTATTAGATGGTTATAACAAAGTATACCGTATAGAGAATTTTAATTCTCCTAACTTAGTTAGTACAGTAGTATTACAAGGTAAGTTACATTTATGTGAAGATGCTGACTCTAATCAGTTAAGTATAGTACTTAACTATGAAACAGTATCAAACATTAAAGCTTACTTTACTGATGGTCAATCTTCTATCAAAGTAATCAATATAATGAGTGATAAGTATATTAAGTATCCTGGGGTTGATAATCCGTTAGTAGATGCAGATGGCAATATACTTAATCCTAATAGTATTGATATCATTCCTAATGCAGTATTACCGCCATTTGAAATAAAGGAAATAGTATCTGGTAACTTTCAAGCTGGTATGGTTCAATACTGTTATAGATTGTATAATAAACATTCTCAACAGACTTCTATGTCTAGCTTGAGTAATATGGTACATTTAGACTCTTCATCTATTAGTGCTTCACTTATCAATCATAAAGGTTCTCAGAAAGGATCTTATACTGGTAAAGGATGTACTATTAGAGCAGATCTTAGTACAAAAGACTTTGACAGATGTACTATTATACGTATCTTTTATGAAGATAATAATGCTACTCCTATTTATTCTATAATAGATGATATTGAGATAGATACTACATTAGACTATATTAGTTATACTGATACTGGTAGTAATGTATTAAGTACTATGTCATAGGAAGAATTTAATGCATTTACAAGTTATGCATTTATATGTAATAGCCTAACCTCTATGTAGAATAGATTGTTCGCATCTAATATCACAGAAACTTCTTGGGTTCCTATGATAGAAGACAATGGACAATTAGTAGAGTATGATGCAAGAGCATATAGAGCTAACTCTAATAATTATGTTAGACTTGAAACTGCTAATCCGGATGATTACGAATATTTCTCCATTACTGACTATGAAGCAATGCGTAACATACCTAAGCAACATGACTGTATTAATCCGTATAATGCTGCTAGATCAAATTTCGCTACATCTACAGAATATGTATATGGGGCAAATAATAAGCTTGGTGGTAATGGTCTCAATATATCTTATAGCTTTATTAGTACTGAATTAACTGAAACATACTCTCCATTATAGGGTTCCGGATTAGCAAATAACGTAGGTCTTGATGCACATAGTGAGTATATTAATACAATGCCTATATATGAACTCAATGGTAGTTAGATAACATCAAAGAGTATATATTCAGCAAGTAGACAGAAGAACTATGCAGATCCTATTATAGCTTCATTGTTTAGAAGTTATCAACGAGATGAAGTATACCGTTTTGGTATAGTATTCTATAACAGTAAAGCTATTCCGTCTTCTGTACTCTGGATTGGTGATATTAGAATGCCTAACTATAATACAGCACCTATTACAACCCAATATGGTGATAATTGGTATTCTAAACCAATGGGTATTAAGTTCACAGTAAAGAACTTTCCTATTGATGCAGTGTCTTATGAAATAGTAAGATGTGATAGAACAGAAGAAGATAGAACTATTGTAACTCAAGGTGTAGTTACTCCTATATATAATTATCAAATTATCGAAACTTACGATACTGGGGAAATTGGTAGAGGAGAATCTGGTAAAGATACTAATGAGTATAGACCTATGCCATTCTTACATACTAAGCGTAGAGATATGATCGTTGGTAGAAGAAATTCTGGAGCTACAAAAAAATCATCAGTGATAGATGCAGATTATATTACTGATAATTATTGGAGATTTATATCTCCCGAAGTATGTTTTAATGGGGAAAAAATGGAATCTATGTTTAAGGATAATATATATCTTAGATAGGAATAGATTCTATTATCAGACTTCAGTACTAGCGGACTAAATGGTTCTTATACCAATAAATGGAATTGGGTTGGTATGAATAATACAGCTTATGACTTAGCTAACAATACTACTATAGATACTACGAATGGTAGAAAAGATACCTACGTAACAACAACGAATGATAGTTCTGCCGATTCTGCTACTCAAGAGTTTTACATAGGACAAAATGATAAATGTTGTGCCTACATATAGAAATTTTATTGGAGAGCTAACTCAAAGTTCTTAGGCAAAGAACAATCAATAACAGATGCTAAGTATCCTGCTATCATACCATATAATGCAGTACAAACTGGTGGAGTAAAGGCATATAAAGCTAATATAGGTAATATATCTTATTCTAATTGGACTGCCAGTGAATTTGTATATGGAAAGAACGATACAGATATTATTACATATGGACCAGCAGGACCTTGTCTTATACTGTAGATATCTGATGATGATATAGGTTCTATTGAACCAATATCTTTCTATCGTGATCAATAGCTAACTGATTATTGTGCACTTACTGTAGTAAATGCTAAAAGACCAGTAATACCTTATAATGGCAATACTTATTCTGCAAGAACTAGTTCTACGTATATACCAATAGGAGCATACGGTGATAAAGCACATTCTACTGTATATGCATTTGGTGGAGATACTTATATTGGTATACTTGACTATCCTGCACAGATGATATTTCAAAGAAATGCTTCCACAGGAGATGAGGCATGGGCAGAAAGAAAGCGCTATTTTGGAGCATATATTCCATTAGAGAGTACTATTAATCTAAAGCTTTCTATGGGTGAAATGACAAATAGAACTTATAGTTCTGCAATGAATACTGTAGATGCATATATGTAGATAGAACCTGTATAGATGGGTACATATCATAGTCAAAGTAAACCATTCTACTTATACAATGATGCCTATTCATCTAATCCGGATGGTAAGATGTTTAGTGCCGAAGGACTGTATAGTGAATCTAATGTAACATCATCGAATAGAGTATATGTATCACAGGCTAAGACTACTAATGAAAATGTAGATAACTGGTCTGTATTTAAACCAGCTGATTATATAGATGTAGATTATCAGTATGGACAGATAACTAATATACGTAGTATAGCTAATAGGTTATATTTCTGGTAGAATAATGCATTTGGTATATTATCTGTTAATGAACGCTCATTGATATAGGATAACAATATTGGTCAATTGGTATTAGGTACTGGTGGTGTGCTTGATAGATACGATTATATTAGTACTCTAAATGGTACTGAAGTAGTCAATGATAGAAGTATAACTAACTCTGATAAAGGTATTTATTGGTATGATTCTAATAAGAATGAGATCTGTAGATATTCAGGTGGTGGAATAAGCATCATATCTAAGGACTGTAATGTACAAACTTATATGAATAATATGTTTGAATAGAAGACTAAAGGAGCTAACTCATTGTATGACAAGACATATGATGAAGTGTGGTTCAGATTGTATAACAAGTCTTTAATATATAATGAACGATTAAATGTATTTACATCTTTATATACATTTGAACCAGATTTTACGTTACCGTTCAAAGATAAGGTTGTTACAATAAAAGATAATGACTTCTATATTATTAACTCCTTAGATATTGATGGATTTGGTGATACAGATAAAGATATCAAAGTATAGACAGTAGTAAATAGAGATGCTTAGTATACTAAGGTATTTGACAATATAGCATTACAAGGAGAATTTATAGCTCCTAATAATGAAACACTCAGATAGAATGTATTAAGTGGAGTAAAGTTTACTACTAAACATCAGACTGCTACTAGGAGTGGAGATGATTTAAACTTTGACTATCGTGAAGATACTTATAGATTACCTGTTCCTAGATAGGATACTTTTGAAGAAGATACAAGTATGTCATTCCCAGCTAGAATGAGAGGTAAATATATGATATGTGATTATTCATTTAGATCAGATAAGGACTATACTTTTTAGATGCCTTAGATAACAACTACTTATAGATATTCTAGAATTTAATATGAAAAAGAAAAGAAAGATTAAAGTACCTGCTGCAATATATGGACTTTCAAATAATGCAGAACTACAGTCTAGTATCACAAGAGGTATAGCTCCTAATGATCCTTCTCACTTAGCATAGTCAATTCCTACTAAGGGAAGAAGTGTAGGTGCCATAGCTTAGGCTATACCAGGAGCTATTAATACTTTATCTAGTCCATTTTAGACATCTACTGCAACTACTGGTAGAGAAGCAGCTATGTAGTCTATATCTGGTATAGGTGAGGGACTAGCTAGTGGTGCTCAATTAGGTATGTCAATTGGTGGACCAATTGGCGGTGTTATAGGTGGTGCAGCTGGTGCAGTAACAGGATCAATTGGTAAAAAAGGTAAGGAAGCTTCTATGACTTCCTTTACTGATTATGATGAAGGTACTTTGGGTACCGGTCTAATAGGAGCTTTCAAGAATAGAAAACTAAGAAAGCGTAGAGCTGCTGTTAGACTAAATGCATTTCAAAATAGAGAAGGTGTTGCTGCTACAGAAAGATTGTAGAATGAATTCAATGAAGATAATACTGAATTCGATACAGATACTTTTGAATATGGTGGTTCTATTCCTTCATCATTAGCATATGTAGATGATGGAGAATTAATAGCTACACCAGATGGTCAAGTAAGCAAAGTGCCTGAATAGGGGCAACCTACAGATAGTAATTTAATTAATTTACCAGAGGGCAGTAGAATATTAAGTAATACTCTTAAAGTACCTGGTACAAATAAAACCTTTGCAGAATTAGGTGATAAGATGATGACAAAGAAGAAAAGTAAAGGAAAAGATATATATGCTTAGAACTCTGATATGTTAAATAATATGAACAATCAGTTGTTACACGATAAGCTATTTACTATGCAAGAAAATTTGAAAGCAAAAAGAGGAATTAAATCTAAAAGTAAAAGTATAGAACAATTCTAGGGAGGTGGAACATCTAGTAGACACAATATCATCTATGTAAATGGAACTAGATATAATTTAGGAGATACGTTTGCATACAACGGTACTAACTATAAAGTAACTGGCACTAATAAGGCTGAACCTATTAAAGCAAGAGATACTTAGGGTATTAAAGGTGATATATCTGCACCATAGTTAAATACCATAGAGAAGGAGGTTAATTTACCTGAAATAACCGTTACAGCTAATAGAATTGCTAAACCTACAGTTACTACAAATATACCCAAGAAATCTGTAATAAACACTGTAGCACCACCTTATACCCCCAATTACCAAACTGGAGAAGATATAAGATTAGTTTCAGGAATATCATCATTAGCTCCTATAATGTCTAATCTGTTTACTAGCGACCCAGAAGCTGTACCAGCAAACTATAATCCGTATGCTACAGCTATTACTAATACCATGGGTAGACGTAGATTCAATATTAACCCATTACTTAGAGATATAGAACAGAATAGAAATGCAGCTAACTATAGTGCTAGTCAGTACAAAACAAATACTGGACACGATATGGCATTCAAATTACAAACCGCTATTGCTGCTAATAAAGCAAATGCACAAGCAAGAGCTACTGAGAACAATGCTAATAATCAATATAGAGCTGAATATGCAAATGCTATGAATGATCTCGGTCAGCAATGGGTTAATGCAACTAATCTGGCTTCAGATCTTAATACACATAATATAGATGCTGCAAGAAATATACGTAGAACTGGTTTAGGTCAGTTAAGTCAATGGGCACAGAATAGAGAATCAATGAGTAACCAAAGAAGTAGAGATAATGCTATGCTTAAGTTATATGATCCTTTCTTACGAGCTGGTTTTACTAATGCTGACTTAACTGAATTTAGAAAATATTTGAAAAAGGGAGGAAATAAATAATGAGCGCCAATAGATATGATTAGGCTGCAGAAGCCCCCATATTAAATACATATGTTCCTATTAACTTTGGAGAATTATACAGAATAGGAGCAACACAAAAAGCCGCAGTAGAGGATGCGGCTAAACAATTTGGTACAGCTTTGTAGAAGTTTGGTGAGTTTAGATCTCCTTCATCTGTAGATACAGAAAACTGGTATAAACTTACTACAGAAAGAGAAGACGTACAAGAAGCTGTAAGACAAATAGCATCTAATCCAGATGCACTGAAAGATGCTGCATTCAGATCTAATCTACAATCATTAATTAATAGTACAGATTATGCATCTCTTAGCCTACTAAAAGAAAGTGCATATAACTTAAGAGCTGGTTTAATAATGAGAGCTAAGATGGAAGCAGAAGGTAGATATAAATGGAGTTGGGATTAGTCAAATATACAGCAATACGATACTTTAGGAAATAAGCGTGTATTCAGCGATATTACTCCTATAAGATATATGACTGCAGATGAATTATCTAATCCTTATTTCAGTAATTTAAAACCAAGTAGTTTAGGTACAGTATACAGAGATGGAGTGTTGTATGATAGATCTGGAATAACGTATGATACACTGTATAATATAGCAGACGCCAGATTCAATGATTTAATAAATACCCCTCAAGGACAGCAATACTATAAAGAAGCTTTACAAGCATCAGGTGGTAATGAAGCTGCAGCTAGAGAAGCGTTTGTAGGAATGATAGCCGATTCTCAGAGAGATAGAATAGTAAATCAAGATACTGTTAATCCATTGTGGTTGTTATAGGCGAAAGAATCTGCAAGAAGGTCAGGTAAAGATGAGATTATTAGACCTAATCCTACAAGATTAGATTTTCTTAATGAGTCTATTACCAGAAGTGTACAATCTAGAATAGGTTCAAGATTTGATCAATATAGAAATTACATAGAAGGTTTAATAACTAAATATCCTAATAGTAAAATAGCAGACGATGCAGAGAAAGGGGTTCAAAATATAGATAATATGATGAATTCTTATATGCAACTCAATAGAGCTGCTATGGAATACTCAAACATGTATAAATCTACAGGTGATGATAATGCGTTAGTAATAGCTAGGAGTGTTTCGGACGCTGCTGATCGACTTTAGTCACAAATGTTGGGTCTTGCTAATAAACATATACTTAGGGATGAATTTCAAAAGGTATCAGGTTTCTCACCTATATCTGTAGATAGTAATAAAGAATACTCTAAACAAGGATATCTAAAAGGTGTAAATTCAGCTCTAGATATAATTAAAGGGGATGTTAGTCTACTTGAGAGCGACGATTTGCTAACAGGAATAGGTGGAACTCAACATAAGATACAAGAAGAAAACGGTACTGTGAAAAACGGATATCAGTTTAGTAACTCTAGAGGTTTTCTACTGCCCGAAACTGTGTTCTAGATAGCTTCTGAGACTACACCAAGAAAAGCACAGAGAGTTGCAGGTCCATTAAGAGATACTAATTTTCCTTTAAAAGAAGCTTTGGAATCTGGTAACTTACCTGATGTAAAATTCATTCCTGAAGGCAAGATGGTTAAAGTAGGTCCTGGTACATTTGCTTTATCTGGAAAAATCAGAATACCTAAGGAATCAATTGAACAAGCACTTGGTACAGGTTTATGGAGTGACAAAGGTATATCTTAGGGATTTGCAGATAACTTAGTAGCACCATTTGGTAGGTAGAGTACTAGAACTGCGTTAAAAGATTTATATGGAGCTAGAAAAGTAAAGGAAATTGTAGGAGAGGATGGTTTTGAATATTATGAAATGGATGCATACAAAACATTACCTGACACGAACGTAGCTCCAGAATATTGGCAGAGAGTAAATCAAAGATGGCAAGGAGGAAATCCTGCAGGTATAGGTGGTACCACTCAAGCTAAAGAAGAGTATGGTACTTCAGCATTACAAACATTAGGAATGTACGATTAATAACTATGAAAAGAAAAGTATACGATACATCGTTAATAGATAGTATAAGACAAAGAACAGCTTTATATGATGCTCATCAGGCTCCTAAGGCTAATGTGAGCGAATATTTTCATACAATGGAGAATCCCTCTTATGAGGGAGCTCCAGATGATTATGGAGTTACAGATTTAGTATCTAATGCATTCAATGATTGGAATCTTAAAAGAAATGAAATAATTAGAGACAGCGCTCTAGGTGATTATACTATGGCGGATTAGGATTATAATACTATTTTAAATGCCAAAAATTATATTTAGGCTGTACGTAGTGTTAATGCGATACTTCCACAACTTAGATAGAATCCGGCAGATACAGAGTTAAGATCACAAGTAAAACAATTGTCTGATGTAATACTTAACAGTAAAGAGTATTATGATAATATATTGAATGATAAGCTGAATGATTCTTCTTTAAACACAAAGCTGAAAACTGATTTCATTAATGGAAATTGGGATTCAGCTTTAAGTGAAATAGACCGTCAGACTACTGAATAGATTGATAAAACTACAGGAAGTTATGCAGATCCTAATACTTTGTATGCTAAGAAGAATATGGCATTATTTGAAGCTAGTAATGCTCAGACTAATGCAGATGAATACAATAGTAAATTAAGATCTGATTACTATCGTAAAAAGTCGTAGGAACCAGGTATGGATCTTACTGATATAGATACTTATCTGTTTAAACTTCCAGGTTTGATGGGTTCTTCTGCAGCCACTATCACTAATGATATACTTACTACAGGAACTACGTATGCTACTACATCATTAGGAGCTCATTTTGGTCCCATAGGTGCTGCAGCTGGATTAGTGGCAGGAGCAGGTGTATCTATACTTGGTAATCTATTTAGTAGAGAAAGGGAGTCTAAGGGAGAAGTATACAGTAACTATAAATCAGCAGTATTAAATCAAATTGATAAAAGCGGTATATCTGCATAGCTATTAAAAGATGCTAAGGCTGAAATGTAGAGAATGGGTTCTTACACTCAAGAACAAATTAATGACGATGATTATGTATACGACCAATTACTTACTAATCAAGTAAAAGTGGACAATGTTAAGTTTGATAAAATTCGTCTTAATAACTTTGATGGTATGAAATCACTTTATACCGACAACATGGCTTTGTCTACTTGGGATGCAGCTCAAACAATGCTTGAAGTAGTACCAATAGGTAGAATAGCTAGAAACGTAAGAGGACTAAAAGCTTTAGCTAAAGGATATGATAATAGCAAAGATTTTCTGAAGGGTAAATTAGCTGAACGTATTGACGATGTCGCAAGCTTTGGTATAGATAATGTAAGTAAACTACCTAAAATAACTAAAAGAAAAGCTGTAATAGATCTTGGTGGTAGAATACTTATATCTTCAGCTATGGAAGGCGCTGAAGAAGGTATTCAATATATGAAAGGACAAGATTATATAAATAGACATTTTGAAGAAAATCCTAATTTGGCAAAGAGTTTCCTTAAAAATTTAGGTTCTGGAGCAAGATCAATCTTTGCAGCTATTACTCCATGGGATTCAGTATACTCTGATGATGCTGAATTTATGGAGAATTTTAAAGGAGGAGCATTACTTGGTGGATTAATGACTGGTGGAATAGGTGCAGCTACTACTTATTTACACACTAAAGATCAATTATAGGCTGATAAATTATTATCAGCTTTATATACAGAAAAGTTAGATCAAAAAGATAGAGTAAGAAAAGACATAGTTTACGCTGAAATGGCTACCACAAACAGATGGAATAACTTGATGCAATCCTTCGACAATCTTAAATCTGCTAATATAGATGGACTTACACAAGAAGATATTGAAACAGAGAGAAATAATGCCAATGATATAAGGAATATAGCTACATCTAAATCAGCATTACAGCAAGCTTCTGTATTAGGTATAGATCCTGGTACAGAAAACTATAATATCTTTGTAGCACTTAAAGATCATCATAGTAAATTATTGGAAGAAGCTGATAAAAATTTAATGGATGCTGAATTTAAGTTACAAAATATAATCAATAGTGAAGATGTAAATAAATAGATTTCTAATATTATTGCAAAATTACCTGAATAGTAGAGGTCTGAAATAAATGTAGAAGATTTAAAGAATCTTATATTACTTAATTCTGAATTAGAGACATATAGTCGTTTGATAGAGGATTATGAACAAAATGGAACAAAACTCAATGAGTTAGAAAAACACACAAACTTACGTACATCAAAGTCCGATGTGGTTCATTTCAGAAACTTATTAAACACAGATAAGGAAAATCTAAATAAAAGTTATAACGAACTTAAAAAAGTACTCGAGCCATATAATATAAGTGAATCAGATCTGCAAATTCCTACTATACATCAGGATCTAAGTGATATTCAAGAACAAACTATAGCTGCAAGATTAGATCAAGCCAGAGCACGTGATGAGAATAATATCATGTCTTCAGATGATAAAAAAGCTGTAATGGCTAAAATTAATAAATGGAAAGATTCTGAAGCTAAAGAGGATGATCTTGCTCAGGATATCGAAGATTACTTCTCAGGTAAAACATCAGAGAAAGTAATGGAAGAAGGTGAAGAGATTATACCTGAACCATTTGAACAAGAACAAATAACCATTGAACAAGAAAATACTGTATAGAAACAATCTATCAGCGATACTGAAATTCAACAGCCTACTACAACAGAAAAGTCTAAAGTAAACGAAAAAGAACTTAAAGAGGCTTATAATGACTTTATTAGTTCAGGTGAATGGCAAATATCATAGAATCTTCAAGGTAGAGAAAAAGCTAGAGCTGAAGAACTAAAATAGCTTGCACAAGAAGCTAGAGAAGAAATAGCATAGAGACAATAGGAGGAAATAAAAGCCAAAGAGAAGTAGGCATAGCAACCTATTAATTATCCAGATGATAATGTTACTCCAGTAAGTCCTACTTAGGAACCTTTTAAAACAGAACCAACTAAAGTAGAAGATGTACCTACTCTTAGTGACATACTTGGAGGATGGTTAGGTGACGAAGCTAAGCAGGCTTTAGAAACTCCTAATCAGGTATCTGAAGAACCAAAATAGCTTGATAAACTAACTTATGATTCTAGATTAGATCCTTATTCCCATGAATTAAATTATAGACTTACAGATTCTAAATAGAATGAATAGGGAGTATGGATTAGAACTCCTAAGAAATTTCAGGGAATGGAATCATATCTTAATAATGATGAATTCTCTGAAATTACAGGACAACCTGACTTTATTAAGGAAGTAACTAGAAATGGTGTTCGTATTGTAGTAAGACCTTATACTAATGAAGGAAAAACTACAGACGCTATATATGCTATTTTTAACTATAAAGGCAAGGAATATATAGCTAGTGTTAAAACAGTAGAAGGTTTATATGCAAGAGGAAACTATGGGTTCAATAGATTACCATTTGATAATCAACAAATGATTGTTAATAATCTTAGTGCATTACGTAATAAGATATTAGAATTAAACAAACAAGTACAAACTAATCCGAATTTATAGATAGTTCCTACTACAATAAGAAAGACAAACGGTAAGATTGTAAATCTTAAGAATGAGGATAATAGTCCTAAAAATAAGAAACTTACGGATTCAGCTTGGTTAACGATTAAAGATCCATACGAAATCAATTCTGAGAATACTCAAGTAGGTATTACTACCGGAGGATTGGGTGGAAATGTCATACGATTTAAAAATCAAGTAACATCAGCTAAAGGATTTCCTATGGGAAAACCTGTATGGATGATTAAGACTTCTAAAGATGATGGTAATACATCTCAAGTAGGAGTAATTCTTAACTATGATGATTTTAAAGATAAACCAGAAGTAGCAGATCTTATTATAGATTTACTTTTATCTAAAGATCAATTCTATACAGATGCTAACGGTGTTACCACTAATATTACTCCATAGAATATATTAAAATTCTTAGTAAACTTTGGTCCTCAAACGGCTACTAATCCAAATAGTAATAATCTGACTGTTGAACAGATTCAGGCAAGAATGAGTAAGCAGTTCTATTTTACAGAGGATAATCAACTAGTTGTAGGTCAACAGATATACAAATTAGAGGATATAGCTTCAGTTCCAGAAGTAAGAGAAAGGCTGAAGAAGTATATAATGGACAATTTCCATTGGAATATAGATGAAACTGGTTTAAGTACTAACTATTTGGGTGGTAGTTTGCAATCTCAAACAAAAGATCCCAACCTATATCCATTATCTACATTCTTAAAGAATAATAATATAGATAAGATTACGCTTATTCCTGGTTTATTGGAGTTTACTGATAAAGATTTCGGTATTGTTAAGGATGACAATGGTAACAAAAATATAGATTCTAGTCATCCAGATGGAATCAGTGTGCTTGGTTGGTACATAAAACAAGGGATATTACTTACGGACATTGCTGATACTATGCGAGATGCTAACATATATATAGATGATGTTATGTTAGTAGATAAAACTGCAGAACGTAAAATTGAGCAAGCTCAGTAGAAAATCTAGAAAGAAGTAAGAGGTAACATAACTTTACCAGATGAAACAGGTAAATAGACTACAATTAATTTGGATGATATATTTTCTATATTAGATGGAAAAGGTAAAGGCCCTAATATGGAAGTTAAAGATAATGTAATATCTAATCTTCTTACTAACGGATAGGAGAAATTAAATACTAAATAGGCTATTGAATGGATTTAGACTACATTAGGTATTACTCCATAGATAGTATCGTCAGTAATAGATGTTACTGAGGCAGGCAGTTCTGTTGTAGGTAGAGTAACAGAGGACTCTATCTTATTATCAGAATAGGCTCCCATTGGTACAGAATATCACGAAGCATGGCATAGAGTATCACAGCTACTTATTGACCCCAAACGTAGAGATAATATATATAGATTTTATAGAAAAAAAGGACTTACTGATATTCAGATTGATGAGAAATTAGCAGAACAGTTTAGGGACTTTATGTTAAATGAATCTAGTAGTTATAGATTCGATACTAAGAATTGGTTTAGAAGAATATATGATTTTATCAAACTGTGGGCAAGAACTGGTCAATACGGTTTAGCTAAGATTTATTTAGCTGTAAATAGAGGAAAGTATAACGGAGTTCAACCAAATACATATAATATTGATAGATTCAGATAGATTTATCAAGGAGAAGGTCCCAATATGGAAGTATCTGGATATGAATTTAAACATATCTAGACTGTTAAATAGTTGAATGATATAGTAAATAGTTTGACTTATGCTTTCTTTCAGGTATCATTTACCGATGGTAAAACTATTAATTACTCTGACTTATCTAAAGAAGCCCCAAGATTTGACACATTAAAGTTAATATTGCAGGCTCAAGCTAGTAAGTATCCTTCTGATGTAATAAATGAAGTAGTAGATAAATTTGATTCTGTAATATTACCTATGATGACTACTAAGTTGAAACAACTTGGTATTAGAGCCATAGATAGAAACGAAGATGATACTATTTCTAACATTGAAGAAGGAACAGAAGGAGTAAATATAGGACAACATACTGTAGAAGGAATGAATATATCTATTAGAGATAATGCCCCAGCTGAAGTTAAATTCTTTTTTCAGACTATTCCTGCTTATGAAATAGGTGAGAATGGCACTCCATAGACTAAATTTGATCCATATACTCATTTTCCTAGCTTTGTAGATCCTAACGTAGCATGGACCAATATTCTAAAAGATTTAGCTGGATGTAGGACCATATCTAATATATTAGACAAAGTATAGTTCTTTGCTAAGAATAATGATACATTTTATCAAGCTTTATTAGTTAGATTAACTACTCTTATTAAGAACTCAGTAGATACTGATCCAAATATATCAATACCTGCTGAAGCTATGTTAACCAAAATAGAGACTGTAATTACTTCTGATATTAACAACTACATTACTGTAAAAATTAGCGAAGATCCAGAAACAGGATTTACTAAAATGGAATTAAAAGACAATACAGTAGATGTCAAAGCAGCCAATTATCCTAAAGTATGGTCACAAGCACTATTTAATAATTCTGGAATATACGAGTATAATAAGGAAGGAGTTGTAGTAGCGAAAGAAGGAGCTAAACAACGTCTACATACTTTAGTAAATAATTTCAATAGAATAAGATCTGCATTTACTAATAATAAAGGTATATTAAGGTTAGAAAATAGAAATATAGATTTACATGAAATTGCGAATCAAGAATCTCTCAAAGATATAATCGTCAATATGCTGAACATAGTTGGTATAGGAATAGACAAACCAACTCTTAATAGAATGTTATTATCAGGAGACTACGGCAATCCAAGACTAGATTAGTATACATTGTTAAATTCTTTTATTGTTAATAGAATTAAATTTGGAGGATTACCCAGAATAGTAGAAACACTGAATACTATAGAAGATTCTATAAACAATGATAATACAATTAAATCTGCAGAAACTGTAGAGGGAGCTATAGTTCCATCACAAATATGGAACAATGCGGGATTTGTTAAGGAGATTGCTAATTACTACGCTTATCAACATGCAACAGATAAGAGTCTAAATAGTTATGGACCTGATGGTAATAGCTATTACATGGTATCTTAGAACAATTTCGCAAAGGATAGACTTAACGAAATAGTTAACGATAAAGAAACCTTTGATAATTTAAGTTCGGTAGTTTATAATAACAGTTCTATCATACTTGATTCCGTTAGAAGAGGTAACAAAGACTTATCTATAGAAACTCTAATAAACTTTAAAGATACTACCTCTCAAGATACTGGTAGAGATTACTTTGGTATTACTGATAGAGAAGACTATATAGCAAAAATGACTGCTATATTTAATGATAGAATTGTATTTCCAACAGTAGCTGATAAGAAAACATACCACTTCATTAATGGTATCAAATTACCTCATGAAAGAATAAGATTCAATGTAACCCCACAGGGCTCATTTATCCAATATGGTGAGCAATCTATGGATATACTTTTGAACTATTGTTATGATGAGTTAAACCAAATAGAACTGTGCCTAAGACAGATTGATGATGATCCTAGTCATTATGATGAAACAACTGGGTTGCATTATAATGATGATGGTACAATAAATAGTGATTGGTTAGAACCTTCTAGAAGAATAAAAAACTTTCATACTCCTAATAAAGTAAGTTGGAAGGATAATAATGGAAAGAAACATACAAGAACATTAGAAGGTAATGGAGCTAGATTCCTGCTACTTACAGGAATAAAAACATCCAAAGGTTTCATTAGCTTTAATGATCCTATGAAGTCAGCTAAAGAGAATTTACAAACAGCGAAAGATTATTTCTTTAATTTGTCTAAAGATACTTAGAAGGCTTTCTTGAGTTCATTGATCAATGATATAGTAAAGTAGGAGATAGCTACTGCAAAAGAACTAGGGTTAATAGAAGGAAACGATAATAATGATATATGGAGTTTGCGTAATAAACTACTAGATGATACTGAATTGAACAATAGAAAGCAATTCTATAGCTAGCTTGATCCTACTAATGCTGAAGGATACGCTATATTTGATATGATGGCAGATTATAGTATCAATAGTATCATATCAATCAATGAAGTAGAGAAACTATTTAGTGGTGCTCCAGCTTACTATAAAGTTAAGTATGACCAATATGGTCCGGTAGATGTATCCATTGATAAAATCAAACGTCTTGGTTCCCTTACTTCTACAGGTTTGAATAACCGTTTAGATTTCTTTAATGACCCAATAAGAGATGAATACGTAGTAGCTGAACTAAAAGACCATGAGATCATGGATAAGCAATACTATGGATATGAAGGTCTGTTTACTAGAGGTAATATTAAAGAAACTATCTAGGAATTAGAAGGTGAAGAAGCCTGGAATGAAGTAAAAGATCTAAGCATAAATGATATTGAACAGATATATCCTGAAGCTGTTAAGATTGCTAGATAGGCTGCCAAAGTAGAGGTTGCTGGTTATAAAGAAGGTATAAACGTAGCAGATGCTGCTGTATATATTAGTCCTAATATGACTAGAGATTTACTTAGAATGAGGGGTGTATGGTCACCTGATATAAAGAAAGCATTTGAAGTACTCACTAATGAAGATACAGCAGATTTATGGGATTCAGATCCTAAATTATACGCAGAAGCTAATAAGGTAATATTAAATGCTATGAAATATATGGCATTTGGTACTAGGTTTAATGAAATACCTGGTTTAGGTATACCTTACTTTAATAAAATGGCTCTATTCCCATTGTTCAAAAGTATAGCTACGGGAGATATAAAAGCCTTATATGATAGAATGGCGGATCCGAATAAACCTGTTGACATGGTATTATTTGATTCAGCAGTTAAAGCTGGTTCTAGATCTCCTATGAAATTCTACAGAGTGGCCGAAGATAGTGAAATAGAACTTAAGGATGGTCAGACTGTATTAAGTGCTAGAATTACTGATCAACTTACGAGCGGAGAGGGAAATATTCTAAATGATTTTAACAATCTTGTTACATATACTTAGAAATTTAAGTATCTGAGGCAGCAATTAGAGACAAATCCTCATACTCACGAGGAACAAATTGCTGGTACGTAGTTTATGAAAGTAAATCTCTCTAATCTACGTATGGATGATCTCTATGGAGTAGAAGGAAAACAAGTTACAGGTAGATAGATTAAAGACACTATCATGAATTCATTGAATAAGTTATCAGATATGGGTGTTAAAGATCTAACTGATAAATTATTCAATAGATATGGAAGCGTGAATGTAACTGAATTAGCTAAAATGCTAGAGGATGATGCTAGAGAATCAGACGCTAATGACAATGTATTATCTGGACTTAAAACAATAAATGATCAGTTTATAATACCTCTATCAGCTCTATCTGATAACAAATGGTTAGAAAGTAGATTTATATCTATGATTAATAAACAAATTATAGATGTACATATGCCTGGTGGAGCTTTCATTCAAAGATCTGCATTAGGTTTAGAAGCTACTTCTAATAAAGTGATAACGCCTAATATGATAAACAGCGGTAGAGCTTTAAAATCCATAAATGATGAAGGTTCTATGGATTCAGTGGTAAGTATAAATCTGTTTAAGCATATTATACCTGACTACGAAAGAATGACTTTTAGAGAAGCAAGACAATGGCTTATTGACCATGAAGTAATAGGTGATAAAGCTACAGCTAATGCTATTGGTTATCGTATTCCTACCCAGTCTGTAGCATCAATCTCAGCGTTGAGATTCGTAGATGTATTCCCTGAAATAATGGGTGATACTATAATGTTACCTGAGGATTTTACTAAACTTACTGGTTCTGACTTTGATATTGATAAATTGTATGTAGCTAGATTTGCATATAATAATAAAGGTATTAAATATAATAAAGGCAATTCTTTTAAGTATGAAGAGGTGCGTAACTCTATTAAGAATGAAATGCTTGACGCTTACTTAAAAGTATTACTTACTAAAGATAATACCAATTCTCTTAAATTATCTATTGATAATGCTACAGAGAATGTTAAAGAGGTACTTAGAGATATAGAGGGTCCTAATAGTTATCATCCTATTCCATTTGAAGTATATTCTCCTACTTATCAAGAAGCAAGAAAAGCAGAATACACAGGTGGTAAAGCTGGCATTGGTCCATTTGCATTGAATAATGCTCACCATATACTAACTTAGCTAACTAAATTAAAAATGGTCGACAATGCATTTACTACTGCATTAGATATACAAGAATTAGGAGGAATATACGACACTCCTGTTGAAGGCATGGTTAAAGGAGGAAGAATATTAGATTGGTTATCCGCTATGATTAACGGCTTTGTAGATATTGCGAAAGATCCTTATATTGTAAGATTGAATGTAAATTCATGGACATACAATATGGTATCATTCTTATTGCGTACTGGTAAAGGTAAACAAACGTTTTATTTCATAGCACAACCTATTCTTAAAGAAATGGCAGAGGCTGTTATTAAGACTAAAGGTAAATATGGTATTGATAGGACTAAAACTCCTACTCAACTAGAAAACGAAGCCATAGAAGAAGTATTAGACAAGTATGACCCTACTAAGAAATACAGGAAGAAATACGAATTTATCAATAAAAAAGATATTACGGCTGCATAGGAATATTCTGATCTATTTAAAACTTATGAATTTAAGGATGGTGAGTATACTTCTAGGACTAGAGAATTACTCAAGATGGATCCCGATGATGCTAGTAATTTTAATGAAGAACAAGTTCGTATATACTATGCATGGAAAGCATTGAAACCTTATGCCGATTCTTTAGCTAATCTTGTTAAATATTCTAAGATAGACACAAAAAAGACAGGTAAAACATTTGCAGAACAGCAGACATACTATAATGGTATGTGGGCAATGGTTGATGATCCTAATTTCGCTGATGGAGAGATAGATAGATTCTATAATGAAACATTTATAGCTAAGAAGACCGAAAACAGTATTCCTTTTGGAACATCTATATTCAAAAACTTATTACTTAGAAATACAGATACTTTCTTAAATAAAAAGGATATACTGTTATCATTACTTGGAAGAAGGAATAACGCTGATTCTAAATTGTTAAATGCTCTAATATCTGGCATGGAAGCATAGATCAAAAGTGGTTTCTTTAATCAGTTAATAGAACAAAGTGGTGTAGATATAGAAGGTATGTTTACTGGGAAAATGTCTATGGCTAAACGTATAAATAACTTCAAACAGGAAATACTTAAAGGTAACCCTAGATTAAGTAGATTCCTAAACAATGACGGAACCATTAATAATGACTTTATTAATTACCTTATTCCCAATATTGATTATAATGGATTAGACTTCATTGACACGTCTGCCTTACTTGACGCTGATCAATCTTAGGCTAATAATCTTATAAATTATTGGAGAGAATTAATAGATGATCCAGAACCACAAGTTAGTAAGCTATTCAAAGACCTAGTAATATACGCATTTATTACATCTGGAGATAATCCTACTATGAATTCATTCTTCCAATATGTACCTAATAGTTATAGAAAATCTATAGGATATACAGATTATATACAAACTAAATTAGATGAATTATCTAATGGAGTAGACCAGTCTATAGTAAGAGATGATTTATTCTTGAATAACTGGTAGAATGACAAACTAGTAAGACCTGTAGACTTGTATAACAAAAATGGAGTCATGTTATACTCTGTATCGTTAAATAATGAGTCTGTTGTTCCCAATATAATACTTGGAGAAAGGCAAGATAAAACAAATAAAGCTGCAATTAGACCTAGTAACTGGATAAATATGTTGGTTAGAACTCCTAAAGGTCAGCTAGTAGAAGAAAAATTCCCTATATTCTATCCTTACATTAAGATAAATGATAGGTTAGGTTACGCTCCTGGTAATTATCACGTATATTCTCTAATAGGTTATAAAAAGGCTATGGATCCAGATACAAACAGATTGAACTATATTCCTATTTATGGTTTAGTATCAAAAAAAGGATATAGGTATAAAGGACATACTGTAGTAGAATACGGTAAAGAATCTCAATTTGATTTTAATAAAGAAAGTGTATGGAATTACACTGAAGCTTTACAAAATCAGGAAGCATTAGCTGATATGGCAGATGATTATAGTAAACCTAACTGGTAGAATTCTGATATTCATTTGATTACAGACCTTCCTCCCTATTAGAATATGAATTACGCTAAAGAGCAATAGGATATGAAATTTGAATGGGATCAGGATGATAAAGATGATAGTGAACAAGGTGTAGTACTTAGTGAAGCTGAAGAATATCCAAACACAAATTATACAAATCATCCTGTAACTAAAATTATATCTGGTGGTTAGACAGGTATTGATAGATTAGGGTTAGAAGTAGGTAAGGAATTAGGCATTGAAACTGGCGGTACAACTACTCCTGGTTATTATACTGAAACAGGTAGGGATGAATCTTTAAAAGATTTTGGTGTTACTGAAATTAGCCCTGAATTACAACAAGGAAAAAGAGGCAAAGAATTTTATTTACCTCGTACTGAACAAAATGTAATAAATTCTGATGGTACTGTGTATTTTGCTACGAATGAAGATTCTGCTGGAAAAATAGCTACCAAACGTTTTGCTGATAAGCACAATAAGCCTTTCTTACTTAATCCTAAAAGCGGAGAAGAACTTAGAAATTGGTTAATACGTAACAACATTAAGACTTTAAATGTAGCTGGAAATAGAGGTTCTAAAATTGGTACTCTGAGAGATACAGCTTATAAAGTTTTAACAGACGCACTAAAACCTAAATCTATGCAGCTAAATTTATTTACTTAGGAAGAATTTGATAAGCAAATACAAAGTGACGTAGATGCAATCCAACAAGTTAGAGAATACTTAACAGAATTAAGTGAAAGCGATCCGAAGTTAGCTGATGAAATAAATTCTAAAACTGAATAGTTTGCAGAATTGTTACGTAAAGAAAATCCAACTACTCCAGAAGAAGTGGAAGGTTTGATTAACAAATTTATATGTAATTTATAATATGAATAAATATTGTCCAAATAAAAATCTTCCTGAATGGAAGGAGTTAGTATAGGTAGTAGGTGAAAATAAAGCCTACTACCTTTGGGATTAGAATAAAGGTAATAGTTTAGATAAAGCTCCTAATGGAGAGGATTCTAAGCTATTTTCAGACCTTTTAAGCTAGTTTGATAATAATCGTGAACAAGCTATTCTAGCAAAGGCTGAAACCTTTACAGAAGCTTTTAAAACGCAATTATCAGATGAATTATCTAAACAAGTAGATGAAAATGGAGAGCTGTTAATTGAAGCTTACAATAAAAGAAATGTAGTTAAATAGGGTACTTCCAATACTTTATTGGAATAGTTAGGAGAATTTGCAGATACTGTAGATGTAGTAAACTTCTTTATTAATCACGATGAAGTAAAATCTCAAACTAAAGAACTTCTTAAGAAATTAAATAAAGTCAACAGACCATTTGTAATATATAAAGGTCACAAAAAAGGAGTTAGAGCCGAAGCTGGAGCTGCCTTATATTTATATTCAGATGTAATTAATTCCTCATCGGTATAGTTAAACGCTGAGGATATTGCTCATGAAATGTTACATATTTACTTGCGTAAAGAATATGAAACCAATGAGCAATTTAAAAATTTACTTGACGAATTACAAATTGAATATAGAAAGAAAATAGGAAGTGTGTTATATGGTTTAGGTAAAGATTAGTAGAGTGATGAGTTTTTAAATGAAGTACTATCAAACACAGCATTTCGTGCTCATTTAAAATTAACTGACAAAAGTAAGTTCTAGAGACTGTGGATATTTATAAAAGGTATAATAAATAGGATAATCACTGGCAAAAAATTCATTGTTTATTCTAAATTACCCGAAGATATATCTGATTTGCAAGATTACGCTATGTCTTTACTTGATAAAGTTAATCAGGGAGAAATAAGTATCCATTCAATTGATCGTTATGATGAGGAATATAGTGGTGAAACATTTAGCAAATTAGACAATAATCAACAAAAATAGATAGACAAACTATATGACAAGATATAGAAAGGATTAAAAGATAGATTAAATGCCATTAAACATTACAATGTAAAAAATCCTAAAGTGTGGAACTAGATATCTACTATTATATCACAATTGTCTAAATCTGAAACTGAACAAGGTATACTACAATTCGTACAGCATGTAAGTGATACTATAGAAGATAGTATTAAATTCTTATCTAAATCAATAGGTGATATTAATGCTAAACAAATTAGACAGTTATCTAATGACTATTTGGGATTCTATAAACCTCTTATTGATTAGATCCAATACGCAGTAGATACTACTGACATATTCAAAGAATTACCAGAGTACCCAACAATAAAGTAGAATATTGCGAATATAGCTTAGCAATTAACTATAGTAAACAATAGATTTACTAATGTACTTAAAGAAAAAGGTTACCAATTCTTACAAGAATACTTGCAATCTAGAGCTGTACCGCAAGATTATATAGATAAAGTATTAGCATGGTTAGACGATCCTAAACATGATACTAATATATTTATGAATTGGTTTGGTATGGCTACTAATAGCGATAATATGGTATTGCAAACTATAGCTAATATGTTATAGAATACTGTCAATAAGACAGATAGAGAAACATTGTAGGTAGGTACTGAATTAGTTAAGTAGCTGAATAAAGTAAAAGAGAAATACGGTAATGACGTTCAAAAATTACTATATGAGAAGTATGACGACGGCACATATACTGGATTAAAGGTTACTCCTATCAATAAAGGGCAATTCAAAAGAGATTAGAAGGAATATCTAAATAATTTATCTAGTAAATTAGGAATACAAAAAGATGAGCATGACCAATACATAATGCCTGATGATGAAGATATTCAAAGAAAATGGTTTGATGGAGTTAATAAATTCTACTCTGATAGAGCTAATAGAAAGTATAAGCCAGAGTATTATTCAACTAGAAATAAAATGCTTTCTATGAAAACTAGGGATGCTATAAATGAGATTAATAACTATATTAATACTATAGTAGATCCTATTACAGTAGATGGAGTAGAATATGATAACTTATTATCAGAATCTGAATATAATTCATTAATTAGTTTACGTAGACAAAAAGCTCTGTTATCTAATAGATATAATCTAGATGGTAGTATAAAAACAGGAGATGATTTAACCATAGCTAATGAGTTGCATTCCTTTAATGAAATAGTTCAATAGCATGTAAAGTATAAAACAGATAAAGAAAGCTATAATAGAGATAGAGCAAAAGTAGTAGCTAAGTATGGTGAAGGATCTACTCAACTATAGTTATGGGAATCAAGAAATTTAAAGAAATAGTACACTTAGGAATTCTACGATGAGTTAGATAGTTTAGGTAAAGTAGAACAATCTGAAGAATACAAAGAAGCTATAAAGAAACGTAGAGAATTTCAATAGCTATTTAAAGATCCTCGTACTGGTAAAATAGATTCTAATTTAATGTCAGACTCTGAGAAAAGGGAACTTTTGAAATTAGATTAGGATATTGCTAATCTGTATACTTGGACAGAATAGATTGATACTGATAAGAAATTTAGTGATATTGCTGAGGTAGTTCCAACAGAACAGTACTATAAAGATAGCTAGAATGCTAGAGAAGCTGGCACAGAAGCTTATAACGATTGGTTTAATAATAATCATTATGAAGACGGTAGAGGTCGTATGCATCCAGCTTCATATTATACAGAATTAAAACCAAAAGATGAATTATTAGAAAAGTATACAGAGTATGCTCCAATAAGTAGATACTCTACTATAGATAGGCAATCAGATTGGTTTAATAAGGACTGGGATCCAGCTGGTCCTACTGTATAGCCTAATAAGAAATATTATAACAATAGTAAAGCATACAAAGAAATAGTTGATAAACCTGAATTAAAGAAATTATATGACAATTTATCTGATACTATCAATAAGGCTAACAAGTATATATCATTCTTAACATTTGGTGACGATGGTAGAATGCCTCAAATACCTGCAAGATTTATGTAGGTATTAGGTAGAAAAGATAGCGTACTAAATGCTTTGAAATACATATTTGATGATGTAGCTGTTACTAGAGTAGATGATACTGATTATGTAGATGATTTTACTACTATGCCTAATGGCGATCCTATTAAAGTAATACCTACAAGATTTATAAATATGCTAGAAGATACCAATGAAATATCAACAGACGCTGTCGCATCTGTAATAGCTTATTATAATATGGCTGCTAATTATAATAATATGGTAGAACAATAGGATGATGTTGAATTATTACTCAATCTTCTAAAGAATATTCAAATTAGAACTAAGAAAGAACTAAAAACAGCAGGTTCAGCTAATGTATATAAACAAGCTTAGCTATTAGTTGATAGAATAATGTATGGTAGAAATAAAACTCCTATTACAGTAAATATATTAGATAAAGAGATAAATATAGGTAAAACATTGGATATAATACGAGGATTCGTTACTAAAGTAAACCTATCAGGTAACTTGTGGTCTATTAGTATTTCTTTCTTTACTGATGCTACCTATACTACTTTAGAAGCCGAAATAGGTAGATTCTTTGATACCAATGACCTTAAATTTGCCTCTAATGAATTTGCTAGATAGTTACCAGATATGATGGCTAATATTGGTAATCCAGTACCTAAAGGTAAATTGTCTTATTTGTTACAACTAAATCAAGTAGTAAAGGACAATAAAGAGATATTTGACAGATTGGATCAGAGTTAGGTACTAAGAGCTATAAATCAAAACTTCTGGTTTGCAGGTTATACTTAGTCTGATTATACTGTTAAGAGTCATATAGTTATTAGTATATATCACAGTTATAGATTTGTAGATGGAGAAGGTTTTATGACTAAACAGTAGTATATTAATAAATTTAATTCTAATAGTACTAAATTTGAGCAATTGCCTATAACTTTATATGATGTATTTGTAGAAGATAAAGAAGGTAATATAAAGATATAGGATAAGTATAAACAGTATGTTAATGATAAGCTATAGAATGAAGTAAGAAATAGGATTAATATAATTACTTAGAGAATTGATGGCAATTTACGAGAAATAGATAAAGCGGCAGTACATGCTAACTCTATAGCTTCTTATATTGTGTTACATCGTAACTTTATGATATCTGCACTGCATGATAGATTTAAGAAAAAATAGTTTAATCTTGATTTAGGAGTAGAAGAAGAAGGATACTATAGGTCTACTAGTAAATTCTTAAAAAATGTTATAGGATAGAGACATTTTGCTATGACACAATTATTAGCAGACTATAATAACTTAAAAGATTATGAATAGTATGCTGTTAGAAGAGTTCTAAATGAATTAGTACTCATCGCAGCTTCTACTACTGTAGCTCTTGCTATGGCTACTATAGTAGATGGAGATGATGAGTATGATACATGGTTAACTTAGTCTATTACTTACTTAGCAATGCGTTCAGCATTTGAATTTAGAACTATGTATAATCCATTTGAATTTATTTCATTAATTAAGTCTCCTACAGCGGCTTTTAACTGGTTTGATAATGCCTCTAGTTTTATTAATCTTATGAATCCAGCATCATATGTAGGTGATAGAACCCCATTTACAATAATAGATAGAGGACCTTATAAGGGATTACCAGTTATATTGAAAAATATAATTAAAGTTACTCCTATTAAGAGTATTATAGAGGCAACAGACCCAAAAGCAAAAAGAAACTATTTATAGAATTAGTTAATGAACTTCTAAAAGTTTCTATCTAAATTATCAATTCGTTAGATTAACTGTAAAAAAGAAAGGCTGAGTAAATTAATACTCAGCCTATTTTGTTATGAGAGTTCATCACGCTCTTCATAACTATAATAATCTTCTTCTGGCAATTCAGCATTTATAGACTCACCAAATCTATAAGTATTTAGAAATAATCTTTGTGCTAATTCTAGAACAGGCACGTTTGTCCAGAATCTATTTATTTCTAATGCTGCATCTATAGTAGATGTTTTACCTACTAACTGAAGATTATTAATATCTTTTTTATACTTTAACTTACTAAAACAATAAATCATATAGTGTTTATTATTTATAGTAATATATTTAGTGTTATATAAGGAATCTAATTGTCTAAACTTCTTATATCTATTCATAGATTCCTTAGTATTTACACTACTATCATATATCAAAAAAACCTTTTCTTCTAAAAATGGTCTATTTTTATCTGTAGTATAAGCATTTATAAATCCACTTTCAACCGTTAAATCACTCCAAGTAATATTATCGTCTAATAACGGAACTATATAAATGCTAACATCATTCAAGCCTTTCAGTACCATCCCCCTCGTAATAGCTAAGAGTATGCTCCCAGTTATTAGTTCGATAATGGTATGAAAGTTCTGTTAATGCATTGATAATGATGGTTTTTTGAGAGTCTAACTCTGTTTCATTAAACATATCAAATACTCTCACTTCATAGCTGCCATTTGTTTGAATAGCAACTATATAGGCTTCACAGTCGTAATCTGAAATATCAATATCTTGATCTTTCATATACCAAGTAATAGCTAATAAATAATAAGCTATTTGTCTGTAATAGCCAAATTCTTCTACAGAATGCTTAAAGTTATAAACATCTGAAGTAGTCTTTAAGTCAATTAGAATAATCTTCTTATTGACATGATCGAATATACATCTATCAAGTAAAGACTTGCAAGGTGCATACCAAATCTTATCTTCATCCATCTTAAGACTATTAGTCATAATAGGAAGTGTCCAGTTAATATGAAACTCATTATGAGATTCTACTCCTGGTATATCTGTTAGTAATTCTTTTGCTTTCTTATGATTATCAATATTAGACTTAATTGTCTTTAACATATTCAAATCAGCAAAGGAAATTACTTTTCTGTTATCTTTTTCATTTCGTAATGCTTCTATATAGTCAGCATAACGAGTACATAGCTCTGTAGCTTCTTTTAAGACGATTTCAGAGCTTTTTGAATTGCTATATGCAGATTTATATGCAGCAATCTTCTTATCGTCTTCTATGAGCTCTAATGAGTTTGCATAGTTCTCACAGAAATCTTTTTGTTGTTTTACTTTAGGTACTTCATAATCTAAAATAATATAATCCTTCCAAAATTCATCTGGTTGAAGTATATATTCATGAATCATAGTGCCCTTCTCTAATTGTGGTAACTTTAATCCTTCTTCTTTACCGTCGAGCATATTACGGAAATACAAAGGACCTTTCTTTAGAAACCAACCAATAGAAGAATTTGATATTCTCGTGTTATCTTCATAATACGGTTTATCAATTATCATGTTCTTCTTCTAAATACTGTTTGAATCGTTCAAGTCTCTCTTTAGCATCCTTACTATTCTCAATTAATTGAAAATTTCTGTATGCCGCTTCTATATTACCTTCTTTAAGATAGTTAAATACACCTTCTTCATAACTCAATATATTAGAATTATGTTCAGTATTTTTTGTAACATAGAAATCATTAATCTTTGTACTAAGTCTAAGGCTATTCCAAGCATCCTTAGTATAGTTAATTGCTTGCTTTATTAGATTCATCTTTTTCAAAGTTTATAGTTACAATTTTAAGTCTTTCTCTTTCAATATAACTATCAGTTAATATACTACAATTATACTGATTAAGATGACCATAGGATATACCATTATGCCAATGCCCAAAGAAATGATGCTTGTACTTACCGAAACAGCAATGTTCAAGCTTCTCATTATAATTAGGATTTTCATGTGTGATTAGAATATCACATTCAGGTATATTTTCATATGGACATTTATACTCATCATATTCATGATTAGTATCTTCAAATGCCCATTTTTGCCAATGTATAGGAGCTATCCAAGGAGTACCATAAAAAGTAACTCCTTCATATTCATAGAGTTCATCAATAAGAAATACTACCTTATCATTAGTAAGTATAGATATCTTATCTTTGAATTGCTGAAATGTAATATCTTTATCTAAACTATCATACAAACGTTCGATATAGATATCATGATT